>Ga0209427_10004004_pt1 | contig 17131 bp, 18 predicted proteins | sample DeeMarSWOR136_30_FD_187465 | JGI IMG/M metagenome (GOLD analysis project Ga0209427, IMG submission 187465) | Marine sediment microbial communities from White Oak River estuary, North Carolina - WOR-1-36_30 (SPAdes) (version 2) | ecosystem: Environmental > Aquatic > Marine > Intertidal zone >...
TAACTTAGAAGAATTCGTGTCGTTGTGCCTTCGTGGCACGTGTTTATCTGCTGTTATCTGTTCAAAATTGCGTAAAATAGATATGGTTTTTCCCGTCGCGCAGCCGATGGGGAAAACCGCGTAAAACCGCATGAATCTGTGTCGAAAAACGACGAAAAATGCAAAAAGAGGCCAATTTTCTCGTGTTCATTTTGAAAAACAAAGCCAATTCGCAGGAGCTAACATGAATGTAAAGCATCGTTTCACAAAGGATTACAAAAATACGGCCCTCTGGAGGTGCGCAAAGCAAAGCCAATTTCAGAGTCCCGCCGGTTCGTCACAAAGACGCTTGACAGGAACCACGCGGGAAAGCCATAATTTTGGAAGATTCATAAGTGGGGAAGGTTTTGCTTATGGGCCGGATAGAACGAATTTCAAGTGAACATGTAGAGCTTACCCGGCGATATTTCCTTCAGTTCGGAGCAACGACGGTTGCAGGGTTGGGGACCGCCCGGCTTTGGGCCGTCGAGCACGACGATAAAATCTCGATGACATCGGAACTCGAAGATCAAGGGCGGGACGCCCTCACCACGGCGATTTCAAAGCTGGAATACCTGACCCGGGAGGAGAACTTCACCAATTACGGCCGAGGCAAGCCGCCGCCGCATAAGCTACCGCCTGAAGAACTTCGCGAGGTGGGTCTCGCCCGTGATACCTGGTGGTTGGAAGTTCTACCGGATCCGGACAGCAACGCCAAAGTAGATAGACCGCTGTCTAAAGCTTCAGGTACGGCGCTGAACTGGGATGGGCTGATGGAGCTTGCCAAGACACGGGCAGTACGTTTTATGAGCGTGATGTCCTGCACGAACGGCCGCTTTCCGTGCGGCATGGGGTTGTGGGAGGGCGTGCCTTTGAGAGACGTTGTGTGGCTGGCTCAGCCGACTTCCAATGTCCGGCGGGTCTTTTATTATGGTTATCACAACGACGATCCCGAACAGCGATTCCAGAGCTCTCTGCCGATCGGCAGGGTCCTGGAGGATCCGCCGGGGGAGCATCCGGTCATCCTCTGCTATAGGCTCAACAACCAGTGGCTCACACCCAAGCGGGGCGGGCCGGTTCGCATGTTGGTTCCCGAGGAGTACGGCAACAAATCCGTCAAGTGGCTCCAGCGCATTATCCTGACGAATAATCCACAGGCGAACGATACGTATGCCACCTGGAACAACGACACGGTCAGTCATATCAAGACCTGCGCCCGCTTTATCCATACGCCCAAGAAAATCAAGGCGGGCCAAGCCGCACCGGTAACCGGAGTGGCGCAGGTGGGCTTTTCCGGCCTGAGCAAGGTTCAGTACTGGCTTGTCCCACAGGCCGAAATGCTTCCAAAAGACGATCCCCACTTCAGCAAGGGCCAATGGAAAGACGCAGATGTGCTGCCGCCTCCGGAACACTGGGGAGGAAACCTTCAAGACGGTAAGCTGCCTTCGATTCCAAGCCAGTTCGATGCCGCCGGTAAGCCGCACCTCTGGCCGATCCCCAACACGATTGTTCATTGGGCGGCGATGCTGACGGCCCCGAGCCCGGGACAATATGACCTTCGCTGTCGCACAATCGATGCCAATGGCATCGCCCAGCCCATGCCGCGCCCATTCCTCAAGTCAGGGCATAATGCGATCCAGAAGGTTCAAATCATTGTTGAGGGATAAATCCAGAGCTTGCGGAATAATCCGTGAACCCTGACTTTATCTTGACAGCGGCGGCGGGTCTGAAGGTGTCGTAGAAGAACTCATCGGCCCGGTTCCAAAGACCGTTTTGTCGTCGAAGCGTGCTTTCGGCAGATCGTAGTCGACCTTGAGCTTGGCCACAGCTTTCGCGGCCTCATAGGGATTCTCGTGGAGGACGGCAACCGATTCACCGTCTCGAATCACCTGGAAACCCTCCATGGCGTCAACGGCTGACGTGTCGAGGTTCTTGAGCTTGGCACCGTGGGACGGAGGCCGCAATACTTTTGCGTACACCATGCGGGGCAAGCGGATGTCTCCCGTGTACTCGGCTTTGCCCGTGACCTTCTGCCGGGCGTCTATCCGGTTGATTGGTTTGCCGATCAGGTTGTATTCCCCCCACGCCCTTGACCTTGGGTTCCTGTTCCAGGAATTTTTCAATCCTCTTTCCTTCGGTCAGCTCGGCGAAGGTGACCTTACGATCCTTTCGGGTCTTGTCAAATACGACCCCGTTCTCTACAGCCAGTTGGTCCTTCGGAACCTTCAGACGCACGGCTGCCACGCCGATCAGGACCGCCCGCGCTTCGGCTCCAGCGGCTCTGAGCACCGGCCCGAAGTATGGCGTGGTCATGGACCCCCATGTACCCGCATCGAACGGACAGCGCGCCGTATCTCCCATGACCATATCGACCGACTCCAGAGACACGTCGAGCTCGTCAGCCAACGTCTGGGCCAGGGACGTTATAGCCCCCTGCCCCATCTCGATTTTGCCAGTAAAACAGGTGACTCTGCCGTCCTCCCCGATCCTGAGATAGGCATTGAAGTCGGGACGCTTCTTCTTGCCGCGCCCCTGTGCCTCGGCCGTCGTCCCTTCACCGACCGCGAAGAAGATGATTCCACTGCGTACGCCCTGTAGAAACTGGCGACGGCTAAATGGATGGAGACGCTCGTCAGGGTCGCGCTCGGCGACCTGTAATGTGTCTTCGTTCATCCTTACCTGGGTCCTTTCATTTCCTGAGCGGCAGACTCGATCGCTCGGATAATCCGAATGTGCGCCCCGCACCGACATAAGTTATACTCCATGGCCTCAATGATCTGCTGCCGGCTGGGCTGTGAATTCCTTTGCAGAAGGCTGTAAGCATTGAGGATCATGCCCGGCGTGCAGAAACCGCATTGCAGCGCATCGTGCTTTACGAACACTTCCTGAATCGGATGCAGTTTGCCGTTTTTTTCCAGCTCTTCGATGGTCAAAACCTCCTTTCCCTCGACACTTCGGACGGGAATGATGCACGATCGCATAGCTTTCTCATCAGCTATTACCGTGCAGGCGCCGCACAAGCCTTTTCCACAACCACATTTTGTTCCCGTGAGCCCCAGGTCGCTGCGCAAGACCCATAGAAGTGGTCGGCTGCGGTCCATTGCTATGCTCACCGATTTCTCATTGACTTTGAAGGAAATGGTCCCGTTCATATCGGTCCCTCATCTGTCTCAAATTCCAGACTAAGGTTTGAATGACGAGTGTAAACACACCTCGCTGCAACTGCCCAGAAAGATCTTTCAAAATTAACCTGCTGAAAACAGAACAGTAGACACGGACGATATTTCTTGAAAAACCAGAACATATCGATAGAATGTTTGCTAAGGAAAGCTAATACGCCGGACTGCTGAAGGGTATTTGTTGTGAGCAGGCAGGATGTTGCCGTTTGAAGAAGCGCTTAGGATTGTATTGGATTCAGCTCACGTGCTCGCCGATGAGCCGGTCGGTATCAGTCAGGCCGTGAATCGGGTGCTGGCCGAGGACGTCACATCGGATTTAGACATCCCACCGTTCGATAAGTCTCTGAGGGATGGCTATGCCTGCCGAAAAGCGGATTTGGCCTATGAGCTTGCAGTGATTGAGACCATCCCGGCGGGCTATTTGCCGGCCAAAAGCATCGGGCCGAATCAATGTGCGAAGATCATGACGGGCGGCGTCATGCCGGAAGGCGCTGACTGTGTGCTCATGAAGGAGTATGTCGAGACGTCAGCGGAAAACACCGTCCGTTTTGTAGGGGAATGGACAACGGACTACATATCAAGAAAGGCTGAGGACGTCGTGGTTGGCGAGGTCGTCTTGCAGAGAGGTACTCTGCTAAAACCGCATCACATCGCCGTGCTCGCATCTGTCGGACATACTCAGCCATTGGTATTCAAGGTGCCGAGAGTCGGTGTCGTGGCAACAGGCAACGAGTTGATTGATCCGTCGCACAAGCCCGAGTTGTCTCAGATAAGAAACAGCAACAGTTATCAGCTCGCTGCACAAATCGAGAGTATGAGTGCAATCGTTATGGACTACGGCATTGCTAAGGATACGGAGGAGGTTATCGATAGCATATTCAAAAAGGCCATCAGGGAAAACGACGTGGTTCTTATCTCGGGGGGCGTTTCGGTGGGTGATTTCGACTTTGTTCCGGGGATATTGAAGGAGAATGAATTTAAATTGCTCTTCGAAAGGGTCGCCGTAAAGCCGGGTAAGCCTACCGTTTTCGGTATCTCGGACAAGCACTATTGCTTCGGGCTGCCGGGTAATCCCGTGTCCACGTTTGTACAATTCGAGATTCTAATTAAGCCGTTTCTTTACAAGCTGATGGGCCACGATTATAAGAGTCACGATGTACGGATGCCGCTTCATGAATCATTAAGACGCAAGGATACCGAAAGACAGGAATGGTTTCCGGTAGCTATCACGGAGGCAGGAACGGTGCAACTTATTGAATATCATGGGTCGGCACATATTAACTCATTATGTGGTGCTAATGGATTAATCAGTGTCGATGTGGGTGTCGCTAAAGTTGAAAAAGGAACCGTTGTTCAGGTTAGGTTGATATAGTCAATGGGCGTCGATTATCTGAGAATCTCTGTTACAAACAGGTGCAACCTTCAGTGTGTCTACTGCGATCCTTTAGGCAGTTGTGTTATAACGGAGTGTGAAGAAGCCTTGACAATAGAAGAGATGAAGCGTGCTGTTGGACTTCTTGTGACGTGCGGTATCCGTAAAGTTCGGATCACCGGGGGTGAGCCGCTGCTCAAAGAAAATGTTGTCCGGCTGATACGCGCATTGGCGGATATTGCCGGTATTGAGGACTTGTCACTGACCACCAACGGTGTTTTCCTCGAGCCTCTTGCGGCTGAACTCAAAGCCGCCGGTTTGCAGCGGATTAATGTAAGCGTCGATTCAATGGACCGTGAAACCTACCGACGGATCACAGGATTTGACCTGCTGCCAAGTGTTGCCGGAGGTATTCACAAGGCGATGGAAGTGAACCTTAAGCCCGTCAAGATCAACAGCGTCATCGTTAAAGGGCTGAATGACAGCGACGACCAGATCACAGCCCTTGCGGAAATGAGCGTTCATTTCCCAATAGTAGTTAGATTCATCGAATACTGCCCAACCAACACGTGCACAAGACCGGCGGCGGATTATTTACCCAACAGAGTAGTGCGGACTATTATCGAGCGTGAGTTTGGACTTCTGTCCGGTGTTGTCATGGTGTATGGCAACGGTCCCGCCCTTTATTTCAAGATAAGAGACTCAGCCGGAGCCATCGGCTTTATCAGTGGACGGTCTTCAATCTTTTGCCAATCGTGCAGCCGGCTCAGGATGACCAGTGATGGAAAACTCATGCCATGTTTGTATTCACTGCAAACTTACAATCTTGGAAAACTTATAAGGAACGAAGCGTCCGATGGGCAAATACAGAATTTTCTGAAAACGGTTATCAGAGGGAAAACTCGCTTTACAAAACTGAACTCGTACAAAGAAGAATTTTGCATGTGCGGAATTGGAGGTTGAGAATGGTGGCAAACGATGCCGGCATGGTGGATGTCAGCACCAAGAATGTGACTCTGAGGACGGCAAAGGCAAGCAGTTTTATCGTTCTTGGCGAGGAAGCTTTCCAAGCTCTCCGAAAGGGTACCTGTATTAAGGGGGATGTGCTTGCAACGGCGAAAGTGGCAGCCATCAACGCGGTAAAATCAACGCCGGCGATCATCCCGATGTGTCACCCTATACTGATTGAAGCTGTTGAAGTGGATTTTGAATTAGGCGAAACGGATAAGTCAGTTACGGCAATGGTCACCGTTAAATCCTCCGGCAAAACGGGTGTTGAAATGGAAGCGCTAAACGGGGCGAGTGTGGCCTGTCTTACCATTTACGATATGTTGAAGTATAAGAGCAGGGATATGGTCGTCGGCCCGACAAAACTGCTTGAGAAAACAGGTGGTAAAAGTGGCAGCTACAAAAGGCCGGATTAAGGCAATATCCATCTCGAAGGAAAGAGGCACACAAAAAGTCAACGTGCCGAAGGCCGAATTGCAGGTGAACTTTGGTATTATTGGTGACGCTCATGGGGGCCATTGGGATAGGCAGATCAGTCTTCTTGGTATCGAGTGTATAGATAAAATAGACACAAAAGGGCTGGACATTTCGCCCGGTGATTTTGCTGAGAACATTACCACGGAAGGGATCGACTTGGGAGCTCTAACAATCGGCAGCAGGGCGAGATTTGGCATCGATGTCGAGCTTGAAATCACGAAATTCGGCAAGACCTGTCATGGTCGATGCCAGATTTACGAGCAAATTGGCGACTGCATTATGCCGCGAGACGGTGTCTTTGCTCGGGTCACTCGGGGAGGCTTCATCCATGTTGGTGACGTCATAGAGGTTCTTGAAGATGGCGATTAAGGTAGCCGTACTAACGATTAGTGACAAGTGTTCAGAAGGCAAACGGGCAGATACGAGCGGACAGACCATAGACGAGATGCTCAATGATGACAAATTTCAAGTTGTGGAGAAAATCATCGTACCGGACGACAAGCAGATGATCGCCGAGAAGCTGAGGACTTTTTCAGACAAGAACGGGATTGACGTGATACTCACAACCGGAGGGACAGGACTGGGGCCACGTGACATAACACCAGAAGCTACGGCATCTGTGTGTGAAAGGATAGTCCCCGGATTAAGTGAAATTCTCAGGTCGGAAGGTTTTAAATGCTCTCCCTACGCCGTTTTGTCCCGGGGTATCTCAGGCGTCCGGAACAACACCCTGATGGTGAACCTGCCGGGTAGCCCAAAGGGTGTCCGCGAATCTCTGGAAATCATTATAAACATTCTACCTCACGCTGTGGATATGATGCGTGGCGGTGGGCATTGAATAAGGGAGTCATGAGATGGTTCTGTTGCAGCTCTTCACCGCGTTTATCAAAATCGGTTTGTTTGCATTTGGCGGAGCTTATTCCTTTGTACCCCTGATTGAGCGAGAGGTCGTGCAGAATCATCAATGGCTCTCCAAAACGGAATTTCTGGAGATTCTTGGAATTGTGAAGGTTTTCCCCGGTGCGATATCAATCAAGTTCGCCACTTACACGGGCTACAAGGTTGCCGGTGTGCCAGGAGCGATCGTGGCCAACTTCGCCAATATACTGGCGCCCGTATTGTTTATCATGGCTGCCTCGCTTTTCTACTCAAAGTACAAAAATATCCCGTTTGTCAAAGGGAGCCTGGAAATGATTCAGTATGCCGTTTTTGCCATGATTATTGCCGTGGGTCTCCAGTTGGTCGATAAGGTAGGAATCTTTCAGTTAAAGAATATGTTCGTCGTGCTGGTGGCCCTAGTATTATTTCTTCTCACGAAGATACATCCTGCTTTTATTATTATGGGCGCCGCCTTGTATGGGGGACTGATTGAGAAGATAACGTCAACGTGAATACAGAGGTGATTTCGAAAAGAAAACTTCTATAAAGCACGGAAAATACCTATCATGTAAACTGAGGAGGTTGGCAGTGTACCGGCTGGATTTAGTTTAAGCAGTCCGGCTTGAGTGGAGGTTGTTTATGGATGCTACAATTACTCTAATCGTCAATGGCAAAAACAAGAGCGTCGTAACTGATCCAGAAAGATCACTCCTTGATGTTCTCAGAGAAGATTTGCATGTGACCGGACCAAAGTACGGCTGCGGCGAAGGCCTATGCGGTGCATGCACAGTGTTGATGGAAGGCAGACCGATCCGTTCCTGCGTCATACCCGTATTGATGGCAAATAAAAAGAAGATCACAACCATCGAAGGGCTCACCGATGGCGATCGTCTCCATCCAGTTCAGCAGGCGTTCCTTGACGAAGGAGCGGTTCAATGCGGTTATTGCACGCCCGGCATGGTTTTGACGGCCGTGGCGCTTCTTAGAGAGAATCCTCGACCGACGGACGAACAAATCGTCGAGGCGATGAACGGCAACATATGCCGTTGCAACGGATACACCAAAATTTTGGATGCAGTCCGCCACGCCGCAACGCAAATCGTGGAGGTGAAGGAGTCATGATCGAAAATACACTCACCGAGGAAATGATAGAGTCCGAGCCGGATGGCCAGTTCGAATTGAGCCGGCGTGCCTTCATGCAGATACTTGGCACGGGACTTCTGATCACAGTGACAGAAGGAGTATCTTTTAGTCAGCGATCTCGCAGTCGCAGCGAGCCGCCCATAACCGTGGCAGCGCGGCTCCATATCAATCAGGATGGCACAATCAGCGTTATGACCGGTAAAGTCGAGGAAGGCCAGGGACCGCGCGCACAACTGTCACAAGCGGCGGCAGAGGAATTACGGGTTTCTGTCGAGAAGATTCGCTTGGCCATGGCCGACACAGAACTCGTGCCGGATGATGGCATTACTGCGGGGAGCCGGACGACCCCAAGGACTGTCCCCGCCGTGCGACGAGGTGCCGCGATGGCCCGCAAGCTTCTAACGCATTTTGCCGCAGAGCGATGGAACATTGATCCCAGCACTTTAAACGTGGCCGAAGGCACAATCACACACAAGACAACAAGACGGACGGTTAGCTATGCAGATTTGGCTAAATCAAACGACATTGGCGAGATCTTCAAAAAAACGATTCCCTCCGACATCGCTGTGACGCCGGTAAGCGAATGGGATGCACTTGGCACGTCGGTTCCCAGGCCGAACATCCGAGAGATTGTTACCGGGGCGCACCGTTATCCTTCGGATATCGTCCGGCCGAATATGCTTTATGGCAAGATACTCCGTCCGCCCTCTTATGGAGCGACACTTGAATCCATCGATCTTTCCGGAGCGAAAGCGATGAAAGACGTAGTTGTCGTGCGCGACGGAGACTTTGTCGGATGTGCCGCCCCCTCATCGTTGCGTGGAGAACAGGCCTTGAACACCATCGCCGGGACGGCTTCCTGGAAAACCGTACCTCATCCATCAAGCAAAGAATTATACTCGCATCTCAAGAAACATGCCCAGACAGGCGGTCGATCCCGTCCCAGAACGAAAGGTTCCGTCGATAAGGGCTTCACCGACGCAGACAAAGTCCTCAGCGAGACATACAGCGCGGCTTACATTCAGCATACGCCGATGGAGCCCCGGGCGGCGGTTGCAGAATGGAAGGATGGCCGCTTGACCGTATGGGCGGGTGTCGACTGGCCCCAGCGGGCTCAACGAGACCTGGCGCGGGTTTTCGACCTTCCGCTCGAGCGCGTCAGGGCGATTGTGCCCGATATGGGCGGCGGCTTCGGGGGCAAACACAGCGCCGAAGCGGCGGAAGAAGCCGCTCGTCTGGCCAAGGCGGCCGGACGCCCGGTTCTAGTGCAATGGACACGAGCCGAGGAATTCACCTGGGCCTATTTCCGGCCGGCAGCCGTTATCGAGTGCAAGGGAGGGCTGGATGCAAACGGTTCGCTGATTGCCTGGGATTTCACAACCATCAATCCCGGTGGATCGGCAATGGATACGCCATACGACATCCCCAACATAAGCGTTCGATCAGCCAGTTCCGATTCTCCCCTACGTCAGGGTCCCTATCGATGCCTTGGTGCGACAGTCAACAACTTTGCCCGCGAATCCTTTATGGATGAGCTTGCCGCTGTGGCAGGGGTGGATCCGCTTGCTTTCAGACTTGCCCATCTTGCGAATCCACGCATACGAACCGTACTTGAGGCCGCTGCCAAACGCTTCAATTGGGCAGCGCGGCGAAAAAAGACTACGTCTGAAATAGGTGTTGGATTAGCTTGTGGGACAGAGAAAGATTCCGTCGTGGCCGCGTGCGTCGAAGTTAGGATCGATCGCAAAAGAGGCGAGATAAAAGTGCAGGAGGTTTGCGAAGCGTTCGAATGCGGCCCCATCCAGAATCCCGCCAACCTAACTTCTCAGGTGCAAGGATGCATCCTAATGGGCTTGGGTGGCGCGCTGCGTGAAGAAATGCAATTCGAAGATGGCAAAATCTTGAATGCCAGCTTCTCGGGCTATCTGGTGCCGCGGTTTGAAGATGTTCCAAAGATCGATGTTCATCTTGTCAACAAAACTGATATCCCCTCGGCCGGCGGCGGCGAGACACCCATTATCGTGATTGCGCCGGCCATCGGTAATGCCGTCTTTGCCGCGACGGGTATTCGCTTGCGTTCTATGCCAATGCAAAATGCCTTACGCAAGCACCTGTAATATATTGGTAGACAACTTTGAAAAAGACAGATGGACAGGATTCAAAACCCCATAAACATATACGAGAAGATCGTGGAGTTCATAGATACCGGTCATTCCTTCGCGGTGGCTTTAGTATTAAGGGCAGAAGGTTCTACACCTCGTGAGGCCGGTGTCAGGGCCGTCATCGATCAGGAGGGCAAAATATGGGGCACTATCGGCGGCGGTGTTGTGGAGGCTGAAGCTCAGCGGCTCGCCATTGAGGCCTGCCGGTCGAAACGCCCCATCGTCGTCGATCAGCAACTTCAAGGTGCGAAGAGTACTGATGATACACCTATCTGTGGAGGAATGATGCGCATCCTCGTCGATCCAACAGCCGAAAAGGATAGGGTGTGTTATGCTCAAGCGGCTGAAGCGATCCGGCTGCGACAACGCGGCGTCATGCTGACGACCGCGCGCACCACCACGAACACAGAGGTCACGTGTCATTGGCTTCCACAAGACGCTATTCCATCGGATGCTCCCTTTCCAGGGGCTCAGAACATCCGCTCCTGCCTGGATCGCGAATCCGTCCAGCTCTTTACCGAAAGTGCACACGTATTTACCGAAGTTTTGGTCGAGCCGGTGATTCCAAAGCCGCTTCTGCTGATCGCGGGGGGAGGGCACGTTGGGCAGGCGTTAACCTATCAGGCAAGCCTCGTCGGCTTCGATGTGACCGTTATAGATGAACGACCCGAATTTACGGATCCTGCTCTTTTTTCGGATGGAACACGAACTTGTTGTGGAGACATGGCCAGACAGATTGCGGCACTCGTCGGAGACGATACCTATGTCGTCATTGTCACCCGTGGGCACAAACTCGATGCCGAGGTCCTCGAAGCGTGCCTTCATAGCCGTGCCGTCTATATCGGCATGATCGGCAGTAAACGGAAAGTTGCTCTGATGCGCCGGCATTTCATCGAATCGGGTCTGGCCACGGAGGAAGAATTCGACCGGGTTTTTACTCCGATCGGACTGGATATAGGAGCTGTTACCGTGCCGGAAATAGCGGCAAGCATCACTGCCGAGCTCATTGCTGTCCGGCGAAAGGGCATCGTTCACAAGGTCTCCGGGAAAGAGGAGCTGTCATGATTTGCGCGATCGTCCTTGCTGCGGGCAGCTCACACCGAATGGGGATTCAGAAGCTTCTGCTACCTTTTGGAGGAAAAACAATCATCACGCATATTGTCGACCATCTTCTCGCAAGTTCCATTGATAACGTTCACGTGGTTGTAGGTAACCAGGCAGAACGAGTCCGCCGGGAGATATCCGACCGCCCGGTTTCTATCATAACAAACGCCAGTTATGAATCCGGGATGCTCTCTTCGGTACGTTGTGGACTTCGAAATCTGCCGCGACAGTGCCAGGCGGTGCTGGTAGCACTCGGTGACCAACCATCCATCACCTCAGAACTAATTAACCAGATGCTTCAATCGTTTACGACAAGCGAGAAAAGCATTCTTGTACCACTCTACAAAGGCAGACGTGGTCACCCCATCCTATTTTCAATGGCACATCGTGATGATGTTCTGACACACTACGAAGATGTGGGCTTGCGAGGGCTTCTACATTACCATCCAGATGATGTCTATGAGTTGGCTGTTTCTACTTCTTCCGTGCTTTTGGATATGGATTATCCGGAAGATTATCGACGGGAGCTTATGTCCATCGAACAGGTCAAAAGTCCAGAACCGTAGTTTTTGCCAGAAGATTAATATTCAGGAGTATCCAAATTCTCTGTCCGTGCACAACGGAAAAAACTAGCAATACTAACTATGTTGATTCCGCTTCAAGTGCAGCGCTTCCCAGGGTCTAGCAGTAGAGATTATAATGGCCCCTTTTGTTGAATTACCATTAAATCCAATCCTTTTCGCTAGTATATACATACAAGACTTGGCTGACAAGCCCCTAAAGCTGTTCAGATGAGCAACGAAGCGTGGTTGATAGGTCGTGGGATGGATACTTCTAAGAAAATTTTTCTGGCAACAAGGATCTTAGTACTTGACTTTGAGCTTCTCATAGATTTACGGATCGCCATCCACGCAGAGCATACCACGTGGACTATCCCATACAAGACCTATATGGTACCATTCACCATCGGTAATTACTGTCTGTGACAGCAAGGAACCACCTGAAAGACCGGAGCTTTTGCCGGATGAGCGAAAAATCTTCTCTCTCTGTAAGGCTTTTTGATAGTCGGCAACTGTACGTAAACACATATAAATGAACAAAAACGGGATTCAAGCAGGCCGCGACTGTCGTTTTTACTCCATCAATATGATATAATACATTTTCTATTTGAGAGAAAAGACAAAGATGGGACAAAGTGAGGTTTGAGATGAGGTCCGAATCAATACGTTTAGTTGCTGCTTTATATTTAACGTTGTGTTTCGGTCTTAGTGCGACTCTGCCGGGACTACGTGCCCAACCCTCAGTGGATGTGGCCCCGGACACGTTGAAGGGAAATTCCCCGCCGCCTCCTGCCGGTGGCCGATTTAATGACAACGAGGAAGCCGATGTCGTACAGGACGTCGCGTTCAGCGTCGAGCGTGGATTCTACGATGCGGCGTTTCAGTTGAGGCTCTCCACGCGCACGACAGCAACCCAGATACGCTACACACTGAATGGATCGACACCGAAGTCGAATACCGGGATTGTCTATAACGGTCCCCTTACCATCGGCGGCACGACTGTCATCCGGGCCGCTGCTTTTAAGCCGGGCTATCAGAATTCAAGCGTGGTTACGAAGACGTATATCTTTGTCAGCGATGTAAAAAGACAATCACCCAATGGTCGGGCCCCGGGACCCGGCTGGCCGACGGGCAGCGTTAACGGGCAGGTTATCGATTACGGGATGGACCCGGATATCGTTAACAATCCACGGTGGGCTGGCCTGATCGAGGATGCCTTACTCGATATACCGACCATCTCGCTGGTAACGGATCTGGCGAATCTCTTTGACCGATCCACGGGCATCTACGTGAACGCCCGCAGGGACGGCCGAGACTGGGAGCGGCGCACGTCTGTCGAGTTGATCCATCCTGACGGGACACCGGGATTCGGGCTTGATGCGGGTCTGCGTATCCGCGGGGCGTTCAGCCGAAGCGGCAATAATCCCAAGCACGCCTTTCGCCTGTTCTTTCGCAGCGAGTATGGGGCCGGAAAGCTCAGGTACCCACTATTCGGCGGTGAGGGAGTGGACGAGTTCGACAAGATCGATCTGCGTACCAGCCAGAACAATTCCTGGGCGTTCCAGGGCAGCTCCCAGAACACGCTCATTCGGGACGTTTTCTCCCGTGACGTGCAGCGAGATATGGGCCAGCCGTATACTCGGAGCCGGTACTACCATCTCTATCTGAACGGACATTATTGGGGTCTCTACCAGACGCAGGAACGGGCCGACGCCGATTTCGCCGAATCATATCTGGCCGGGGACAAAGAAGAGTACGATGTGATCAAGAACGACTCATCGGGCTCACGCGCCCTGCATGCCACTGACGGTACAATGGATGCATATCGGCGGCTGTATGATGTTGCGGTCTATGGTTTTGCCACCGACGGGGCCTATCTGGGTGTCCAGGGCTTTCGTCGTGAGGGGACGCCGGATCCAACTGGTGATATACTACTGGATCCCGAGAATCTGATGGACTATATGATCTGCACTTACTACACAGGTGATCCCGATGCACCAGTGAGCTGCTGGGCCCACTTTTCAAACAATGTATTTGCCATTTACAATCGCGTCCAGCCTCAGGGATTCACATGGTACCGACATGATGCCGAGCACTCCCTGGGGGCCAACGGTGGGATCAACGAAGGGCGGCTTTTGACCGATCCTACTGATCGTTCGATCGGTCAGCAGTGGCAACATTTTAATCCGGCCTGGCTCCACCTCCGCCTCACCGCCCATCCGGAGTATCTCATGCAGTTCGTTGACCGGGTATGTGCGTATTTCTGGAACGAAGGACTGCTCACAGCGGCACCGAACGTCGAACGATGGATGGCCCGAGCAGACCAGATCGATCTGGCAATCATTGCTGAGTCGGCCCGATGGGGCGACGCGCAAAGACACCCGCCGCGCACGAAAGACGATTGGGAGGATCAAAACAACTACATGGTCAACACGTACTTCCCCGGACGGACCCAAATCGTCATCAACCAGATGCGCTCGGTGGACATGTTTCCGGATCTGGCCCTCGTGTCATTCAACCAAAACGGCGGAGAGGTCATACCCGGATTCCAATTGCTAATGTCGCAGAGCAACGGCACACCGGGGACCATTTATTATACGCTGGACGGGTCCGATCCGCGCCTGTGGGGCGGCGAGATCAATCCGGATGCAGCGATCTTTGAGGACGCGACAACCAACGTGACGCTCATCCGCCGGGGAGCCAACTGGCGGTATAAAGACGACGGCTCGAACCAGGGCACTGCCTGGCGCTATCTGAACTTCAACGAGAGCCGTTGGGCCGAGGGTCCCGCGCAATTGGGCTACGGCGACGGTGACGAGGCCACCGTAGTCGGTTATGGACGCAGCTCCAGTAACAAATATGCCACAACTTACTTCCGGCATGTTTTTCATGTCGAGGATGCCTCGAACTTTACCGAACTGACGCTCGGGATCGTAAGGGATGACGGTGCGGTCGTGTACATCAACGGTGTAGAAGCCGCACGTATCAACATGCCGAGCGGCGATATCACCTATCTGACCTGGGCCACAGGTCCCGGCGCCCCGGTGGGCGGGGCCGACGAGTCGACGTTTCATACATATGATATCGATCCGGATCTGCTGGCGGACGGAACCAACATCATCGCCGTTGAGATCCATCAGGTCAGTCGTACCAGCTCGGATATAAGCTTCGACCTGGAGCTGGTAGGGTTAATCGCCGGCTCTGCCTCGCCACCGATCATACTGGACCATACCACGACAGTCAAAGCCCGTACCTACCATGCCGGCCAGTGGGGCGCCCTGACCGAAAGCCGCTTCACGGTTGGATTGGAGGGATTAGTGATCAATGAATTCATGGCCTCTAATCAAACGACACTTGAAGATCCGGACGAACCTGGTGAATTTCCAGACTGGATCGAGATCTATAACGGGGCGCCTGGTACGATCGATCTCGAAGGCATGTATCTAACCGATGAACTGCAAGACCTGACTAAGTGGCAGATTGGCGCGGGAGTATTCATCGATCCCGGCCAATACCTCCTCTTCTACGCTGACGACGACGGCACACAGGGTGTTTACCATACGAATTACCAGCTCAGCAGCAGCGGTGAGACCATTTTACTGGTCGACAGTGACGGTAAAACGATCATCGATTCTATCATTTTCGATGCCCAGTTCGAGGACGTATCCTACGGCCGATTCCCAAACGGAGACGGCTCTTGGGGTTTTCATCTGAGCCCGACGCCCGGTTCACCCAACCAAGCGGGGCCCGGCCAATGAACATGGGCACAACTATGGATGACATGTCGACCACCGCCGGCATCGATCAGAGTCGCTCTAATCGATTGCCTCGCCGCTCTTTGGACTGGTTGAAGGTCTTTGGTCCCGGCGCCATCATCGCATCACGAACAATCGGAACCGGCGGGTTGATCTTTTCGAGACGAGGCGGAGCCATCTTCGGCTACCGGATACTATTCCTATTCGTGGTCATCTTCGCCGATATTAAGTGTTTCTTCTCTTTCTAAGCCGGCTCTCTGTTTTCAATATTCAACCTACTCGGCTATCGGAAATTCCTCAAAAAGATACTTTGCGAGAACAATTAGATCCTGCACATCGACAATCCCAGCCCCCGTTGAAGTCAACGATGGGGATGATTGGTGCTTGCCATATGTCATCGCGATCGAGTCCGCCGGGGCTATCGGAATTGAAAAACAGCTTGAGACCATCGGCTGAGATGCTTGGAGAGTGGTCCGAATACAAAGTGTTGACAGTTGGCCCAAGATTTATTGGTTTACCCCAGTAACCCTCTGGCATTCGTTCTGATGTTTTGTGGTGTGGTGATCCATATGTGGTAATTACCGCTCCCACCAGGTCGGTTGGAGGAGACGTAAAGTTCCCGGCTGTCCGTTGACAGACTCGGATCCATGTCATCATTTGCGCTATTTATGCTTGATCCAAGATTCATCCGTGTGCCCCACGGATCATTCTTACTAGCGTGGGACATTAAGGGCAGCCCTGCCGAAGTAGGCCTGGAAGTTGGAGGAAACCATGCAGAGGATGAGACGGTGCAACCCAATCACAGATAAACTATGATGGGCCGGTTCTGCCCATGCGATTCAAGGCTACTGAATCATCTGTGTCAATCCTTCGGCTGGGCTCGGGACAGCGTTTGTGTTTATTCGGGGTTATGATAGATGGGCCACAGAGGGCACACAGAAAAGACAGACAGTCAAATTAGCCGCAGATGAACGCGGATGAACACCGATCAAAGGAAAGGAATCGAAAAACCTGGGTAAATCCCGTAAGTCCTGTCCAAGATTCGTAGGGTGGTGGCTTGCCCCACCAAAACGGTGAATTATTTGTGTCAATCCTTCGACTGTGCTTAGGACAGCGTTTGGGTTCATTCGTGGTTGGTTTTGACCGTTTTTTACGCTTTTTTGCCGAATTTGCCAAGATTTTTCACTTTTTTTGCAAAAATGGGTATAATATGGATCGGCAACCTTGAAGAGGCAATATAAGGCGGATGTAGAGATGCGAGTTCTTAGAGAGACAGATAGCCGTTGTGAAGAAAATGTGTTGGACGGAGACTTAATTCCCTACCTGATGATAGCTTTGGATAGAATGCCAGTCGTCGTGAACTATTTGTGAGTTTTGGGTGCATACATCGGTTGGAATGAGGCATAGTAGCCTGCGAACTCGGGAAAACGAATTGAGAAGGGATGGTTGGCTAGGATAATAGACCTACTCGGAT
>Ga0209427_10004007_pt1 | contig 17121 bp, 21 predicted proteins | sample DeeMarSWOR136_30_FD_187465 | JGI IMG/M metagenome (GOLD analysis project Ga0209427, IMG submission 187465) | Marine sediment microbial communities from White Oak River estuary, North Carolina - WOR-1-36_30 (SPAdes) (version 2) | ecosystem: Environmental > Aquatic > Marine > Intertidal zone >...
GGGTGTCGGTGAGAAATAGGAGGGAGATGCTGAAGGATCACAAGAACAAAAGTCCACCTTTGTAGATAACCCGTTAGGATTGACCGTACCTCTAAGGATGGCACTGGTTTGAGTGATACTCGTAGCAGACAAGGTTTGTGCAGTTGGTGCAGGAGCTAGGATAATGGGTACTAACCCCATGCTGAGAAAAAAGAGAATCAGTATCGCTTTTTTCATTTTTGTTTTCATGTTATTCAGTCCTCCTCTACCTGTTAAAAGAGGCTCAATCTGAATGAATATAAACTTTTGCATATTTTTTCAACATTGAAAAATCCTTAGATGTCCTTTAATATCAAAAGCAGTATGCAATAGTCAAAAAACAAAAGTTGTTACACGTGTAACAAAAATGAGAGAACTGCTAAGGTTGGATAACCTTCTTAATCCCTGTAACTTGTAACCTTTGTAACCCCTCAACCTTTTTAATACCTACTCCAATCTTGTTCCATGATCCACTCTTTTGAAGGAAAAACCCCGCGCATCCACGAAAGTGCGTACATAGCAAAAAATGCGACCATCATCGGGAATGTTCACATAGGTGTCCACTCCAGTGTGTGGCCGGGGGCTGTTCTCCGTGGTGATTTCTCATCTATTACCATTGGAAAGTACACCAGCATCCAGGACAACTGTGTCATTCATGTGGAGGGAAGCATCTTCAATTTCTCTTACCCAGAGCATCCTGCAGTCATAAAAGACTACTGTACAGTAGGCCACGGAGCAGTACTCCACGGGTGCACCATAGGTGACAGGGCCTTAATTGGAGCAAATGCAGTCATCTTCAACAACGCTGTTATTGGAGAGGGTTCAATAGTGGGTACAGGCTGTGTCATCCCCGATAATAAGGAGATTCCCCCCCGCAGCGTCGTGGTGGGTGTTCCAGGCAGAATTGTCCGGGACATAACAGAAAAAGAGTGGGAGCAGTCGAAAACCCATGCAGAACTCTATGCAGAACTTGCCACAAAGTATAAAGATCTTCAAGTCTAACTTCATCTCTATAAGCTTTGCACCTACCAATTCCTACAGTGATATGTCATTTCAGAAAGAGGTAAGCGCCCTTCTTTTCGCTTGGAAATTTCTTCACATTTCAAAAGTCAGAGCTTCTGCTGGCATTGAGATTTTAGCAATTGCCTCTGCGGTTTTCGGCAAAATGTAATATATTAGGTATAAAATTATTGTAAAATTTTCAATCTAACCGAAAGATTTATATATAACTTCGCACATTTCACAATAATGATGTGAATGAGGTGAACGTTATGAAGAAAGCTACCATTTTGGTGCTCGTCGCCCTGGCAGTATCATTGGTTCCTGTATCTGCTACACTTCCTATCGTCCAGATACAGGTCCCGAAAGTGGTTACCGAAGGCGACGAAGTTACTGTGGAGATTACTGTTACCCACAGGATGAACGATTTGAACCACCACATCAGCTTCATTTGGCTGTACCACAACGAGAAATTGGTTCAACAGTGGGGATATGGCCCTGATGAGTTCGTTACAGAAGATCAGTGGACAGTGACCTACACTACTGTTTTGTATAAGGATGCTGTCTTTTTGGCAAAGGCGAACTGCACGCTGCACGGATCTGAGAGTGTCACTGCCAAAGTAACAGTACTGCCCTACGTGGAGAAGCCAAAGGCAATTCTCCTCGCCAACCCTATAGACTTTACTAGAGCTGAGAGCCTGATAGAATACTTGGAAGACAATGGTTATGAAGTGATACACATTGCAGCTTCAGAACTGGACCAATACCAAACTGAAAACCTGATCATTATTCTGGGAGGAGCTGATACTTCTGAGGGTGTTGGCGATGTGGTGAGATTCGTATTGGACGAAAGGGAACAGGAACTCACACGGTTGGGAGTCCACTTCTTTGAAAAGAAAGATGTGTGGGCTTCAGATCAGAGAGTCTTCATATTTGCTGGAAAAGATAGAGATCAGACAAAGGGAGCGCACACAAAGTACATGCACAAAATAATGGAGTAATTCTCTATTTTTTTCATTTTCCATTTTTTAAAGATTTAGAAAGAATTTTCTTTAAATAATTTGAATTTCCCGAATGTACCCAGTTTTCATACGAATTTATGATTAAATTTTCTCAATTGAAATGAGTTTAAAAAGATAATTCTTTTCTTCCTCGTTTCACTCATTATATCTTTCTCCGTATCCATTTATTTCCTTCTCTTTCAAACTCCATTTTCAATACATTCAAGACCTCTGATAGTCTAAAGAATTTGTTCTGCTGCAATAATTCGGAAACTAAAAAATTCAAAATCAGATACGTATATACCCCATTTTCACTCTTTTTCACGTAAGTCTCTATAAGACTTGTAATGTAACCTCTATCGTTTCTTACAGAGATCAATTCTATATTCTGGATATTCTTGGTGAGAGCTTTTCTAAACGTGAGTATAAAATCAGTTTTCAACCCAGCCTGACGGGTATCCTGTACTACTGAGTGAGCAGAATACCCTAACGTTTCAACCTTTTCTAATTGAAAATTGAGGTCATTCATGGTTAAAAGCAAGTTCATCCACGTTTCATCATCCAAGCTATTAAACAGTAAAGAAAAGCGGTGGTCTGGCTTTAAAACCCTTTCAATTTCAACAAAAACTTTATTTAACAACTGGTAGTAATTATGTATGTCCTTATTTCTATCTTTAGACTCACTTATCACAATCTCATCTTCGTAGTCTACACTCTTTTTAAGCCAGTTATTCCACATCATACTCAATTCCAAATATGGCTGCCGATTACCGTGGGGCGGGTCTGTAATCACATAATCTACAGAGTTATCTGGTATTTCTTTGAGGACTTTCTGAGCAGGTCCATTTACAAGGAGTACGTTTTGTGAACCCAATTCCTCAAATGTTTCAGCCTCTTTAACTGTATAAGGCGTAGATTCCTGTATTTTTTTTGCTTTTATAATTCTTCTATATCTATTCTCAAAACAGTTCCAAACATTAATTTCAAAGTTTTCCTTCGGTATCCAGTAACCAATTACCCAACTGCCCACTTCTTTTTTAGGCTTTCTTGATTTTTTATTGTATTTTCCTCTTCTTTTAATGACAAACACCATCTTGCTGGCTTGCCCCACAGAAGCAGTAAAACAGAACGTAAAGAATTTCCTAAAACTGCTCTTCTCGATTTTTTCTATTCTATCCATGAGGAGCGATAATCCCATTAAATTTCGTGGAGTAAACAAATCATAGATGTGATGTTCACGATTTGCATTGATTCGTGAATTATGAAAAAACCTGTTCTTTGGATAGTAGTACGGTATTTTCTCGTACGAAAATGATAATGCTAACCTCACATCCTCTTCTGTTGGTTCTTCAACAATTCTTCTTTTCTTGTTTTTATACCATACCTCCATTAGGTTATCTCCTTTCCAAATAAAATGGGTTCCAATAAAGGGTTTACCTCCTCTTTTTACCGTATAAAATGAATTTATTTCATCTTTGATTTCTTTTCTCAGGTTCTTGAACTCTCTTTCTAGTAATGTGGTGGGTATTTTTTCCACCATCTGTTTTGTTATAAAAATTGCAGATGGGTTAATATCAATTCCAATTGGCTTTCTTTCTGTAATGATAGATTCTGATATAGAGATTCCAGATCCACAGAAAGGATCAAGCACGATGTCCTCCTTATTTGTGTATCTTAAAATAAACTCTCTGATAATGTTGTATGGCTTCTTGGACCAGTACTTATGCATAGCGTAAATTCCAGTGTACGACTCAGCTATGTGGTTTATTTCATCCTTTTTTTCGTCTTCAACCAACGTTAGTTGCTTAAGCATTTTATCACTTTTTATGAGTTTTTCAGCGATTTTGTTGCGCTTTCTCGTGCACGAGATACACATAGTATTCTATTAAGAGTGTATCTGTAATGCATCTATACTCATCACGTCACCTTTCACCTTTCTACTCCTTTATAATTTTCTATTCAACTAGGGTTGTCAAATCTGTGTTTCTTGTTACACGTATAACATTAGTTAATTTATCTTTATTGCATTTCATTAAAAAGATGATTTATGAATTCAGAGTTCAGAGAAGTTCAGAGTACTGCCTCTTTTATTATCAGAAATTCCACAGGAAAATTAAAAAAAGAAATAAATTGTTACACGTGTAACAGAATTGAGAGAAACGCTAATATTTGGACACCTTCTCATAGCCGAAACCTTTATATAGGGTATCTACATAGGTAGATTTGATATATATGTTTTCATTCCACGATAATTTGATATTGATGATGTTGGCCAAGAAAGAGATGTACGGCTACGAACTGATGAAATCGTTGGCAGAGTTCACCTCAGGTGTGTACGAGCCCAAGTCTGGTACATTATATCCTGCATTGAAACGACTGGAAAACAGAGGATTCATCTCTTCTGAAATGCGAGAGGCAGATGGAAATACCTTAAAATACTACACGATTACAGAGAAAGGGAAGACTAGGTTAGAGCGTATGTGGACCATTGTTTCCAGGATTCAGGATTTCAGATCAAAAATAGGAGTATAGGTGATTATATGAAAAGGTTAATAGCAGTTACGGTGATTTTGGTTCTTTTGTCATCTTACGTATCAGCAGATTCCCCCTTTACTGTAATAGCTACAGTGCCTCCTTTTGTGAGGCCGGGAGATAAGAACGTGACTATCCAGTTGACAGTGAAGCTGGAAACTGGGGAGTACGAGGATGTAGAGGTAGAACTGATCTTGCCCCGGGCTTTCTCTTTTTCGAAAGAAGGTTCTGACACATTCAGGCTGGGAGATATGAGCACCACAGACATTCAGAAACCACCCTTACAGGTAGCAGTCTTCCAGATAGATGTTTCTGCTGATGCACGATACGGAGATTACACTGTCCAGGTGTACATTACGACTAAATCAGGTGCTTACATGGACAGCTTCACCGTTCATGTGGTGGGTGAAACCCTCATTGAGATCACGGGCGTATCTGCTTCTGTAGACCCTATTGAGCCAGGAAGTGATTTTGAATTGAGTATTACGGTGAAGAACATTGGTTCTAACGCCATAAAGTGGATGAAGGTCATTTTAAATCCTAACCCCAGTGTATCGCAGGAGGTATCAGGACAATTGACTGGACAGTTAACTGGACAATTGACCCAGGTTCCGCAAACAACGCCTTCTTCAGTGATCATCCCCATATCTTCAGATTTAGAGCGGGTTTTCAAGGATGTCTCTCCTGGTAAGAGTGTGCTCGCTTCCTATGTATTGGCTGTGGAAACTGACGCAGAATCAAAAAACCACGCCATGATGGTGACGTTAGTGTATCAAGATGAAACAGGAATGGTACAGACTGAAGCCAGGACTATTGGCATAAAGATAAAGGGATCCCCCTATCTGGAATTACAGGGAATTGAAGCTGATCCTGCAGTCCCGTACCAGGGGGAGGAAGCTATCATTTCTGTCACCTTGGAGAATACAGGTACTGCAGAAGCGCGGTCAGTAAAGGTGGTCATAAGGTCTCCTTTGGGAGAATATACCAGTTTTATTGGGACTATGAAAAGAAATGAGAACAATGCTGCAGTGTTCAAGGTATTCATACCTGAAACAGAGCAAAAGTTCCCAGAAAACCTACTAAACAATCTACTGAACAAAACTGAGACCTACAAGTACTCACTAACTATCCAGGTTTTCTATGAAGGTGCAGAAGGTGCAGAACAAGGATTTGTGGAAGGCTGGGATTTAACCACTAAGACAAAGCAGGACAAAACCATCTTATACATTCTGGGAGGAGCTATCCTGTTGATTATCATTGCAGTCTGGAGAATACAGAGCAGACGCCACCTGAAAGCTTTAGAAGAATAAAAAAGGGATACTATGGACATGTTAGAAATTGTGATGAACAACGTCATGAGAAGAAAGGCCAGGACATTTCTCACTTTGCTTGGGATTTCTCTGGGAGTGGCTGTCATTGTGACACTGGTTTCTCTCTCTGTAGGATTGAAATCAAATGCACTCGACATGATGGGAAAGGTAGCAGGTGATGTCACTATCATGGAAGAGGGACAGATGTACACTATGAGCAATTTATCTGAAGATAGTATGCGAAAGATACAGAATATAAACGGGGTCAAGATGGTAGCTCCCACTGTGATGCTCATGGATTTGAGTAAGGGGTTCAACACACCAGGAGCAGAAATGAGAGGTGTTGACCCTGATATGGAGCAGCGGTTCTCTTCCAGTTCCTGGGACGTTATTGATGGAAGACCGCTGAGAGGTTCTGACAGCTACAACGCGATGGTGGGAACAGTGCTGGCAGATCAGTTGAATTTGAACGTGGGAGACACAGTGGAATACATGGGGACTGATTTCAAGATTGTGGGTATCTTAACCTTCGGGAACACCCTCTTAGATCAGGCATACTACATCAACATTAGAACTGCCCGGGAAATTGCGGGAAGACCTCCAGACTACATCAGTATGATCCGGGTAAAGGTGACAAAACCAGGAACAGAAGAAGAGGTGGCCAAAAGAATCAATCTGACTGTACCCAATGTGGAAGCCTGGTCTTCTGCTGCCATGTCGGAACAAGTAGGAGACTTTCTCAGTATCATTGAACAGGTGACCTGGGCCATTTCTGCAGTGGCAGCCATTGTGGGAGGAGTGGGCATTGCCAATACCATGCTGATGTCTGTCATTGAGAGGACCAAAGAAATTGGCGTGTTCAAGGCAGTGGGCTGGTCCAATGCAGATGTGATGAAGACCATATTAATGGAAGGATTATTTTTAGGCTTCTTAGGCGGTGTCATCGGTATTTTACTGGGTGTTGTAGCGGTTTTTGTTGTGAAGGATCAGATTCCCGGATTTGCAGGGGAGATTACATTATTGTTGATTACGGAAGCTATGGCTTTTGCTATGTCTTTAGGAGTCATTGGCGGTATCTATCCAGCGTACAGAGCAGCAAATCTGAATCCGGTGGTAGCTTTGAAAACGGAGTGATTGCATGATTGAGGCTATCGATTTAAAGAAGTACTACAGGATGGGAACTGTTTTAGTGAAGGCCTTAAATGGTATTAACATGAAAATAGAAGATGGAGAATTTTTATCCATTATGGGGCCTTCAGGATCAGGGAAATCCACGTTATTAAACATGTTGGGAGCTTTAGATAAACCCACCTCAGGTACAGTATTCTTTGATGGGATTGATCTGGCACGGGTGGATGAATCAGTGTTATACCAGTTGAGGAGAAAAAAGGTAGGGTTCGTCTTTCAATCCTTTAATTTGATCTCTACGTTGAATGCTATCGAGAATGTGTTAATACCTCTGGTGCCTACCAACACGCCTAAAGAAAAGGGGTACAGACGAGCGAAAGAACTATTGGAAACAGTAGGACTAGGAGGCAGAATGCGGCACAAGCCCTCAGAAATGTCGGGAGGAGAACAGCAGAGAGTGGCTATGGCCAGAGCCTTGATTAATGATCCTAAAATCATTCTGGCAGATGAACCCACAGGGAATGTGGATTCAAAAACAGGTGAAGAAATCATAAAGTTGTTGCGGGATTTGAACGAGAACATGGGGACTACGTTAGTGATTGTGACACATGATCCTGAAATAGTTGAGTCAACAGAGAGGACCATCAGACTAAGAGATGGAATAGTTGTAGAATAAATCTGAAAATGCAGGTATGGAGCTTACAGGGATTAAAAGCTTAACCTGAAAAAATGTCGATTCTGTACAATTCCATATCAGGTGCGTACGACTTTACTGTACAGTACTGAAGAATTTCAATAGGTTTAATTTTGGTGGCTAGAGCTTTAATTCTCTCAACTTCTCCCTGGAGATCTGACGTAATCCTGTAGTAGTGGATAATACGACCGTACTGTAAGGCTTCAGGTAAAAATTCAAAAGCTTTTTGGGGTAAATTCATGATAATTCTATCTGACGAACCTATTTTTGCAATTTCTTTCTTTGAATCGCCCAAAATGGGGTGTACATTTGTTATTTTGTTCAATTTTATATTTTCTTTCAATAACTGGATAGCCTCTGGGTTAATATCAATACTATATATTTTTTCAGCTTCCGAATATTTTGCAACCATAAGAGAGAAGGGGCCGACCCCGCAGAACATATCAGTTACCACCTCGTGAGCTTCAACTTTTTGTGCAATTCTCAACCGCTCTGTGGCGAGTCGGGGATTGAAATACACAGTGTTGATATCAATCTTGAATGTGAGGCCGTATTCTGTGTGTATAGTTTCACTTTTTTGTTCTCCTGCCAAGTACTCAAAGGTTCTTGTTCTGTACTCTCCCTGGACTTTGGATCTTTTCTGGACTACTGTGCGGATCGGTTTCCGGGTTAAGAGAGCTTGTGCAATCTCATTCTTTTGGTCTTGTACATCCTCAGGTATATCCACAATGGCAATATCACCAATGATGTCAAAACTGCTTATCCCAAATTTCTTCAACGATTCAGGGGGTTGCACCTTCTCTTCAAAAGAGCATTCAACAACATCATACCCGGGAATACCTTCTTTTACCGGAAAGTAGATAAAAAATTCATCTTTCTTTATCTTGTATCGAGATAAGAGCAACTCCTGCTGTATGAGGGTCTGTCTCACTTTCTCGCCTTCTCGTTTTGGCACTTTGAGACCGCGCATTGATTATCCTTGATGTGCATTGTTAAATACTTGTTCACCAGGGATTGTCACGTCTTTGATGTCAATCTGTCATGTGTTACATTTCACCTGTTACACGTGTAACATTCAAATAATTTCATTTCACATCCATTATTAACTACCTGCAGATGGAAGAGGACAACTAGCCACGGTACCTTTCTGGATCTTCCCCATAGGTGTATTCGATTTGAAATGTGCCATCTTTTTTCTGGATTTTCACCTGTCCGAGCTCAGCTTTCTTTGCCAACCTTTTCGCTTCTTGAATAGCTTCCTCCTTTGTTTCGTGGACACTTGATGGTTTTTGCCCTTTTTCTTTTTTCACCTGCCATCCTTTTTCGTGTGGGGAAACATAATACACTGTGCGTTTTGACATTTCGTCACCTCCTCTTGTGGAATTCTTTTCTATTGTCTAATGATTCTGTGACCTTGAATATTTTTATACTTTTCCCTTTTTTTTATGAATATACCTTAATTTGTCATTTGGGTTGCTGCACTTGGCTGTTGGAGCTTCTATAAGTCTACCAGACTATTGTACAAATCATGATGTGAAGGTAAATAAAAAAATGTCACCTGCAAAAAAATCAGTGCATGCAGACTCTTGAGATTATATGAATCCAGCTCCAATTAATCTGTGATCTTTTTTCTTTAATTTCTGGTATTCCTCCCACTCTTCATCTGTCACAATGTAAATCTCTTCTTTCTCGCACATGGGGCTAATCAATTTGACCAATCCCTCATCGACGTACTCTTTTACAATGTGCTTCTTAATCTTTTCCAGGTGATTTACCTCTCCTCTTAACACACAGGCAAAGTTAAATAACTCTGAGAGATACTCCTTCTGGGTTCTTTCATAAGGTTGACTTTTCACATTTTTATCTATCATATTTCTGCCCTCTGTAATGACGGCTTCTCTAAACGTAAATGGCTGGCCAAAATGTCAGAGCTGTGGGAAGGTGAACATACTGTCAGGTTCTTCCGATCTTTTTGAACAACCGAATGATGTAGAAACATTTATAAAGAATATGGTAAAAGGTTAACTGTGACAAAGGTGAGAGATTCTTCCGTGCATCTGCAACTTGGCCACTTGCTCAATAGATACCCATATGCAAGTGTTGATAAAATCTACAGAATGACACGAAAAGGAGGGCTAATCGGGTCTATCAACACAGTCTGGTACACACTGGAGTACATGGAAGAGAACAAAATCATAGATAATCCCAGATGTGTCATCAAGAACTGCAGAAACTACACAAACATGCACTACATTCTCAAGATTGAAGATTCAAAAGAGTCTATGAGCAGCTTCATCACGAGATACAAGAATTACATTGATATGGTGCATTCTATGAATGCGTATCGGGAAACCTACTTGTATGTGAAAACTCATGGTACCTTATCAATTCCAGACAAGTTCCAGATCCTGGAAGAGTGTACCTGGTCTAACTTTATACCAATCCTCCCCCATTCCACTGCTGAAAAGGGTTTATCAGATGCTTTGAAGGCCGAACCGGAGGCTGAAAGTGTTTTGGATGATTTTACTGTAGATGAACAACTGGAATGGGATAATGAAACATGGGAAACTTTTCACTGGTTGTGCGTGAATTACAGGATGAGTTATACTGATTTGGGGAAGTTGATACAAAAATCTCCTCAAGCAGCTTACAGGAGGAAATTAGTTATTAATCAATCTGTTATTCTTTGGTATCCTATTTTCATTGGGGGTCAACAATCTTATGAACTCTTATTTTTTTCATTTGAGACTAAATTTCCTTCTTTTTTTGCTGAAGTGCTCTCAAAAAATACAGGTGTATCGTATCTTATTCAAACATCAGAAAGGACGACATTATTCGTCAACACAACTATTCCCAAAGTGGTGAATAGTGCTATGAGCAGATATGAGGATACGGGTATCATTCGTGATCTGCGGAGGATGTACCTGCACAACTACTGGGACCCTATTGTGGAACGTTATATGGAGGGGTCTATACCGGAGAGGTACTTCTACATGTTCAAGATCGGGAATAAAAAAGGAAAGAGAAGATGATTACGTTGGGTGTCCTCCTCCACCTCCTCCTGTATTGGGTGGACCATCGGGTTCAATACCATTCGGAAGTTCAAAGGGCCAACCTTTCAGTATCATATGTTCACCTCACTGTGGTTTGCTGTGTCTGCATATAAGGGTTCTTGAGAGGGGCTGCTGATCTCAATCTTTACCAGTTAGGTAGTGGGATTCTATATTCTTTCTTTGTCTCTTTCCATGCTTTTTCTCTCGATTTTTCAAATCTTTCTAGCTCTTTTTCATCAAAACCAAGTTCTTCTGCTATTTCTTCCATTTTTTTGGCTCTAATGTATTTGTCTGAAAAATCCCTTACGAAGCTGTAAACCTCTTCTCTGAGCTTGATCTCATCAGTCCATTCAGGGACTTCCAGAGTTAGTGTTACAGTTTTTGTCATGGGAGAATATAACCCTGAATCAATTTAGGGGTTTGCTTTGATTGATCTCTTCCATTTCTCCTTTCTGTACCTTTATCTATTAACTTCCCAAAAGCATTTAAGAATGAATGGCAGAATCATGAATGGTGAACCTATGAATTACAGTGAACTGCAAAAAAAGTATGGTGGTGGGTTCGTGGCTTTTCTTAATGGTGAAGTGGTAGCTCACGGAAAAACATTCAGCGATGTATTGGATGAAGCAAAGAAAAAAGGTATTCTAGAGGATGAGAACCTGATTTTCGATTTTATAGAAGAAGAAGGTGCAGTTTGTGTGTACAGAGTGCCACAACTATGAAATAAAAAAGCTCAGTATATTCAAGACTGATAGTGTTGTTCCTAAGGTCATAATTCCAGTTGAAACAAAATTTGGGTACAAAAAGGAAGTGTTTCTTCTGGAAACTGGAGATTCAATAGGTTGCAGTCACATTGATGTCAACACACTATTTATTCACGCATGAACTGGGATTGTCAATTTCGGGGGACGGAATCTCTTGGGTTCGAATTTTCTCTTTATGATTGAACGGTAAATGAAATGATAGTTTATCTGAATTGTTACACGTGTAACACGTTGACGTCCAAAGATTTGACAGTCCCATGAACCAAAACATTTAAATTTCTCCGCTCCCAAGAAAGAACACTCTAATGAGTATGTCAGGAGGTGAAATGATGAAATGGGAAAAACCACTCATGGGCGACCTAGCACCTGTAGGCCCATGTCACGATCCCTGTCCCCCGCGAATACCCTTTGATTTACCACACTGCGAAAAGATACCAACGTATCTTGTACCATGACTTTAATTGTTTTCTTTTTTTTATTTTTGCTTTTTCATACAGTGTGAGATATGCAGACTCTGTGGTTTGTATAGACAACAGTATATAATTACTTCTTTACTGTCTGTTACTGCTCATCTTTTTATACGGGAAGAGAAAGTCATTCCATGAAAGGTGTCATGTTTGATGTTGATGGAGTATTAACATATCAAGGGGAGATATACCCGGAAGCTGTTGAAACTGTTGATGTGCTCAAAGATAAGGGGATGATTTTGAGATTTGTGACCAACAGTACCTTAAAAAGTCGGAAATCCTGTGCTGAACAACTGAGAGAATCGGGATTTTCAGTAGTAGAGGAAGAGGTAATTACTGCTTCTTATGCTACTGCAGTATACCTGAAAGGGATAAAGCCAAAATCAGTATGGGTTTTACTGGAAAGAGAAGGATTTAATGAATTCAAAGAGTTTAACCATGATAGTGAAAACCCTGAATATATTGTGGTGGGTGATTACAGAGATAAATTTACCTTTGGCAGCATGAATAAGGCTTTGCGGTTACTGTTGGAGGGTGCTAAATTGATTGGTATGTCACAAGAACGTGTTGATACCAGTATGGGAGATGCTGAGTTGAATGTTGGTTCATGGGTACACATGTTGGAGTGGGCATCCGGTGTTAACGCTGTATACATTGGAAAGCCGAACCCGTACATGTTTTTATTAGCATTGGAGAGTATGGGGTTAGACAAAGATGAGGTGGTCATGGTGGGTGACAATGTGATTACAGATGTTAAAGGTGCACACAATGTGGGTATGAAGGCTGTACTGGTGAAGACAGGTGAATTTGCTGAAGAAGATTTAGATCTGGGTATTACTCCTGATTTTATTTATGATGCTGTTAAGGGCATTACGGACATCCTGGGAGTGTAAACAGGTTTTAGTCGATTGATGAAAGAGCAAAATTCTACATTCAAAGTGTGAGATTCTACGTGTAAATTTTGACTTTTTGTATCAATATCAAAAATAACTAAGGAATGAAATGTTAATTTTTCTCTTCTCCTATACTCTTTACACTTCATTATGAGGGTGATTTTCCCATGGACGACTTCAACTTTCCTCGTTTTGAGCTGAGGTTACCTCTAAGGAGGCCACTGCAGAATCGTGACACAAGTAGGCCTTATTCCGCTTATAGAAACATACTTCATTCAAATGAAGTATTCATTTTGATTTTCACTAGCATTATTTCATATATTTCCTAACTGTCCACCAAGTGTCATCTCTGTTCGCTTTTGTGCGAGGCTGATATCTTCAGCTTTTACCGTTTTTCTTCCAGCATGTTCTGAAAGTATTATGGCTTCTCGTGCAATTTCCACTGCTACATCCTCAAGGTAGGATGCAAGCTCTTTGGCAGCGCCTTTAGACACTCTGTAGGCGCCCGCTTTCCGGATCAACTTTTCTACAGATGCTAAGGGTAATAACATGTTGGCACCTCCTTTTATTTGGATGTGCACCTATTGCCAAAAGACTTTATAAATGTTACATCATTTTTGGGTTGTGAAAGTGCCGGGTGATTGTCTCTTTTGTTACACGTGTAACAATTTTTTGCCTTTTATCACGTCAATCTTAAAAAATGACATCCAAGAAGATTAGTCTTCACCCTCCGAAAATGTGACAACCCCATCTTTCATTGGATTCCACTTAGTAATCGAGTTCTCCCCATGTGCGAATACTACGACAAACAAAACAATCAAAGGCTATACTAGGAGTAATATCTTTGATAGCGGCTGTTGTTCTTCAAGTGCTTGTATGAGCGTGAACGTTGCAATACCACTAGGACCCCACATATCGTGTTCGGCGCTCCCAGACATATCCAAAACGCCGTCTTGCTCTGTTACATTCATCCAAGAAGGATTCTTGACATTCCATTTGGGATCTATGGTCCCATCATCAAAATAATCTTTGAAATGCACTTCATTATTATCTGGAAATATTGCATCCACCCTTACCTCTCTAAATTGTGCGTTGACAGTATCACCCCGTGCTCGAGCATTTGCATGGAGTGAGATACTCGGTTGTATGAGTCTCATAGAAACTGTCTTTTTTAGGTCACCATCAATGTAAACCTTCACTGTACCATGGTCGTATTCGATCTTGTACCAATGGTAATGTGCATCTGCAGTGCCTAGGTTATAATCACTGATCTCTCCGTCTTTTGCCACTCTTAACCAGAATCCTCCTATACTTGGATCCAAACTGATCCCCAATTTTATATCATTTACATCCCATTTATCATAGACACTAACCATTGCTGCATATCCAGTTCCACTCCCTGACACTCTAAATCCAGATTCAACTGTCAGCCTATCGAGTTCCAATTCCTCAAGTTTTATTTCCGGCTCCTCTGTAATTTCTGGCTCCTCTGTAATTTCTGGCTCCTCTGTAATTTCTGGCTCCTCTGTAATTTCTGGCTCTTTTTGTCCAATACATCCTAACAAGAACATCAAGAGCATTACTATTGCAGCAGACTTAGAATTTCTCATCCACATTTTGATTCCTCCTGTGAGTATATTATTTTTAAGTGATCCATATATTTAAGCCTTTTGATATAGGAATTGTTCTTGGTTTTGTTCTAGCTCACTGCATTATTTCATTAATTCCAATTTTCAGCAAAGTGCACGCTGGAGAACGTTGAAAAACTCACAGGTGAGGAAATGGAAGCATTAGCATTTGCGATCAATCTGATCTTTCATAGAGACTTTGAAATTGTGAATGAAAATGTGGCAGTGATAAAAATATTCGCAGAGGCAGTAAGCAGGTTTTCAAGACCAAACTTGTCATCTTGAGAATAGAGACAGATTCATGCAAAAAGGTGCAAAGGCTCTGTCCCTATTATAGTTGTCCGGCCGGAATCCATCCCCTGTACTGTATTCCAGTGGAAAGGTTTGTGATCAGGATCTATCCGGGCCTTTCCTCATTCCAAGTGATTCTCCAGTCATTTCCACATTTGGGACATTCCATAGTACATGGTATCATTGTAGTATCAAGTTTTCCTTGATTTCCACAAATTGGACATTCTATTCCTGCTTTTACCATGGTAAAAACCTTCTGAAAGCTATTACTATCATGAAATCCTTAATTTATATATTTTTCTTCCTTTATAAACTCTTCTATTCATTCATTTTTGTCTTACCCTTCTATTTTACCCACTTCTGTATACTTTGTAATTTCCTTCTACTACCAATTTCAATATCTTCCAGTCTATGATTGGAAAGGCAAAAACTCTTTGAGAATAGTTGAGAACCACAACTGTGAGACAACAGTAACGATGGACAACTTCTCTATTGAAAACATTTATATATTCTGTTCCATTGTACAGGATGATGAACAACAGAGAGACTGAAGGATCGTTAACGGGGGGAATTTTTACAGGGTTAAAGATAGAAGTTCCTAAAGATATACGAGAATTGTTAATCCCTGGTGAAAAAGTTTTACATGCTGTGAGACAGGCTAGGCTAGAGCAGGCCATAACGCCTGATTCCATTTTTGTGACCACACACAGAATAATTGTGAGGAGACCTACCACGCTTGGGTTACGAAGGAATGTTACTGACTACAGGTACACTGATATGGCCAACACGAGGATTGAGAAGGGATTGATCAATTCAAGTATTTACATAGATATGCGATTCTTATCAGAGGAATGCTGTTTGAAGGGGATTCCCAAAAAGAGTGCAGTCAGGATTTTCCGAACGATTGAGGAGAGAATTGCACGGACTCGTACGGGGTTACCGCTGTCTGTATCTGAGGGTGCAGAAGATCCGCTTCAAATTTTGAAAGTGAGGTTTGCCAAGGGGGAGATCACAAAAGAGGAATACCTTTCGATGAAGAGGGCATTGGAGGAACTTTGATAGAACTTAATTGCTTTTAGCCTTTGATCGTGACATGTTCTTCGTGGCAAAAGTAATGCACGATATTTGGTTAGAAGCTCCGCTCCCATGCTCCAACACAACAAGTCCTTCAAAATTGTTGGGGTTTTTGAGGCAATGGAGAAGATCTTGTTGTGTTCAGCCTTGTTCAATTGATATCTGCAGTGGAAATTGCTTATAAATGAAGCTGTGAAAAGGGGACTGTCTTGTTGCATTTTTTCTTGAGCATTTATAGGGTTGGATACTATTTCTGTAAGACTATTGTCGAAACAAGCCAACTGGTTCACATTCTCCTCTTTTATCCCATGCTTATAAATCTATTGTTTGTAAGGCCATGGACAGAAACTCCTTTGAATAATCAATTTAGATATCACTTTCCTACTATCGTGGGACAAGTTGTCGGTAGGCCCATGCAACTACTTAGTTCTTTCCTCAATGATGTAGCTAAGTCTAGATTCATTGAAAAGTATAATATTTTTAGTTTTTATTTTTTTTCCTCGGTAGATTATGAAATCCCATAACCATACAATGGGGTTTTGAGAGAAGGATATCATGAAAGAAATGAAAAAAGGTGATAATTAAAAAGGGTTCAGTAAAAAGAAAAGAGGGAATGTCTAAGAGATATGGAGTACCAGTTTTCCTCTTTAAAATGTCATGTGACTCTTCGGTGACATGGTATAAAGGTAGTCGTCTCCGGAAAGCACCTGAAGATTACGGCTCTCCCAATCGACAATCGTGCTATGGAATAAAAAATCGCTTGTGCTCACCGGCCTTGAAACTGATAGGGCCTTTGGAAAGTTCCGAGCACTTCATAACATGTCCACCAAAAGCTGCTGTGAACTCCTCTAAGGTGCCTCCAGTGTCTGAAAATGCTCCTGAATCCCAGAGATCAAGTATCAAATGATTGTTCTTGGACGGCGGCCAGATGAACTCACTGGGCAATCGAACAGTATAATGCAGGTTCTGACTGTTATCAGCCCATTCCCACACAGGCCAGATTTTTCTTCTGAGATGTGGACTGCCTTCCACACTCAGCTTAAGTTTGATGTTCATACGACGTCCTCCGTTCTCAGGTGTTGTAACTTTGATTCGGGCAGCAGGCACAGGTCTAGGAGGGATGATTTTAATTATCTCTGCAAACGAAACAAGACCCTCCTTGTCGATCTGATCGAAAGTGTACGTAGAGAACCCATTCACGCCCCAACGGTCACCCAAACTATTGACATATTTGAAAGTCTTCTTTGAATTGTCATAACCAACAATAGC
>Ga0209427_10004008_pt1 | contig 17119 bp, 14 predicted proteins | sample DeeMarSWOR136_30_FD_187465 | JGI IMG/M metagenome (GOLD analysis project Ga0209427, IMG submission 187465) | Marine sediment microbial communities from White Oak River estuary, North Carolina - WOR-1-36_30 (SPAdes) (version 2) | ecosystem: Environmental > Aquatic > Marine > Intertidal zone >...
TTGCTAAATGCCCCTTTATCAAACGGGGTGAAAATGTTCAAATGACCAAAACCATTGAATCTCGTTGTATTAGTTTAGAACATTTTGTAATTCGATATTTGAATTTGTTTCGAATTTCGATATTCGATATTCGAATTTTTGCCTGAACGAGACTTTTCGTTCAGGCACTAAGTAACTCTTGAACAAATTAATTTAATGTAATTAAGAAACATACAAATAACCTTATTTTACTTGCAAAAGTATTAAAAAAATAATATAAATTCTGGATTTCTATAGTGCAAGTCGAAATAGATTAGTTTTTAAAGAAATGAAGTAATTTATTATCCTTTGCACTAATTAGTAGCTTTAATGCCTCAATACACAAAGTTGAATATTTTCTTTTTAAAAAATACAAACTTTCATTAATTAGTTACAACAGGGGGAGAGGTCATAGGTTATACTATAGACATTGATACGGGGGGTACTTTCACTGATGGGTTTTTTGTGCTCGATGCTCGGGTAGAAACAGTTAAGGTCCCAACCACGCCGCACGACCTCACTGTCTGCTTTCTGGAATGCATCAAGGCTGGGGCAAACCGCTTTGGTGTATCGGTTGAAGATTTATTATACGAAACCGACATCATTCGCTTTTCCAACACTATCGGCACTAACACCATCATTCAAAGAGATGGCAGTAAGGTGGGGCTGTTGGTTACGACCTGTCGTGAGCACTTGGCTCCCACTCACGCTCACAATGGCAAATCGCCATTGATTTTTTCAGATATGGTTTTGGGTATTGAGGAAGAGGTTTCTCCGACAGGTGAAGTGTTCAAGGCCCCTGATGAAAAGGGAGCTCTGACGCGCGCCCAAGAACTAATAGACCGCGGTGCGCGCTGTCTGGTGGTGGCTCTCTCCCATTCTGAGTTCAATCCGGAAAATGAGCGCTTAGTGCGTCAGGTGATCAAAAGAGAGTATCCTCGCGATTTCCTGGGTTCAGTTCCTGTGTTCCTCTCTTCTGATATTTCCAGCCGATCAGGTGAAGCTAAGCGGATCAATGCTGCAGTACTCAATGCTTATATCCATGCCAAGCTGGTTCGTCTGCTTTACAAGGCAGGGGAAGAGTTGCGCCAGCGTCTTTACCACAAGAGCCTGTTTATTGTGCACAACAATGGTGCCGTGGCCAGGGTTGCCAAGACCAGAGCTATCAATACCTATAACTCAGGCCCGGCAGCCGGGCTCATGGGTGCGCGTCTGATTGGAGAGCTCTACGGAATAAGCAACCTGATTTCCGCTGACATGGGCGGCACCTCCTTTGACCTGGGTTATGTGCGTAATGGTCAAGCTGCCCTTACCCTTACACCAGATGTGGAGGGCTTTGAAGTCAATGTGCCCATGCTCGCAATATGCGCCATCGGTGCCGGTGGCGGTTCCATCGCCTCTGTGAGAGAAGGTATACTCCAGGTAGGACCCCAGTCGGCCGGGGCTCTACCCGGCCCTGTGTGCTTTGACCTGGGGGGGACAGAGCCGACTTTAACCGATGCCGACCTTATCCTAGGAATCCTTAATCCTGATTATTTTCTTGGTGGAACAATGAGACTGAACCGCGATAAAGCCAGAGCGGTATTGGAAGAAACAATAGCGAACCCGATGGGCATTTCAGTAGAAGAATCCGCTCTGGCAATCAAACACAGGATTGATGAGGTTATGGGTCAGGAGATTAACAAACTTAAGGAAGAGACCTGTCCACTGGGTGAAGAACCGCTTCTGGTAGTTTACGGTGGGGCTGCACCAGCTCACTGCTGTGGTATTGCTCAAGCTGCTGGTCTCAAGAAGATCATCATTACACCTTTTTCTGCAGTTTTTTCTGCGTTCTCATCTTCTCGCATGGATGTAGGGCATCTATATTATCAACGCGTGGATTTGTCCCTTGACCAGCGAGATGATTTGGGTGTCCTCGCCCAGCCAGTTGCCTCGATGCAGAAAGAGGCAATGAGGGATATGCGCGGGGAGGGTTTTTCACCTGATCAGGTAACTTTAGAGCTAGAGCTCTTTGTACAGGATGCAGTCAATGGAACAGAGGTAAGGCTCACTGCTGAGGTCATGTTCTTCGAGCATCTTAAGGGGATTAAAAAGGTTATTAAGCAGGCTAGAGAGCTTCTTATAACTGCGGGACAGATCAATCTGGAAAGACTGGTACTGACCACAGTGAGCCTGAGAGCCCGAGCTGCGGTACCTCACTATAAAATTGCTGAGCATACTGTTGCTCAGAGGGATGTTGAGCATGCCAAGAAAGGAAACCGGCAGGTCTTTATGGACTTAACCGGTGGTGTACACACTATACCCGTTTACGATAGAAAGCACATGGGGAACGGTCACCGAGTCTTCGGCCCGGCACTAATTGAGTCTGAACACACCACAATCCTTATCTCACCGGGATGGAGGTTAGAGGTGGATCAGTACAATCATGCTATTTTGGAGAAATTATCCTAGCTATGAGGGTGAGGATCACTGAGTATCTGGAAATCGATTTGCACAGTGAACAGTGGTGTTGTCAGCGGTGTGGACATGCCCTGATGTCTGCACGTAAAAATTACAAGAAGGGATGCCTTGTAGCCGAGCGACCGCTGAGGGAGGTGCATCCACCCATGGTTGAGGGGGAAGCCTATTGTTTCTGTCCGGATGAGAATTTCTGTCGGCTCTTAGAGTTTTATTGTCCAAAGTGTGGGGTCATGATCGAAAATGAGTACTTGCCACCCGGTCATCCCATAACTCACGACATCGAGTTGGACATTGACGCCCTCAAAAGGAGATACGGGGTTTAACATGGAAACAGGTCGAACACACTTTACACGTTTTTTAAAAGGCGAACCCGTATCACGTCCGGCATTCGTGCCTCTCACCTGGGGAGTGCTGGTCAGGGTTGGAGGTAAACCTCTTGAGGAGTTGACTTTGGATCCTACCCTGTGGGCCAACAGCCTTCAGAAAACGGTTGAATTGTTCGGCTTAGATGGAGTTGTAGCCGGGTTCAATTTTAGTCTGATGGCTGAGGCATGCGGCTGTGAAAGTTCCTGGGAGAATGATCGACCTGTAACCCTGCTTCCGCCTGCCAAAGTATGTCAAATACCGGAAGAAAGTAGGCGGATGAAGCATGCTTTAGAGGTTGCCAATCGTGTATTTCAGGTGTGTCGTCACGAGCGAGCCTGTGTCGCCGCCCTGACAGGACCTGTAACCCTGGCCACTCAGCTTTTCGGCCAAGAACAGAGTGCAGAACACATAGCTGAGATTAAACAGCTGGCTGTCCGGGTGACAGAGGCTTTTTGTCAAATTCGGCCTGACGTACTACTATTCATGGAAGAACGACCCCTTGCATCGACTGAAATAAACCTTACCCACCGCCGTTTATATAATACTCTTAAAAACATATCGGCCTACTACAACATACCCATCGGCCTCTATCTGCAGGGTTATCGACTCCAGAATCTAGACCGGTTTTCGAAACTTAAGATGGACTTCTATATTCTGGGCCCCTCTCTGGACAGTGGTATGCCTGCCCTGTCTGATTTATGGAATTTGGGCTACGGTGCGTTAGGTGTAGGTATTAGCCTGCCACTGGATAATCTCGAAAAGGTCAGAGAAATCATTAAACAAGTGTTAGATTTTTACCAGACCAAAGGCGGGATGGGCTTCTTTTTTACAAGTCATGGCCCGGTGAACCGAGATATTGATTTAGATATACTCCATCAGGTAACAAGGGAAATACATCAGCTGCGTTTATGACCTTTGCTCAACAGGAGAGGTATAATGAGTTTCAGTATTAATATCGATATTGGAGGTACTTTTACAGATTTTTTCGTCAACCAGAATGGCAGAGAAACTCGAATAACCAAGACACCTACTACTCACTATGATCTCTCGGTAGGGTTCATTAAGGGTATACAGGAATTGGCAAGTTTTTACGACTTAGACCTAAAAGGTTTGTTAAGCCAAACTGATGAGGTCCGTTACTGTACTACCCTGGGAACCAACTCACTCATAGAAAGAACCGGACCCAAACTCGGTTTAATCACCACAGCGGGTTTTGAGGATACCATTTACCTGGGCCGAGGACGCAGCTGGGCCGACGGCATCATTACCCAAGAAAATAAGGATCTGGCACGAATCCAGAAACCTGCACCTCTGATTCCCCGGCAGATGGTGGTAGGGGTGCGTGAACGTATAGATTCTTTCGGTCAGGTAATCTGTCCTCTTAAGCGTGAGGACGTCCTAGAAAAGTTACAAATTCTGGTTGATCAGGGAGCTATGGGCTTTGTGGTCTGTCTACTATGGTCTTTTGTTAATCCCACCCACGAACAAATGATCAAGGAAATTATTGAAGAAGAATATCCTGAGGACTATCTGGGCTCCATGTCGGTTACTCTTTCGAGCGAAGTCTCAGCCAAGTGCGGAGAGTATACCCGCTTCATCACAACCATAGTCAATGCCTATATCCATGGGGTAATGGCCGAAGAGCTCAACAAGCTGGTAAACGAACTCAGAGACGGAGGCTACAAAAAACCGTTGATTCTGGTACACAACACCGGGGGCATGAAAAAACTCTCACGAACCAAAGCGGTCTTTACCCATAACGCTGGTCCCGTGGCCGGGCTTCACGGCACACTGACCCTGGGGAAAGTGTACGGTTACAATAATATCATCTTTACTGATATGGGCGGCACCTCATACGACATCGGGGTCATAACAGGCCGCCGGCTCAGGACCTATGATTTTATCCCGGTGATCGATCGCTGGCGCACTAATATTCCTGCCATAGAGATCAAGTCTATTGGGGCGGGTGGTGGTTCTATAGCCTGGATTAACACCTTAATGGATAGTGCCTTGGAAGTTGGCCCTCGGTCGGCGGGTTCTATGCCCGGGCCGGCCTGCTATGATCAGGGGGGAGAAGAGCCGACCGTTACTGATGCTGATCTGGTGTTGGGCTACATTAATCCGGAGAACTATCTTGGTGGTAAAATGCTCCTGGATCCCGACCTGAGTGCTCAGGTCATTGAGAAAAAGATTGCCTGCCCTCTCAATGTTGACATAATCGAAGCTGCCTCTCGCATTCGACGAATCATTGATGCCTACATGGGACAGGAAGTATTTAAAGAAGTGGTACTCAAAGGACATGACCCGAGGGATCTGGTGCTATTTGCCTGTGGTGGAGCTGGTGCTACCCATGCCTGCAGCATTGCGCCGTATCTGGGAGTAAGGAAAGTTATTGTTCCATCCACCTCGCCTGTTTTCGGTGCCTTTGGTGCCTCTACGGTGAACATTCAGCAGGTCTGGGAAAAATCAAGAACCATAAAGATTTTCCAGTGGGCTACTCAATCCTACTCCCAGGACACAGACGAATTCAACTCGGTAGTCAACGAGCTTAAAGATTTGGCCATCCGTGATCTCAGGCTTGAAGGCTTCAGCCAAGATCAGATCCATTTCCGTCTGGAGCTGGACATGCGCTACGGCATGCAGTACAACTTGACCAAGATCATTTCACCCCACTTGAATATCACATCTTTGGAAGACTTCAAGGATATTTGTGATACCTTTGCCAAGCAGTACTCAGCTGTCTACTCACCGGAAGCAACTTTTCCCCAAGGCGGGATTAATGTAGAGTGTTTTTATCTCACCGCCTTTGTGGAAACGCCGGTTATGGAGATAACACCGGCTGAGACTAAATCTACTGAGCCCGAAGAAGGATCACGGCGTAAGTCGCGTAATGCCTACTGGAGCTCCTTAGAAGATTTAAAGGATACACCGGTATTCATCTTCGAATACCTCGAGCCAGGGAACATCATTAATGGCCCTGCCCTCATCGAGGCACAGGACACAACCTATGTCATTGAGCCAGAGTGGCGTTTTACCATGGATGCGTTTTACCATGGGGTTTTGGAACGGATCTAGCTCCATCCAGACTTTTATGAATTGGGAGATCAGATTATGAACGGTGTGGCATACGGCAGAGATATGGAAGTCGTTCAGCACCTTAAGCCAGAACCGATGACTTCAGAAGAACGTGCAGCCCAAGATAAGATTGACGATGTGGACTTTGAGATATTTGTCCACAAGATGAATATGATCGCCCAGGAAGGTAAGGAGACAACCATGAAACTGGGTGCCTCCACGGGTATGCGCTGGGGAGATGTCGCTTTTGGTATCTATACCCTCCAAGGGGACCTAGCCGTGGTTGCCACCGGTATCTGGTTCCACGCTGTGCTGGGTCAGATTCCCGTGAAATATATTGTCAAGCACTGGGTCAAGGAGCCTTCAGTTGGCATGAGGGCGGGAGATTCATTTTTCTTTAATGATCCTTTCTACTGTGGTGTCCACCCTGCTGACATGGGTCTCTGTGTACCTGTGTTCAACAAAGGTAAACTAGTGTGTTTTACAGGCGCAGTCGTTCATACCGGTGAGAGTGGTGGAACTGATCCCGGGGGCTTAAGCGCTAACGCCCGGTCAAAATACGATGAGGGATTGTTAGTTCCTCCTATAAAGATTGGAGAGAACTATACACTTAAAGAAGATATCCTGAACCTGTTTGCCGCTATGAATAGGGATGCCCGTACCATGATTCTGGATATCAAGGCCAGGCTTGCTGCATCACGAATCGCCGAGCGTCGTATCATCGAGCTCATTGAGCAGAAAGGGTTATCATTCTTTTTAGGGGGATTGAGAAGAATCCTTACTGTCACCGCAGAAGCGGCCAAAAAGAAAGTGAGCCTCTTACACGATGGCACCTTTCGCCAGCCACGCTTCATGGATACAGTAGGCCCGGAGGCAAGTCTTACCAAGATCGATATGACCGTGACCAAGAAAGGGGATAAAATCAAGTTTGACTTTGAGGGAACCACGCCACTCCTCTCTGACAAACCATTAAACACCTTTTTCCAGGGGATTATTGGCCTTTCTATGGTGTATTTCTGCGGCTGGTTTTTTCATGATCTCCCGGCCAATAACGGTCTTCTGGAGGTTCTGGAATGGGAGTTCCCTCAAAACTCACTGATTAATGCCCAGGGCGATGTACCCACCTCGCTTTCACCCTTTACCCAGACCTGTTTTGCCCATGGGATGTTCCTCTGCGGTGCACGCATGACTTATCATCTGGATCCCCTGCGAGCGGTTGCCGCCTGGTTTCAGGGTTTCAGTACTCCCATTTTCGGTGGCGTGAACCAATGGGGAGAGCCGATCGCTGACATTACTCCTGAAATTAATGCAACAGGAGCTGGAGGCAGACCAGACATGGATGGTGTCGATGGGGCCGGGTCTTATTTTGCCACCATGAGTGACTGTTCCGATGTGGAAACGACTGAGTCAGATCGGCCATTTCTCTATCTGTTTCGTAACTACTTCAAGAACTCTTATGGACATGGCAAGTTTCGCGGTGGAGCAGGGGTCGGTATCGGCTTGATGATACACCATGTAACGGGTGTGGGCATGGGCTGTTTTGGATATGGCTCAAAATTCCCCTCAACAATGGGAATCTTTGGTGGGTATGCGGTACCACCCGTTTTTATTCAGGTGGTTCGCGGGAGCACTATGAAATCACTTTTAGCTCAAGGCAATGTTTCCATCCAGAAAACCATGGACCAAATGTATGAAGGTAAAACTCCTGAGGAGGGTAAACGGGAATATAATCATATCACCATGAGGATCCGGCCCTTGATGAAAGGTGATACCTTTTATGTACCTGTGGGCGGTGGAGCCGGGTATGGTGATGCGCTAGAAAGGGATTCCAGAGCAGTAATGGAGGATCTGCGCAATGGATTAACCACCCATTGGGCTGCCAGGAACATTTACAAGGTTGTCTATGATGAAAAGATGCTGCGTCTTTATCCAGAAAAAACAAAGGAGTTCAGGGAAGAAGCGCGAGCCGAAAGGAAACAAAGAGGTACACCATATGCTGAGTTTGAAAAAGAGTGGTTAAAGTTGCGGCCACCGAACCACGCCATCACATACTATGGCTCCTATCCCGACCCACGCGAGGGGATTGAAAGCAGCCCACCTGAAATACAAAAACAAGCACGTGATGATGAGGAGTAAAGATTAGTGACCTCTGAAGATATTGTACATCAAAGGACTATCCAGCATGTACTTAAAGAAAAAGTACAACAATATGGTAACCGTGAATTCTTCCGTTATAAGGAGCACGTCTTTAACTATGAAGATCTAAATCGGGAATCTGACAAGGTAGCTGCAGGACTTCAATCTCTAGGAGTGGTTAAGGGAGACAAGGTGGCTATCGTGATGAAAAATCGACCCGAGTTTTTATTCCTCTGGTTCGGGCTCTGCAAGCTGGGAGCAATTGAGGTGCCTATCAATACTGCTCACCGCGGTAGTATTCTCACCTACATGATCGACCAGGCAGACTGCCGGTTTCTGGTGGTTGAGGCACCCTTTGTGGACCGAGTGGGTCCGGTGCTCAAGGATTTACCTACAGTGGAGAAAGTCTTGGTGCTGGGAGAAACCAGTGAAAAACTACCTCTAGAAAAACCTGTACGTGATTATTCTCAGATAGTAGATAATGAAGGTAGGTATAGAGAGGTTGAAGTCCTCTGGTCCGATCCCTTTACTATCATGTTCACCTCTGGTACCACTGGACCCTCCAAAGGTTCACTCATGCCCCATAACTATGCCCTCTACATGGGTGAACTCTGTTGCGCAGCAACCGGCTATGATGAAAGGGACCGTCTCTATAATGCCCTTCCACTTTTTCACGGTAATGCCCAGCTTCTTTCCACCATGCCTGCGCTTATGAGCGGGGCACGCATGGTGTTGGCAGAGCGGTTTTCAGCGAGCAGGTTCTGGGATGAGGTGAAGCGTCACGGCTGTACTGAGTTCAATTACATCGGGGGCATCATACCCATCCTCTTTAAGGCCGAGCCTAGGCCTGATGATGCGGACAACCCCTTAAGGATCTTTTTCGGTGGTGGTGCGCCCAAGGATATCTTTGAAGCGTTTGAGAAGAGATTTGGAGTAACCATTATAGAGGGGTATGGGATGAGCGAGATCGGGCTTCCCCTAATGAACACCATCAAAGAGCGCAAACCGGGCACCTGTGGAAGGGCTCTGCCCGATTATGCGGTCAAGGTAGTAGATGACAATGGCGTGAAAGTAGGACCACACACACCGGGTGAGGTGCTCATACGTCCTGTTAAGCCCTACTCCATGCTTTTGGAATACTACAAGATGCCCTATAAGACCGTTGAAGCCTGTCGGGACATGTGGTTTCACACCGGTGATTACCTTTACTATGACGAGGAGGGCTATTTTTATTTTGTAGATCGGAAGAAGGATGCAATCAGACGCCGGGGGGAAAACATCTCCTCCTTCGAGGTGGAGAAGGTTATCAATTCCCACCCTGCCGTGATGGAATCGGCCGCTGTAGCCGTTAAATCGGAGCTGGGTGAGGACGAAGTGATGGCCTGCCTCTCGCTCAAGGAAGGACAGGAAGTTACCCCTGTTGAACTCATCGCCTACTGTGAAGAGCACATGGCCTATTTTATGATCCCGCGCTATCTCCGGTTCATGAAAGTGCTGCCCAAGACCCAAACACAGCGGGTTAAAAAATATCAGCTGCGCGAGGAAGGGGTAACGCCAGAGACCTGGGATAGGGAAAAGGCCGGATACAAATTGAAACGTTGAATATGAAACCATAGAGTGCACAGAGAAATGCTCTGTGGTCCCCCTGTTAGATAGTTTCGCCCTATTAGACATCTACTATCAATAGGTAAAACTATTAGATGTTTTTACTATCAACATATCAAATATCTAATGGGGTGAATCAAAAAGAGTTCTTGTTAAAAGATATTACTAGGTTCTCTTGATGCCCTGAAAAAAACATAGTTAATCACTATCCTGTGCACTGGAATGAGATAAAAATGAGCGATGAGAAGATCGATATACCACCTGTCGCAACAGGACTATTTACCCTGCCACCCTACGACCAGTCCCCACCCAGGTTGCTGGGAGGATTTTGTTCAAGATGTAATAAATACTACTTTCCCCGGCCAAGATACTGCAGGGTCTGTCTTGAACAAACAGAGGAAACAGTGCTTGGTTCCGAGGGGGTAATCTATAGCTATACCATTATTCGCACTAAAGCACCGCTAGGATTACCCAATCCTTACAGCGTTGGCTATATCGACCTAGCAAGGAGTTCATTACGTATTTTTTGTCTTCTGGATCCTGCAGCTATTGAGCGGCTTCAGGTAGGGCTTCCGGTTCGACTGGTCGTCGAACCGCTGGGAGATGACGGACATGGCTCACCTCGCCTGAGACCATACTTTACACCGCGGGGATGAAGTAAAAATGGAGGTTCGCTAAGATGGCATCGGTAGCAATAGTTGGTGTGGGTATGAGCCACTTTGGAAAACATCCGGAGAGGACCCTAGTAGACATGGCTGGAGAAGCAGCACTGTTGGCTCTCAAGGATGCGGGGATTAAACCGTCTCAGGTCGAACTCTGTTTCTTTGCTAATGGACTTGCCAGCCGCTTATTCGGTGATTTTACCATAGGTCAAAACGTCTTTTGGGAGGTGGGAATCAATCGAGTGCCGGTAGTTAATGTTGAAAATGCCTGTACTTCAGGCTCAACTGCACTGTATCTGGCCTATAACGCAGTAGCTGCTGGCCAGGCCGAGGTCGCCCTGGCAGTTGGTGCAGAGAAAATGTACGTCCCTGAGTTTGGACTAATTAATTCTGGTCAAAGCGAGTTAGACACGCAGTTGGGTTTGGTGGCACCGGCCAGTTTCGCCCTCCGGGCAGTTCGACATATGACCGAATTTGGCACAACGCCAGAGCAGCTGGCCCAGGTGGCAGTCAAGAATCGCCGTCATGCAAGGCATAATCCTCTTGCTCAGTTTCGTGAACCAGTCACGATCGAGGAGGTCCTTTCATCCCCCATGATTGTAGATCCATTAACCCGCTTACAGTGCTGTCCTATTGCAGACGGCGCAGCCGCGGCCGTTGTCTGTTCGTCTAATTTCGCCCGGCAACTGGGGCGCGCGGTAAACATAGAAGCAGTGATTCTCTGCAGCGGCAACTATGAAAGTCCTCAGAATCTCACCAGCTGGGAGACCGACTATCGGGCTTTTAATCTTGCCTACGAGAAGGCCGGCATTGGACCAGAAGATCTCGATGTGGTGGAGGTTCATGATGCCTTTACCATTTCCGAGATACTGCACTATGAAGCCCTGGGATTGTGTAAAACGGGTGAGGGAGGCAAATTGGTGGCCGAGGGTTATACGGAGCTGGGGGGGCGCTGGCCGGTAAATGTGTCCGGTGGGCTCTTGAGCCGGGGTCATCCGGTTGGTGCCACGGGTATAGCCCAGGTGTGTGAGCTTGTTACCCAACTGCGAAACGAAGCGGAAAAACGACAGGTAGAAGGGGCCAGAATAGGTCTTGCGCACTGTATGGGAGGTGATAAGGCCGGCGATACCAAGTCCTGCACCATAGCGATTTTTTCGGTTTAAGAAGGACTTTTAGGAAACTCTGAGCCCTCTTAATAATTCATAAAACCTGAAGAGATTCATAGAACTTCGATTGTTTTTTTTTAATCTGAATAAGGAGGTAATAGAGATGCTGCTTTCAAATAGGGTAGCCATTGTTACTGGAGGTGCCAGAGGAATTGGAAGAGGGATTGCCCTTAGATTTGCTGAGGAAGGTTCCTCCTTAGCGATCGTGGATGTTTTAGTTAAGGAAGCACGCCAGACCGCAAATGAGATATCAAAGAAAGGCAGAGAGGAAGTTTTTATCGAGTGTGATGTCTCAAATAGTGGTCAAGTAAAGGATATGGTAAGTCAGGTAATTACCAAGTTTGGAAAGGTGGATATACTAGTCAATAACGCGGGAATAGGTCCTCTCCCGAAATCCATTACTGATATATCAGAGGAAGACTGGGATAGAGTTTTAGCCGTAAACCTGAAAGGGGTGTTTTTGTGTTCTAAGGCAGTGGTGCCCCATATGAAGGAAAAGAGTTATGGTAAGATTATAAATATATCATCTATGGGTGCGATTGCTCCTCCCGGTCCCAATAGCCACTACTCTGCTGCTAAAGCAGGCATTCTAGGACTCACGCGTGATCTGGCCCTTGAGTTGGCTCCCTTTAACATCTGTGTGAATGCAATCCTCCCGGGGGCAATTCGCACGGACATGTTTGAACAGATTATCCCCCCAGGCGCAAATAAAGAAGATTTTTTTATGGAGATGGGGAAAATGTTCGCACCTATGCAGAGGATGGGTACTCCGGAGGACATCGCGGGGGCTGCCTTATTTTTGGCCTCAGATCTTTCAGGATATGTGACTGGAGATCGGCTTCTTGTGGGAGGAGGATCTCCTTTGATGAGGATGATTAAATAATCGAAGAAGATATCATGTGAGAATTGTTAATAAAGAGTAGGAGATAACAACATGGGTGAAATAGAGACTCCAGAAGCTCGTTTTATATCTATTGATAATCTCAAGCTGCAATACCTCGATTGGGGCACTCAGAGAAAGCCAGTTCTGCTTTTCCTTCACGGTCTCACCGGCAGTTCATACGACTGGGTATACACTGCTAGCCATCTTCAAGATCACTATCATTGTATCGCCCTTACTAACCGTGGTCATGGCGATAGTCAGTGGGCTGAGGTGAGTCGCTATACCTTCCAGGACTTTGCTGTCGAAATAGCTCTTTTTATTGATGCTCTCAACATCAAGAAATTATCTATACTGGGCTCATCTATGGGTGGATTAAACGGTGTTTACTATGCTGCCACACACCCGGAGAGGGTAAATAAACTAATTGTATCAGACGTCCCCCCTGAGTTCAATGCCGAGTGGATGAGCAGGTGGCCCCTGATACTGTCTGGGGTCAGGTCGGAGTTCAACTCTTTTACAGAGTTCTTTGAGATGATGCGCCAGACAAGAGATCCCTTAGCAACAGAGGAAAAGGTCCGTGGCTTTGCTGCTTATGCTATGAAAGAACTTCCCGATGGCAGGCTTGCCTGGAAGCATGATATAGAGATGGAGAAAGCCTTTTATAAAATATTTATAAGAGACAGCAAAGCAATTCTGCTAGGAAGGAAACCGGAGGTAGACTGGTGGTACCTTCTGTCTCTGGTGAGATGTCCTACCCTGATTCTTCGAGGCATTGAGAGCAACCTCCTCGACCATAAAACTATCCAAAAGATGGTGACAGTCATGTCTCAGGCTGATATGGTAGAGGTTGAAGGTTCTGATCATGTTCTCTTCTGGGATAAGCCTGATGAGTTTAACAGGATAGTAAAAGAATTCCTGGCAGGTTAAAATTGAACTGTTAGTTTACACGCTGATTTTGCTTAAGAAGCATAACCATACTGTCTAAATTAGGCAGGCAAGATGGATGAAGCCATGGAATTATACTGGAAGATCGATCCATTAAGGAAATTCTTTATTCACTCAGTTATTACTACTTTACCTCTTACGGGACTCTATAACTTCCAACAGTGGAAGTATATGGATGGATTGGTGGGAATGACGGGGGGAGAAATGAAGACGCCCAAGATGAAGTTTTTTGCACGTGATAGGGAAATGACAAAGCACGCCATGCTCGCTTCAGGGTTAAAACTTGTTGAGTAAAAAGAGAAAGCAAGAATTAGTTCTTTATACGAAAGGAGGAATAAATGACAGACAAAGGGATCTTTGATCTCTCAGGGAGGGTAGCCTTGGTTACTGCTGGAGGCCGTGGTCTTGGTCGAGAGTTCTGTGAAGCGATGGCTGAGTCTGGAGCCGATGTAGCCTGCAGTGATATTGATATGGGACGAGCACGAGAAACAGTGGAGCTGATAAAAAAATTTGGGCATCAGGCCATAGCCATTGAGGCTGACGTATCAAAACCGGACCAGGTTGAGCTCATGGTAGATCAGACAACAGAAGAATTAGGTACGATTGATATTCTTTTCAATAACGCTGGAATTGCTAATCCTCCGGTAAGGCTTCATCAGCTGGCCATTGAAGACTGGGACAGAGTTATGGACGTTGGTTTGAGAGGCATGTTCCTGGTTATACGAGCTGTCTTGCCAGTGATGCTGAAACAGAAGAGAGGCTCTATTATTAACACCGCATCAGTTGCAGGGTTGATGGCTGGATGTGAGGAGTACTCTTTGCCCAATGCAGCACCATACGGCGTCGCTAAACATGGTGTGATCGGTCTTACCAGACATGCAGCAGTAGCCTATGCCAGGGAGGGAATCCGGATAAACGCCATCGCCCCGGGCGCTCACCTTACCTGGCCGCTCTCGGTCCCTAGGGAGGAGATGGAAAAGATACACAATAAGATCGCCAAATTTATCCCTATGGGGCGGCTGGGTAACCCCAGTGAGATTAAGGGGTTGGCCGTCTACCTGGCCTCAGATGCCTCAAGTTATGTCACAGGTTCTACATTTGTTCAGGATGGTGGTTTTATTGCCTAATAATGCCAGGCTGCTCAATGGTGCAATGAGAAATGTACAAGAAAGGAGTGAACAATGAAGATCGAGGGTATCGACCGTGTAGTGATTGCAGTAAAGGATTTGGACAAAGCTGCTGAATTTCTTTCTAAACTCCTTGGAGTGGAGTTTGAAGAAGTTACTAATCCTGTTGCGGCAGCAGGTGGCGTGAGGTTTACCGTTGGTGCGATTCCCCAGAAATGCACCCTATCAATTGAACTAATACAGCCGCTCGACCCGCTTAAGGACATCAGGCCCCCTGACCCCAAAGCGATAGCAAAGTCTGTTGAGCAGGTTGATGCCGCACTACACGCCTTAGTCTTTCGGGTTAAGGATACTTCAGCAGTCTCCTCTGAAGCAGAAAAAAAAGGAATTCGAATTTATGGCAAGGTAGAGATGGAGAAGATAGATGATGGACCTTTTTCGGGAGTAACTAATTTCAAAGAACTGTTTTCGGAAGGAGAAGACACCCTTGGCATCCACATGGCATTTGTGGAGTATCAGGAATCTACAAATAACAAAAAAGGCTGATATTCAATCTGCGCGCAATCGTGCTGAAGCATGGTAAGTCTAAACCGCAAAGTTGAGAAGTGAAGGAGATATAATGAAATTTATACTCACAAATGAGGTCATTCTGTGGAGCGGTTCGTAACCGTAACTAAATATTTTTCTTGAAAATATTTCATTTTTTGTTATTAATGTCATCTATGTCAAGGCTGCACGAGAATATGTAAAGAATGGTTTAATGATATACATCATTAATATTATAAAAATATCCAGTTGTTACTACAGCAAAGGCCCATACTATTATTATCAAGCTAATCTAATAATTATTTCGCTATAGTAGTCTCTTAAGAGGATAACTATTCATATGCAGATACTATGCTCTAAACGATTTTTTTTAAAAAAGATGTTATCTAAAACTATGGTACTACTGTTTTGTATACTCTTCTTTATTCCTGATATTCTGAGTGCTGGGCAAAAAAAGCAATTGTATCACGACCTTTTTTCAGTGAGCTTTCCTAATGAAAGTGAAGGCTGGGCCTGCGGACGTTGGGGAAATATTTTTTATACAACTGACGGTGGAAACACCTGGATGCCTCAGGACAGCGGCACTGATTACACGCTTAGCTCTATATCTTTCGTGGACCCGAAGCGTGGGTGGGCCGCGGGTGACGAAGGCATCATCATTCATACCAAGGATGGGGGAAAGACCTGGGAAAAACAAAAAAGCCCTGTGCCTTTTTTCCTGATGGATGTCTATTTTGACTCCCCTTTGAAAGGTTGGATCGTTACCGAGCGAACCCATATTCTATTCACCGATAATGGTGGTAAAACATGGGGTATTCAGTTCAAGGACAGGGATTTTATCCTCAAAGCTATATCATTTTGCGACTCGCTCCATGGTTGGTCAGTCGGGGAGTACGGCTACGTCTACCATACCAGTAATGGTGGGGCCACCTGGGAGAAGCAGGCTGGCCATTTCGACATTTCAGTAAGTACAGGTGAAGTAGAGGGGGGGACCTTTCTGTTTGACGTGGTAGCTATTGATTCCCAGACCGCGTGGGCAGTAGGCATAGACGGCTACGTTATAAAGACCGAAGATGGGGGAAAGACGTGGCAGGAGGTTATGACCGGTGTGACCAAAACGCAACTTTTTTGCATTGCCTCTGATAAGGCAGACACGATCATGATCGGCGGTAACGGTATGTTTTTGTCTTCTATTGATAGGGGGCGTACCTGGCAGAGTCCTGCCTTTGAGCCACCCCTCACCTATGGCTGGCTCTATGGTTTAGCTAGGCGAGGGTCTTCCGACTTTGTTGCAGTGGGGTGGGAAGGGACTGTCTATCTTAGCACTTCGAACACCTGGCATCGGGTAAATCATTAAGTCTGACTAAAGGTAAACTTCATGAATAGATTAAGTGGAGGGCATGAGTAACCACAATAAAAGTAGATTGGATCAATTCTGCTGGTTTGTGACCAGTCACCGGCTGGCAGTGCTTTTGCTTGTGTTGATCGTAACCGCGCTCTTTTCGTACGGTGCTTTCAAGATTCAGAGTGAAGTTATTCTGCAACACATGTTTCCATACAATCATCCCTATCTCGGACTTCATGCCCGTTTTTCTCAGGTGTTCGGCAGTGGGGCTTCAGGGGTAGCCATAGCACTGAAGGCGAAGGAGGGAGACATCTTCACCCAGAGCATTCTATCTAAGCTTCAGAAGATGACCTATGAGATTGAGTTATGGGATGAGGTCTATCGAGTCTTGACCGTGTCGATTGCGAGCCGCTCGACCAAAGTGGTGAAGGCATTGGCAAAAGGTAATATTAAAATCGAGTCGCTGATGTGGCCTGAAACACCCAAGAACCATGAGGAGATGGCCCTATTAAAGAAGCATATCTTTTCTGACCCTGCCCACAACGGTACCTTGGTATCGAGGGACGGCACGGCAGCCCTTATCTTAACCGAGTTTAAGGAGAACATTTCCTATGAGCAGGCATTCCGTCTGCTGCGTCAATTGGCCAAGGTGTATACGGATGACGAGACCTCGGTCCACATCGTCGGGTTCCCTCAGCTTATGGGCTGGATTTACAGCTTCAGGCCCCACATGCGCGTTGTGTTCGCTATCAGCATTGGATTAATCATCCTGATTCTATTCCTCA
>Ga0209427_10004010_pt1 | contig 17116 bp, 13 predicted proteins | sample DeeMarSWOR136_30_FD_187465 | JGI IMG/M metagenome (GOLD analysis project Ga0209427, IMG submission 187465) | Marine sediment microbial communities from White Oak River estuary, North Carolina - WOR-1-36_30 (SPAdes) (version 2) | ecosystem: Environmental > Aquatic > Marine > Intertidal zone >...
CGGGAAGACAGTGTGCAAGCCGGCGTCACGACCGGTAACGGGGACCGGGAAGCAGCCACTGTCAATCACGTGCTCCGCCCCGGCCACCGGGAGTTCTCCCCAGTGCACGGTTGTTGGGGCTATAGTACACCCCAGAGCCTCAGCCAACGCATCAAAAGCGTAGGTAGAACCGCCGTGGGTCCGAATCCTGTCCCCGCAGAAGTCCTCTAATTTCTCTATCGGATGGTGGGATGCTATCTCCATCGGCTCCAGAGCCCAGACGAACAGGTACTTGGAATTTAGCGCTGTGTACTCTGCTATTATGTCTGGATCCGTCGTTGACAGTTCATGGGTGGCGTATTCCCATACATGCGAGTCATCTTCGATTCCAGGCAAAGTGGTCACACACCCCAAGGGGTATTGCCCGGGGCTGTAGACATAGCTTATCTGCCCGACATCGAACACACGGTTTTGGACTTGCTCGGGCTGAACCGTCAGATCCCCCAAAGTACCACCGTAGATCCTGTCAAAGGTAATCCTTCCTCCACTCTTCTCCTCAACATTATTCAAAAACAGATCCTCGATGTCACATAGGATCTGATTGGGAGGCCACGGGCAGTGGTATACGAAGGTAAAGGTCTCTTCCGGTTCCGTCGGTTCCGTCGGTTCCGTCGGTTCCGTCGGTTCCGTCGGCGTAGTCGGCGTAGTCGGCGTAGTTGGCGTAGTCGGCGTAGTCGGCGCCGCCGGAGCAGCACAACCAGCCAGAACCATCGCTACTACCAGAACGCTTACCCCAATAAATGCTATCTTCTTCATTCTTCCACTCCTTTCCTAGATTACTAAGAATCCTGTTTAATACCTTCTACAACCTTTTACCATCCAATCACCTCCTTTGCTTATTTTTTCTTGGAACTAATTGACTTCTAACCCCATACGAAATCTGCGTACTCTTCGAGTCCTAACCTTTTCATTGTTGACTTCAGCGGTTTACCCGTCTTTCGCTCCCAGCCCATCTCATCGTAGTAGTCTCGCACCCAGCCTTCGATATACGGAGCGATGCTCTTACCGGCGGCAGGACCGGCATCGGCTGGTGCCGGGTCAGTTATCCTGGGTGATAGCTTGATATCATCATCAGCGGTGAGACCGTGACGTATGTTAAATATCCTCTCCAGAGTTACGACCCGCTCCCCGACCGCCCAAGCTTCCTCGGTAGCGAAGTCATCCCAGCCAACAACAGCCGCGATGGCAGATGATGACATCTGCATGACACCAGGAAGACCCCAGGTACCAAACCAGCAGCACCCAATGCAATCATTCCATAACTTTATCATTCCGGTTTTGGCTACTTCTTCTCCCTTTCCATATGGGCTTAACGGGTCGGCCTTCTCTGGATAGCCGGCATCGGCTTCAGCCGTCCAGCAATCAGCTCCGGGTGCCGGCCAGCCAGAACCTCCGCCGACGGCTTGTCCGAGAAGGACTCCCCAGGCTCTCCTCCAGTCGTGAATGTTCATACCTGAGCCCTTAATATGAACTCCTGCCTCGGGTAAGCCAACACGCTGTGCCGCAATCTCAGGCCCATCAGCTAACATGTTGGCGAATTTGCCCTCTCTGTGGGCAATCCTTTTCACCAATGTTTCTATTACTTTAACGTCACCCCACTTTAACTCCAGGCCGTCGGTGTCTTCCTTTGTCAGCATCCCCTTTTCATAGGCCTCAAAAGCAACTGCCATGGCGCAGCCCACTGTGCTGGTTTCGAAACCAAGTCGGTCCTCGAGGTCTGTCAGGTACCATGCCTCACCGGGGTCTCCGCCACCGGCGCCTACAATTGACGAGGCGCCTTCCTGGTTCTCTCCGCCACCGGATAATGTTGCCACATAACCCTTAAATGGCCCCTCTACTACTTCGACATCATAGGAACATGCCACCGGGCAACGATAGCAGGGCTTTGGAGTGATCTTATGCCTGGTCATCCCGTCACCGAAGCCAGGAATGTCATTTTGGGTCCAGTTCTTCGATGACAGTCCGCAAAGCTGTTTGACTCCCTGATACTCGCTTCTTGGCACTCCAGCCCGTCCAACAATGGGGAAGAGGCCCACCGTACTCGCTTTCTTAGTCCATCCCGTAGCTATTGATTTGAGCTTTTCTGCATCATTTACGGGAACCTCACCGCTCCCTACAACCGCAATAGCCTTTAACTTCTTGGAACCCATTATCTGGCCAACACCCGAGTGGCAGAATCCATGATTCTTGTCATTCATTATGGCTGACCCGGCCGCCAGATTCTCACCCGCCGGTCCAATGGCGGCCACACTGGCTCCGTCTGGTGCTCCAAGCTTTTTATTGACACCAAGGTCCTCCTTAACAGCGTCTTCCGTTTCGTGGGTATCCAGGCCCAAGAACTTGGCTGCATCTCGAAGCTCAACTTTGTCATCATTAATCCAGAGATAAACCCACTTGTCCGAGGCTCCCGTAATTATGACGCCATCATACCCACCCTTAGCAAGGAAGGGACCAAACCATCCATGGGTGTGAGAGCGACCAGCAGTATAACCAGTATCAGCGTTCAGTGTAGTGATGGTACAGTTATTAGGGCACGGGACCCTTGTCCCGACGAGGGGGCCGTTCAGGAAAATTAGAGGGTTCTCTGGCTCCAAAGGACCGACACCATCAGGCAACTCCTTCATCAGATACCATAGACCCAAGCCAAAATTGCCAACATACTTTCTCAGTATGCTTTCATCTGCTGAAGGTTCAGTCGTTATCTTACCTTTGGTCAAATCCACCCTCAGTATCTTGCCTCTGTATCCGCCTTTTATCATCTGTGTTTCCGCCTCCTTATTTATATTACTTTATTTACTCGATTCCTAACGAGAGAGGTTCTTGTTGTCACTCATGCCCAACTGCCCCGATAAAGCCCAAGGGCTCAACGGTCCAACCACGCTTGGAACCTCTGAACCCCCTTGCTTGACTTATTTCAATGATTACTTCAGAATGAAAGTAACTATCTAGCCGCATTGCCTTTTTATTCCCTGAAACACCTATCCCTACAGCTTTTTCCAATTCTCTCCCACTAGCTCATTTTTTGTGCTAGCCTAGTAATGAGCAGCCCTCATACCTACTTTGCTTAGATGATAACAGGTAAATGTTAAGTTACTATTAAGATTTGGGAAAGTGCCATAATTTGGCACCACCTCAATATCCCCCCCTTCTACACCAACACTTTCGTATCCAATCTAATTTCGGCGTTTTACTTTACCCTTATTTGAAGCGTTTGTCAATACCCTTTATGCAATCGAGCGTTGGAGTTGTGTGGGCAGAAACCTTGCTATGTACAAAGCGGTAGAGTAACAAACCGTCATCTTGTATAACCTACCTTGTTTCTGGGCTGCTTTTCTTGGTCAAGAACCAGACCCGTTTTCCGTTACCAAGAAATAAAAAGTAGCCGGGCGCGTAGCCAAATCTCACAAGTTGATATTTGAGTATTTACGCCAGGGTCGTGATACTGTTTTGTTTGCCAGTATATCTAAGGCTATATTTATCAATTTTCTTGTATCACTTGGCATTATTATATCATCAACACAGCCCCTCTCAGCTGCAGGGTAGGGGTTTTCATACAGTTCACTATATTCTTTGATTCTCTTCGCAGCAACCTCTTCCGGGTTTGGCGCCTCCCTTATTTCTCTGGCAAATATAACGCTGGCAGCAGTATCGGCACCAACGATAGAAACCGGAGCTTCTGGCCAGGCAAATACAAAATCAGCCCCCATTGCTTTGTCAAGCATTCCTCCATGCGCACCAGCATAAGACTTCCTTACCATGACTGCGATTAGAGGTACGCTAGCGCAAGCCCAAGCATATAGCAACTTAGCGCCGTGTCGCAAGATACCTTTCCAATCTTGATCGGAGCCTATCAGATAACCCGGGCAATCATGTAGGCTGATTAACGGGATATTAAATAGATCACAGAACCTGATAAACCTAGCTCCCTTATCCGCGGCATCGCAGTCTATCACCCCAGCCAACCAATTTGATTGGGTAGCTACTAGACCTACCGGACGTCCATTGAAACGGGCAAAACCCACGATGATATTCCTAGCGTAATACTTCATTATCTCAAAGAAGTAACCATTGTCTACTATCCTATTGATTATCTCGTGCATATCGAACGGCTCTGCTGCCTTCTTTGGCAATATTGTATTCAGATCAGGAATTATTCTCTCTGGGTCATCATTCGTCTCGATACGCGGAGGCTTCTCTCTATTGTTAGAAGGAAAGAAGGCTAGAAGCTCCTTAGCCTTATCTAGAGCGTCTCTATCGTCTTCAGCGACTACGTGTGTGCAACCTGACTTAACTGCATGAGCCTTCCAGCTGCAGAGTTCCTCAAGGGTGATTTCTTCACCAAGCTGAGTCTTGACAAAAGCAGGGCCAGCAATGCCCATAAAACCAGTTTTTCTAGTCTGAATGAGAAAGTCCATCATCACGGGGTGGTAAGCCTGCCCTCCCAAGCAGGGGCCCATTAGTAGAGCTATTTGAGGTATTACCCCTGAAGCCAAGTCTTGAGCCCGGAATAAGTGAAAGTAGGTTTCGAGAGTATCAAATCCCTCGTGAAGTCGGGCGCCACCGGAATCATTCATACTAACAAATGGCAGCCCGTTGTCTCTGGCGAAGTTCATAGCATGGGTGAACTTGTTCCCGTGATATTCTCCGAAGGTCCCCGCCATAGATGTATAATCTTCAGCAGCAACGGTAACATGTCGGCCGTTTACTTTACCAAATCCAGTTACGACTCCTTCAGCCGCTATTTCCCGTTTATCCATGCCAAAGGCACTTTGTCTGTGCTTGATATATAACCCTATCTCGGTAAAGGAGCCAGGGTCAAAGAAATATTCTACCCTCTCCCGGGCTGTCATCTTACCTACTTTACGTTGTTTTTCGACAGCGCCTGGACCTCCCATTGCCAATAATCGCTCTCTCTTCTGACGATATTGTTCAAAGGCTTCCTCTGTCTTGTCCATTTATAGACTCTCCTCCAAGGAAAATTCTGCCAGTATTATACCAGAAAATCACCTCGCAGGAAATTCTTCTGCTTGTCAAGACCATGCCGTCTTAATTGACAAAGGAGACTAATCATGGTTATACTGAGTCGCTCTGAGTAGATAAAATATGACTAAGCATATGGAGAACAAGAATGGATTTTCAATTCACTAAGCAGCAAGAGGAATTTAGGCAGGAAGTCCGCAATTTTCTGGAAGCAGAAATAGGAGAGGGCAAATTTGAGACAAGGTGTGACGGCTGGGTACAGGGATTCTCAAAGGAATTCACCCTAAAGTTAGCCAATAAAGGCTGGATTGGCTTGACGTGGCCTAAGGAATATGGGGGGCAGGGACGCAGCCAGGTTGACCGGTTCATTCTCACTGAAGAGATTTTGCGCTACGGAGCTCCAGCAGCACTACACTGGTCTGCCGACCGTCAGATTGGTGGTGCTATTCTCAGATACGGCACTGAAGAACAAAAGAGGGAGCTGCTCCCGAAGATCTTAAAAGGGGAAGCCTGCATCGGTTTAGGCATGAGCGAGCCAGAGGCAGGCTCTGATTTAGCCTCTCTCGCGACTAAGGCTGTTGATTGTGGCGACCACTATGTTATTGATGGACAGAAAATGTGGACTAGCTGCGGTAACTATATGAATTACATTTATATGGTAGCTAGGACTGATGCCGACTTACCCAAGCATAGGGCCATCAGTGAATTCGTTTTTACGGTAGACTTGCCGGGCATCACCATCATTCCGACAAAAGACATCAACGGCAGCGATGCGTGGTGCGAGGTCTTCTTCGACAGCGTACAGGTTCCAAAGGATTGTCTTATCGGGGAGAAGAACCGCGGCTTTTATCAGATTATAAACCAGCTCGATTATGAAAGGGCCGGGCTGGAGCGCCTAATGGGCAACTACCCTCTCTTTGACGCTATCATCAGATTCGTCAAGGAGACCAAGAAGGACGGAAAGCCCCTTTCTCAGAATGTTTTAATCCGCCATAGACTGGCCGAGCTTCAAGTTAGATTTGAGATCGGGCGGCTACTTACATATCGAGTAGCGCTGGTTATTGATGAAGGCCGCGCTCCGAATATAGAAGCTGCCTTGGCTAAGGCATACTCCACCTCTTTTGAGCAGCACCTTGCCAGCACCGCGATGGACATTCTGGGGCTTTACGGACAGCTGTTACCGGGATCAAAGTTGGCTCCAGCCTCAGGGATGGTTCCGCACTCCTACTTAGCCTCCAAAGGTTACAGCCTCCAAGCAGGCACCTCAGAAATCTTAAGAAACGTCATAGCTGTCAGAGGGCTCGGCTTGCCCACCCAATAGTCAAGTGAGATGGATTTCCAGTTGATAGGAGATAAACATGAACTTTAACCTTCAAGAAGAACAAGATATGTTGAAGAAGACGGCCCGGGACTTTCTAACAAACCGGTGCCCCAAAACTCTGGTTAGAGAGATGGAGGAGGATGAGAGAGGCTATCCTACTGAGCTATGGCAAGAAATAGCCGACTTGGGCTGGACAGGGTTGGTCTTTCCTGAAAAGTATGGGGGTGGCGGTATGAGTTTCCTCGACCTTGTCTTGCTTGTCGAAGAAATGGCGAGAGCTTGTCTTCCCAGCCCCTTCTTTGCCACCGTAGTTCTTAGTGGCTTGGCCATGTTAGATGCAGGAACCGAGGAACAGAAGCAGGCATATTTATCACAGGTTAGTAGTGGTAAGTCGATATTTACGCTGGCCTTGTATGAGGGTGAAACCCAGCATGAGGTCGGCTCAATCGCAACTACAGCTACCGCCAAAAATGACCACTTCATTATTAATGGCACGAAGCTCTTTGTTCCTAATGCTCATGTTGCCGACCAGATATTGTACATTACCAGAACGAACAGGCAAACTGGTAACGGAGTAACCGTCTTTATTGTTGATGCCAAAAGTCCGGGCATAAGTAATAAAGTGTTAGATACAATCGCCAAGGATAAACTATGCGAGGTGACCTTTGATGAGGTACGCGTTTCCAAGGATAATATCTTGGGACAACGAGGCATAGATTTGAACGTAATGCAGGGAATAATTGAACGAGCGGTGGTAGCCAAATGCTGTGAGATAGTTGGGTATAGCCAACAGATGCTGGAGATGACCATCGATTACGCTAAGGAGAGGAGACAATTCGACCGAGCTATCGGTAGTTTTCAGATTATACAGCACTACTGCAGCAATATGTTAACAGATGTAGAAGGCTTAAGGTTAAGCGCCTACCAAGCGGCTTGGAGGCTCAGTGAGGGGCTTTCTGCTACCAGAGAGGTAGCCGTAGCCAAGGCATGGGCAAGTGAGGCAGGTGAGCGCATAATCAGCCTTGGCCACCAGATCTTCGGTGCTATGGGTGTCACTAATGACCATGATCTACATTTGTATACTAGAAGAATCAAGGCTGCTCAGCTAACGTTCGGTGATGCCGATTTCTACCACGAAGTTTTGGCTCAGGATATGGGGCTGTGATAATCAGGATACAAAAAGAAATAGAATAGACTCTCTTCTAGGAGAGAGTCACATCAGACCAATGTCAATTGCCTTTTTAAGCTCATCGGAGCCCCCGATACCAAAGCATGATTAGAGACCCAGCCCGGCTAATTCCTGTGGTAATAGCAGCCATATCATCTTCAGGCATGTGTAGTAACCCGGAGATTGCGGGAAAAAAGGAGTTTTGAGATTTATCCCCAGAAAGGTGAATCATCCAGTCAAATCGTACTAACGAGAAGTCGCTACCAGAGGTGTAGCGACTTCTCGTTAGTACTGTGTTGCTATTTCATAGCCCACTTGGTTTTACTTTTTGGGCAAAGCAGCAAGATACTCATCTAGCGTAGCCATCGCGCTAGCAAGCTGAGGCAGTACTTTTGTTACTTGGTGATTATGCATGTCCTCAGCAAAACTCTGACAGCAATCCTTGATGACTATCATATTGAAACCTATCTCTTGTCCGTGTCTCACCGTGCTGTTAATCACCCAATCAGTAGCCACCCCGGTTGCAATTACATCTGTTATCATTCGAGCGCGAAGAATCAACTCTAAATCGGAATACATGAAACCATCGGTACCCCAGTTATCAACTATGTAGTCCTTTGATAGTACCGGCTTTATTTCATCAGGATTCTTATAGTTTTCACTATAACCACCTTCATTAGTGTACGAACAGTTAACGCCGGCTTTGTAGGCATCATTAAGCAGGGGCATTTGGAACATGGGATCACCTACTTGTGGATACCCTGGTTTCGTGCACCAATTTACGTAGATAACCTGTACACCGGCGGCTCTACTTGCCACTAGCGCTTTCTGTATCTTATCCAGTAGATTATGTTTCCGTACCTGCTCCGGTGCTCCGGAGTATCCAAACTTACCCGGCTTCACGATACCGTTCTGAGCATGCAGTACCAACAGTGCTGTCTTTTTGACATCAATTTTTTTCATTTTTATTCCCCTTTTTTGATATTTTTGATTCTGAAAAGCAATTACATATTTTGTCCCTCTTGATGCGCCTCCTTTCTTGCCCTCATTACCTGCAGACTAAAGGTTCATCACATCTATACTCTTTATCTACTTCTGGCTAGGACCTCCATTAGTAGTCATCACCTTTAAATAGTCTCATGTTGAGACGAGGATAGGGATGCTAAAGGGTCTTCTTCAGCATTTCCTCAAGTTTCTCTTTCTCACCAACTCTCATCTTATAGCAGTGCTCCTGGGTGGGGAACTTACCCTCGCGAATCTCCCGGGCGTACTCCCGGAAGGCTTCTCTCATTACCTCGGCGAGGTTGGCATACTTCTTTACGAACTTCGGTGTAAAAATCTCAAAAAGACCGAGCATGTCACTTACTATTATGACCTGCCCATCGCAGTAGGGTCCAGCCCCGATACCATATACCGGTATGCTAAGTGCCTCCGTGATCACCTTGCCAGTCTCCGGCGGCACACCTTCCACGAGGAGTAGAGCACATCCCGCTGCCTCAATAGCCTTGGCATCCTCAAGCAGAGCCATCGCTTGCGCGGCAGTATTTCCCTGTGGCTTAAAGCCTCCCAGTTGTGCAGAGCTCTGTGGGGTTAGGCCAATATGGCCAACCACTACCATACCAGAATCTACAATACCCCGTATCTGTGGTACTACCCTTTTCCCTCCCTCAAGTTTTATGGCATCAACACTAGCCTCCTTGTAGAACCGACCGGCATTGCTAATGGCGTCCTCTACCGACTTGTGATAGGAGAGGAAGGGCATATCACCGATGACAAAGGTATTGGGCGCTCCCCTGCGCACCGCTTCAGTGTGGTAGATCATCTGCTCCATAGTTACGGGTATGGTGCCCGGGTACCCATAGACTACCATACCTAAGGAATCTCCAACTAGGATCATGTCAATTCCAGCTTGTTCTACTAAATTGGCGGTGGGGAAATCGTAAGCGGTAATCCAGGTAACCTTTTCCCCCTTCCGCTTCATCTCGGCAAAATCGATGATGTTCTTCTTAGCCATTTAACTAAACCTCCGATAGCTTACTAAGCATTTGTGTTAGGGGGTGTCTAATTCGCTGCAATTTGACCCTAAAAAAAAACCCCTTGACCTGCCCCCATGAGTTCTACCATATTCTAAGTTAGCTTTACCAGCATAAGAACTGGTTTTATTGTTACCGGAGCCGGCGGTCGGTATCCAAGGGTGCTATGCGAGCAAAGTTGATTATAATCCCTACGCCATGCCTCTGTCAACATTTTATGCCACACATCGCTTGGTGTACGGAGCGATCCGTTCGGGTACTTGGGGAGAAGGTAGACCCAGAGGTTACCCGGGCCTTCAGCGGCAAGCTCCCCAAATCTCTCGTAAACCCGGAAGTCACTAGCGTGAGAACGGCCGGTAGCCACATCTTGTAACGAATAATGCTATATAATATTATAATACGTGATTATAATTGGTCATTTATTTCCGAAATTAAGTCTGAACCGATGAATGCCAGGTATTGACGAGACTCTCGAAAAGAGTTAAACTAAGTGACTAAAAGTTGTTTAATAGCCAAATCTTCCCTTTGGCAAAGTCGGAAAATTAAATCTGGCCAGCAATGTTGTGGTCACTATAAATCCAGCTATCTAAGAAGATTCTAGCCAGTGAAGTAGGAGGAGTTAAATATGGCTAATACCCTCTTTTACAGGGCGGCTGACTTGAAAGAGGCCTGTGCCCTAATGGCGCAGTATGAGAGACGGGCTAGGATACTCGCTGGCGGTACCGACCTGATGGTCGCCATTAACCGCAGATTGCTGCTCCCTGAAGTACTGGTCTACATTGGCAACTGCGGACTGGACTACATCAGAGTGGAAGGGAAGAGCTTGATTATAGGTGCCATGACAAATCATGATTCCATTTTACGGTCAGCACTGGTAAAGGAGAAGGCGCCACTTCTGGTGGAAGCAACCAGGCATATCGGTTCCCCTTCAATTCGGAACATGGGTACCATCGGCGGTAATCTGGTAAACGCCTCGCCGGCTGCGGATGCAGGAACTGCCCTGCTTGCCTTAGGAGCAAAACTGAATCTGGTATCCGTGAGTGGCGTGAGGCAGGTTAAGGTGGAGGAGTTCTTTACCGGCCCCGGCAAGACTGTCCTCAAGCCCGGTGAAATCTTGCAGGAAGTGCTCATTCCTCCCCAGAACGAGAATAGCCGGTGGGCTTGGTATAAGCTTGGCAAGAGGAAGTCTGACATTTGCTCGGTAATATCAGTGGCGATATCTCTAGAGATAGAGGGTAACCTCTGTCGTTACGCCCGTATCGCTTTGGGAGCAGTAGCCCCTGTCCCCCTTCTGGCCAAACGTGCCGGGAGTTTGCTCGAGCGGCAAAAGATAGACAAGACCCTCATTGCGAAAGCGGCTAAAGCGGCTTCTGAGGAAACAACTCCCATTGACGACGTTCGGGCCACAGCCTGGTACCGACGCAAGGTCAGCGAGAATCTGGTCAAGCGGCTTCTCAGCCAAATCTTGGAATAGAAGGAGTTGGTTTTATGCCTACGTTAAAACTCAAAGTTAATGGCCGCGATTACAAAGTAGAAGCTGAACCGACTGCTACCCTGCTTGAGGTTCTGAGAGATAAGCTACTCATCACCGGACCTAAGGTAGGCTGCAACACTGGCGACTGTGGGGCCTGCTCGGTTTTGCTCAATGGCCAGCTGGTCAAATCCTGCATTACCAATGCCTTTATTAGTGACGGCTGTGAAGTTATCACCGTTGAAGGGCTAGCCAAACCAGGTGAACTACACCCCCTGCAGAAGGCATTCTATGAGTACTACGGCGCGCAGTGTGGCTTTTGCACACCCGGAATGCTTATCGCCGCCAAAGCACTGTTGGATGAGAATCCAAATCCAACGCGGGAAGAGATTAAAGAAGCACTCTCCGGTAATCTGTGTCGTTGTACTGGTTATGTAAAAATTATCGAGGCAATAATGGCAGCTGCTCGGGAACTAAGGGAGACAGGAGGCGTGATAGCTGGAAAGGAGGTAAGCTGATGGCATTCAAGGTCATCGGCAAGAGGGAGAAGCGCTACGACGGGCTGGCTCATGTAACCGGGGAAACCAAGTATGTAGATGATATTTTTATTCCTGGAACCTTAACGGTTAAGGTCTTGCGGAGCCCGGTAGCTAAGGGTCAAGTCCGCGACATTGACATCTCCGGCGCGGAGCGTTTACCAGGCGTGGTAGGTGTCATCACCAATGAGGATGTCCCCAACATGCACCAAGACATTCCTGTCCTCGCTTTATCTATCCGCTACAAGGGGGAGCCCATCGCTGCCGTAGCTGCAGTAGATGAAGGTACCGCCCTGGAAGCTATCTCTAAAATCAAGGTTGACATTGAGGAAGAGGAAGCTGTGCTTGATCCTCTGGAGGCGATGAAGGCTGATGCTCCGAAGGTACGGCCTGAGGGTAACATTTATATGTATGGTAAGTATCCCTTTCGGAGAGTTGTCTTTGGCAATATAGAGGCTGGTTTCAAAGAGGCGGACTACATAATTGAGGGAGAATATTTCCACCCGGCAGTAGAGCATGCTCCTATAGAGCCCTGGGCGAGTTTGGCAGTCCCCGAAGCCGATGGTAGACTTACTATTTACACCATGGCCCAGTCCCTGCACCTCACCTTGGGCTGGCTTGCTGACGTGCTGCATATGGAGCCGGATGATATCAGATTCGTCAAATGGGCATGGCGAACCCGACAGCGTGGTAGTACCAACCTCAGCGACATTAAATATATCGGTGGCATCTGCGGCGGCGCTTTTGGCGGTAAGCTTAACATTCAGGCTGACCATATTCCGGCCATTCTGGCCCTAAAGACTGGCCGGCCCGTCAAGTGGCGCTGGACGCGGGAAGAGGACTTACTCTACTCCATCTATCGGGGTGCCTGGCGTATCAAAATCAAAGATGGGGTCAAGAAAGACGGGCGCATTGTAGCCCGTCAGGTTAGAAGCATCCGTGACGCTGGAGCGTACACCTCTTTTAATCCCTACGTGGTGGATAAACAATGCTTCTTGGCAACCGGCGCCTACTTTGTGCCTAATGTCTACGTTGAGGGTTACTGTGTCTATACCAATAAGACACCAGCTTGCGCTATGCGTGGCTTTGGTATTACCCCGAGGACCTTTGCTATCGAGGTGCAGATGAACAGAATCGCCTCACAGTTAGGTATAGACCCATGGGAACTCCGCTTCATTAACGCCTATCGCCATGGTGATCAAACACCCACCAGACGCTCCTTGGATAGCGTTTACCTGATTGAGACGATGCAGGCGCTGGCTAAGAAAGCCGGTGTTAAGTTGCCAGATAGACTGATGTCAATGACCTCAGCGGAAAGGGGCAGTAAATGAAGAAAAGAGGTATCGGTATTGCCGTTGAGTGTTATCCCACCGGAGCCAGCAAGGGTGGCGATCTCAGCCAGGCTATGGTTAGGGTCAAACCAGACGGCTCGGTGGACCTCCATTTTGGCTCTCCTGATCTTGGCCAGGGATGCCAAACCGTGATGGCCCAAGTGGCGGCTGAGGAATTAGGTATCAGGTACGATCAGGTGAAGGTGTACAACCGAGATAGCGATAATACCCCATATTCATTTGGCACTGGTGCCAGCCGGGTGACGTTTTGCGATAGTAACGCCGTTGCTCAGGCGGCTAGAGAAGCGAGAGCAATTCTCTTCGAGGTGGCGGCTCCTGACCTCAAGGCGTCCCCCGAAGAACTGGTAGCGGCTGACGGAGCAATCTTTGTTCGAGGCGACACTAAGCGCAGTGTGCCTATCGCTCGTGTGGCCCATAAGGCACACCATGCTATGCGAAAGCTGGTGGTTGGGCGTGGGTCTTATATGCGCGCTGCCTCCGAACCAGACCCAGAAACTGGGGCGTGCGATCCATATTGCACCCTTGCCTGGGGAGCGATGCTGGCGGAAGTTGAGGTGGATACCGAAACCGGCGAGGTTGATGTACTCAGGTTGGTCTCCGTCTATGACGTAGGCAGGGCAATCAACCCGCTCCTTGTAGAGGGCCAGATTGAAGGTGGTGCCGTGATGGGGATGGGGGCTGCCCTGATGGAGAATCTCTACCCCTACTATCCCTCACTGGACTGGGCTCCCCGGACACTAGGGGAATATGTTATCCCCACGGCAATGGATGTCCCAGATATCGAGGAGGGAACCCTAGAATGCCCCTCGACAGAAAATGTCTATGGAGTCAAGGGGATAGGGGAGATGACAGCAAATCCTCCTAGCCCGGCTATTGTTAGTGCCATTCACGATGCCATCGGCATCTGGTTCTACGAGGTTCCGGTGACCCCAGAGAAGGTGCTTAAGGCACTGGAAGAGAACGCTTTATCCGAGCCGAAATAACGATATCTGGGAAAGTAGACTTTCACCAAGAGCCTTGGATTACAGTCCGATACTCTTTTAGCCCTGAGGGTTTTGTTAGGGCTCTCGAACTAATCAGGGCGGACAAAGTAAAGAACTGTATTCTGGTTATGCGGAATGGCTCACTGACCGTTTTTCTACCTCGGTTGCCCACCACACCATTGGTCTTTGAAGTCACTCAAAGCAGCCGTAATCAGCTCCCACAGGGTGTAGGCTCTATCCTGCTTAACAAATTCGCAAGCCAAGCGTGTTGAAGCCCGGCTCGGTACTTTCAGAGCAGATTGACAGCTACCTAAATTGGGGAATAGGATAGAGCTAAATTCTAGAGCGAGTTAATCAATAAACCATAGAAGGGAGTTTGCCCTGACTCGTGAAGATAAAGGTGAGTTTCTATCTTGGGCTGGACGACCTGTTCGGCAAAGAAACCAGAGACATTGAGCTCCGAGAGGGTGCCAGTGTTAAGGACGTGCTGCAGCAATTATGTGACTCAGAAGAGCGCCACTGCGCCCTGTTTAGCATTACTGGCTCGATCAATCCTCTTATTAGCATTTTGAAGAACGGTAAAGCTATCGGCGATCTCAACCTTATTCTCAAAGAGAGGGACTGGATAGACGTAGTTCCGGTTATAGGCGGTGGCTAACAAACTTTCAAACCTAAAAGTTATCACATCCGCTGGAAAGATGGGCATAAAAGTAGGAACGAGTGTATTAATAAAAGCGGTACAGTCCTAAAAATCCATTACCTCAGTTAAATTAGAGGAGGTTAAGATGAGGTTAATACAGGAAAGACCAATCTACCCCTTCCTAGGAGAAAGGAGTTAAAGAATCATGACTGGGGACTTAGTTAGTGCCTTAGCCAATTTGAAGGAACAAGAGGCCCTAGAAATTGTCCAAAATAGACTGAATGCCGGCGATGATCCCCTCAGTATCCTAGGTGATGCCAGACGCGCCATGGAAACTGTTGGTGAGCGCTTTCAGAAGTCTGAATATTTCATCCCAGACCTAATATATTCCGGTGAGATCTTGAAGGGAATAACCGCTATGGTTAGGCCGAAACTAACGAAGGCTGCTGAGGTTAAGCGCTTGGGTAAGCTTGTTCTTGGCACTGTGTCTGGTGATATACATGATATAGGCAAAGATATCGTGTCATTCATGCTGGATATCTCTGGTTTTGAAGTCTATGACCTTGGCGTGGATGTCCCAGCCCAGAAGTTTGTTGACAAGGTAAAGGAGACTAACGCTGGTATCGTAGGCTTGAGCGGATTTTTGACCCTGGCCTTTGATTCAATGAAGGAAACGGTAGGCGCCATAGAAGATGCTGGCCTGCGAGGTAGAGTAAAGATTATGATTGGGGGAGGTCTAATTGATGACCAGGTGAGGAAGTACACCGGTGCTGACGCCTACGGGAGAGACGCAGCGGCAGCAGTATCACTAGCTAAAAAATGGGTAGGAGGTGTGTGAAATGGCGAAAACACCGGAAGAATTGTACCAGGAAAGAGTCAAAAGAATAGAAGACGCCATTCAGCTAAAAGTGCCCGATAGAATTCCACTGGTACCTCACCCTGGCTTCTTCCCCCTTAAATATGCTGGAATAACTGTCCAAGAAGCCATGTACGACTATAACAAGACTTACATAGCCTGGAAAAAAACGCTTTCCGACTTTGAGTGGGATGGGTATTACCCGCCACTTCTTCTTTCAGGGTATGTGTTTGAACACCTTGACTACAGAGCACTTAGGTGGCCTGGGCATGGAGTTAAACCCACTGCCCCTTACCAGTTCGTTGAACCTGGCCAGGTAATTGAGGGGGAGAGAGAAGTATACGCACCGATGCGGGCCGAAGACTACGACTGGTTCCTTGACGACCCATCTGATTACATGATAAGGGCATATCTTCCGAAGATAATCGGAGCGTTAGCCCCTCTAACCAAGCTGCCACCGATACACGGTATAATTACTCACTATCAAGGGCTATTTGATGCCCTTCCCGTTGTTGGTACCCCAGAAGTTCTCGGGGCTCTTGAGTCTATTTCCAAAGCAAGCGCCGAGTCTCTTAACTGGCTCAACTCTCTCACCGCTTTTATCGACGAGATGGAAGAGATGGGGTTTCCAGCATTTTTTAGAAACGTGGCCTCGGTGCCCTACGACTTTATTGCCAATTTTTTGAGGGGTACACGCGGGGCAATGATAGATATGTATCGAAATCCCGATAAGCTTTTGAAAGCTATTGAGAAAGTAACCCCCTGGCAGATACAGACGGCGGTAGATGGTGCCGAGGCAACCGGTACTTCTAGAGTGGCAATATTTCCTCACAAAGGCTTTAAGGGGCTGATGTCTGAGGAGCAATACAAGACCTTCTACTGGCCAACTTTCCGACAAGTAATATTAGGAATCATTGATGCGGGATTGACGCCCTTTATATTCACTGAAGGAGATTATACATCGCGTCTGGAAATCATCAGGGATGTACCAAAGGGGAAGGTAGTGTACCATATTGAGAGGGACATATTTAAGGCGAAGGAAGTCTTAGGCGACGTAGCATGTCTCACTGGTGGTCCGCCAAGCTCACTGCTATGCACCGGCACCGTTGATGAAGTTAAAGATTATTGTAAGAAGCTCATCGATGTTGTGGGCAAAGGAGGCGGCTACATTCTGAACCCCGAAGTTCCACTGATTGATGAAAATCCCGAAAACGTGAAGGCGATGACAGACTTTTTCAAAAAACACGGCGTATACCGGTGACACGTGAACGCTAAAAGGTGTGAAGAGTAATCTAAAAAGGGGAAAGGCTTACTTCTGGGGGCGTCCATTAGGACGCCCCCTATCTCACGTGGGCAACACTCTAGAGGAGCAACATATTTTCTATCATTGGTAAATTGGCTTACGAATAATTAGAGGGGTTGCCTTCTTTGCTATCTAATCTAGAAGTGAAACGGTTGCGGTAGCGGTTGCTACTTGTACTCCCTCCTGATTTTCTACCCAAAGTTCAGAATCTACAAGATTTTGTCCAGCTTCCTGATATTTCTTACTAACTTTACCCTTAAATTTAAGAGTATCATCAACAAAGCTCATCCTAGTTACCTTGTAACCGAGTTTCTTAATCTGCCCCGGGTCCTTAATCCAGTCAGATACCAACTTGGTTAAACATGCCCCAAAATACGCCGCGGGAATATTAACTTGTTTGAAACCCTGTTTCTGGGCAAATTCCTTGTCAATGT
>Ga0209427_10004011_pt1 | contig 17113 bp, 5 predicted proteins | sample DeeMarSWOR136_30_FD_187465 | JGI IMG/M metagenome (GOLD analysis project Ga0209427, IMG submission 187465) | Marine sediment microbial communities from White Oak River estuary, North Carolina - WOR-1-36_30 (SPAdes) (version 2) | ecosystem: Environmental > Aquatic > Marine > Intertidal zone >...
TTTAGTTCTGATGGGTGGTTAGTTAGAGCTACTTATTGGTATACAACCATAGCTAATGATAATGACACAACACCGCCCAATGAAAATACAGAAGTAGAAATAACATATCCTAATTTCGATTTGGCTTCTACAAGATTTGTGAGAAGCAGCGTTTTTGACATGGATTTACAAGGTGAAGAATTTTCCATATCTAATATTGTTAAAGACTCCGTGGCCTTGTTAGGAATATTCAACGATGATGATGGAAGACCTATTAGTACTATGGCTACTAAAATGTGTGTTGATGTGGCACGAGTATTTGCTAGAGATGTAGAAATTTATTATTCTTGGACTGGGGACTATCAGACATATCATTTAGAGCCAACACAGGGATTTTTAAGGGTCCCACAAGACGGTCCATTTAGGTTAGAATCCAAAGGATATACATCCATGGGCTCTCGGGCTCCATGTGGAGACCACGAGCTTGGTTTTTTTAGCAATGTTGGTCCAATGTGGTATCCTTATAGTGCATGTGAAACTACAGATTTCTATGATTTATGGACGGGCGCAAATTTCTGTGTCACCCCACACGAGGGAACTCCCAGGATGGATTATAGATTTATTGGGCCAGAAAGATATGCTCCATTCTGTTGGCCTCATTCTACATTGTGGGATTGTGCAGAAGACTGGGGATGTGGCCATCACGAACTTTTGACTGGCTCTGTTAGATTCACTGGTTATGCCAGAAAGCGAGGCGGAATAAATCCGGATCTTTACAGAGCTATGGAATGGGAGCTGCCTAAATTTGGAAATGTTTTACGGGAATATGTAGAAAGATTTAGAAGTATAGACAATGTTTCTCATATTTCCATGAAAAATCAAATATTTGCTCCGAGTTATGCATGGATGCCCTTAGTAATGGATGATGATGCTTTATTTTTTAGCTTCAATTGTTTGACCGGTAATACCATTACTTTTATTAATCCGCTAAATTTTTGGGTAATTACCACAGATGTTGCAGAAACGTTGGAGATGGATAATGGGTCTAATATTAGGCGTAGCTTTGATGAGGTTTTCGATATTCGAAAAACCATACTAGCATCTTATCCATTACCGGTATTGGAACAAAGTTCTGGCTACCCATATGTAGCTTATTATTATTTTAAAGATGATTTTTTCCAGTGGGCATGGCAAGAAGCTTGGCGGGATATAGATAGAGCCATTGGAGATGATGATGAAAAATTAGCTTTTGTTGAACTGGATACACCATATTATATTTTCAGTTATGATAAAGAAGAGCATCGTATAATTGCAGAAGAAGGAGAATACGAGCTTGTTTATACGGCTCCAGTGCCAGATGAAAATGACAAGAAAAAAATCAAAACATTTCCATCTATAGCATTAGAAGGTGGTCCTCCAAGATATTTTGATCCAACAGTAGCAAGTACCACATATCCTTCTTTGGCCAAATGGCGGGATGAAAATGATGGTGAAAAAGATGGATCTGGTGGAGATGACGAAGGAAATATTTATGAAAAGACTACGACCGGTGGAAATTGGTTGCATGTAAGTTTCGAACCTTATTATAGTAGTATGATTTATGATGGAGAGGCAGTAGATTCAGAATCTGAAGCTGAAAGTGCAAATCGTAAAATTCTTATATCATATGATGCCTTATTAGATGAAAGCGAAGAATATGTTTATAATAGGGGTATTATAGCCAAAATATCTATGGATAGACTGCAGTATCTTCCATATGAAGAGTTGGCTGTACCAGCCGATGGCTATACTAAGACTTTTTCCCCCGCGTTGGAAGACGAAGACTTGCCACATAGATGGTATGGTAGAGATAATACATCAATAACTTTTGATTTTGGTGAAGAAACATTTTGTGTAAGTAGAGTTGTAATTACGGGTCAAACCGGGAATGTTAATGTCACAGTCGATGACGAATTAGAAATGCGCCATTTACAACAGCCAGCTATAACCATATCAGAAGGAGGAACTGACTTAGGTTTTACAAGGGTCCTTTATATGACAGAAGGGGCTATGAGGGGCGGAATTGGTACTACTTCTTGGCAGGAAGAAATAATAATGAGGCCGACACCATCAAGGATGTTTGCGAATAGGGCAAATCAAATTACTATAAAGTTTTCATTAGTTGCACCATCTAACTATGGGATTTCTATAAGTAAGATAGAACTATATGAAGCTAGATATAAGGATGCCGTAGAACATATAAAAGTGTGGGAGAGAAAATATAATACGTCTATTGGTGATCCTGGAAATTATAATTTGGATGGTGTAAATAGAGTTCTGTCATATGAATATAACTATGATAATTCTGGCATCTATTTTTGGGAAGAATCTCATCCAACAGGTGGATCTGTAAGAGCGTATAATAAAATGCGCCGCGTTAGAGGTGGTGAACATAAAGAAGATATGGAATCAATATCTGTTTATAACTATTCATCAGTTATAGAGGCAGAACAACAACAACAAGTTTTATATGAAACTGCACTTGGTTATGAACCAACGAATATAACAGTGTATAGAACTATTTTACCACCAAAAGTAGTAACATTTTTAGTGAATACAAAAGCTGCAGCATATGCTTTAAATAATTATACTGTAACAATGGAATCCGACAAGACCAGATGGGAGAATCATTGGGCTACTTCTGGATATCAAGTATATAATTTGTGGTTACCGGGCGGACATCAGTATCAATGGAATCCTAGTACTGTTAACACAAGATGTTATATAGGAGGGCCGTTTGAAAATGTAATGAGATATACTTTTAAACATCTTCATGCTAATTGGGAAGAGCAAGCCGCGGTCGGTGTGGTATCATGGTATGCAATGAAGCCAGCATATCTTGAAGCAAAATTTAACAAAGAACATTTTTTAAGGAGCGATGTGGGAGAAAAGTTAGGTATGGGTCAAGATGCCCATTCAACCCCATATATAAGATACTAAGATGAATTTGAAAGATATACCATGCAAATTTTGTAAAGAGGGAACAATGCATTATAGCCAACAAATGACCTATGATGCTTATTCTCTTCCAGACACATTTGTATTGGATGATATTGACAAAATAACAGACGGTATAATAGGGGAATATCTTGTTTATATATGTAGAAAATGTGGTTCTGTAGAGCGATATACATATAAAGAACTGGAACAATTAGAACGTAAAAGAATTTCAAAAACAATTATTGATTCAATTGCGCGCGGAGAAATGGTAAAAGCGGCCCCCTTGCGTAAAAGTAAGGTATTGATTTATTGTGGAAAATGTAATGGTTTAGACGGTAAAGGTAGCTGCCTTATCGAAACTTTCAAAGAATGTAAGATAAAGAGATTGCCAGATGTATAATTTCATCAACGAAGCCCTAGATATTGACGTTATTCAAGAGTGCGTACACGACACTTCAATTGGTTATGAAGCCGATTTCAGTGAGAATGGTGACGTAGATGGCTGGGATTCGTATACAGGAATTCATACTTATGGCTCCTGGAACGGGTTTTTGTTTGGAACTCTTTATGGTGCTTCTGGCCGTATAGGCAGATCATTTACATTTACACCAGTTCCTGGTGAAACACATTATACTTTAAGAATCTCAATGAAGATTAATCCAAACACAGGAAGTGTTCCAACCACAGGAAGAGTAATGTGGAGAACATTGAGTCACACATCGTGGGATTCAGACAAAACCTATGATTTTACTGTTTATCCAGATAATGTTTGGCATACATATAATTTAAATATGGGGAATGCCCAATGGTGGCAAGGAGATGTAAACGATTTACGTATTTATCCGGTAACAGATGGTGCTGATGGAGATGAGTTTTTTATTCGAGAAATAAAAATAACGTCTGTTGCTACTTTCGCTTGTGACAATCCAACTTGTTCTTACTATAATAGTTATACACATAGTTGTGGTGGGGTTGGAAGTCGTGCTTATTGTTTGGCTCAGCCAAAAGAAAGCAATTATTTTGATATAATCAGCGGAGTTAATGACGAACTCGCTGTCAACATAAATGGTTATGGAGATGAAATAATTACACTAAACTCTGGTATAAATATACCAGGCGATACCCTTGCAAAAGATATTTCTAAAAAACTTTCTAAAATAGATATAGGCGGTTATTCAGAAAACAAAGTAACTTATTCAGAGTTGGGGCGTTTTAAGATTTATTCTGGAACATCAACTAATGACAGTACGATTTTGGTTTCTGATAGTTCAGCAGCTGAAACTTTAGGATTTTTCTCTGGTGGTTCAAATGTATCTACCCAAGTAGTAGGAACTGAACCGGCTGATGGTTATAAATCAAAGTCGTCATTTAAAATAAAATCATTTCAATTATTAGAGCTTTTTGATAGCAGCGAGCAGAGCTATGTAGAATTTGATCCATATATTTATAATGTTGAAGGTGGTCGAAGAGATTGGGTTCGAAATGGATTGGGGAGCGCTCAATATATAACACAACCAGATGTGGGATCTGGAGAGCAACAAGTTACATATGATGTTATTGATAGTGCAGGAAAAACAACAATAGATTTTAATCATCCGTTTAATGCCAGCGGCAAAATTAAAAAGATTTATATGATTGGTTCAATGGTCGATCCAGACGGAGCTGTTAGAACTGGTTGTAAATTAAAAATTTTTCGCCGCCGAAAAAATGGTACATTAAAAACTATTCACACAATCACCGTACCAAATAGAACGGGTGGAAAACTATATTCTAAAACACAAGAATATGTAGCTATAGATTGTGATATATGGGTAAATAAAGGAGATTTAATTGGATCTTATAATATCGATGTTTATGTAGGGAAATCTTATAACGAAGATGTAGATGCTTTATATTTTCAAGTAAGTGGCAACCCAACTGGCACATTTGACCCAGGGGTTGTATTGGGAGATGGAAATGCTGGTTTGTTTTTCTATGCGCGCAGCGAAGATCGCCAGCAAAAGCTTGTAATTTCTGTTGATTTTGGCAAAAGGATAAACATAGAAGATGTTACTATAAAGGGAGAATCCGAATCAGAAATATTAGAATATAATATCGCCCGTTGTCTTGATATAGATTGGCAAGTTGATCTGTTTGGCGAAACGCACGACACCGGATATTGGGATTCATGGGTTCCTGAATGGAAAAATTTTAATCATCCTAATGTCGCTTATGGGCTTTCTAATTTAACGGATGGTATTTATGGAAATGAGAATGGTCTGGCGGCAGATAGTTATAGTGCTAGCGATGCAAACGGTGTTATTCCAACTAACCCACACTATTTTTGGGTAAATGGTGACGAGGAGTGGGTTGGAACACTTTTTCATGTTGGATCGAATAAATCAGATGCTTATGTCACAAATTTTGATAATGACCCAATTGCATTTTCATTAACTTTTCCATTACAGAAATCTAAAACTATATTTAAATCAGCTATTTATTTTAAAGAAAGACAGAATTTCAGAAATTTTTCTTTGGCCTATTATTTAGGACCACATGGCGTCAATGGAAATGCGTATTACCGAGAAGACGAAGGCGGTTCTTATATACATTATCCTGAATATAAATATATTCCCAGATTTACAGCAATTACAATAGATAACCTCAGATATTATGATGGTATGGAATTTTACGATCGTGTAGATGATTATATATTCCAAAATCCATGTAATGCTAAACCTATTGTAGTAAGCAACTATGTAACAAACTATGACGAATGGCAGGCCGCAGAAATATTAGATTGGAACGTTATAGAACATGAGTGGTCTCCTGTAGAATGTAAAGGATTTAGAATCTATACTGACTATCATTTATCTACAAAGATAAATGAGATGGAGCTCTATTGTTATGTAGAAAATGAAGGAACTAATGTCGCTGATAGTACATCAATTAGATTTTCCCAATATGAAGATATTTGGACAGATGCAGTTGTAACAACCAACAATGAATATAATGCAGAAGCCTTTATTGGAAATACGCCACAGTATTTTACAATAGAAATAGAACCATTAACAACTATAAAACTGTCAGACATAGCTTTTTCTGTTGATACTACTGATTTATATGTTGGCGACAAGGGATGTAGATATACACTGTTATTAGATCACTCTAAAATTGCCGCATCAAACCAAGCAAAACAGCTAGACTTTAAAAATATTTACGGCAAAACTTTTGATTTATATATTGATATCCCACAAGATCAGACGTATGAAGAGGGCCTAACTTTTTGGAGTAAGATGAATGATGAAGAATCATTATCCAAACCAGAAATTGGGCCAGGAGCTTATTATAGCAAGCGCGAAGACCGTCCCATTATCTTTAGAGAAAAAAACTGTGCAATAAACTGCCCTTGTTATGGCCTTAAAAATATTGTAGATGGAAAGAAGGCATACTACTCCCACGAAGAAGGCCATGGCTGGTTTGAATATGGTACATTATCTAGCGGAGTATCAATTGATTTTCCTAACATTAACATTGGAAAGGTTACTGTCATAGATGTGCCTATATTATCTAGGAATAGATGGTGGAAAATAGGTTTTTCCGACAGTAAAACTGCAAATATTAGAGAAATGAGGGTATTATATGGTGGAATACCATATGATTGTACATTTTATTATGACGACGGGCTTGGTTTTTTAGATGGTCCGGTATCCGATTTGGCTCCCCATTTAAATAATAACTCTCTTGCGGGTAGTTACTATAAATTAAAAAACAACGGTTACATTTCGTTTGATATTGGCAGTATGGAAATTGTGGATAGGGTGGTTTTATTTCATGACAGCGCAGGTTTTAGTTCCTGTACAATGTCCATATATGTAAGTCCTGATAATACGTTTTATGGCCATTACGCCGATGTAAATATAAGTTCGTCTGATTGTAATAGGAATTATTACACATACTTTGCCATAGATTTGGAAAAAAGGTATGATTTACAAATAGTAAGAAATTACGGTGGTTCTGATTTATTGACAGGAAATGTGTCATATTCAGGTGATGATGTAGATGATATATATAGCGTTAGTTTTACTGGTACAGCTAACGACGCAAGGTGGTTAAGATTTAGATTATTAAATGGAGATGGAACATCCAGATATTTAAGAAAGATTGGAATTTATCCAGACATAACAAATTACATTGCTCCGCAGGGAGGGTGTTATAATCATTCTTGGCAATCTTTGGGCACGGCTGTAACAAATTATTCGGTCGGAAGAAATGTGGCCCTTGGAGCAGAGGTTTCAAGTTCTAGTACGTTTGGAGAACTATATCCAGGAAAGATTACAGATGGTATTATTGGAGATACTATAACAGAGGTATGGGGTTCTGATACGAACGCTACACAATGGATAGAGATAGATCTTGGCCTCGCGCGGGAAATCTACCGGGTTAAGGTTTTTCATGGTTATAATGATTCTGACACAGACTATATGATAGAGGACTATACGATAGAGACATCCACAGACGGCTCAACATATACAACGCGATTCACAATAACCGGGAATACCGACTTTGAAAGAGAGCATGTGCTAGATGCTCCAGTAACAGCCCAATATGTGAAAATGAATATAACCAGTTATGTAAGTTCTCCTCAATATCTTCCAAGAGGCGGAGCATACAGTTATGATTGGTTTGAAGGAGCTGTATTAAGAGAGATAGAGGTCAATGAATATTATGGTTTTACTAAAATAAGTAGTGAAGAATTTCCAATAATAGCAATAAATCTTACGGAACAGTTTCCTGTTGTAGATCATGAATTGATAGGAATAGACCCGGAAGATACAAGTACAGACTGGTCCAACGCAGAAAGCAATTTTGCATATTCTGATTCTATATTAGATGAGCCTGAAAAAATAAGTTTTAGTTCTTGGGGTGCTGGTTTATCGGGTTATACAAGGTGGGTGGCTATTAGAAGAAACACAGCTACTGGATTAAGCAATGGACCAGACTACCTTAAACATGCAAAAATGATAAATTCAGAATACCCCCATCCGGTAAAGTATCCGTGGTGGTGGATTTCTACATTAAGTACACTTAGTTGGGATCATCTGAATGTTATATTATCTTCACGTACTTTAAAGATAGAATATCCAGCAAGTTCATCCGAAGAACACATCTATCTTATGGAAGGAGATACTTTTGGAACGGATACACATGCTGCTTGGAGAGATGCTTTTACCTTTTGGTGGTATATTGACAACGTAAATAATCTAGATGATACATATGGCTATATTTATTTTGGAGATGCTAATTCAGCCGACAATGTAGAATATAGATGGTATCTTAGTTCATTATTACCGAATCTGTCGTCGGGCTGGAACAATTTGTTTTTAAGGTTTAAGTCTGCCGACGAGATTTTGTACGAAGAGGACAATGATCCTGATGCCCCAGACCCAAGGATAATTAGTAATTTAGAATTGAAGTCTATTGGTTTAAGATTTAGAGGTATAGGTAACCCCATTACAATGAACATAGATGGATTTGACATAGAGCGTAACAGATTTATGGATTATTCTAAATTCCATCAGGGATTCTATATTACAGGGGAGGATTATATATACACACCATTGGCTGATTTCACATTAAAGAAGGGAACGATAGAATTCTGGTTAAGGCCAGATTACAATCCTATCGGTGTGGATTATTTCAATCAGTTCAAGTACCGTTCATTATTCCACTTTACCAATGTAGCCAACGATGTCTTTGGAGCATTGATAGGATTAGATGGTACTATAGTATATTATGGTAATGTGGGAGAAGAGATTTCTACATTAAACTTTGAAACACCATACTGGGATATAGATGACCTATTTCATTTAGGTTTTGTATTTTCTAATGATGGCACCCATATAGATAATGATGGAAGTACCATAAGATTATATTTTAATAATGAATTAGCAGGGAAAACTACCGAAACATGGGATGTTGGAGATTCTAAAAAGTATAATTTCTTTATAGGTGGTAAGAATATTCACGCCGTAAAGGAGGCTTTTCCATCAGGTTCAATAGATGGTGTGGTATCAAATTTCAAAATATATAATTATTGCAAAACCGACTTTGCAGATTCAATAGGTAACTATGAAGTGCCTAAAACAGCGTTGGTTAGACCTAACGAAATGATTGAAATTTCAAAGGATAATATAACCTTTTATAATATAGGAGACACAAGTTTGCCATTGGTTTATAACAGCGTACCAAACAATAATATGGTATCTGTATATATTAGATCTATTGTACCAGATGGATTAACTGGTGCCGAGAAGAGAACTGCATCTATCGTGGCAAGTTGGCACGTTACTATTTAGAATTATTATATAAATTGATTTATAAAATCGGACTGGTTGCGCCAGCCGCCTTCATGGTCGCTTTAGTTCGCGCGCAAAAACCAAAACCGTAAATCTGGAAATCCGTTTAGGAGAGAGATAATGAGTTATAATCTGACAGAATATGCCAATACTTACACCAATTCGATTGTCGGAAATGTTACAGCAACCCCAGCCCAAACTGGAGACATTGTTGAGCTTTCTGGCACTTTATATATTGATGGAGGTTTAAATGAAATATTGTGTTTGGAGTGTGATTTAGGCGCCCGCGTAAAAATAGAAGAAGTACGATATTATTTTACAAGTCTTGTGGCATCTGGAACAGTTTTATCATCAATTGGTTTCTATTCTAAAGACGAAGAATTTGAGAACTATTTCCCAATGACAAAATCTATTGGACCTAATTATTATTATGCCATGGCTTCTGGAATTGCGGCCCCAAGATTTGTAAGAATTTTACACACAGTAAGCGGCACATCTGTCAGCGGAACTGTGGTTGGATTTTCAGTTTTGAATCAAGATGATCAAGTAGATTTTGGTACAGACGGCACAAAAACTTCTGAGTCCATTGCGACTTCTGTATATGGTGGTACTGATGAAATAAAAGCCATTCCAATCTATAATGATAATGGAGTGCGTGTTAATGCATATTTAACATTAGACCCAACTCATACTGATACCGACAGGTTGGTTACAATTGCAACTTCATCGGGCGGACCATGGTATGGTATTTATGAAAACGACGAATTACTTCATAGCCGTCATGATGCCGATACTTGGGACTATGGAAATTATGATACTACCCTTTTGGATGTTAATAATTGTTTAGTTGTAGAAGACAACGAATTACAAGGAACATATACAACAAGGATTTTTGATAATTCAGATCAACAATCTCATATACATTTGAGCATTGTATCTGAATTAGACAGCTCCATGATTACCAAGGACGCAAATAGAGAGGCCAGAACAATAGAAATAAGAAGCACCAACCAGAGACCTAAAGACTATGCATGTGCTAGACTTTTTAAATATACAACCGGCGCAAGCAGAGAAAAATATTACATAGATGTATTTAGAGACGATGGTTCTACTATTTATACTTCTGATTATTTAGATGAAGCAAGTTCTAACTATAATCAATATATTTATTATGCTTCCACAAACCCAGATTCTGGTAATGTTAAAGGAATTCTTTGGAAAAGCTCTCCAGTTGCGGATTGGAGACAGGGATATATTTTTAATTTGGCTCCTGATGATACTTTTACTAAACAGCTTATTTGGTATGAAAATGGACCTACTGGGACAAGCTTAACAGTTTATGGAATGTGTCCTGATATTTATGAAGGTGTTTGGGTAAGTTTATATTCAAGTAGAAATAGTCCAACGGGATACGCATTGAGTCAAGGAGCTGGATATTATTTGATACGCTTTAGGGAAAGTTTAAGTTACTCGTGTAGAATATATAATCCATCTGCTAGAACAGCTTGGGATATGGATTGTGTATACAGTAATGGAAAGTTATGGTATTCTGATAGAAATGCAGCACAAATTATTTTAATAGATACAAGCGGCGATGTTGAAGCGTATCATAGCGATACAGACGCATTAGGTATTTGTGCAAATGAGGATGGTGGTTGTTGGTATATAAGTAGAAATGGTTCTACGGCAGATCTTGTTCGTTTGGATGAAAATGCCAGCGTTGTAACAACATTATCTAATGTGGGAACAAATACATTGTATTATCTCAAAAAAGACGGGGATGAAGCTTTCTATGTTAGAGATGGAAGTTATGTCAAAAGAATATTTGTAGATGGAAGTTTAGATTTCGAATTAAATGTTCCAAATTTAAATACATTATTAAGCCCTACTGATGACGGCATATGGGTTTGGACAGGTGATGGTCGTGTAAAATTTATAGAAAGAGTAAGTCAATCTATAAAAGCTAACGTAAGCCACCCTTATAAGCCGGCAATTCTGGATTATGATTATACAGCTAATAATGATTACATAAATAGACTACCTTTAAGTATAGATACCCAATGGCAAGATTTGGAATGGAGTGAGGTAAATGAAGAAAAATATGCTTTACCTACAGGTTTAACATATCACCAAGCTAGGATAACACTGCAAGCAAACAAACCTTGGGATATTTATAGTGTTCCAACCACTGAAACATGGACAGTGAATGATAATTTTACACAAGCCAATGGCGAAGCGCCTCGTGGGCATAGGTGGAGTGTAAATAGGGATACTAGCCATATAGCAATAGCAGGTAACAGAGTAAGGTGTTATGGTGGAACAGGTACTGCTAAGGCCATATCGTCTCAGACTAGGTGGAAACTTACTGATGCGGACGATGTAGATATGACATTATATTGGTATATGCCAGGAGGGATGCCTGCTGTTGATGCTTATATTTGTTATTTTCGTCTTTATGATTATAGTGGCACTGGATATTATGTAGGATGTAGATTTTATGTAAATAACAGCGGTGGATATATCCGTTTCTATGTTGAAAGAAATTCTGCTGCTGGTAGCTTCAATACATATTATCAAATAGCTGGTTATACATATCCATATGGTATATTTCGCATATATAAACACACTAATGGCACATGGCAGCTTTGCCATTATAGATATAATACCAGTGATTGGTATGCTTATGGGTTTTCTGATTCTATAGGTTCTGAATTTTATGCTTGGTTTAATGCTCAAAACCTTGCTTTCGATGTAGATTTTGATAATTTTACAGTCGATTCAAGCCACGACAATATATTATTTGTGGATTGGGATTCCCCCGTGCTTAGAGGAATACATCTACAAAAGAGTATCGAAGTTCCGAGCATAGCGCCGAACTCATCTAAAGACATCTATATGAAATTAGCTCTTCCAACTCGAGATTTGAGCTGGGTTGGTAGCTATAACACGAATTTGAAGGCGTGGTGGGAGGTTCCTACTAATGTATAACAGTCCAGACACATATAATTTACACTACAATGATGCGTATGCATTTAATGCATCCACTAGCGGAATAGAAATCTATGATGTTGATACAGAAAGTGTGGTGAAATACGTTGCCTATCCTGCTACGTATTCTGGGGCGGAGCCTTGTAACGTAACTTCGGTTTGGGCCAGTCCTACTAAGGCCTATTTTGGCACAACCAATTCTGGTATTTATACATTAGATTTGGGATATATTACTTCCGTTTCGGGCGTAGTAGATTTAGCCAGCTATCTTGTGTCTTTCAAAAAATATCCGGATATTACTAATAATCATGTAACTTATATCCACGGCGCGGGCGACTATCTATGTATAACAACTATATCAGGCGTAGATCATTTTAATCTTGGGCATTCAGACGCTTATCACAGAAGCCACACTATTATATCGCCAGATACTATAGCACGGAAATGTTTTCAAACAAGCCGTGGAAGATTTTATTATGTTACGGGAGCAGCTGGTTTGGAAACCACATATTGTAGAAGAATTACATTCGATGCTGTCACAACTGATACTAATTATCAAATACAAATTACTTTAACTGCTGCAAATTTTGATTATTCACATGTAAATGCTGATGGTAGTGATATAAGATTTTATGATTTAAATGATAATAAATTAGATTATTTTATATGGACTTGGAGCTACGGAGGCACCTCAACTATATGGGTCGAGGTTACGGATGTTGGCACAGAAGAAATAAAAATTTGTTATGGAAATCCTGATGCAGTTGCAGAAAGCAATGCTGATGCAACTTTTCAGCTTTATGACCATTTTACAGGAACTTCTTTAAATGGAAGTAAGTGGCCAACTGTAAATGAGCCGGGTCAGATTACCGTAGCTGGTAGTTGGGTTCAAGTAGATGGAAATGTTAACTATCCTTACATTCAAGGTGCTTATATTTTAGACCCGCCTTTGATAGTAGAACAATATCTAGACGTAGATAGCGTTACTGGAAATAACGGTTTTCAGCATTTTGAAAATAGAATACGAGGAAATGATGATGGCGCCCGATGGTATAAATGGGGGTCTGAATGGTATGTTGGTTTCAACGGTGCTTGGGCATGGAATGATGGTACTGCCCCATTTACTGGCACCGGGTTATATACAACTTATATAAAACCCGATGGTATACGAGTTACCTGGATAAGTGGAATGGACGAGTCTTGGGTGGGCACTACAAATTCTAGTAGTAATAGAGCTTTAAGGTTGTTTGGAGGCTACACTGGATCTAACGTTAATATAGATTGGGTTAGGGTTAGGCGGTATGATGTAAATTCTCCCGCAGTTTCAAGCATAGGCCCGGAAGGCCGCGCGGGTGGTGGAATCGATAGATTAGAAGCCATCTATACATATCAATGTGATTGGGATGAGAATAACACCGGTTATACATACTATACATCTACCAGCGGAAATCTTTTACCGCGAGAACAGATTATAAATGATTTATATATAGTGGAAGGAACTTCCACATATGGACAAAACAACAATCTTATTTTTGTTGCTACTACAAGTGGGGTTGCTTTAATAGAAGAAAGACCTGGCGACGAAGCAAACTCACGATATAAACACTATCTCGTGGAGGGCTAGAAATGGGTTGGTTGCCTTATTGGAAAAAAAGAATACCGATAACGATAAATCCTACGACCATATCTGGAGGTCTAACAGGTGATTTGACAGATTTTCCAGTTCTTATTAAATTATCAGACAGCTCGGGTCGAAATAGCAAAGATCTATCCGCTGTTTTCTATGAATTGCAATCCTATAAGGACGATTTTACTGGAACCAATGGTGATGCTCCTCGTGATGATTATTGGGGAGTTACTGGTAACGCCGATTCGTGGTCGGTAGAACTTTATAATAATAAAGTAAGATGTTCTTGGACAGAAAGCACAGGTAGCACCTATAGAACCGCCTATATATATACTGGACAGAATACAATTAATTTGGAAGGAGATTTTTCTGTTTCTATTAAATTTAATAGAGTGAGCACAACTTTCGATCAAGGAGATATTCGAGCATGGGCATTTTTTCCATATTCTGGTGCTGCTAATTATGCTTACGTATATGTTTGGTGGAATACGAGTGGTGGCACTCAAGGCTTTAGAGGAAGAATTTATGAAGCGGGGGTTCTAGTAGCAGATGTTAATGATGCGAAAGCTACGTGGGGAGAAGTAAATGATTCTTATTTTCGCATAAGACGCATTGGTATGGGCGTATATTTGGATTATGATAATGGTGGAGGATGGACCAATTTAACAAGTTTTGTTAGTCAAGAATTTTTAGGCCGCGCACATTTTAGATTTGCGAATTATTCTAGTACTGATTGGAATGGTACACAGGTAGTAGATTGGGATGAATTTTCATGTACAACTTATGAGGTCTTTGATACCAACGAAAGAGATTTTGCTGTAACAACATCTGATGGTTTAACCCAATGCTACTGTATAATAGATGAATGGGCCACATCAAGTGGCTATGCCAATATATATGCTAAAATTCCAGCAATATCTCATACAGCTAATACTCAATTGTATTTATATTATAATAATGATAAATTTGCTAATGCATATTACGTAGGGGAAAACACCGATTCACCGTCATTTTTATGTTTGGGTACCGATCAACAAGGTGCGTATGATGGGAGATCTCTAATTCGTCCTTGTATAATTAAAGATGGCTCTACTTATAAAATGTGGTATTCTGCCCAGGATTGGTCAGATTCAATATGGCGCATTTTATATGCAGAGTCCAAAGATTTATATAAATGGGAAAACCACCAATTAGTAATGGATTATAACGTGGAACAAACATATGATACTAATGGTGTACTTTATCCGTGGGTCATTAAAGATGGCTCTACTTATAAAATGTGGTATGCTGGTCATAATGGGGCTAATTGGAGAACGTTATATGCTACTTCTTCAGATGGACTAACTTGGGAAGACCATCAAATGGTTATGGATATAGGTGATTATGCGCCGTTTGATGATACTCATTCTTATTTAGCTACTGTAATAAAAGACGGTTCTACATATAAAGTGTGGTATTCAGCGAATGGAACAGCACCACAGAACTATTGGAAAATAATATATGCAACTTCTGTAGATGGAATAAATTGGGGCAATTATCAGGTAGTTATAGATAAAAATCAAGAGGGTGTAGCTGATACTAACCATGTTCATGCGGCTTCTGTTATAAAAGAGAATGGTCATTATAGAGTTTGGTATGATGGGCATGATGGCTCCAAGTGGCAAACACTTTATGCTGTAAGCAGTGACGGAATAAACTGGGGTGGCTATAAGTTGATTATACCACAACTAACAGAAGGTTATTGGGACACAGTCAATGCGTTCGTACCTTTTGCAATAGCCGATGAAAATACAACAACTTCTGGAGCATATCATGTTTTTTATACTGGTTATCCAGGTGGCGCAGAAAGCTGTTATAGAATTTTACATGCAAGATCATATGGATCGGAAGATAATATTGTTACGGTTTCTGGTTTTATGACAACCACCGGAAGTGGAATAGAGTGGGATAATACAAACACACAAAGTGAGAATGACAACTTATTGGTTTATGGTGATACACAATATTATGTTGGAGCGAATCAAAGAGCTGGGGTATCTTATCCTAGTGAGGATAGAATTATAGTGTACGGTGAAGTTCCTGAAGAAAGGTATAAAAGTTATGTCACTGTTTATAATGGTACATCAGACGGTGGAACAAATCCATCTAACTGGGATAATTATGAAGAACTTGGATTGAAAGAACCCGAGGATACATTCGATACAACTATAACCGGTCTCGAGCGTTGGACTGTACATTATTATAAATGGTATGCAACTTATAGTGGTAGCCAACCCAGCGAAGATTGGAGCCCCTCATATAGTTTCTATCTATATAAAGGACAGGTTTTGAAAGGCTCGTCCGATGATTATGTTGCTGTTTTTGCGGAACCAGAATCTACATTTTATAATACGAGATTTGCAACTGTTTCTTACGGCGCCGGCGGCGGTCTAAATGTTATTAATGATGATGTTCCAAGGTTATTTTTCCAAAGCACAGTAAGTGGCACCGGTAATACAATAAAAGAAAATCCATCAGACATGGTTTCGGTGAGGTAATATATGGCAGACTATGCTGCTGACATAGTGGTTTCAGATTATTTATATCGACAAGCTATAACCATTACAGAAAAATCTGGTTCAGACCAGACTAATTTACATCTACGTCTGCAGTTAGATTCTTCCGATTTTAATTTTGATTTCGCTCGTTCTGATGGTTTGGATTTTAGATTGGCCGAAGGAGGAGCTGGAACAAAAGTATTAAAGATGTTTATAGGTTATTGGAATGCAACACTTGGTCAAGCCACTATATATTTTAAACTCCCTTTATTAGAAGCGTTTGAAACAAAAATTTTATATGCTTTTTGGGGCAACCCATCAGATGCTGGTATTTCTGATATACACTCGGTAGGTTTTTATTTATCAGATCATTTCGATAACGCCGGCATATATAACAGCAATTGGTCAGAGTCAGGTGGTGGAACAATTATAGTTAATAAGTATTTTGGTGGTGATACTGAAGGACATACCACGGTTTGTCTGATAAATGGTAATAATTTAACCGGCTATATACAGTCCAAAACAGATCCAATTCCTCCACTATCTTCTTGGGCAGCAGAAGCAGGCTATTGGATGTATGAAGACACATTTATAAACGATAGTTGGAAATATTCTCATGCAGTAAGTTTTTGGGGGTTAGGCCCCAACGAGGTTAAAAATTATTT
>Ga0209427_10004012_pt1 | contig 17113 bp, 15 predicted proteins | sample DeeMarSWOR136_30_FD_187465 | JGI IMG/M metagenome (GOLD analysis project Ga0209427, IMG submission 187465) | Marine sediment microbial communities from White Oak River estuary, North Carolina - WOR-1-36_30 (SPAdes) (version 2) | ecosystem: Environmental > Aquatic > Marine > Intertidal zone >...
GAAGATTTTTAAATTCATCTTCCTCTCTTCCTATGAAAATACGCGCCTGAACCTTAAATCATTACACGCGCAAGCATACAAACGCGCGCGGGCGAATTCAATAATTATGAGTTATTTATTTGATGAAATTCTTTTAACCGTCATTTTAACTGTCTCCAAAGATAATCCAGACTAAGGCTCCTCCAAAAACCGTCTACAGAGTAGGACCGATACCGTATAGGGCCTCCCCGACACCGAGAAAACCATAGCATCCGCTGACCCAGTCAACCCATCCCGATCCCATCCTCAGGCAAAGAAGGCGACGCTCTGCCGGAGCTCCGGCCGCCCGATGTTATGCGCGGCTATGCAGACGGCGTACGCCACCATCAAGACGAGGCTCACGTGAGTGGAGGCGTTCTCCAATCCCTGCCAGGTCAACCGTTGATACCCCAGCCTGCTCTTAGCCCTGCCGTTGAAGCCCTCCACCACCGCCCTCAGCCGCTTATAGATAACCCTCTTCCACTCTGGGCCCTCCACGTCGATGCGGTCCTTCACCGTCAAGACACCGGTAGGGTTCTCCCGGCCCTTCAGCCTCCTCCACGCGATGACGCTGCCTATCTTCAGGGACTCGAGGAGGCTGAACACGCTCTGGGACTCGAACTGGCTGTCAGCGGCAAGAATCTCCACCTCGATGCATTCGCCGAGCACCCTGGCCAGAAGTTCCTCGACCAGCTGCTTCTCGTTGACGTTCAGCGGAGCCTCGACATGGCCCAGCGGGAAGCCCTCTATATCCACGAGGAACAGGCTCTGATAGCCGAGGAGGAAGCCCTTACTGCCCCGGCCGAGCCTTGCGTCCGGGTCTCCGAAGCCCCTTCGGGTGTCGTGGGGATCTCTGCTGCTCCATGCTGGTAGGTCTGTGCCGTCTATGCAGGCGGCTTGGACGAGGCCTGCAGCTGACAGTGGCTGAGACCGTCTCAACCTCAGGGCCTCTCTTCTGAGCCAAGCCTCGATGATGGTGAATCCCTCTACGCCGATGCGCTTCTTCATCTGGCTGAAGTGGGCCTCGCAGGGGGCCCTGTCCTGGTATCCGCAGACTCGTCTGAGGTAGGGGTTTCGTCTGAGGCGTTTGACGAGGTCCTTGACGTAGGGTATCTGCTCGAGCTGGCGGAGCATCAGGGCCCTTAGATCCCACTCGGGCTGGTATTCGACTGGTCTTCCTGGGCCTTCTCTGTGGAGGTCTGTCCAGAGGATGGAATGGATGGGGGTTAAATCTAGGTTCTCGAATAGTAGCTTGGGAGAACCTGCTCCCTTCATCCTATCTCCAGATGATGGAGTGTGGTTCTCCCAAATAAATTCAAGAATTATTGAATTCGCCTGCGCGCGCCTTACGTCTACCACGATAAGTTCTATTCAAAGACTCATATGTTATATTCCAGATTCTTCCATTCGGATTCTTTTTTCTTATATGAGGTTCAATCATGGCGGTTAATCTATCACTCATACGAAACTGACGGGGGCGGCTATTTTTTTCAGGCTTATTTAGTGTGACAACTTGTCGATTCAAGTCTACATCGTTTGGGGTAAGTCTCATTGCTTCCCCCACACGAAAAGCAGATTCTTTAAGCAATTGAAGGAAGCAAGCATATTTAGAATTATGAGTAGCAATCAACTGGTCGATTTCAGTCTCTGTCGGTATGTAGGGTAAAGGTGAATCTTCTTCTCTTGCTTTTTCCACCTCATAATTAAAACCCTTGGATTGGCACCAATTGCGATAGGCTTATGAGGCGTTGTTCTTTCTCTTCCCATGCCAATCATAGTTGTGGATATACTTCTTCACTGCCTTTTGATCCCAGAGATTCACCCTCTTGCGGAGAAAACTTATCAGCTTCACCTTTGTCCTGATTGTGGATTCTCTATATCCCTGATCCTTTAGATACTCAATGAAGGAGTCAAGGGAGGACTCAAGAGACTGTATGCTCAGGCTTCCGAGGGTTTGAAGACCTCCCTTATTCCTCTCAGTCCCATTGATGGGGGTCTGTAGCTTCTCTCCCAAAATACTGGGGGAGGGTCTAGAAATGCGGGGGGAGGGATTCGAACCCTCGGAAGCCTGAGCTACAGGATCTTGAGTCCCGCCCCTTTGGCCACTCGGGAACCCCCGCCCACCCAATAACACAAACAAGACAGCTTAAAACCTATTCGACAAGACACCAAGTCACAAACAACAGATAAAAGGTGAAACGGCCAACGACGGAGAACTCGCTCAGGGTATTGCATCCACGACTACGCTCTAAGACCACCACTCTCCCTCTTTACGAAGAGCAGCAATACGCCGGCGACCAGAGCCATGAACAAGAAAACACCAGCATATAGGATCACCTCGCCATCCCGCTCATCGTCGTCTTCAGGCAAGCTCTCAGAGGGCTCCTCCTCGACGCCACTCTCGGCCCCTGACAACTCTTCAACCATCCGCAGCGCCAATTCATAGGCCTCCAGAAGCTTCCCCTCCACAAAAGAGTCCATCATGCGACGAGCCTCCTCCACCTCGCCCGCCAGAAACAGACTTCGAAGCTCACCCTCAATCCGGTCCATGTCAGAGATTGAGCCGTTGTAGAGCCCGTCCCAAACCTCCCTAGCCTCGGCATGTCGCTCATCGTAGTCCTCGTCAATCAGCAGCTGAATCCTCTTGAATGCCCACCAGGCCGACTCCTCGTTGTAGTTCGAGATGTCCTCGGGGCCTTCCCCTGTCAGATAGGGGACGGGAACCGCAGAGACGTTGGCGAACACGGGCGTGAACACACCAGCACACGGGCTGCTCATGCAGTACCACATGACCTGCATCTCGGAGGGCGTCTCCGGCATAAGGTGCGCCACCATCGCCGACACCGTCCTCCTGCTGCAGATAGTCCTATAGTCGGGGTTGCGCGCGCGAGAGAGAAACAAACGTTAGCTCAGCTTTTATTCGATGGTTGATTTCGAATAATGATCCAATTCAAGAGGATATAGGAATGGATCGCTTGTTGCGACTCGTCTTTTTATCGGATTAAAAGGAATACGCTCATTATCCCTTTGTAATTCGAGTCTCAGATATTCGATACATATAGAGTATCCCACCTGAGACGATGGACGCAGGTTCTTGCGTCCTGACAAATTGATCGCTACTAAACTCGCTCAAACCTATATCCACTCTAGCGCGCTTGTAGCGACTCACTTCCCCAACCCTCATATACCCTGAGACAAAACCATCTTCAATAATGAAGGTGTCCATCAGCCTCGGTGGCAGCCTCCTCACGAGGGGGGAGCCGGCTCAAACGTTCAGGAGGTACGCCGCAGCCCTCAAGAGGCTCAAGGAGATGGGCCACACACTCATAGTCGTCTGCGGTGGAGGCAAGCGGGCGAGGGAGTGGATCGATATCGCAAGGGACCTCGACGCAGACGCCCGCACCCAGGACCGCCTCGGCATCCACGCGACCCACCTCAACGCCCTACTCCTCATAGCCGCCCTGGGCTCCGACGCCCACCCCCACATCCACCGCCGAAGCAGCGAGATCAGACGCAACCTCGGGGAGCGCATACTCGTCGGCGGGGGGCACCTGCCTGGCTCCAGCACCGACTACAGGGCGGTCCTCTTCGCGGAGGCCGCTGGGGCAGATCGCATAGTGAACGCCACCGACGTGAGCGGGGTCTACGATATGAACCCCAAAGTGCACCATGGAGCTGTCAAGCTGGACCGTATAAACTACACCCAGCTTGAGAAAATAGTGCGGAACAGCTGCGAGCAGACACCAGGTAAATACAGGCTCTTCGATCTCAAGGCGGTGAAGCGTGCAAGCAGGCTCGGGATACCCCTCGTCTTCGTGGATGGCACCGACCCCTCGGAGATCGTGAGGGCCGTCGAGGGGGGGCACAGCGGCACTGTGGTGAGCGGCTGAGTCATAGCCTGAGCGTCTTCCTCTTTCCCTCGCCCTTGAAACCGAGCTTCTCCCAGAAGTCTCGGGGCTCACGCCAGTGGACGTCGTCGAGGGAGACGGAGGTAAATCCCATCTTCCTCCACCTTTCCAAGGCCATCTCAACAGCCCTGGTGCCGATGCCGGCCTCCCTGTACTTCTTCATGACGTAGACGTACTCGACCCAGACGCCGTCCTCGACCTCCTGGTCCTCCTGGGCATCTATGAAGCCCACTCTCTTGCCGTCTAAGTTGATGTTGAGGGAGAGGCCGTGAAAGGCCTCCAGAGAGATCTCATGGTCCAATCAGTTCACAGACCACATGCGTGCCGTATTATCCCCGATGCTCAGTAAGCTATATAACGGCTCGGGCTGTTAATTGACCGTTCACGGAGGAAGCCCCATGGCAGAGGAGAACCCGTCCCTAGCCCGTTTCAGGTTCCAGCGGATGTTGGAGATGCTGGAGTCCAAGGAGGGGCGTGGTACGGAGCTCATCACCGTCTACATCCCCCCGGGCAAGCAGATAAGCGAGGTGATGAACGACCTCCGCCAGGAGTGGGGCACCGCCGGCAACATCAAGTCGAAGACCACCCGGAAGAACGTGCAGGACGGCCTCACAAAGGTCATGGAGCAGCTTAAGCTCTTCAAGGTGATACCCCCTACGGGCCTAGTCCTCTTCGCGGGGACCATCGCCAGCGCGCAGCTGGGCGTGGGTGACATGGAGACCTTCGTCCTCATCCCTCCCGAGCCGGTTGGAATCTACTACTACCGCTGCGAGCACCGTTTCATCCTGGAGCCCCTGTACGAGATACTCAGGTCGGAGGACTCCTACGGTGTCGTGGTGCTGGACGCCAAGGCAGCCACCTTCGCCCTGCTCAAGGGGAAGAGGGCGGACATCATCAAGGACATCACCTCCGGCGTCGAGGGCAAGACCCGGGCCGGCGGCCAGAGCGCCCGCAGGTACGAGCGGCTCAGGGAGATGCATCTCAACGAGTACTACAACAGGGTCGGCAAGTACATCACGGAGATATTCCTGGACGTCTCGAACCTGAAGGGGATCATCGTCGGCGGCCCGGGCCCCACGAAGGAGGATTTCCTCAAGGGCAACTACCTCCACTACGAGCTGAAGGACAAGATACTCACCACCGTCGACACGGGCTACACCGGGCACGAGGGTGTGAAGGAGGTGGTGGAGCGTTCCAGGGAGTTCCTCAGGAACGTCCGCTTCTACGAGGAGCGGAAGATCGTCCAGGACTTCCTCTACAACGTCGGTCAGGAGACGGGCCTCGCCACCTACGGCGAGATGGAGGTCATCCAGGCCCTGAGGAGCAACAACGTCCGGACGCTCCTAATCTCCGAGGGGGTGCGCAGGGCCTTCCTCAGGCTGAGGTGCAAGGACTGCGGTCAGACGGAGAGCCGAATCGTCGACCTCGACGGACTGGAGGAGTTCGAGGGGAAGCTGGGCGAGGAGAGCTGCCTCAAGTGCGGTAACCCCAGCTATGATGTGGAGGAGAAGGTGGACCTGATCGAGTACCTTGTGAAGCTCTCGGAGGCCACCGACGCCACGGTAGAGATCATCTCCCAGGAGACGGAGGAGGGGGAGATGCTACTGAGGAGCTTCGGAGGCCTAGCTGCGATTCTCAAGTACCGTCAGTTCGGCTAGCGAAGGAGAAACCGACGCTCGGGTACCCGTCAACCCTGTACTCTCCGCCCTCACCATCACGGATCTCAGCCTTCTCGGCCTTCATCGTCTTTGTGATGTCCTTCAGTCCCATGGCCAGGGCCTTTGTTTCCCAGGGATTCTCTGCGAAGAGCTCCAGGTACTCTATCGGCGTGTTCAGCGGGATGCCCAGCCTGTTCTTCTCCTTGCGGATGTCCCTGATGACGGCGACAATGAGGTCGCCCCGCTTCTCAACGTCCTCGTCTATGAGTGACTCGTCCACCTCGGGCCAGCCTCCGACGTGGATGCTGTCGGACTCGTCCTCGGCGTACATCGTGCTGTAGATCTCCTCGGTTATGTGGGGCATCGTGGGGGCAAGGAGCTGGAGCATCCTCCTCACTGAGTAGTGGAGCGTCCACTGGGCGGAGGCCTTCTCGGGGCCCTCCCCGTACAGCCTGTGCTTAGCCGCCTCCAGGTAGTGGTCGCAGAAGACGTGCCAGATGAAGTTCCTGGCAGTGTCCACTGCGTTCATGAAGTTGCAGGCCTCGTACTCCTTGGTGGCGATCCCGACCACCTCCTCAAGCTCGCTGAGGATCCACCTGTCCAGGAGCTTGAGCTCGGGCCTCTCCCCGGGCTCGTAGTCCTCCAGCCTCATGCTGGCGAAGCGGCAGGCGTTCCAGAGCTTCCTCATGAACCTCCAGCCGTACTCGACGTCGGCCCACCTGAAGGGGATGTCCATGCCCGTGCTCCCTCCGGTGGCGGCCCAGAGCCGGGAGGCGTCTGAGCCGTACTTCTCGAAGACCTCTGGGCTGGCCACGAAGTTGCCGAGGCTCTTGCTCATCTTGCGGCCGTCGCTTCCCAGCACCATCCCGTTGATGAGGACGGAGTCGTAGGCTGTCTCCCCGAAGAGGGCGAGGTGGCGGACCATGAGATAGTAGGCCCAGGTGCGGATGATGTCCTGGCCTGAGGGGTGCACTGATGCCGGGAAGAGGTTCCTCCAGTCCTCCCTTTCGGGCCAGCCGGCGTGGATGGCGCAGGTGAGGCTGGAGTCGAACCAGGTGTCCAGTACGTCGGACTCGCCCCTCCACTTGGTTCCACCGCACTCGCAATTCTCGTTCAGCGTGGTCACCCTCGGGTCGACGGGGAGCTCCTCGGGCTCTGCCATCCGGATCCTCCCGCAGCTGACGCAGTACCATGCGGGGATGGGGGTGGCGAACACCCTCTGCCTGCTCAGCACCCAGTCCCAGTCGAGGCCCGTTGCCCAGTCGATGAGCCTGTACCTCATCCAGTCGGGGAACCAGTCGATCTCCTTCGCGGTCCTCACGATGTCGTCGGTGAGGCTCATCGTCCTCATGAACCACTGGTCGGTGGCGACCACCTCGATGGGCGTGTCGCACCTCCAGCAGATGCCGACGTCCTGGGTGAGGCCTTCCACGCCTCTAAGCAGCCCCGCCTCCTCGAGGTCCTTCACGATGGCTGCTCTCGCCTCCTCGATGCCCATGCCGGCGTACTCCCCCGCCTCGCTGGTCATGCTTCCCTTGCCGTCGACGAGCTTGATCACCGGCAGCCTGTACCTGGCGACTGCTACGACGTCGGCCTTGTCGCCGTAGGTGCAGATCATCATCGTTCCCGTGCCGAAGTGGGGGTCCACCTCGTCGTTGCCGATGATGGGCACCTTCCTCTCGGACAGGGGGAGCCTCGCCTCCCGTCCTATCAGGTGTCTGAACCTCTCGTCCTCGGGGTGGACTCCGATGGCGACGCAGGCGGGAATGTACTCGGGCCTCGTTGTGGCTATGAGTAGGTCCTCCCCCTCGACGCTGAAGGCTATCGTGTAGATCCTTCCTGTCCTCTGCTGGCGCTCCACCTCGGCGTCTGCTATGGCGGTCTCGCACCTGGGGCACCAGTTGATGGGGTGCTCCCCCTTGTAGATCATGTCCTTGTCGTAGAGGATGAGGAAGCTCCGCTGCACCTTCCGCATGTAGTCGGGCTCCATCGTCCTGTACTCCAGGCTCCAGTCGACGCTGCAGCCTAGTCGGATGACCGCCTCCTTCATCACGGCGATGTACTGCTCGATCCACTCCTCGCAGAGCTTCCGGAACTCGTCCGGCGGCAGGTCGCTGCGCCTGATTCCGTGGGCCTTCTCCACTGCCACCTCGGTGGGCAGGCCGTGGCAGTCCCAGCCCTGGGGGAAGTGGACGTTGTAGCCCTGCATCCTCTTGTACCGGGCTCTGATGTCGAAGTAGGTCCAGTTCAGGACGTTGCCCATGTGGAATTCCCCGCTCGGGTAGGGTGGCGGGGTGTCTATCGAGTACCTGGGCCGGCTGTCGTCGTCCCAGTCATAGCTGTATGTCCCACGCTCCTCCCAGAGCTTCTCCCACTTCTCCTCCATCTTGAGGAAGTCTATCTTCCTAGGTAGCCTGTTCATTCGTCTCACTCCTGTTCTTCCTGCGGACATTCGCCTGGCTGTGAATAGGGTAGAATCTGCAGCTGTGGCTTATAACGGTGTCCGCGCCTGCCTGAGGATAATTATTCCAGAATCCTTTGAGGTCTCCATTAGTTCCCCGCTGGGGGAACGACAAAGCGATACCCCATTTTCATCTCCTCAAACAGTTCGGTTTAGGATTTGATGGAGTCTGAATAAAAACTTTGTTGTGTAGCGGGAAGCTTCTCAGGCGTCTATGAGCCTGGGCTCGTTCCTCTTCCTGGGGCCATGGACCTCGACCCTATCTGAGAGGGTGACCCTCATCCCGTCCCTCGCCGCGACCGTGGGTATCCCCGTTGACTCCTCGAGGTAGGCCGCCTCCGCCTCAGGGTCGGCGTTCAACATCCTCATGCCCAGGTGGGTGAGGACTACGCAGCCGGGCCTGGCACCCTCCATGAGCCTCAGGGCTCCGTCGGTGTTGAGGTGGATGTTGAGCTGCCGCCCCCTGGGCCACATGGTGCACGCTATGAGGAGCCTCAGGCCACGGTAGCTCTCCACTAGGGCGGGGTCGTATCCGGTGTCTGATGTGTAGCCGATGCACCCCAGGTCTGGCGCCTCCAACCTGAGGCCTATGGAGTCGGGGTCGCTGTGCCAGGCCTTCACCGCCTCGCATTTTAGGTCCTCAACGTTGAAGATGTCTCCGGGGCTGAGGAGGCTGATGGATCCCACAAGCCCCTGGTGGTAGTTGGAGATGCTGGGGTCGCAGTCGTCGTTGCCCCTGAGGACGCTCCTGGGCGCCGCTAGGACGCCGTGCCTGTCCCTCGTGCCGTGGCTCATGGCCTCGATGAGCACCTCGGCGTCGGTGTAGTGGTCGGGGTGGCAGTGGGTGACGACGACGCCGTCGAGGGCCTGGGGGCTGAGCCGTGCCCAGTTGGAGTAGACGAGGGCGCCTGGACCCGGGTCGATGTGGACGTGGATGTCGCCGTGGACGAGGCGTATGCCGGCGGTCCGGCGGCGCTGGGTGATCATCGCGAAGCGGCCTCCGCCTGTCCCGAGGAGGTGGATATCGAGGGGTTTCAACGCGTTCGGTCTCCTGATCGGAGTTAAATATTTAATAGGGATCCGGTATCAAAGGTTTTGCAGCAGGGCCCGTGGCTTAGCTTGGTCAAAGCGTCCGACTGATAATCGGAAGATCATGAGTTCAAATCTCATCGGGCCCATCAATCTTCTACCGGGTTCATGAAGTTGTGTCTCTACGTGCTCCCCGGGATGTATTTTGTGGGTATAAAAGCGTTTCAGAGGGTGTCACAAGTTACAGTTTTTTTCGTAGTTCGGGTGGAGTCTTGCGTTTTTATTTAATTTAACATTGATTTATTTTCTTGATAGTCGGTTTGTTGGTGAATGAGTTCAATTGGTTAGATGTGTTCTGACTCATTCTTTCCGTCTGTCTTTGGCTCTTCGATCTTGACGAGGGCGCCATCTATGAAAGCCGTTACGGCCTGGGATGCGGTCTCGGCGCCTCCGAGCTCGTACATGTCTATGAAGGCCCCCCTCAAGACGTGGTAGGGCCCCTCCCCCAGCTGCTTCGCGATCAGGGTCGTCGCCCCCTCGTCTATGAGGAGGTGAGAGGTTGTCAGGCCCCTCTTCCTCTCAAGCCCAAGGCCGGGGTTTGGGCGCGTCGCCCACCTCCTCGCCTCCCCTCCGGAGATATCGACAAATATGAAGTAGGGCGCCTCGCCGAAGAGGAGCGCCGTCTTGGACTCGATCCCCCCGTCCTCGGTGATGGGTATGGCTATCCTCATCTGACTCCTCTCCCTGGGCTCGATGTGGACGAGGAGAGACTCAAGCTGTGGCATGTCCCCCCTCACTCGGCTCTCCACCTCGTCGGCGAGCCTGTGAGCCTCCTCGACCGGCAGGCCCGTGGCGACCTCGATGGTGAGCTCCCCCATGCAGACCGGACCCGACCTGCGTATTCTAACACTCCTCACGCCCAGCACTCCCCTAACGCCCTCGGCTGTTCTCCTCACCTCGTCCATCCTCTCGGGCTCCGCCACCGCATCGAGAAGAACGAGGAGAGCATTCCAGGCGAACGATAGGCCCATCCTTATGACGAGAAGACTTATCATAGCGCCGACCACTCCGTCGAGGAGCGGGAGGCCCAGCTGCGAGCTCGCAACTCCGGCGAGGACGAGAGCAGAGGAGTAGATGTCCGTCCTGAAGTCGGCGGACTGGCTGAGGAGGGACTGGGAGTTTATCCTCTCTCCCACCCCACGTGAGTAGCGCGAAAGGGCGTAGAGCACCGGCATGGAGGAAGCCGTAACCAAGATGGCGACGAGAGCCGAGGACACGGGCTCAGGGCTCATCACCCTGATAGCCGACTCCCTCAAGAGCTCCCCACCCGTCGCCGTGATCAAGATGGCGACGACCAGAGATGCGAGAGTCTCCACACGATAGTAACCGTAGGGAAAGGAGTCGGAGGGAGCCCTCTGTGACAGGCGTATTCCGATGTAGACGGCCACGAGGGAGAGCAGATCCGTAACAGAGTCGACTGCCTGGGCTTTGACCGAGAGGCTCCCCGTGTACCAGCCCACGACTCCCTTGACCACTCCCAGGACGGCAACAGAGAGGAAGCCTATCTTGGCCGCCCTCTCGCCCTCCTTCAGGGTTTCCCCTCTAATCGAGCTCATCGCGATGTATTGACTCCGAATATTCTTAGATTTTGTAGAAGCGCCCTCGACATAAGCTTTTCATCGGATGTGACATATGTTGAGCCCTCTGAGACGCATCTATTTTCACTCTCCTCTCAACCGCAAAGACCTGAGTTTCCTTTATCTTGCATCGGCCGAGGAGACTGGAAGATGAGCATGGATGAGATCAAGGAGATGAGCGCCTTCTGGTGGCTGCTCGGGGGCTTCTTCTTCGTACTGGGCATCAGGCATCTCGCGGAGGGGAGGGAGTCGGACGCCCTGATGTTCATGGCCTTCGGACTCGTTCTGCTGGCCTCCGGATCCCAGAAGCTGATGCAGAGCCTCCTAGAGTTCATAACCGCTCTGTTAATCAGACTGGCGCGAAAAACGTCCTAGCGACCCTCCCCCCGTTACCCTTTATTAATCGAGGAGACTCCCATCACTGGCATGGGCAAGGACAAGAGATACTCAGGTTACAAGGCATTCCAGTACCTGGAGCCCGATGTCGACTACAAGAGCTTCAGGCTCGCGAAGACTTACGACCGGGTCCCCGAGTACAGGGTGCCGCTGAGCAAGACTGAGGAGGAGCGCTGCGAGGGACTCCTCGAAAAGAACATCGTCATCTCGATGCACGAGCACATCGGCATAGTGCCGGAGGACATCGAGAGGGACTTCATAGACTACCAGAGGGAGGGCAGGGAGTTCATCGGCTACGAGGCCCTAAGCAGGAGCCCCCTGGACGCCGTCTTCGACGACATGATGGACGGGACCGCCTTCATCACCAGCAAGGAGGGATGGAAGTGGAGCGACGTCGTCAACGACCTCGGGATGAGGCTGAGCGACGTGGCCCACCAGGACTACGTCATCAGGTGCGACTGCGTCGATGACATCATACGCGCCCACGAGACCGGCAGGCTCGCCCTCATCCCCAGCGTCGAGGGAGCCGCCCCCATCGAGAACGAGGCGGAGCGGATAGAGATCCTCTTCGGCCTGGGGGTCCGCAAGCTGGGAATCACCTACAGCGAGTCCAACACCCTTGGCTCGGGCAAGGGTGCGGGACCCAGGGACGGAGGGTTGACAGACTTTGGGTACGACTGCGTGAAGCTTATGAACAAGATCGGCATGGCGATCGACGTCTCCCACGCCAGCCCCCTGACAGCCCTCGACACAATGGAGGCGAGCAGCAAGCCGGTGATGATCAGCCACACAGGAGCCAGGGGGCTCTACGGCCCGAATCCGCGCGGGGGCTTCGCTGACGAGGTCTTCCAGGCAATGGCCGAGAATGGCGGCGTCGCTGGGATCTGCGCTGCGCCACACTCCACCTGGACCGTGAGTCGCCCGGAGCACACCATCGACAGCTTCATGGAGCACATGGAGTACCTCATCCAGCTCGTCGGCGTCGACTACGTCGGGGCGGGGCCGGACACCCTGTACGGCGACCACGTCAAGCTCCATGACATCTGGTTCACGCAGCGGGGACGGGCGATAAGCCGCCGCAGGAAGAGGAGCCGGCAGAGGACTGAGAGCCCCGGGGCTGTGAAGCCGATCCGCGTGGAGTACGTGAAGGGTATCGAGAACCCCACGGAGGGTATGATCAACGTCGCGAGGTGGCTGGTGAAGAACGGATACTCCGACGACGAGATCGGGAAGGCGATAGGCGGCAACGTTGTGCGTTTCCTTCGTGAGGCATGGCCTAGATAACGCCGTCATCAGTATGTGACATGTACAACATTTTTTCCATATTTAACTACAAATGATGCGTTCATTTGCTACTGATTATACTAATCTTTATAATATTGTGTGGCGGTTTAGGGGTGACCAATGAAGCTGGGGAGCTACGTCTTCAAGAGGCTGATACAGTTCGTCTTCGTCCTATTAGGCACCTCCATCATCCTCTTCACGGTCTCCAACGTGATACCGGCTGACCCCGTCAGGGCGGCGGCCGGGCCCAAGGCGACGCCCGAGCAGCTGGAGGCGATCAGGGTGAGGCTGGGGTTCGACAAGCCTCTCCACGAGCAGTACATCATCTACATCAGCAACGTGCTCCACGGCGACCTCGGAAGATCCGTGATGACCTTCAGGCCGGTCGCAGTGGACCTGGCGATAAGGCTCCCAGCGACACTGGAGCTCTCCCTCTTCTCGATAGGCCTCACGGTCTTCTTCGGCGTAGCCCTCGGCATCTACTCGGCCCGGAGCAGGAACAGGATAGGTGACCACCTCATCAGGCTCGTCTCCCTGGGGGGCATCTCAATGCCCTCTTTCTGGCTCGCCCTGCTCTTCCAGATGGTCTTCTTCCTCTGGCTGGGATGGCTGCCCGGCGGCGGCAGGCTCTCACCTGGCGTTACTCCACCGACTCAAATCACAGGGCTCTACGTCCTGGACAGCGTCCTCACAGGGAACGTCGCGACCCTACTGGACAGCCTCCACCACCTAGTCGGTCCCGCCATAGCGCAGTCCGCCGTGGGGGTCGCGTCCGTGATCAGGATGATGCGCGCCGGGATGCTGGAGGAGATGACGAAGGACTACGTCACCATGTTCAGGTCCGCCGGGGTCTCTGAGAGGCTGATTGTCTACAAGTACGTGCTCAAGAACTCCCTCGTCCCCGTGATCACTCTGATAGGGGTCATGTTCGGCAGCATCCTGGGAGGCAGCTTCATCATTGAGCAGGTATTCCAGTGGCCGGGAGTCGGTAGCTACGGCACCCAGGCGCTCCTCAACCTGGACTTCCAGCCCATCATGTCGATCACCCTCGTCATGAGCTTCATGTACTCCCTGACGAACCTGGTCGTCGACATCGTCTACGTCTACCTGAACCCCAAGGTGAGCTACGAATGACGATGAGCCAGACCGAGGAGACTGGGAGATTTCGGGAGCTGCGCTACTCATTCCACTTACTTCTCTCAAACCCCGTCTCGACAGTGGGCGCCGTGGGAGTCGCCTTCCTATTCACCGTCATGATCCTCGCCCCCATCCTGGCGACGCACGACCCGATCGCCATAAACCTGACGGGCAGGTTCCTCCCCCCCTCCGGGGAGCACTTCTTCGGCACAGACCACCTGGGGAGGGATATCTACAGCAGGGTGGTCTGGGGCGCCCGCATATCTCTCTCCGTGGGCTTCATCACACTCATAGAGGCCACAGTGATCGGGACGATCATCGGCTTGATAGCCGGCTACAAGGGGGGCTGGGTCGACTCAGTCATCATGAGGATCACGGATGTCTTCCTCGCCTTCCCCAGCATCATCCTCGCACTGGCTGTAGCGGCTGCCCTTGGGAGGGGGCTGACGAGTGTCATGGTCGCATTGGGCATCACGTGGTGGCCCCTCTACGCCCGGCTGATACGGGGTCAGACCCTCTCGGTCAGGGAGGAGCAGTACATAGAGGGGGCGAGGCTCTCTGGGGCGGGCGGCCTCAGGATCATGCTGAAGCACATACTGCCCAACTGCATCGCCGCCCTCATAGTCCAGATATCGATGGACGTCGGCTTCACCATCCTCGCCGCTGCGAGCATGGGCTTTCTCGGCATCGGGGCCCAGAACCCCTCGCCCGAGTGGGGGCTCCAGTGCGCCTCGGGCGCCAAGTACCTCGTCTACCAGTGGTGGATCTCCACCTTCCCGGGCCTCGCCATATTCCTCTCCGTCATCTCCTTCAACCTGCTCGGCGACGGCCTAAGGGACATCCTCGACCCGCGCCTGAGGAGGGGCTGAGATGGCTGACTTTCTCCTTGAGATCCGGAGGCTGAGGACCTACTTCTACACCTACGCGGGCGTCGTCAAGGCTCTGGAGGGTGTCAACCTTAGGATACACGAGGGAGACATCTTCGGAGTCGTGGGCGAGACGGGTTGCGGAAAGTCCGTGACGGCCCAGTCGATCCTCAGGCTCGTCCCGAACCCGGGGAGGATAATCGAGGGAGAGATAATCTTCAAGGGCCGTGACCTCCTCCGGCTAAGCGAGGAGGAGATGCGCCGGGAGGTCCGGGGGAAGCAGATAGCCGCGACCTTCCAGGACCCCTCGACCTTCCTGGCGCCCTCCCACACGATCGGGGAGCAGCTCAGGGACATCATCAAGGCGAACGCCGACGACCCCAAGAGCTTCGACGGGAAGACCCTCACGGAGAGGGTTGTACAGGCCCTCGATAAGGTCAACCTGCCCGACCCGGAACGGGTCGCGGGACAGTACCCCCACGAGCTAAGCGGAGGGATGAGGCAGAGGTCCATGATCGCCACGGGGACGAGCAGCACCCCCTCCCTCTTCATAGCGGACGAGGCGACCACCTTCCTCGACGTCACCATCGGGGCCCAGATACTCAGACTCTTCCAGGAGATGAACCGCCGCGACGGCACGACGATCCTCATCATCACCCACAACCTGGGGATAGTGGGGGAGATATGCAACAGGGTCGCCGTGATGTACGCCGGGCAGGTCGTCGAGTCCTGCGCCACAGACGAGCTCTTCGAGGAGCCGATGCACCCCTACACGGTGGGCCTCCTCTCAGCGATACCCCGGCTCGACAGGGAGATGGAGGAACTCGAGGAGATACCCGGGACGATACCCAACCTAATCCACCCGCCCGAGGGCTGCAGGTTCAACCCCCGGTGCAGACATGCGATGGACGTTTGCAGGGAGGCCCAGCCGGGGATGTTCGAGGTCTTCGAGGGCCACTACGTCTCGTGCCACCTATTCGACGAGGAGGGTGAGGACAATGAGTGACCCCCTGCTGAGCATCCGCGACGTCAGGAAGTACTTCCCCATCAGGCAGGGCCTGTTACAGAGGACGGTCGGAAACGTCCACGCCGTCGACGGGGTCTCCTTCGACATCGAGGCGGGGGAGGCCGTCGGCCTCGTGGGGGAGAGCGGCTGCGGTAAGTCGACCCTCAGCCGCTGCGTCATGAGGCTCATCGAGCCGACATCAGGGAAGATTCTCTACAAGGGAGAGGACATCTCGGGCATCCCCCACGGTGAATACTGGAGGAGGGTCCAGATGGTGTTCCAGGACCCCAGGTCTAGCCTCAACCCCCGCCTCACCATCGGGTACAGCGTCGGGGAGCCCCTCATCGTCAGGGGCGCCAGCAAGGAGGAGGTGAGGAGCAGGGTCACCGCCCTGCTGGAGACCGTGGGAATGAACCCCGAGCACTTCGGCAGGTATCCCCACGAGTTCAGCGGCGGCCAGAGGCAGAGGCTTCTCGTCTCCAAGGCGCTCATAACGGACCCCGAGTTCATCGTCCTGGACGAGCCGACCTCCTCCCTCGACGTCTCAGTGCAGGCGAAGATACTCAACCTCCTCAACAAGCTGAAGAGGGAGAGGGATCTCACCTACCTCTTCGTCTCCCACGACCTGAGCGTCATCAAGCACATGTGCGACAGGATAGTCGTGATGTACGTGGGGAAGGTGATGGAGGCAGCTCCCAAGAACGAGCTCTTCGAGGAGACGCTCCACCCCTACACGAGGCTTCTTTTCGACTCCATCCCCAAGCCCGGCACCAGGCACGAGAGGGAGATGATGGGGCAGGAGCACATCGAGCTGCCCAGCAACATCGACCTCCCCCCCGGATGCAGGTTCTGCCAGAGGTGCCCCCAGGCGGAGGAGAGGTGCTCAGAGGAGGCGCCGGAGCTCGTCGAGGTGAGCCCCGGGCACCTGGTCGCCTGCCACCACGCAGGCTAGCGGCACCTCAGCACCATGCCGGCCCTCTCGCCCGTGTGGACGCCGCCCTCAACTGTGACGACTCCGTTCACGACGACGAGGTCTATGCCCTTTGCCTTCCGGTTAGCCTTTTCGGGGAAGCCCGGCACGGACGTGGACTCGATAGTGTCGGGGTCGAAGACGACGACGTCAGCGTAGGCGCCCTCCCGCAGGATTCCCCTATCCATGATGCCCATCCGCTGGGCCGGGAGGGAGGTCATCTTGCGGACCGAATCCTCCAGGGTGAGGTAGCCTCTCTCCCTGACGTAGTACTGCAGAACGCCGGGGAAAACGCCATAGGCCCTTGGGTCGGGCATGAAGGGCGTGTTGGACTCGAGCATGCTGTCGGAGGCTACCATCATGAGGGGGCTACGCATATACCTGACCATCTCTGAGTGGAACTCTGGGGGCCGATCGTCGACGAACGTGGGCGAGCCGTCGATCTCCATGACCCCGCCGGACTCGACGTACATGTCGAACATGGCGTCGAAGGGATCAACTCCCCGGGCCTCGGCTATCTCCACGAAGTTCATGTGCAGAAACCTCTGGCCCGCGGGGGAGTCGACACCCCGGAGCACGGTACCCCTCCACCTGCCCTCGGGGATCCCCCGGAGTTCCTCCTTGATCCTGGCCCTTGTCTCTGGGTCTTCTAGGCGATGTAGTACCTTCTTAAGGCCTCCCTCGCGAGCCCAGCCCGGGAGCCTGTTGATGGGGCCTGCTGCCCCACCGTAGGGGACGAGCCA
>Ga0209427_10004013_pt1 | contig 17111 bp, 20 predicted proteins | sample DeeMarSWOR136_30_FD_187465 | JGI IMG/M metagenome (GOLD analysis project Ga0209427, IMG submission 187465) | Marine sediment microbial communities from White Oak River estuary, North Carolina - WOR-1-36_30 (SPAdes) (version 2) | ecosystem: Environmental > Aquatic > Marine > Intertidal zone >...
TTCCACAGTTGACTGGGCAGCCTCGCCTGGTGAGTGGGAATACATTGAAGCACCCTACGATGGCTGCGACATCTTGATCATTGCAGGTTCAGACAGAGATGCCACCCGTGAAGCAGCTCGGGCGCTTGTTGAGCAACTATAAATTCTTTCTCTTTTTTTCTCAATAGTATATATTTTGTACTGGAACAACAGATGGGATAGATTCTTGTGGTATTGGAGATGATTTCTCAACTTGTTAATATTTTAGCGTTGATTCTTACAACTCCTAGGCCACAGAGACTTTGGATCAACAGAATCAGCCGAAATGTTCGCATCTGCTGAGGCTGAAAATTGTTTACTTGCGAATCTACTTTAGAAGCAATTTTCTTTATCGCTGAAAATGATGTAAAAAAGCAAAGTTGTCTAAACCTTGGTAATTCAGCTGCTTTCCCACGCTTTTCTTTACTTCAGATTCTATCTGCATATTCTCTAACCCTTTCAGCATTACACCCTCAGTACTTCACATACGAGACCGCCCTCAATTACATGAATCCATATCCGATCAGTCTCTCATCTTTTTCTTTCAACTTCTGGTACTCTTTCCATTCATCTTTTGTCACAATGTACAACTCGTTTTTCTCGTAAGTAGGTTTAATCAGCTTCACCATCCCTGTGTCTACGTACTCCTGTACAATGTACTCCTTGATCTTCTCTAAGTGCTTTACCTCTCCTCTCAAAACACAGGCAAAGTTAAACCATTCTGATAAATACTTCCGGTCTTCCATTTCTTTCACCTCTGTAGTCCCATTAGCTTCCTTGCATTTCCTCCAACCAATACATTACCGGACAAAAATCCATTGATGCCCTCAACCTCAGTATCCCTTGTCTCTCCGATCTTTATTTTTCTCTTTTTCCCTAAATCTATCTTATTTGAGTTTTTTAAGTCTACACTCTTTCCTAAGCTTTTCCTTTCTGTCATCATAACTCTTCCTCCTGCCCATCTTTCATCTTCACACCGAAAGATTTTTAAGACATTACTTAAGTTTAATGTATGAAAAAATGCAGCCGATTGCAACTATATTATACCTTATTTTGTTTTATCGTAGATGAACCTAGAATATTACCGAGTGCGATAGCAAAAAAATCACAATATTCGGGAAGAGGCAGATCACCTACAACCATCCTCAGACACATCAGTAACATGTATGAGCAGAATATCTCACAAAGCCCTAGACTCGTTCTAAAACCATTTGATAACTGCAAAACAATCGCATATCTATGCAAAAAAGAAAATGCAAAAGGAATAAAATCGATCTTCAATGAATTAAGGTCTGACAAACGCATTACCTACATCATCATGTTATCTGGAAATGAATTCTTCATAACCAGTAGAGAAGAGAACATACACTTTCGTTCATTGGATCTGGAAATTGTCGAAAAATCACTGCTATATACTCCAATATATACAATACCAAGAGGATGGAATGTCGACATGAACAAAGCGTTAGAAACCGTTATACATCATGATTTTAGAAAAGGGACCTTACCGAGAGAAATATATGGTGACTTGGATTGGCAAGAAATAGACTGGAATATTTTCGAAGTGATGAGAGCAAATCTCCGTACCAAACTCTCCATAGTTAGAGATCGAATACAGGAAAACTACAACACTATTAAGAATCACTTTTTCAAAAAGGTACTTCCATCTTGCACAATTGCCCATTACTTCTTTCCAAGAGGCTACGATTATTATCAACAACTAATTCTAAAAGCTCGTTCAAGATATGAAGCTAGCATAACAGAAGCACTTCAAAGACTGCCTTGTACGTCATATATTTTCCCTCTTGAACATGATTTTCTAACTGTATTATTTCATGAAAAAACCGATGTAACTTTGAATGCTATCCAAAAATTAGAAGAGATAGGTATCATAGATAACTATCTCCTCTTTAATCCTCTTATGCATGACGCTCCCGGTTAGAAGTTGCTTATCCAGGAGTGCCAGGACCTGCACCATTTCCAGATCCAAAAGGTTCTGCATCCCCGTCCAGGGGTTCGAAAGGGAATCCTCTCAGTTCTTTCATGTTATCACCTCACATCCTTTTAGAGCATTTTAACATATAAAGCTCATTAATTGTGTGCAAATTGTATTCATTTGGCATATTTTCATAAAAATGTTGCAAATTTTGTTTTTATCAAAGTTTGTAAAGAATAGTACTTTATAAAAAGCAGAAAGCTTCATAACTACAGCTTCAAAACTTATAGAGAAGATCCACTGCAGCAAATTGAAATGCTCTTTTTAATTCAGACCAAAAACGATTAAAGCACTTGACCCAGGGCAGATATGCGGGGGAAGGGATTTGAACCCTCGAACTTCTACAAGACTAGGCCCTGAACCTAGCGCCTTTGACCAGTCTCGGCAACCCCCGCGTGGGACACTTTATTACACGTGTACCAGCATAAAAAGGTTTCTATTACTACCTTTTAAGGATCTTTCAATCTTCTAGAACCACCCACAGCACGTTGCTGAAACTCACCAGAAGTTCCTTCCCCTTGTTGCCTCTGCTGTCCACGATATCATCTAAGACCAAAATATCGTCATCAAACTCCTTAAGCTTACCTGTGAAGACCTCCCCACCTTCCACGAGAACAGAAATGTGATGCTCCGTATACTCTTGTAATTTTGCTATTGTCAGCCTGCTCATGAGAGAATCTATCAAAAGGACTTTATAAACCTAATGTTACCGTAGGGACCGTCACGTCTTCTGAGGTCAATTTGTTACACGTGTAACATTTCAGATGATTTATCATTTCACCTCCAATTCAATCATAAAGAGACAACTCCTGAACCAAGCAAATTCCATCCCCGAAAGTATGACAATCCCGTTACCGTGTCAATTCCAGTGGATGTACAAGACTATGAGAAACACATTTAAGCAGGAACTGGTAAACTACAGCATGAAACAATTTATCGGCGGATTGCTCTTAGGGTTTGGTATAGGCTTGCTGATTTGTGGACTGATGGTCAGCAGCATAATGAGTGACTTTGAGTATACGCTGAAAAAGTATGACAGACAGATCGATGATTTCTATGAATTCACCCATTCCTACAGCTTTGAAACAGTCCAGGATTTAATTGATCAGGTTTCAGATTTCTACAAAGCTAACCCTCCCTTGAGACAGACTCTGGAAACGATCGGCATGGGACAGGTAGGCCAACTGCTTCAGGACATAGATGAGAACCTTGAGGACACTGTGGAGATGTCAGAAGATCTGTATAATGCTAAATCATCGGTGCGAGAAGCTCGATCATGGATTTTCTATCTAGAGATAGGTGGAATTCTCCTGATTGGTGCAGGTATTGCAGTAGCGGTGTGGGCATTTTACCGGGAATAATCAATCATTTATATGAGCCGGTAGATGTCACCTGTGAATTGTCCACGATCTAGTTCATCCTCTATTCTCTTCAAGAGAAGAATTCGCTTAAATGTGGAAGGATGAGTGGAAAACAGATCGTTAGCCTGTCCAAAGGGGGATTTTGCCTCTTTTTCCATGGCCAGTTCTAATTCACGCTCATCGAGGACACCATCTCTGTCCAGATCGTACTCCGATTTCTTCCTGATAATAGTTTTGATTTCTCCTTTGGATTTCTGGGGATCACCAATGTAGAATGCGCGTAATCCAGTGGATTCCTTAGATGACAATGACAGCCCGTAAGCAATCTTGGCTAAAGCAGATCGTAAATTGTGGGGTTTCCCCGTGATGTAGGCAGAATAGGTATCAGCAAAGTACTCTCGAGACCTGGAAAGGTATAACACCAACAACTGGGAGACCAGATACACTAGAAAGGAAACAGCAGCCACTAAGATAATAGCACCAGCATCCTTTCTTCTGCCGCGACCACCCCACAAGAAACTCCTGGCTATAATATAAGCCACCAAAGGAACTGCAGAAGCTACTGTCATGATAACAACATCTTTGTGCTTTAAGTGGCCAATTTCGTGAGCAATGATTGCTTCAATTTCTTCAGGTCTGAATTGTCTTAACAACCCTTCGTGAACAGCTAAAGTGGCTGACGAGACTGTTCTTCCGAAGACAAAAGCATTGGGTGTTTTATCTGGCACTACTGCTATTCTCGGCGTGGGAATTCCAGACTTTCCTGCCAGATCCTGTACCATGTTCTCTAGAAATGGATTTTCTCCTTTTTTGAGGTATCTTAACCTGGCAGACATGGAAACAATGGACGGGGAGAGCAGCCACTGGAACAAGACCACCAGGAGAGCTAATGGGATGACAAAGTATATTCCCAAGTCAAAATAGTAGGCAACCACAGAAATCATGGCAAACAGTACAGCAAAGATGAGAATTATCGTAATTGCCATATTTCTGCGAAGCGTTGTGAGTGACATGATATATGTTTATTACTGGGAATTTAAAGGTTATGGTAAAGGGGCGTTGTCAAGTTTTCGGTGGATGGAACCTCTCTGAGCTCATGAATTTCTTTTTGTCAGCGATGTACAAATAATAAGGATAAATTCACCCAATGTTACACGTGTAACAGTATCATCCCAAAGGGTTGACACCCTCTTGTGCTCGAAATATTTATTAGAGAGAACCCAATGTTAACTATGGTCGAAATTGTAGAAAAAGTGAACTGTCCGAGTTGTGGAGCCCCTCTAAAGATTAAGGCAGGAGAAATTGTTGTCACCTGCGAGTACTGTGGAACTGCAGTGAACTTGAAAGCGGAGAGATCCTTTGTGCTCAGACATTCAATTATCCCTAACAAGTACTCGAAAGAAGAAATTGAAAAGCTGGTGAGATCTTGGATGCGAGCCGGGTTTGCCATGCCTGAGAATGTGGCACGAAAGGCGCGCTTTGAGCAGGTGCGGTTAGTCCACCTCCCCTTTTACGTGGTAACAGCCCATGCAGTGACGAAGTACCAGGGAGTGTTCACCAGGACGGGGAGACCACGTGATGTAGAGGATACTATTGCCAAAGACTACCAATGGACAGTTTTAGGGAGAAGAGTTTCACAATTCCCTGAGAGAGAGTACAAAATCCCTTTATCTGGGAAGTCAAGCTTTGATTTATCTTTAGTACAGGGGGAGTTCTTGAATGCAGAATTAGATGAAGGAGATGCTGAAGAAAAGGGAAGAGCAGAAATTGAATTTCACCAGAATTATTTGGCAAAAGAGAAAGCAGACCACATCACAGAAAGTATGACCACTATAGATGTGAAGGGCTGTGAATTTTTGCATGCACCAGTATGGTTCATCGATTACGAGTACAATGGGAAGGTGTACCACGTATTAACGGATGGAGCCACTGGCGAGGTCATCAGGGGAGATATACCAGTAGAGGAGAGCAGGTTCCCGTGGATTTGGATTTTAGCCATCTTGGTAGTCTTTTTTGTGTTGCTGGTAATAGTACTGTAATCCTTGAATGACCTACAATAGACTAGTCCGAATTCATGTGTTTGCCACTTTTAAAAGAGCGAGCCACAACCCAAGCATGTCACAACCTGAGATCACCATATCTTTTTCTCAGATACGACACAGCAAGGGGATACACCATTTTTTGGATGAAATTATACCTGTGCATCCTGTACAAGATGGCTTTCATAATTCTTCCGTTTTTAACCATGAGCGAGTACCGGATTCTATCACATTTTTCCCACAGGTAACGGTTGGTTATGGATGCTTTTAATTTGTGACTGAAATACTTTTGTGCAGTCTGTTCGTAATCTTTGTTATCCAGTATGCTTTGAGCAGCTAAGAATCCAGAAGTGACAGCATACCTCATGCCAAATCCCCAAAGAAAATCCTGTAACCCTGCTGCTTCTCCTACAAATAATGATTTGTCCTTTTTGAATACATTTTTTGTTGAAAAGCTTCCAATTCCTCCAACTTTTTTCGGTTCTTGTATACCGAGGTCCATCATAGTTGAAAAGATGTTCTTTGTTTCTTCAAAGCAGTGTGCAACAGATGTTAACTCATCGAGTACTACCGTACACATGCAGCCGTACCCTTTTGTCACCAGAAGGTACGCATACCCTTTGTAAGCTGCCTTATCATTGAGTAGGAGTACAGCAGTATCTTTCATTGTGGTTTTGAAGGCAATTCCTTTGTCTATACCAGCAATTTCGTTAAACGTAGGACCAGTAGCAACGATGTCGGCCTGGTCTTGAGGGATTGTCTTTCCAAAATGGATGCAGACTCCCAATGCAAGTGCTTGTTCTTTCAATCCGTAATCAAGGCTTCCTGGCATTGAACCTCTCTTCACAAGGTAAAAGAGTGGCTTTTCGAATTTGATTTCTTTAGTTTTGGAACCATTTGTCACAGTAAGAGTTGAGAAAGGATCACAATCAAAGTTAACAGTAATATTCATTCTTTTGAATTCGTTCAGGATGTCTTCTTTTTCTGACCAGTTTTCCAGCCCTTCAAGATCTCCGCGAAATCTTTTTCCAACATCTTCATTCTTTTCAAAAACATCTACATTGTGACCTGCCTTTGCGAGGGTTATTGCTGCAGATAAGCCAGAAATACCAGCACCTACAATTTTTGTTCTCCTCATTTTATCCTCTTTGTATTATACTCAAGGAATATAAGGGTTTGCAGGAATTGTAGTCATAGATAGATCATTCTTTAGGTATTAAGAGAGCTCATAGGTGTCAATTTTCGGTTGGTTTTGTTACACGTGTAACAACAATTTGACAGCCTCTCTCAGAGAAATTGTAACATTTTGGTTCATGATAGTTTGTGAGTACTGACAACATCTGGAGCTGGAGCATAACACATTTAAGCTCTTCATCCGAACAAGTTGTAATGTATGATGTCACAGTCACAGGTGGAGGACCTGCAGGTGCTTTGTGTGCTGAGGAACTGGCAAAAAAAGGATTTTCATGTCTTTTGCTAGAGAAATCAAAACCGAAAAGGTATAAAGCCTGTGCAGGTGGTATAAGTCTTGAAGCGTTTAATTTGAAGCCTGTACCTGATTATATTGTAGAACGGAAGATCGTTTTGGCACGGATTTATTCTCCTTTGAGATCTGTGGATGTTGGAGAAAGAGATGAACCAGGGTATACCGTCTACAGAACAGAATATGACCAGTGGCTGAGAGATCAAGCTCAAGATAAAGGTGCAGAAATCCACTACGAAGAAAAAGTGAGGAAGGTGACCCTCAAGAGTTGTACAGTTAAAGGAAAAAAAGAGTACAAATCTCACGTAATTGTGGGCGCATTTGGGGTGTGTCCTTGTTTGTACCGTGAATTTGGGGTTTCAATTTCAGAATGGGTCCAGTTGATACAGCAGGAATTCACACTTCCAGAAGAGGTAGTCTCAGAGAGAATTGGCAACTCTCTTGAAATTTATTTTGACAGTACCTATGCTACCTGGGGGTACTCGTGGATCTTTCCCAAGAAAGAAGGGGTTTCAGTAGGATTGCTTTCTCTTCCTCGAACAGTGCGAAAAAAAGAACGGTTAACCCACTTTGTCAATGATCACCAGAGCAAATTAAAAGGTGCTACCCCCAAGAAATTTGAGAAAAAATATACGTTTGGAGGATTTATCCCATTAAGACCTTTAGAGAAAACGTGTGGGGAGAACTTTGTTTTGGTGGGAGATTCTGCTGGATTCTGTGATCCAGTAACTTATGAGGGAATTTCAAGTGCTTTAAAATCTGGGAGGATAGCGGCCGATACCATCGAGAGGTACTTAGAGCATGGGCATCCACTGTCTTCTTATGAAGATGAATGGAGGAAAGAACTGTATGAAGAAGACTTGAAGTATGCCCAAAAGCTGCAGAATCTCATGTATGGCCATAACCTGTCAGATAAATTAGCAGAAGCAGTGGTGGATATAGCAAATGATGATAAGGATATGAACACTGCATTGAGATGGTTATTAAACAGGAAAAAACCCAGGAAAACAGTTTATAACCTGATCATGAAGAAGAAGTTTACATTATTGAGAAAGCTCGGGTTATCTACTGTAAGACTTTTACCGAGGTTGATGTAATGGATGTGATCGTGGTAGGAGCTGGTCCTGCAGGCAGCACGGCTGCCAAAGCAGTGGCAGAAAAAGGATATTCTGTGACTGTATACGAGAAAGGGCCTCTCAAGAGGGAAAAACCCTGCGGCGGTGGAGTCTCAGATCGTGTGGTCAAAGAGTTTGGGTTGGAGCATGCAGACACATTCTGGGATCGATTTTGCCAGGGAATTTTCTTGTGTTCTCCTCAGAACAGGACAGTGGTCTTAGTTGACAAAGCAGGCGGGAAAGGTTATTTAGTGATGCGGGAGAAATTTGATTATTTCCTGGTGGAAAAAGCTCGAAAAGCAGGTGTAAAATTCGTGGAGAACACGTATGCAGAGCCATTTCTGAAAGATGAGAAAATACACGGTATAAAAACTAAAGAAGAGGTAATAGAATCTGATATTGTGATCGCCTGTGATGGAACACCTTCCTCGTTTGCACGAAAGCTAGGTATCTACTCGGGAAACGACTACAATCAGGCAGCCGCCTATCAGTACCAGATGAAGATGGATAACACAGAAATTGATGAAAAAATTGGAGACAACATGGAAATCTACTTTGGTCACCAATGGGCACCATACGGGTATTCCTGGATCTTTCCCAAGAATGGCACAGTCACTGTGGGTAATGGTACGTGGCTTTATGCTCTAAAGAAGTGCAAAGCAACCTTGAAAAAGCTTCTGGATACATTCATTCAGGAGCACCCAGTAGCCTCTGAAAAGTTGGAGAATGCGGAAATTATGTATCCTCAATCTGCCATGATCGGGTTCACTGGTGTTGCAAACCCTTTGTACCTGGACAACTTCATGGTTGCTGGAGATGCAGCAGGATTTGTATCAGTTCCCACCGGCGAAGGGATTTACTACTCCATGGTGTCAGGTGCAGCAGCAGGAGAGGTAGCTGCAGAAGCTGTGCAGCGCAGAGATACTTCCCGTACTGTCTTGAAAAAATACAAGAAAAGAGTAGATGAAAAAATAGGGACAGACATGAAATGGGGATACTGGCTGAGAAGGCTGGTAATGGACAAAGAAAAAAATCAGGAGCAGCTGATAAGAGCTTCCCTTAGAGATGAATGGATTTATGACATGACAGGGCGATTGATCGGAGGAGACATTGGATATAAGCAGTTTATGATAAATTACTTGTTGAGACCTGATAAAGTTTTCAGGTTATTGTGGGGTTAATCATAGGATCCTGGGATTACCTTCAGAGGTTGGTATAATGGATGTGATCGTTATAGGAGCAGGCCCTGCAGGCAGCACGGCTGCCAAAGCAGTGGCAGAAAAAGGATATTCTGTGGCTGTATACGAGAAAAAACCTTTAAAACGGGAAAAACCCTGCGGCGGTGCAGTTTCAGGGCGGGTTGCAAGAGAATTCGTATTAGATTTAGAAGATACATTCTGGGACCGACAGTGTACAGGAGTCTTTCTGTGTTCCCCAAAAGGTAAGACAGTAGCTTTGACAAGTGATGGCACCATAGCGTATTTAGTGATGCGGGAGAAATTCGATTATTTCCTGGTGGAAAAAGCTCGAAAAGCAGGAGTTAACTTTGTGGAGAACACGTATGCAGAGCCATTTCTGAAAGATGAGAAAGTAAGAGGTATAAAAACCAAAGAAGAGGTAATAGAATCTGATATTGTGATCGCCTGTGATGGAACACCTTCCTCGTTTGCACGAAAGCTAGGTATCTACACAGGAAATGATCATAACCAGGCTGCCACCTATCAGTACCAGATGAAGATGGATAATACAGAAATTGATGAAAAAATTGGGAACAACCTGGAAATTTACTTTGGCCACCAATGGGTGCCCTACGGGTATTCCTGGGTCTTTCCTAAGGATGGCGTTGTTACAGTGGGTTGTGGAACCTGGTTTTACGCTCTCAAAAAATATAGAGTAAATGTAAAGGACTGTCTGGATGCATTCATTCAGGAGCACCCAGTAGCCTCTGAAAAGTTGAAAAATGCTGAAATTCTGTACCCTCAATCTGCTATGATCGGATTTTCCAGTATTGTTCAGCCCCTCTACCTGGATAACTTCATGGTTGCTGGAGATGCAGCAGGATTTGTCTCTCTTCCCACCGGCGAAGGGATTTACTACTCCATGGTGTCAGGTGCAGCAGCGGGAGAGGTGGCAGCAGAAGCTTTGAAGTCAGAAGATTGCTCCTGCAAAGTCTTGAAGAGATACGAAAAGAGAACATACGAGAGAATTGGGGCAGACATGAAATGGGGACCTTTGCTGAGAAGAATAGCATTAGACAAAGAAAAGGATCAGGAAAACCTGGTACGATTGTCCTTAAAGGATGCGTGGTTTGCGAAAATAATCAGGGACTTAATTGTCGGGGATATTCGGTACGACCGATTCTTGATGGATTTACTGTTGAGACCTGATAAGTTGCTGAAATTTTGGCTGGGTTAACTTGTTATATATTCTTCTAGATGGGGTTGCCAAGTCTTCGGGGGATGAAGAACCCCAATCATCTTTGTTATCACTTTTTCAGAAATGATGTGATAAAAGACAATATATTGTTGCACGTGTAACAAGAGTGAGACAATCGCCCGACAATTTTACAAACTTTGGCATTGAGCGGCAATGTATGATATGGTAGCTTAGTAATAGTTTATTATTAACCGAAAATCTTATATAATTCAAAAGAAACAAAAAAACTCAAACATCTCGAAACCATAGTTTCCTACAGTTCATCAGGGTCGATTCTGAGACTGTAAACAGATAGATAGGAAACCATCAACACGTAATATTCGACAAAAGAAGAGGTGACAAAAAATGTATGCAAAACTGATCCAGCCCACAGTAAGCCTAGATGGAACAGTGTTAAAAGCAGGTTGCTACGAAAGTGGAAATTTGCCCATTTTTGGAGAGTGCGTACAAAAAGGCGGACTTCCCCTTTTTCCTATCTAGGGTTTGAAATCTAGAATTGTTGATAATCGTTGATAACCAGAGGGTTAATGCATTTGCTGAACAAATCTGATCCTATTTGTGGATGAGTACATAGTGCTTGGCCAGCTTTCCTAGGTTGTGTGCCTGTTCTTCTGACAAATGGACTTTGAGCATGTCCTTTTCTATGTCTCCGTATTTTCTGGTGAGCCTTTTTTTTCTCTCCTGTGTCCAGGTAGCTTCTATGTATGCTATGTCAGCTCCAGAGACTAACTCTTTCAATGACTCACACATGGAAGAATCTCCTGTAACTGCCACAGTCTTTCCTTTTAGTGCAACCCGATATCCTGCTGCAGGAATTGGGGGCATGATCCCCTGGGCTGTTGACCCTGCATGGTTGACAAGAAATGGTTGTATTGTCACACTGTTGAATTGATATATATGTCTGTCTTCTATTTTAATGGCCTCAATTTTGAAGGGAATAGTATCTTTATAACACTTCTGGAATCCTTGTATGACAGCATCTACCTCACATGTTCCAGGATGTAAAATTTTCAGTGGTTTTTTCCGTCCTTTCATTCGTAGGTATCCTAATAGGGAGTGCAACCCTCCCATGTGGTCATAATGGCCGTGAGTAATCACAATGATGTCTAAATCTTCAAAGTTGTAGTCTGTACTGAGGAGATCTCTCAACGTTCCATCTCCTACATCCACTAATACAGTGTCCAGAATAATCTGTGTGGCAACACCTGCTTTTGAGTAGAGAACGTGACTCATGATTGTCTCAATGAGTGTATCGTTTTAAGGTTGAGGGTTACATGGCTGCAGTACTAAAGATAAATTAGCTAAGTGTTACACGTGTAACATAATCCCCAGAGGTTTGACAATCTCAAGATTCATTATGTCGAGGTTTCTTACAAGCCCAAAGGATTTTATACGTGTTAGTTGTATACAGTGCATGGGACTTAGAAGCGCTGAAAAGAGTCTTACCTATAAGTTGGAGTACGAAAAAGTGTTCGAAGAAGCGAAAAACGCTCTTTCTGATTGTGGATTTATCATCAAAAAGACTGATGAACCATCAGGGATTATTAAAGCATTTGCAGAGGTGTCTATTTGGTCTTACGGAGATGTTATAACTATTTCAGTTTCCAAAAGTGCAGAAGGAACCCACGTGAAAGCACACTCCACGGCAAAAGCAGCCATATTTGATTGGGGCAAAAGTGGGAGGAATGTTACTGATTTCTTTGCCATTCTAGATGAGAGGTTAGCAAATTCTAATAAAAGGGTGAAATCTTCTGCTAGTTATTTCGAATAACAAAATTATAGCGACATCTTGACATCTTTTCCGTAGTACACGTGGACAAAATCCCTGTATATTCGGTATTTGACTGACCACTGTCATGTCTTCAACAGAAACGAATACTAATGATTGGAATTGTACATACGATCAAGTGGTAGACCATTTAGAGTAAAGTTTATAATCATGGATAAGAAAGAATAGACAATGAAAGATGATAATGCAGGTTTAATAATATTTGACTTGGACAATACTCTTGTGGATAAAAACGCAGTATTTGAGAAAGCGCAAAAGAAAATGATTGAAATAGTTAAAGGATCCAAAGTTACCAAAAAAGATATGGAAATCTTGAGAAAAATGGATTTAATTCTCATTAAGAAAAAAAAGAGTCACCTCTATCCTTTTGAAATCTTAGCTTTGTCTCTGTGGCTCTACTACGACGAGAATCTGGATGTAAAAAAGAGTATTCAAAAAAGTCTAGACATCTTTCAAGGCACAAGTGAAAGAACTGAAGAGATAGAAGAAGCTATTGAGCTGGCAGAGAAAGCAGCGGGAGAACACAATAACATAGTGGAGAATACTCCTGCCCCACTCTTCAGGGGAGTAAAAAAAGTTCTTCAAACTCTCAAGAAAAGAGGATACATCCTGGTCCTCGTTTCAGAAAGTAACCACTCGCTGCAAAAGAAAACACTGGAAACCTATAACTTGCAGCAGTATTTTGATGATTTCAAACTATGCGATCAGAAGGGGCAGTGTTTTTTTGAAATCAAGAGAAAATTTGACCCAAAATTTTATGGAAACGAGTTCAAGGTTGTTGTAATAGGAGATGGCATTGAAAGAGACATTAAACCTGGTAATGAGATCGGGGCCATCACTATCTGGAAACCAGGAGACTTCAATCCAGGTACACCGTCCCCCGGTATGAACCAGCCAGATTACTCTATTAGGGACGTAGAAAGTCTTTTGACTATTCTTCCCTAGATTTGGTTCCTCTTTTGCTATTTAAAGTATTTTCTACCTATTTCAAGCGAGAGAAGCCCAAAGGCAGCCAAAATTAATATGATTAGGGACTTTGCAATCCAGTTCCACAGGTTAAGATAACTGACTATTCCTGAGTAAGCCATGAGGAGAAGTGAGCAAAAAGATACATAGAAGAGCAGATGCGCAACCAAGTTCTTTTTTACTTTTCCGTGAGTCTTTTTTGCCAGCTGGTATGATTCTACCACATAATCATGAATGAGCTTGTCTTGAAGCTTATCAGTTTCAAGATATCCTTCTAATTTTCTGGTTTCTCCCTCCAAGAAAATATTCATCCATTCATTGGCCTCTTTTTTTAAGATGAACTTGAAAAAAAGGAGTGATTCTGGACCTTCCAATCCCTTTTCTCCTTTTTCTTCTTTTTCTCCTTTTTCTTTCCCATCTCTAGGCCATCCTTTTATTTCGAAGGATGGCCCAATTGTCTCAATAATAGAAATTGTACCACCTATTGTAAAGAAAAGATATACTAAGAACAAAACTGGAACAAAGTTGATACCTTTCCATGTTGCTGAAATATTGTTTTCAAGGAAGAAATTAAACAAAAAAGTTGCAGCACCAGTCAGAAAAGCTATAGGAATCAAGAGACGAGCAGCTTTTTCACTCTGGTGAAGATTTGCCTTCAAAACTTCTTCAAAAATATTCTTTGCGATTTCAAGGCGAGTTTTCTTTTCATCATCCATTTTTGACCCTCCTATAGGTTGTTCTTCTCTGTCTTTTAAAGGTCTTCGTCTTTTTTCAGGATCAGATTATAGACTTAATCCCTCTTCATTCATTTTGGACTTTATTGGGTTTCTATTACATTACCACCCGTGTCTTTGTCAAGTTCATCGACAGTAATTCCTCTTTTTCTCAACTCTCTCAAGTACGGGTTAATACCTACCATGTCTGATGCAATATGTCCAGAAATGATCAAATTCCCCTTTCCATATTCCTGCAATTTCTTTAAATCAGGTGGTTTAATGTGGATGTAGATGACTGTCCCTATCCCGTGATCGAAGTACGCTTTCGCTACAGGATATCCACCGTTGGTGCCAGCACCGTGTGCTACGACCACCTTTCCTGCTTTGTCACCTGAATCACCCAACGGTACCATAATGTCAGTAGATGCATTCTTGAATTCTTTTAACGTGAGCAGAGCATCAACCACATCTTCAACTGTTGATTCTTCATTCGTTAATTTCTGTACTGTATCATCCATGATTCTCCGCCCTAGCTCGTCTAGAGGATTGTGAATATTCAAATAAGGCATTCTCAACTTTTCTGCTACAGAGGGTGCATGGTACAAATTCCTGGAGTGGCTCGTCACTTTTGCAGTCTCCACCATGGGCAACACTGCTTCTTCAGCCACTTTTTCAGGGACACCTTCCTTCATTAATTGGTCTTTGTGTTTCCACAACACTTCATAATACTTCAGGAATGCTCTTCCTCCCTGGGGGTGGTGAGCCAGACAACAGTCGTACCCCAATTCATGGGCCAGCACCAATTCGGGAACACCCAAATCCACGCCAAATAATACCTTTTTGATATTATCTCCTTCAACATAGACAGCAGAATCTCCAGGTATTTCCGTCATATCCACCATATCCAGGGCAATCTGCATCAACTCTTTGGTGTTCATGGTTATTCCTCCTTTTCGACAAATCCTTTCTGGTACAAAGATTCAATTATATTCTTTATCTGTTCTCCGGCCGTTTCTTTATCTATTTCGAACTGTTCTACCACAGTCTTGACAATTTCCTCTACTGTGGAGCCATCACACAACTTCCACACAAAGAAACTGCTCTCATTTAACACTAGTTTCTGACCATTTCTCCTGTTAATCAGAAGATAACAGTTCTCTTCCTCCCTCTCGATGATCTTCGGAACATGTCGGATGCGCATGCACAACCTACGAAGAACAGCTTAAAAACATTATGTCCGCAAACGTTGGCACTGTACAGATTTCCGAAATTTTAGCATTCAAAAGTTGAGATTTTGACCTGTAATGTTGACATTTTTAACAGTCCGTATGTGGAGTAGTTGTACTGTGTAACAGGATGTAACTACAGAGTTATCTAGAGAGTTGTCAAGATTGTGGGGGATGAAACCTCCTTGAGTTCATGAATTATTTTTTTGCTAACAATTCCCATACAATAAAGATAACCTCGCCTAATGTTACACGTGTAACAAACGACGCCTGCAGATTTCACAGTCTCTTACCTAGTAAGATTTATTAAACTGGAATGTGCAGCACATTCATGAGGATCAGCATTACAGGAACTCCTGGCGTTGGTAAGACAGCAGCAGCAGAGAAGTTGAGTAAAATATTGGGGTTAACCCACATTGATGTATCGAAAGCAGCTTTCAAGATGGGGGCTGTTGTAAAAGAAGATGAGAGCAGTTCTGTAGTAGATGTGGACACTCTAAAGGAGAACCTAGAGAAAATGGATGATATCATTATTGATTCACATTTTTCAGAAGTATTTGATGTCGATTTTGTTTTTGTGCTGCGATGTGAGCCCAAAACACTGTATACTCGCTTAAGAGAAAGGGGTTATCCCGAAAAGAAGGTCAAAGAGAATGTGATGGCAGAAATACTGGATTACTGTTTGATGAATGCGCTTGATTACCATGATGCAGAAAAAATTTTTGAAATTGCTGAAAATGCTACAGATGAGATACTCTCAATAGTGGAGAATCCAACAAAGGAGAGGAGTCTAGCCTTTGGGAGTAAGACACACTTTTTAACTGAAGAGAACCTAACCCTAGTAAATGATATGAACATTTGACCCAGGATAATGCGTATGTGTCGTTGCATGGTTATCGACACGAGCTTTTGGGTTTTCCTGTGTTATTCAAATATCTGCAAAAAATGAACTTCCTTTCAGCAACCAATTGAGATGCTCCATGAGTTCTGTCTGTAGTCTCTCACAGATTTGTGGTAACCGTGGTCAAATTCTCTCCACTTCTTGTACAGCATCGTTTGCCACGAACAAAAAAGAAAAAGAAAAAGGTTGCTTAACCCTTTACCTTGAACTTGATCTGTGTTCCCTCTTCAGTCACTAGAGTAACGTCTTCACCAGCAGCAAAGGTATCGCCTGTAAGAGTGGTTAAATCGAATGTGGTAACATCATCAGGTTGTATTGTTTGACCTAAACTCGTGCCAACGAGGATACCTTCCTGGTACACTGCATCTAAAACAGCCGCTGTACTGGTAGCGTTTCGAATGTACACGGTTAATGTACCACCACTGAGGTTTTGTGCTTCAAGGACGAGCTGCTCAGCTTCTGCAGATTCTGCACCAGTCTTCTCGGAGGTGAACCCACTTGCCCAGGCGTACACAATGACAGCAATAGCTACAGCCACTGCGATCATCAGCACCACCGCGATGACGGGGGATACACCCTTCTTTTTCTTCAGCCATTTGAGAATGTTCATTTTTCTCCCTCCTCTTTGAGAGTTCTTTTCAGGCATGATTTTCTTCTTCTGAGAAGTGTGATACGTATAAAGGTATGTGTGAGCGGTGAGTATACAATGCGATAAATCCACACAAGATGTGAACCCTACAGGAATATACAGCAGTACATGTGAGTACAAGGTCCATAACGCGGTAAATTCACATAACATGAGAATATTCCAAATGAAATAAGTTAGAAACCCAAGAAAACAAAGAAGAAGATTCTCTTATGGACCAACCAATATGGTACGTCTTTTAGGGTTCTAGAAACCAAGCCATGAAGAGAGTAAACTCCCTTGGACAGTGGAAAGATCAATTGACTATGTGTACTGGAAAGGCACGATACCAAATCTTTATCAAAAGAGGGAATTGTCAAATTGATTGGTGGTTTTCTCACTTTTGTTACACGTGTAACAAAATGGTCCACCGATAGATA
>Ga0209427_10004014_pt1 | contig 17110 bp, 10 predicted proteins | sample DeeMarSWOR136_30_FD_187465 | JGI IMG/M metagenome (GOLD analysis project Ga0209427, IMG submission 187465) | Marine sediment microbial communities from White Oak River estuary, North Carolina - WOR-1-36_30 (SPAdes) (version 2) | ecosystem: Environmental > Aquatic > Marine > Intertidal zone >...
AGCATTATCGCAAGGCTAAAGAATATTTGCGTGAAGGGGATTTGGCAGGATACGGAAGAGAGCTGGAGCAACTGGAGAACATCCTGAGACAGTTATCAAGAAAAACAATGAAAAGAGAGCCGGACTCCGGGGGATTACCATAATTGATCAAAGCGGTGCGGCAAAATAGCGTACCATCCTGGCTTGCAAAATAATACGTTATGCTTACAATAGATTGTGTGTATATCAAGGTGACGCATAAGGCGTCAGCTTGACGAAACACGGGATCGGTATATTCCGAAAAACGCCGGTTTTCCCCGCCCTATCGGGCAGAGGGTTCCGGCGTTTTCAGTGAAATGGATACAAAATTCGATTATTGCCTTAGCAGCGTAACTACGCTGTGCCTCACTCTTGCCGGGTCAAGCAGAAGAGATGGTCGTCATCATTATGCTGTGACACTAAGGCAATAATGAAATGAAACAAAAATTACCGCAACAGTTCAGCCCCGAGTGGTGGCTGAACTGTTGCGAATTGTTAAAGCAATCACCAGATGAATTCATCTCCCAAAATAGGGCGTTAGGCTTTGGCTGCGAGCACCTCTAGGTCATCCGGGGCCTCGCTGATCACGTGGTGTTTTGGCGGATATTTCTTTTGAGTCATGAGGCTAACCGGTACCATGACGATCAGAGAGACAACCGGAGGAATCAATGTATCCAAACCGGCCAAGTGCTCGGGAATCTGATAGAACAGGATTAAGCGAAGGATAGAGCCAACAAACACCGCTGCCAACGCCCCGGGTGTATTGGCCTTTTTCCAGTAGATTCCCAGTGTCAGTGGAACAAGACACCCGGCGAACACCACGTCAAAAGCAAGAACCAGCAGAATTCCCGGCTCAGGCTTCACAACGGCGATAAAAATTGCCACAGCAACCACCGGTATGGCCATGATCCTGGCGGCTACGAGAAGCTTGCGGTCAGAAATGATCTTGGCCTGTTCATCGGTTAATTCTCGGCCCACACCTCTCTCCGCTTCTTTTCTTCTCCGTTCCAACGGCAAAAGGATGTTTCTCTGAAGGATATTCCTTCCCAACACCGCTGACACTCCTAATATCCCGCCGTCAGCAGTAGATGCTCCAGCTGCGATAATGCCGCCCATCATCAGTAACCCGAACATATAGGGGACCATATCCTGCGCAATTGTCGGCAGAATCATTCTCGCATCGGCGATTTCCGGAAAAAACGTCAGCCCCATTAATCCCATATAGGAACAGACGATACCGGTTATTGTTATCCCTACCGCTCCATAGAAGCAACTTTTTTGGGCTATTTCGGGGGTCTTGGCGGCGAAGATTCGTTCCATGAAATCCAGAGCAACAACATCACCGATAGCCAGGGCCAGAATACCCGCCCAATTGAGGAGCGCGCCGTTCTGAACTGAGTACAGACCACTTAAGTCCACGAAATTAGTTGGAATTGCCGCTGTGAAGTGACCCCATCCATACGTGGCGAGCAGATAGAAGAAAGCACCAATAAACCCAACCATGGCGGGGTAGATCTGCACTATGTCCGTGGCAGCACAAGAGTAGAGCCCGCCGCTGATAGTGTATATCATGATGAAGAGTGCTATTATGATCAACGCCGTAAGATAATCAATCTTGAAAATAACGGAAACGATCCACGCAGCACCGGCGAAGTTGCCTGCCACCAGTATGGCAAAGCTAAAACACATGAGAAGCCCGGTGATGATTTCGGTAAACCAATTATATCGTCTAAAGTAGAAATCGGGCAGTGTAAGCAGGTTCATGCGGTTGAGCGGTTTCGCGTACCATATCCCGCACACCAAAAGGCATAAGGCCAGGCCGATCGCGAACTGGAACCCAGCCCACCATCCGCCGCCATATACCCCTGCTGCATTGCCCATCGTGGCATTGGCATCTAATCCCTGTGCTAGGAGCATGGTTCCCACCAGGAAAAACGGAAGACTCTTACCGGCGATAATATAGCGCTTACCGCTTTTCTGAACCATATAATACATGCCGATACCGACTACGAAAAAGAACAGTATATAGACAACAAGCCCCCAACCCATAGCTGACATGATAAACACCTCCCTTTTACGTTAATAATTTAACTGGATTTTGAGAAACAATCCTCACAAACCACTTCCCGGCAAACGGATCAATTCCCTTTGTCCGACGAACGCTCATTGCGCTCATGTGCTGCCGCGAGGGCTCAAGGGAGTGATCCGTCATACCGGTCAGCTCGTTTCACAACTGGAACAAGAAAAAATTCACCTGTTACCATAGCTATTAGTACCCGTCAATCTGTTTTGGGAAGTAATCTTCGTATTCCCCTCTCTCGCCCTTCTCGCCGGTGTCTCGCTCGATATCGAGCGTGGTGCAGTGCAGGGCGCCGCCGAATGGGATCACCTTTTCGTACGGAATCGGAACCACTTCCACGCCCAGCTTGTCGAGCTGTTCCATGAAAGCTGTTTCGCCGGCTTCCACACACATCACGTTCTCGTCAATACTGAATGTGTTAAGGGAGATCCAGGATTTACCCTCGTACAACCCGGTCAGGAAAATGTCGTTCTTGTGAACACGGGTTGGCCGGGCGCCCATCACGACTTCCCAGTCGTTCTGTTTGAAGAGCTGGGTGAACCCTTCATCAACCGGGGGCCAATCCGGGTTGAGGATGACCAGACCAGGCCGCGGCGTACACATGTTCACGTCGATGTGCCACGGGTGGAAGTTGGTCGGCCGGTCACTGTTGATCGGCGTATCAAAAGTTACGGCGTGGAAACGGAATCCGTGCTCTCTGCAGAACCGCCGCAGCCAATCTTCGCCCGCCTTGTTGCCGACTGCTGAGCGCTGATAGAACATGTCTTTGCCGAGGCTCCAGATGTCAGCGCCGTCCCAGAGGGATTCCCAGGGGAATTCCCCGTTTTTTTGCTGGAACTGGCCCGCCAGCAACATCTCCCGCTGTTCTTCGTCAGTTCGTTTTGTCCGGTCGTGATAGTAGTTTGTGTCGTAGTCTTCATCTGTCAGCATCGGGAAGGGACATGACGTGTGAAAACAGCTGGAGTCTTCCTTGGCGAGTAGGTTGAAGTACGGCCGCAGGTTGAACCGCTCAAAAACGCGGGTCCGTCGAACCGTTGGCGCGTCGACAATGATGTGGCCATGAACCAAAGTTACGTCACGCACATTGTTGACCCCGTGCATGTTCAGCTGTCCCCAGCCGATGGGACTCATGAACGGTCGGTTCATCATCATCGGCAGAATCGGGATTCTGTCAACGAGAATTCCCCGTTTTTCGAGCGTTTCCACGAAATAGTTCATCTGCTCGTTGGCTGCATCCACCATGTCTTGGGGAAAAGGCATATGACTGGGTAGCTTGCAACCAGGAACATCGTACCGCCAAGCCCATTCGGGGGCCGGCATGTTGGTTCCCTCCGGTCTGCCGATGAGGACCCGCTTCAACCGGGAGAACTCATCCGGAGACCATACCCTGAATGGTTCCCCCTCCCGCTGTGATACAACCATCGGCTTAACCGCTGGTTGTCCTTGGAGTACCACATCGTACACTTCCTTCTTGACTTTCCGTTCCGATTTTTTCGTCATTACGGTACCTCCTTCGTTACATCTTGTTGTTGTTGCATCCTATTGTGCATTGTTACATTAGATTAAGAGCCATGGTGATTACCTTTCACCAATAATTGCTTTGGAAAAATCATCACTGGGAGCAGGCCCGCAAGCAGGCCGCTCCCATATAAGAAAGGGTTATGACTTAAAACAGATTGTGTTTTTTGCCGAAACCGTCCAAGATTGAGTCGAAATTCGGCCGCCCGATCTCCTGTAAGTTATAGTAAACACGGGTGTTGGGTTTATTGATCTTGATAATGCGGCTCAGATCGATGGGGGTTCCAATCACCACGGCATCACACTCCGCATTGTTTATGGTCGTTTCCATGTCTTTTAGCTGCTGCTCACCGTATCCCATGGCCGGCAGGAGCGTTCCGATATCGGGATATATCTCGAAGGTTTTCGACAGCCGGCCCACTGTGTGCGGCCGCGGGTCAACCAGCGCGGCCGCTCCGAATTTCAGGGCGGCTACCACCCCGGCGCCGATCTTCATTTCCCCGTGGGTGAGGGTTGGGCCATCTTCCACTACGAGAACTTTCTTCCCTCTTACAACGGATGGATCATCAATATCCAGCGTGGAAGCACCGTCAATGACAATCGCATCCGGATTCACTGCCGCAATGTTATTTCTCACTGTCTGGATGCCGGCGGCATCAGCGCTGTCCATCTTGTTGATCACAACAACATCTGCAATCCTTAGGGTCACCTCGCCGGGATAATAGCTGAGTTCATGCCCCGGGCGATGAGGGTCAACAACGGTTACCATTAAGTCGGTTACATAGAAAGGAAAATCGTTGTTTCCTCCGTCCCAGAGTATGACGTCGCAGCCGTCCGGGTCTTTTTCGGCCGCCCTCACGATTGCCTCGTAATCAACACCCGCATAAATGACATTGCCACGAACTACATGAGGTTCATATTCTTCCATCTCTTCAACAGTACAGTTGTATTTTTTAAGATCGGAAAGCTCTGCGTAGCGTTGTACCTTCTGAGCCACGAGATCGCCATAGGGCATGGGATGACGGATAGCCACCACCTTTAAACCCTTTGCCATTAGAATTTCTATGATTCGCCTTGAGGTCTGGCTCTTCCCGCACCCGGTTCTGATCGCCCCAACAGCTATCACCGGCTTGGTACTTTTGATCATGGTGTCTTTAGGGCCCAGTAAAACGAAATTGGCGCCTGCCGCCTCCACGATCGCACTGACCGACATGACGTGCTGATAGGAAACATCACTGTAGGAGAAGACACAATCATCGACTTTCAGTTCCTTGATCAACCGTGGAAGCTCCTGCTCCCCGTAGATGGGGATGCCTTCCGGGTACAGATTACCGGCCAATTCGGCAGGGTATTGTCTGCCTTCGATGTCCGGTATTTGGGCTGCGGTAAACGCAGCTACGCTGTAGTCTTCGTTGTCTCGGTAATACGTGTTGAAATTATGAAAATCCCTTCCCGCCGCTCCGATAATAATTACGTTTTTTTTCGACATAAATTATCACATCTCCTTTCGACAAATGGCTGTATGTTGCCTTTACGTTTTTCATTACTGCATGAGGCACGGATCTGGGCTGACAATCTCAGATGACGTCCAAAAAAATTGAACAAGATCTCTTACTCGTCGTTTTTTTAGCATGTTCTATTCTACAATTTCCGTTCCCGCATTGCCATCAATTGCTTTTTCAATGTCTTCAAGGTGACAGATTATAGCCCTGTTGCGGGTGTTTTGAAAAAACTGTGTAACCGCTTCTACCTTCGGTCCCATAGATCCGGCCGGGAAATGACCGTCCTGAACATAGTGCTCCAAATCCCCCAGCTTGACCTTTCGCAGAACTCTTTGGTCCGGCGTTCCCCAATGGATAGCGGCGCCTTCGACATCTGAAGCAATGACAAAGATATCCGCCTTTATTTCCTGGGCCAGGACTGAACTGGCCAGATCTTTGTCAATGACTGCCTCTACACCGCGGAACTTACGCTCTTTGCGAATTACGGGAATTCCGCCGCCACCGGTGCAGATGATTATAAAATCCATTTCGATAAGCTTTTTGATCTCCCGGTGCTCCACTATAGCTGTGGGCTTGGGGGAGGCCACAACCCTCCGGTAACCTTTGTCGGTTTTCACCATGTGATAGGGCAAATTGGCCGCTTGTTCTTCGGTATAAAAAGGGCCGATCGGTTTGGTGGGCTTTTGGAAACCAGGGTCGTTTTCGTCGACCACCACATAAGTGATCAGCGTGACAAAAAGCTGTGACCCATTATTGTCAATTTCCATGAGCGCTGTGTCCAGAGAGGATTCAATCATGTAGCCGATCTGCCCCTGGGTCATCGCTCCAATAATCTCCAGCGGCATTTTGGGGACCTCATGGCAGCTTTCCTGCTGCAACAGCAGATTCCCGACCTGGGGACCGTTGCCATGGGTAAGCACAACGGTGTATTTCTTCGAGAGTCTCGCAATCTGTTTCATGGTTAATTTGAGATTCTCGAATTGCTCCTCTGCGGTGCCCTTCTGTCCCTTTTGAATTAATGCATTGCCGCCAAGGGCGATCAAGACAACCTGCTTTTTCCCCATCTTTTCATACCCCTACATGCCAAAAAGAAAGATCCTTCATCTTCGTGCCGTTGCACAAGATCACAGTGACGACGTGCCAGTTTATTTAGCTTCCCAGTGTTGCCACCATCACTGCCTTGATAGTATGAATTCTGTTTTCAGCTTCAGTAAAGGCAATTGATGCATCGGACTCAAACACTTCTTCGGTCACTTCCATGCCGTCTAGACCAAACTTCTGGTAGATCTCCTCACCGATGACCGTCTCGCGGTTGTGAAACGCCGGCAGGCAATGCAGGAATTTCGCATTGGGGTTGCCGGTCTTTTTCATGGCGCCGGCATTGATCTGATAGGGTTTGAGTAACGCAATTCTTTCTTTCCACACATCTTCCGGCTCGCCCATCGAAACCCAAACATCCGTACACAGGAAATCACATCCTTTAACGCCGCTTTCCAAATCATCGGTAATGGTGATTTTGGCGCCGGTTTGCTCGGCGATTGCTTTTGCCTTTGAAACCAGCTCTGCGTTGGGTTGCACACTTTTCGGAGCCACAGATCGAAAATCCATGCCCATTTTGGCGGCTCCCACCAAGAGTGAGTTGCCCATATTATTTCTTGCATCGCCCAGGTATGCAAACTTGACCTGGCTGAGGGGCTTGTCACTGTGCTCCATCATGGTCAAGAAATCCGCCAGCACCTGGGTGGGATGAAATTCGTTGGTCAAGCCGTTCCACACGGGAACACCGGCGTGTTTGGCCAGTTCTTCCACGATGTCCTGCCCGAACCCCCGGTATTCGATGGCGTCATACATCCGACCCAGCACCCGGGCCGTGTCCTTCATGGATTCTTTGGTGCCCATCTGAGATCCGGATGGACCCAGATAGGTAACATGGGCCCCTTGGTCATAGGCCGCGACTTCAAAGGCACAGCGGGTCCGGGTAGACGCCTTTTCGAAGATAAGGGCGATATTCTTTCCTGTGAGCCTGGGTTGCTCTATTCCCGCGTATTTTGCCTTTTTCAGATCTGCTGAAAGCTCCAATAAGAATAGTATTTCCTGCGGACTGAAATCCAAGAGCTTTAATAAATGCCTGTTCCTGAGATTAAAGGCCATTTATCCCTCCTCTTAACGATTAAGGAAAGCGGTTTATCTTTGGATATAGCTCCGTGTACACAATACGATGTCGGCTAGCCAGAGAATGCCCCTTATTTAGTATTTGACATCGCTCCGCAATCTACATCCCTGGGGTAGGCCCGCTCTGCCAATCTTGAACAAATCTCAATTAAAAAAAGACATCCTTGTTTCTTTCTAAGGATAGCTGCAATCTACCCCCATGAAATCAACTCGGTTGTACAGGGTAGACACAGAAAGAGCCAGAATTTAGCATATCGCAAATGTTGCACCTTATCATGTATTAAGCAAACAAAATGCCAGGACAACACGAGGAAAAAGTAAAAAATATTTGCTGTATTTTTAAATAGTTGTAGACATCGGACAGGAAAAGAATATCTCAACCTCATAACGATAAGTGTAGCACCGCACAGGTTTGTTAGGCTACACTTATGTGCGATACTACAGGTTTTCCGTTGGCCTGCTGATATTGTATTTTTGAAATCTTCGATACATAGTCCACCGGGTGATACCCAGAGAGCGAGCAGCCTTTGAAATATTCCAATCGGTTTTTTCCAAGGCCTTTAGGATCTTTTCAGGATCATCAGTCGCCGTCTTTTCAGAAAATCGTCTATTAACATGAACATAATCCCTGATTTCAGCGGGAATGTGCTCCAACTGAATGGTTCGGTTTCGACAAAGCACAAAGCCCCTTTCCAAGACGTTTTCTAGCTCCCGGACATTGCCTGGCCAAGGATAGTTCATGAATATTCGCAAGACCTCATCCGATACGCCCCCAATGTCTTTTTCATAAGTTCTATTCAAAACCCCACAGAAATGCTCAATCAGCAAGGGAATATCTTCATACCTCTCGCGGAGCGGTGGCATTCTGATTTCCAGCACATTGAGGCGGTAATAGAGGTCCCTCCGGAACCTTCCCATTTTTATGGCTTCTTGCAAATTGCCATTGGTCGATGCGATAACGCGAACATCCACTTTTTTCGGATTCGATTCTCCAACCCGCTCAAATTCTTTCTCCTGAAGTACTCTTAACAGCTTCAATTGTATCAATGGGGAGATATCACCAATCTCATCCAGCAAGATCGTACCGCCATCGGCGGCCTCAAAACGACCGATTTTATCTTTTTCTGCGCCGGTAAAGGCACCTTTGACATGACCAAAGAGCTCACTTTCCAACAGGCTTTCAGCAAGAGCCGAACAATTAACCGCTACAAACGGCCCGCTTGCTCGCGCTCCTGCATAATGGAGGGCCTTTGCAGCCATATCCTTGCCTGTACCGCTTTCGCCCGTAATCAGAACAGTGGTTTCTTGATTGGCCAACATTTTTAGGAGACCGTATATCTTCCTCATTTTTTCGCTCTTACCGATAATATTGTGAAAATGGTGCCGTTCTCTTAGTTCCTCCTCAAGGCGGGTAATCCGCGTAATATCTCGAATAACCAGCACGGCTCCCATGAAGTTGCCCCCACCATCTAGTAGTGGGGAACTGTTGACCATGGCGATCATTTTTTTTGCATGGTTTCGCCTACATTCGGTCCGGCGGTCTTGGATCGGGACCCTTTTTTCTAAGGTTTCCTTGAGGACCTCGAAACAGGATTGATCCCAGTCTCTTGTACAATCGGAAAAAGCCTGACCGGTTTGTATCTTGAAGCCGCAGAAAGCCTCGGCTGCCCTATTTGCCTGGATCACATTCATTTCAGTATCGACGGTAATAATAGCGTCTTGCACGCTGCTGAAGATGGACTCCAGGCGGCTGCGATGGTGCTCCAATTCTTCTTCATATTGCTTGTTTTCAATTGCCCTGGAAATAATTTGGGTCGCAGTGGTGAGGATATATATATCCTCATCTATCCATTTCCGGTGGTGGCGACATTCATCGAACCCCATAAAGCCGTAAAAATCACCCTGAATGAAAAGCGGGACGTTTAACGTGGATTTGATATCTGCAGCAAGCAGTCTTTCCCTATATTGCTGTCCGGGCATATCTCGAATATCTCGAAAATTGATGACATGGCCGGTCTTTAGCTGCTTTAATCCCCATGGGATCGAAAGCGTGCGCTCATCAAGTTGTTCTAATGTGGCTATGCCCTCGGCAGCCCATTCACAGATGCACGAAAAGGTTTCAAGTGAGGGCTGATAGACAAATATAAAGATACGGCTTACATCCAGGATGCTCCCCATGCTCTTCAGGGAGGATTCCAAGAAATGGTGCAGATCATCCACCGACATGGCCCGCTCCGATATGCCGGCGAGCATCTTCTCATAGGCTATACGCTTTTTCAGCTTTTCATCACTCTGCATCGCTCATGCCTTTGTTGGGAAGACAGCATGAAAAAAGAAATTCAGAACTGTAATTTTTGATTAACAAAAGCGTTTCTTGGGGTTATTCCCCATTAAGGATGTTTCAGCGATTAACTCGGGTTATCGTAATATTATTTTATTATTTTACAAGTAGGTCAAATTCTTTTTTAGATCTAATTTTCTTTCGTGCCTGCCGCCAGAACGCTTAGAAGGTGGAGACCGGGTGTTTCCGAAACCGGTGCCGGTATTTCAGCGTGATCATATGGCGGAGAGGTCTCCGCGATCTCCGTGCCAATCCCATTGAAGGCTAGCCGTGTAGGGATAGCCGCAGCCTTCGTCAGGGCCTTGGCAAAAGCAACTACCTGTGGATGTCCCGTGTTAGCTTCAGCCACATTTCAGGAATGTGAGCTGTTTTTTTGGGCTATGAGACAGTATGACCGGTCTGGTGGTATTGTGATGTGATCAGCGTGACCCCAAATCAGAGCCACCGGACCTGAAATGGTAGATAAGAGCCACTTCATCACAATCGGGGAATTTGGGGCAGCGATAACACTCGGACCACACCTTGCGTGGCAACTCCATCTTGTCAACCCGGCGAAAACCGTGCCTTTCGAAAAACAACGGCTTGTAGGTCATGCAAATGAGCGCAGGGATCCCCAATCCTTCGGCTTCATTGAGACAGGCTGTAACGAGCACCGAGCCCACTCCTTGGGCCTGCTTATCCTCGCTTACCGCTAGGGATCTGATCTCCGCCAAATCCTCCCAGAGGATATGCAGAGCAACACAGGCGATAACCTGAGCACTGCTGTCCCTGATTACGAAAAAGTCACGAAGGTTCTCATAGAGCTCGCTCAATGCCCGGGCGAGCATTTCGCCCCTATCCGCAAAACTATTGACCAGCTGGTGAATTTGCTGGACATCGCCAATCCGAGCCTTTTCCACCTTCATGATATCTTGCCTTTCCGTCTCGGCCCCAAAGAACTATAGAAAGATGGCTTACAGAGCTCTTAAAAAGCGGGCTGCTGAAGGACTAACCTCTACAGCAGTATCTCCCCAGGCCTCAGGATACAGGGTAGATCCGATTGATTGCACTGATTGAAGGGAAGTCTTTTTTCGATGGCGCAGTCTATGAGCAAATCAGCTCGGGTGTCAAGAAAAAACATGTCGCAGAATGCAGGGTGTTTCGGGCTCTTCGGGTGCATGGGGGATCATAAACCATGCCAAGGCCTGCAAAGTGGCCCTTCATGAACTTTGGCTCTTTGCCTCAAGACTTGAGCCTTCACATATATTCACGCCAGCTTTTGATTTTCAAAGCCTCAAGTGAGGTTTTGTGAATGGCTTCCACGAATCTCTTGGCGAGTTGCAGGTTGGTGATCAAGGGGATATTCAGGTCGGCGGCCCTTCGCCGGATGAGGTAATCATTATCAAGTTCTTCTTTTTCAATATTCTTGGGGATATTGATTACCAAGTCTATTTTCCCATCCGATAGGTAGCTCAAGGCATTGGGTTCCTTATTTTCCAGAGGCCAATTTAATACTTGTGCTTCAATGCCATTGGCCGCCATAAACCCAGCCGTTCCCTTTGTGGCATAAAATTCAAAACCCATTTCTTCTAATATTCGTGTGCTCTGTAAGAAATCGGCCTTGCTGTCTACTGGGCCGGTTGACAAGAGAATCGTTTTTCTCGGCAACCTAAAGCCCACCGAAATAAGGCTTTTTAAAAAGGCCTCATTAAAATCATCGCCCAGGCACGCGACCTCACCCGTAGAGGTCATGTCGACACCCAGTATCGGATCAGAACCTCTTAAGCGGATAAAGGAGAATTGGGGCGCCTTGACCCCCACATAATCCAAATCAAAGGCAGAGCGGTCAATTGGCGAAACATTCTCACCCATAATCATTCTGGTAGCCAGATCGATAAAATTGATCTTAAAAACTTTGGATACGAACGGAAAACTCCTCGAGGATCTTAGGTTGCACTCGATCACCTGAACATCGTTGTCTTTTGCAATGAATTGCATATTGAATGGCCCGGTTATGTTTAAGGATTTCGCAATTTTTCTCGAAATCATTTTGATTTTTCTCATCGTTTCCAGATACGTCCTTTGAGGTGGTAGGACCATGGTCGCATCTCCCGAATGAACGCCGGCATTTTCGATGTGTTCGGAAATGGCATAACACCAAAGCTCCCCCTCCTTGGCTACGGCGTCGATCTCTATCTCTTTTGCACCGGTTATGAATTTGCTGATGACAACAGGATGCTCTTCGTTCACCTCGGAAGCGATTCTCAAATAGTCTTTGAGCTCTTCTTTGCTTAAGGCGATGCTCATGGCTGCGCCACTTAAGACATAGCTTGGCCTGATTAAAACGGGATATTCGACCCTACTCGCAAATGCTTCGGCCTCTGAAATGGTGGTCAATTCTTTCCACTCGGGCTGATCGATTCCTAGGGTGTCCAATAGCTGGGAGAATTTGTGCCTGCTTTCTGCCCGGTCAATATCAAGTGGGGATGTCCCCAGTATTTGAACACCGGCATTATGAAGCGGTAGGGCGAGATTATTGGGAATCTGGCCACCCATTGAAACGATAATTCCTAAAGGGTTTTCCTTTTCGCATATGTCCAGAACCCTTTCAAGGGTGAGCTCGTCGAAGTACAATTTGTCACAAATATCATAATCCGTACTGACTGTTTCGGGATTGTTGTTGAGCATTATGGTGTTGTAGCCCAACCCTCTCAAGGTCATCACAGTGTTTACACAGCACCAATCAAACTCCACGGAGGAGCCAATCCGATACGCCCCGCCACCCAGCACAATAACCTGCCTTTGTTCGCTAAACGCCAGATCATCTTCAGTGCCATTATAGGTCAGATACAGGTAATTTGTTTTGGCAGGGTATTCCGCCGCCAATGTATCTATCTGTTTTACAAAGGGGATAATACCGTGCTTTTTTCTGGTTTCTCTAACTGCTTGCTCTGTGCTCTTGGTGATCTTTGCGAGTTGAATATCCGAGAATCCTCTTTCTTTCGCTTCTTTCAGAAGCGAGGCTGGCATATCTTCTAATGTGTGCCGGGCCAACTCTTTTTCGATCTCTACTATGTTCCTTATTTTAAACAAAAACCAGGGATCAACATTGGTAAGCTGGTATATCCGGTCTATCGGATACCCGCGTTTGATCGCCTCGGCGATTGCGAACATCCGTTTGTCGGTGGGCTCCATGAGCTCTTTTTCCAGGTCGCCGAATGTTACGTTGTTGCAAACTAGACCGTTCATTCCGATATCCAGCATTCGTATCGATTTTTGAATGGCCTCTTCAAAGGTCCTGGCTATCGCCATTACCTCACCGACCGATTTCATTTCAGAGCCGATATGAAGACTGACGTGAGGGAATTTTTGCAGGTCCCATCGTGGATATTTGAGCACCACATAATCCAAGGCCGGCTCAAAACAGGCCGATGTTTCCTTGGTGATCATGTTGTCTATCTCGGTCAGACCATAACCGAGGGCCAGCTTGGTTGCAATAAACGCCAGCGGATATCCGGTTGCCTTGGAGGCCAGGGCAGAACTGCGGCTCAACCTGGCATTCAGCTCGATTATTCTATAGTCCTTCGAGCGAGGGTCGAGAGCAAACTGTATGTTGCATTCACCGATGATTCCAAGGTGCCTTGCGACCTTTATGGCAATCGACCTTAGTTTGAAATTCTCCGAGGCATTTAGGGTTTGCACAGGGGCGACTACGATACTTTCACCCGTATGAATGCCCATGGGGTCGGCATTCTCCATAGAGCAAACAACGATGCAATTGTTGAAGCCATCCCTTACGATCTCATATTCCAGTTCTTTCCAGCCTTCCAAATATTCTTCTATCAGGATTTGCTTTGTAAAAGAGAAGGCCTTTTCTGCAAGTGCGATTAATTCGGCTTGATTATGGGCAATACCAGAGCCCAAACCGCCCAAGGCGTAAGCAACTCTGCACATTACCGGATAGGTGATGCGTTCAGCCGCCCTGACTGCTTCCTCGACTCCATTGACGGCTTGACTCACCGGGGCTTCAAGGCCTATTTCTTGTAGTTCTTTTACAAACAGATCCCTATCTTCCGTCTTCTGTATCGCTGAGATTGGAGTGCCCAGGACCCTGATGCCTTGCTCTTGCAAGATACCCTTTTCGCTCAGTTCCACACCCACATTCAATGCGATTTGCCCGCCAAACCCGAGCAATATGCCATCGGGCTTCTCCTTTGCGATGATCTTTTCAACAAAACCGATATCCAAAGGCAAGAAATATACTTTGTCTGCCAAATGATCAGAGGTTTGAATTGTAGCGATGTTGGGGTTGATCAAAACGGTTTCAATCCCCTCTTCTTTCAAGGCCTTGATCGTCTGGCTGCCGGAGTAATCGAACTCGCCCGCTTGCCCGATCTGGATTGCCCCTGACCCTAAAACCAAAACTTTTTTGATGTTGAAGCGCCTTGCCCTCATTTGCTTATGGCCCTTAGAAACATATCGAATAAGAATTCAGTGTCATCCGGACCCGGAGATGCCTCAGGATGAAATTGTGTTCCGAAAAATGGTTTTGAAATATGTATGATACCTTCATTTGTTTGGTCGTTGGTGTTGTAAAACCACTCCCGCCAGTCCTGGGGCAAGGTAGCAGAATCCACGGCATAGCCATGGTTTTGGGATGTAATATAGCACCGCCTGGTCCCGGTTTCTTCACATGGTTGATTCTGACCCCTGTGCCCGAATTTCAATTTGTATGTGTCAGCCCCGGCAGCAAGACCTAAGATCTGAGAGCCCAGGCAAATGCCGAGGATTGGAATATTTCCTGAGAGCACTCTTTTGAGATTCTCTATGGTTGTAACGCATTGCTTGGGATCCCCAGGTCCATTGGAAATGACGATGCCGTCTGTTTTTTCTTTTGGAAAGTCGTAGTTCCATGGGACCCTGATAACCGTGAGGTTTCTTTCCAAAAAGGCGCTTATGATGCTGTTTTTTGCTCCGCAATCGACCAGCACGACCTTTGTGCTGCCTTTTTCATATACAAAAGGGGCTTTAAGGCTCACCTCAGAGACCAGGTTCCTTTTGTTGGGGTCTTCAACAGAAATGTCATCTTTATAGTCACAGACAACCTTGCCCAACATGGCCCCTTTTTCTCTCAGCTTCTTTGTCAGTGCCCTTGTGTCGACCCCACTTAACCCGGTGACGTGATGTTCTTCCATCCATTCAGACAGGGATTTCTCAGCGCTCCGATGGGAGTAATCTGCAGAGTAATCAGCGACGATTAAACCTTCAACATGAATCCTGTCCGATTCGAAATAGGTGAATAGGTTGTTTTCCTTTTGTTCTCCTGGGACACCGTAATTGCCGATGAGGGGATAGGTTAAAGCCAGTATTTGGCCATGATATGACGGATCGGTCAGGCTTTCCGGGTAACCGATCATGCCGGTATTGAATACTACCTCTCCGGCCACGGGTCTCCTGGCGCCAAACGTGTATCCCAGAAAAATGCTCCCGTCTTCTAAAACGAGTTTAGCAGTATGCCCCTTATGATTCATGCCTGTAACCTGATCTTTCTGTGTGCATCGTATTGCTTTGATCCTGGAGCTCGTTTGTATGAGCCATGTCCCTATCCCGAAACGCGATGTGCGATTCTAAATGCGCAGGCTGCCCCTGTGCCCAATGGTTTAAAATGACCAGGCCAGGGGCATTGCAATGGCAGAGAGAACTAAGCCGTTTTCTTAGTGTTTTTCAAAGAATTCTTTTGCGACTGTCAAATAGGCATCCCTGAAAGGTATTCCTTGCTTTACGAGACGGTAGGCCATTTCAGTGGCAAAAAGCTCATTCGTCATGGCACGGCTGCAGTTATCCTCGTTTACGCTTAGATTTTCGAACAGAAGAGTGACTACCTCGCTTTTTTAGTGAAGCCTATGAGGCCTCTTCCAGTATAGCGACAAATTCGCTTTCAATTTTCTTTCTGTTTTCATCCGTGTCGACAATAACAAGGATGGTATCATCCCCGGCAATCGTGCCGAGTATCTCCGGTATCTCAAGACGATCGACAATAGCCGCAACACTGTTTGCATTCCCAGGCGCGGTTCTTATCACGATAAGATTCTTGGTTGATTTGATTTCATCGACGAAATTATCGAATACGACTCTCAATTGCTCTCTGAGATTGTTTTCCGATGCTTTTTCAAGGATCTCGTACTTATAATGTCCTGGTTTGACTCGCACCTTAACGACGTTGAGTTCTTGGAGATCCCTTGAAACGGTCGCCTGCGTCGTCTGAACCCCACTGTTCTTCAACTGGTTGAGCAGTTGAATTTGGTCTGAGACTTCCTGTTCGGAGATGATTTTTTTTATTAGGTGCAGCCTTATTGCTCTTGTATAATCATTCATGATGGGCGCATGTTTATACAATAAGTGACCCTTTGTAAAGTATTTTTTGTATATTTTTTATGTGCCCCTCAGGAATTTATTATTCGCCTTCGCCACAGGCTACTTAGGCAAGGATGGTGGTACGACCGCGCCGCAGTTCGTAGAGCAAAGGGGCTGAACTTCAGCGCAATTCCGCTTGATGCCCTGCTGTTCACTGCAGGGAGTCTCGTTTGTTCAAGAGTGCCATGTGATGCAGATGAAGCGAGGATTCATAATACCTTTGGCCAGGAATTAAGGAGGCGAAGCATGGGACTATAGGTCGACTTTCGTGCACGTAGATAGTGGTCTCCCGTGCATGCTTTGATCCTCTTGAAAAGAATAAGATATGGATAAGGTAGTATTCTGTTGATAATAACCTAGTGCCATTTGGTTGATGCACTTTACAGCTAAAGCCATTTACCTTTGAAGGGTTTCGGAGTTTCAGACGATTCTTGGTCTAAGTAACTCATCGGAGGACGAAAACGCGCCATCCATATTTTTCGATTGGCTGCTAAGAAGAGCAACCAGGTAACCCATGGAAGCTGTGCCACGCTTTGGACACGTTGCCTACCAGGCCATCCTCACCTTTACACCCCGTGAGTGCAGGTCTTGTTTGATTTCTCTTATGGAATAGGTTTCATAATGCACTATGGAGGCAACTAGTGCCGCGTCGGCCTTGCCTTTGGTGAATACCTCATAGATGTGCTCAATAGAGCCCGCGCCACCTGAAGCAATAACCGGAATCCCCACAGACTCGGAGATCAGGGCGGTCAGATTCAGTTCATAGCCTTCCTGGGTGCCGTCAGTATCGATTGAATTAAGGCATATCTCGCCTGCTCCCAGCCGCTCAGCCTCTTGAGCCCAAGAAAGGGCATCCATGCCGGTTGGGGTGCGGCCCCCATGGATCACAATCTCGTAGCCGGATGGTATTGCTTTGGTTACGTTCACCTTTTTGACGTCCATCCCAAGGACAATGCATTGGCTGCCGAATGCCGTGGCCCCCTTGGCGACGATTTCCGGGTCCAGGACCGCAGCGGTGTTGACGCTCACCTTCTCTGCGCCTGCGAGCAAGACCCGGCGCATATCATCGATGGTCCCGATCCCCCC
>Ga0209427_10004018_pt1 | contig 17105 bp, 15 predicted proteins | sample DeeMarSWOR136_30_FD_187465 | JGI IMG/M metagenome (GOLD analysis project Ga0209427, IMG submission 187465) | Marine sediment microbial communities from White Oak River estuary, North Carolina - WOR-1-36_30 (SPAdes) (version 2) | ecosystem: Environmental > Aquatic > Marine > Intertidal zone >...
CCATCACAGGCCCCACAACTAAGAGGTTGTTACCCTTGTCCTTTTCCCTTAGTACCTCGCTGGCCTCGGCCTTAACAGCATATATTCCGTCCTCTACACCAGTTGTGTTCCACACAAACGTTAGGGACAATATAGACCCGGGGGGAAGACTGCTTATGATTTTGGTCTCAATGGCCGTTGTATCGTAATAAACAGTTACGCTGAAAGTTTCTGTGTAGTTACCTGGGTTTGCGACTGTTACGTATATTTCCAAGAGATGGCCTTCATAAACTCCCGACTCTGAAGGAGTGACACTCTCTACTGTCACATCGTGAAAAGCTACTACTTCCGTTAAATGTGGGTATCTATCCTTGTTGTATAAGTTGATTACGTACGGGAAATCTATAATGCCATCGCTTCCCGTTTCATTTTGGCCGGGTCCAGAATATACGTCTGGGCCAGCATAATCACTCCAGAAGTTACCTCCTTGAGGATATTCTGAATTCCATATGTTGACATAATCTTCGGGAAAAACAGAAACCTGAAATCTGTTGTTGACGAAATTGTTGTAGTAGAAGTTGTTGTCACGGGAGGCGCTGACAGTGACTCCAACATTATTGCTGTCCTTGACCAGATTCCCTTCAAACAGGTTGTCATCGGAAAAACTGAAAGCTACGCCGGCTCCGCCGCCGGTGGGTGTACTGTAGAGAATGAAATTACTACGGATCTGGTTTTGATGTGACTTGAAAAGATAAATACCATAGTGATTGGCAGTAATGTTGTTTCCGGATATATAGTTGTTAAGCGAGGAGTCTGCTAGAATTCCTATGTGGTTATTCTGGATTATGTTGTCTGACAATTTGTTCAGATACGAGTTCACAATTTGAATTCCACTCTTGGGCCATCCGACTCCACTATTACGCAAGGTAAAGCCAGATATTTCTACACGATTCCCACTAATTTTAATCACGGATCTTAAGCCGCTTCCATCAATTATTGTTGTGCTTCTATTCTCGCCTATAAGGGAGATGGACTTGTTCACCACGATGTTTTCGTAGTATATGCCCTGACCTACGAAAATTGTATCACCTGAAGTTGCGTTGTTTATGGCAGATTGAATAGAAGAAAATTCCTCAGGAACATAGATTACGCGCGAAGCTTCCGCAATTCTGAAGCTACGAATCTGCATTAAGGTCACTATAAGAACTATCCATAGAAAAGAGCTTATGCACCGTTTTTTTATCGATGGAGACATTACTCACGCGCCATAGTAATTCTGAGGAAACTTGCTTTTATTGATTTCGAAAGTGGTGTTCTATAATCCTTTTCTATAACAGAAACCTCGCTCTCCGTAATCTGAATTTCAGTTCTATAATATTCCTATAGGTGAAATATGCTTCTTTGAGAAGCAACACGTTTTTAGCTCTTCTTTAAATAGACGTGTGGGTGAAGAAATGGAAGGGGCTCAAGATATTGACAATGGTGGCGTTTCGACGAAACGTCGAGGCAGGCTAGATATCATCGCAGAAATCTTGGAATCAGCTGTCGACGGATCTGTTAAAACCAGAATCATGTACAATGCAAACGTCAACTTCGTTCAATTCAACTATTATTTGGAGTATCTTATGGAGGCACAGTTAATCGGAAGAATAGTACGTCTAGGAAAGACCATTTATAAAACAACTAGAAAAGGGAAGCTTCTCTTACAGAGATTTAGTGAAACTGTAGAAATGCTTAACGTGTGCTCTAACGATGTAGAGTGTGAGAAAGGCGATAAACCGTTAATAGTCAAGAAGGGGCCGATGGTTTACTTGATCAAGAAGTAATACGTAACCCCGTTCCTTTTTTTCTTCTAATTTGGCTGTTGTTATGCAAAAAACCGAAGTTGACAGTCATGCGCCTGTCTAAACGTGTTTTCCAAAATCTATAGCGACAAGAGCGACATCTATGATGTTAACGATACCGTTTCCGTCAATATCGCATTTTGGATTCCATCCGGGATCACCCTGACTTGTACCCCAAGCTATAGCCACAGAAGCTAAGTCTAGGATGTCGACTTTTCCATCTCCATTAATGTCCGTCAAATATTGGGCGCCTGCAAGCTCAAATCTTGTGCACTCTACAGCCTTTTGGTCTTCAAAGCTTGCACTTGCATATACATTGTATATCCCTCTCTCAAATTCAGAACTTAGCTGAAGGGTCAGCAGATACTCTCCCTGCTCTCCCGTTTCCAAGACCCTCACTGCGATTGCAGTGCCCTCAGGATCTTGGACTTCAAGCGCAACCAAAACTCCTTGGACAGGTGAATTGTCGTACATGACAAATCCAGAGATAATCACTGTCTCATCTGGTTCGTATTCATCGTCGTCTGTTTCCAGTGATAACTCTAATAGGGGAATGTGCTCAAGATTGAAGGAGGACGAGTTTGTGGCCTCTTCTCCATTGTGGATGCAGCTGACGTGCACCGTGTATGTTCCAAGCTGATTTTCAGTCGTCAATGTGAAGGATATACTGTACATTCCTGAACTGTTCGTCTCAGCGGTTCTAGTTAGAATAGGGGTCGCCGACGGGTCTTGAACCTCTAGGGCCACCATTGCATTTTCAACTGGAGTACTATTTGATTCAACTGTTACTTCAACTGAATTTGTAACTATGTTACATATTACATCCATATCTCCTGGCATTGTAGTCCAAACTTCCATTGCTGGATCACCATGAATGTGGAACATTTCAAAAGTTGTTCTTGATGCACTTTCAGATGGATTCCATGGATATGGTGAACAACCTCCTGGAACTATATATTTATCATACATCCAGAATTTTCCATAGTTCATTACTTGAGCTATTCTATAAACTTCTGTATCATATGGATTTGCTGAATTTTCATCTGGATAATCTGGATCGAAATCTGACCACATTGCATCGTAAAAACCTACGCATAATTCGTCATTATATCCACTGTAGCTTACTCTTGTTGAGGCAATTACTGCTGAAAATCCTTTGTTTTCGACTCGTATTCCAACCTCTCCTATTGATTCATAGTTGCCATCATTTGAATCTGTTTCTCCGTCAAACCATCCACTTTCACAGTTCAAACTAAACATAACAGGATACATTTCTCCATTGTCTATGTCATTTAATATATGATCTGTATTAAAATTTGGATATGACCAACCTGTGGAAACCATATCTGGATCGTTTTGTGAGCTACCATGATCTCGATGATTAGCAATTATCACACCATTATTTACGGCCTCAATTATGCCCTCTGTTGAACCTGGAGGTGAGGTTCCTTGATATTGTCTATTACAATTGAAACCTTTGGGGCTAAGAAAATCAAAGATTCTTTCAGATGTATGAACAAAGTATCTACCAGATTCTTGATAAGCAGCAAGCAGAATATCATCAAACCAATTATCATCCATATAAGGATTTTTACAATAATCTAATATTTTATTAACTACAATTGTAAGCTCATCTTCGTTATCAACCGATATTCTACCTTCATGAATATCTGGTAAATAATCATCAGATGGAAAAGCAACATACCAAAGATCCGTTCCAGTAAAACCTTGTCCACCATATGGATAAGGATGTGAATACAAGTAATTAACGGGTATATGATCTGCATCACCCACAATAAGTAAGAATGAAGGTGGTAGTTCCCAGTTATCATATGCATTTGTCATATAGGTTCGAAGATCTTCAGAAGTAGTTCCAATATCAGACCATTTTACAACTTTTGTTTCTAAACCTGTAGAATGCCTCCATTCAGCAAGTGGTAAAATTTCATCATAAAAATCATCATAAACAACAATTAAAAAATCAGCTCTATCACTATTTCCCCTTCCACCGTTATTTGTTGGATTGTTTACCTTTGCTCTCTCTAGATTTTGTGAGTTTATTAAAAATGCATCAAAAATTGGTTGGAAATGAATTGATCTTAATCTTTCTGTTATAAATTCATCTGTTCCACCAATAAAATTAATATTCACATCAATAGTATTATATTTTTTTAGGATTTTTGTTACAGGATTGTAAACAAATGGATAAATCGTAATTCTGTTAATTTTACATCCTCTTATTATTGCCTCTGAGGTTATTTCAACAACTGAATTTGGATAAAATTCGTTTTTTGAATAAAAACTTTCATTTTTTGTAAATGGCGGATCAACAAATCCGCCTGTATCAGGTTTTGGTGGTTGAGCAGGATAAATATTATAATTTTTATAAATTATTGGATCAGAGTAAGTATAATCAGCATTTACAGTCGCTCCTTGAGGAACAGCAATATTATAACTGATTTGTGGTAATTCAGCTTTTCCAAAATCAGAAGTTGAACCTAGATTTTCCATAATTATTCTTTTGTAAACATCACCATTACCTTCAATCTCATCTGATGTAAATTCACCAAATGTAACCTGAAAATCACATCCAGTAATATCTGATTTTTCTAAGTTATATCCAAATGTTATATTTTCTGATGGTTTTTTAATTTCAAAAGCACTAATAAGTGGAAGTATGGATACTAAAAACAAAGCACTTATTACTAGCAGAATCTTCAGCCTTAAAAATATTTTTTTTATATTTTGTTTCATGATTTTCCCCTAAATCTAAATATATTAACAGTTGTTAATTAATATACTATATTCACTTATATAATAAAAACTTTAGGGAAAAATATTATAAAATCAATAATATTTTATTTAAATAAGGAACATAGAATATAGTCGACAGTGTCTTCAAAAAAGCTATCTTTGTATTTTTCTAATATGTCAAATATTCCTTCTTCATTTTTTACTTTATAGTTTACTTCATTACCTTTAGATTCTACTTCAACAACATTAATATTTAAAAGTTTTTCAAGATAAAAGGCAATAGTTGTTGGATGTTTCTTTAAAAATTTACTAATCTCAACTTGAGATGAATTTGGATTTAAAAGTAAATAGGCAATAATTTTAAAGGGGATCTCTTGTCTAAGCATATTTATTATTGTTTTATCTTCATTTTCCACTTTACTTGCAATAAAAAATCCAATATCTTTTCCATTATCTTTTCCAATAGTAACTTTAAGTTTTTTCAGATAATTGAGATGGTAATTAAGAGTGCTTTTTGGGATATTTAATTTTCTGGATAATTCATTGATACAAAGACCGGGATGTTTTAAAATAAAGTTGTGAATTTCTTTTCTAGTCTCTAGTTCTAATTCCTCTCTTTTTACCAACATATTTCACCTCTTCTTTTAATATTATTTTGTAAGCAGACCTATATAAAAAATGTGACATATTCAACTTAATAAATGAAAAAATGACAAAAATATTGTTTTTTTAACAAATTATTAGAATATTTTTATTATTTGACATTTTAATTACTTATATGGAAAATTTAATATATTAATAATTCATTGAGTATATTTATGAAAAATACTGTTGGAGAAATATGGAAGTTTTTGGATAACAATCCCTGTATTAAGAGAGATTTAAGTAAAGGATTAATCAATTCTAGAGCACTTGCTAAATATATTGTAAAAACTCAAAACATGGATGCAACACTTGATGCTGTAATTAGTGCTATACGTAGATATGATGTTGGAAAAAAAGATGATATTTTTCTTAATGCAAGAAAATTAGTCAGTCAAACCTTAAATTTATCAACCAGAAGCGGACTTGCTGAGATTGCTTTAATTAAAGATGAAGATGTACAAAGATCTATTCCAGGGCTCTTTGATGTTATCCAATATTCCAGAGGTGAAGTGCTAAGGATAATTCAAGCAACTGAATCTATAAAATTAATTGTTGACGAAAAAAATATAGAAAATGTAATAGCAGTATTTCCAAAAAATAAGATTATTAGCGTTAATAAAAATCTTGCTGAAATTAATATGCATATGGCTCCTAAAATGATTGTTACATATGGGATTCTAGCAGTAATTGCAAATGAACTAGCAATAAACAGTGTAAATATTTTAGAAGTAATGACTTGTTTACCAGAAATGATACTATTTGTAAAAGAAGAAGATATTTTGAAAGCTTATCAAATATTATATCAACTATGCCATCCTGAGAATTAGTTAATTATTTTCCTTTGAACATTGGTTTTCTTTTTTCAATAAATGCTTTCATTCCTTCTTTTTGATCATGAGTTGAAAAACTACTACTGAAATAAGAAATCTCAAGCGCATTTGCTTTATTTAAATCAATATCCATACCTTTATTTACCAATGATTTTATAAAATTTGTTTGTACAGTTGATTTATTCGCAATTGATAATGCAATATTATTTGCTTCTTCCATTAATTTTTCGTTTTCAACTACCTTATTAACAAGTCCAATTTCATAGGCTTCTTCTGCACTAATATTTCTACCAGTAAGAAGTAATTCTTTTCCCTTCATTTTACCAACAAGCCTTGGTAGTCTCTGTGTCCCTCCAAATCCAGGGTGAACACCAAGATTAATTTCAGGTTGGCCAATCTTTGCATCCTTTGCAGCAATTACTATGTCACACGCCATTAGGGTTTCACATCCGCCCCCAAGAGCAAAACCATTAACCGCCGCAATAAATGGAAGTCTAGAATCTTCGATTTTATTGAGGAGTTCATGTCCTAGTTCTGAAAACTCCTTTGCTTCAAGTGGTGTCATATTTGACATCTGCTTAATGTCTGCACCTGCAATGAATGCTTTTCCTTCGCCTGTTAATATTACTACTTTTATTTTATTATCTTTATCAAGTTCCGTAACTGCATTTGATATCTCTATTATTGTTTCTTGATTTAATGAATTTAATGCTTGAGGCCTATTTATTTTTAGATTAGCAATTCCATCTTTTTTTTCCACAATTATATTTTTATAAGCCATATTTTTCACCTACTTTGAATAATCATAAAATCCTTTACCTGTTTTCCTTCCAAGATAGCCTGCATGAACCATTTTTTTAAGAAGTGGACAAGGTCTATATTTTGAATCATCAAATCCTTCATATAAAACAGTCATAATGTTTAAAACAACATCAAGTCCTATTAAATCTGCAAGAGCCAGCGGTCCCATAGGATGGTTCATTCCAAGTTTCATAACCTGATCGATATTTTCAGCAGTTCCAATACCTTCCATAAAACAATATATTGCTTCATTAATCATAGGCATTAGAAGTCTGTTTGAAACAAAACCAGGACCATCGTTAACTTCAATTGGGATTTTTCCCATTTTTTCTGAAATTTCCTCTATAATTTTTTCTGTATTATCATCTGTTCTCATACCTCTTATAACTTCTACAAGTTTCATCAAGGGAACTGGGTTCATGAAATGCATTCCTATAAATTTTTCTGGTCTACTTGTTACAGATGCTAAATCTGTAATAGGAATTGTTGAGGTATTAGATGCTAAAATTGTATCCTTTTTACATATTTTATCAAGATCTTTAAAAAGTTCCTTTTTAACTTTAACATTTTCAAATATTGCCTCGACAATTAAATCAGAATCTTTTAAATCTTCAAGTTTTGTAGTTCCTTTTATTCTTGATAAAATCCCTTTTTTTTCATCTTCGGTCATTTTTTCTTTTTCAACACTTTTTGATAAGAATTTATTAATTTTATTTATTCCATTATCAACAAGCTCTTTGTTAATATCTCTTAGAGTTACATTATAACCAGCTTTAGCAGCAACAATTGCAATACCATGTCCCATTTGACCTGCACCTATAACTCCAATTTTTTTAACAGCCATATTTTTTTCACCTCTCAACAATCATTGAAACAGCATTCCCCCCACCAAGACATATTGTTGCAAGACCCCTATGTTTCTTTAAATTTTTCATAGCATGCATAAGAGTAATAAGTATTCTTGAACCACTACAACCTATTGGATGGCCTAGGGCTACTGCACCGCCATGAACATTAAATTTATTTTCAGGTATTCCAAATTCATTTATCAATGCAACACTAGCTGAAGAAAATGCTTCATTATGCTCAACTAAATCAATATCATCAATAGAAAGATTCATACTTTTCATCAGGTTTTTTACTCCTGGAATGGGTGCTCCCATAACATAAGCAGGTTCAACTCCACTTGTATTATAACCTTTTATTGACGCAAGTGGTTCTAATTTTAACTTTTTAGCTTTTTCAGCACTCATTATAACAACAGCAGATGCTCCATCAGTAATTTGTGATGCATTACCAGCGGTAACAATTCCATCTTTTTTGAAAAATGGTGGAAGCTTTGAGAGTTTTTCCAAGGTTGTGTCTGCTCTAATACCTTCATCTTTATCAAAGATTATTGGATCTTTTTTCTTCTGTGGAATTTCTAAAGGCATAATTTCATCCTTAAACCAACCATTTTCAGTTGCTTTTGCAGCCTTTTTATGACTGTTGAGTGCAAATTTATCACAATCTTCTCGAGTAATATTATGCCGTTCAGCAACAACTTCTCCAGTGTTACCCATGTGAAAATCATTATAAACATCCCAAAGACCGTCTCTTACCATACTATCAATTATTTTTCCATCAAATAATCGATAACCAAAACGAGCTTTATCAAGTAAATAAGGACAATTTGTCATACTTTCCATTCCACCAGCAACAATAATTTCTGCATCACCACATTTTATTGCTTGAGTTGCTAATACTACTGCCTTTAAACCTGAACCACAGACTTTGTCTATATGAAATGCACCTACTTCATAAGGAATTTCTGCATTAATTGCTGCTTGACGTGCGACATTTTGTCCTAAACCTGCAGATACAACATTACCCATTATTACTTCATCAATATCTTTTGGTTTTAAATTGGCCTTTTTAACAGCTTCTTTTATAATCATTCCACCAAGTTGGGGAGCTGAAAAACCTTTTAAACCACCTCCAAACCTGCCCTGTGCTGTTCTTACACCTGAAACTATTACGACATCTTTCAAATTTGTAGCCTCCTCCAAATAATAAATTTAGTCCTGCAATATAATTAAGACTTAAATTATTTTCCAAAATTAAGTTACATCTACCTCTAAAAAACAAAAACCTTTTAACTCTGCTTTAATAACATCTCCCCTCTTAATTTCTCCCACTCCTTCAGGTGTACCAGTCATTATTAGATCACCTTTTTCAAGTGTCATTATTTTTGATATATATTCAATTATTTCTTCAATTGAAAAGATCATATTATTTGTGTTTGAACTCTGTTTTATTTTTCCATTTAATTTTAGTGAAATATCAAGATTTTGAGGATTTGGCACATTTTCTTTTAAAACAACTTCACTAATTGGTGCAAAAGTGTCAAAACCTTTAGCAATACCCCAAGGCCATCCTTTATTTTTTAAATTATTTTGAATATCTCTAGCAGTTATGTCTAAAGCAACTGCATAACCAAAAACATAGTTCATAGCATCTTTTTTTAATACATTTTTACATTTTTTCCCAATTATTACTGCTAATTCAACTTCATGATGTACACATTTTGACATTTTAGGTATTTGAATTGAATCACCATTAAAAATTACAGAACTTGCGGGTTTAAAAAAAATCAAAGGTTCTTTTGGTATTTCAGATTTCATTTCCTCAGCATGTTTTTTATATGTTCTAGCAAGACAAACAAGTTTTCCAATTTTAAGGTTTATATTTTTATTATTCTTAATTTTGTAACTTATCATATATTTGGAATTACATCCTCCGATATAAAGATTTTACAATAAATTTCTTTAATGTATTGTATATACCCACCTAAGGGAGTTTATGGAATTTATCCCAAATTCAAATTTAAAAAAACAAATGCTTGAAGAGATTGGGCTAAAAACTATTAATGATTTATTTTCAGATATTCCAAAAAATATTGTAATCAATGATTTAGATTTACAAAATGGATTATCACAACAAGAAACAGATAAGAAATTAAGAAAAATTGCTTCAAAAAATAAATCTTTATATGAACTTTTAAGTTTTATTGGAGGAGGTATAAAACCACATTATATACCCCCTATTGTAAAATCAATTATATCTAGATCAGAGTTTTTTACATCATATACACCATATCAATCTGAAGCAAGTCAAGGTTTTCTACAAGCTATGTTTGAATATCAAAGTCTAATTTCTGAATTAACAAAACTTGAAATTGCAAACTGTTCACTATATGATGATGTAACAGCTCTTGCTGAAGCAGCTCTGATGTGCTCCCGTATAAATAGAAAAAAAATATTTATAGTTCCAGAAAATATTTCTTATGATAAAAAATCTGTTTTAAAAAATTATACAAAAGGTGCAGATATAAAAATAAAAGAAATACCTTTTGATATTGAAACTGGAAAAATTGATATAAATCAACTTGAAAAAAATATTAATAATGATATTGCTGGTGTCTACATAGAGAATCCCAATTTCTTTGGTATTTTTGAAGATCAAATTAATAAAATTAACAAATTAATAAAAGATTCAGATTCATTGTTTGTAGTTGGAATTGATCCATTAAGTCTTGGCATTGTTAAAAGCCCTGGTGAGTTTGGAGCAGATATTGTAATTGGTGAAGGAAGGTCTCTAGGAAATGCAATAAATTTTGGAGGGTCTAGTCTTGGTATTTTTTCATGTAAAAAAGAATTTTTAAGACAGATGCCCGGTAGAATTATTGGTCTTACAAAAGATAGTTCTGGAAAGCGTGCTTTTAGTATGACACTTCAAACAAGGGAACAACACATTAGAAGGGGTAGAGCTACTAGTAATATTTGTACAAATGAAGGTCTATGTGCTCTTAGTGCAGTTACTTATCTATCTTGGCTTGGTAGTGACGGTTTAGAAAAATTAAGTAAAATAAATTATGAAAATGGACAAAATCTTGCAAAAAAAATTGAGACAATCAAAGGCTTTAAAAAAATGTTTAGTGGTACCCATTTTAATGAATTTGTAATAAAATGTGAAAAAAATCCTAATGACATAAACAAGGAACTTTTAAAAAATAACATTCAGGGTGGTCTTTTAATTGATAAATGGTATCCTAAGTTAAAAAATTGTATGCTTTTTGGAATAACTGAGATCCATTCAAATGATGATATTGAAAATTTGATTTCTAAATTAAAGGGGGTCTCAAATGTATAGATCTGCTATGTTTGACGAACCCTTATTAAATGAAATTCCATCATATAAAATTGATAAAATTGAGACAATAACAACCTTACCAAAATCTTTACAAAGGGCAAAAAAAGTTGATATTCCTAATCTTGATGAAACTCAAATTGTTCGTCATTTTAATCATCTAAGCCAGATTAATTACGGTATTGATACAGGAATTTATCCATTGGGTTCTTGTACTATGAAATATAATCCTAAAATTTGTGAAGAAATTGCTTCTTGGGATAGTTTTACAAATACACATCCTTATCAAGATATTTCAACAGTTCAAGGAAATCTAGAAATAATGTTTGAGCTTGAAAGAATGCTTTGCGAAATTACTGGGATGGATTATTTTTCACTTCAACCAGCTGCTGGAGCACATGGAGAATTTTTAGGGATGCTCCTAACAAGAGCATATCATGAATTTAATAATGATAATAAACGTAATGAAGTAATTCTTCCTGATACTGCTCATGGAACTAATCCTGCAACTGTTACAATGGCAGGTTATAAACTTATTGAAATTCCATCTACAAAAGATGGAACTGTTGATTTAGATTCACTAGAAAAAGCAATTTCAGATAAAACTGCTTGTTTTATGCTTACAAATCCAAATACACTTGGAATTTTTGAATCTGAAATAAATAGAATATCAAAAATTGTTCATAATGCTGGTGCACTATTGTATTACGATGGAGCAAACATGAATGCTATTATGGGTAAAGCAAGACCTGGCGACATGGGATTTGATATTGTCCATTTAAATTTACATAAGACCTTTGCTACACCTCATGGTGGTGGTGGACCTGGTAGTGGACCAGTTGGTGTAAAAATTAAGCTTGAAAAGTTTTTACCAATACCAAGAATTGTAAAGAAAAATAATAATTATTTTTTTGTTTACAATGCTCCAGAATCAATTGGAAAAATAAAAGGTTTTTATGGTAATTTTTCTGTTCTATTAAAAGCGTATATATATATTACTTTAATGGGAAAAAATGGATTACAAGAAGCATCTGAAATTGCAGTTCTTAATTCTAATTATATGAAGGAAAAAATTCTACGTTCTAAAAAATATGAGATGCCTTATAAAAAATTGAGGAAACATGAATTTGTCCTATCCTGTGAAAAATTAAGACAGGAAAAAGGAATTAGAGCTATGGATATTGCAAAGCGTTTACTTGATTATGGTCTTCATCCCCCAACAATATATTTTCCACTAATTGTAAAAGAAGCTTTGATGATAGAACCAACTGAAACTGAATCAAAATCAGATTTAGATAAGTTTATAGATGCATTGATAAGAATTGCAGATGAAGATCCAGATTTAATTAAAAACTCACCAAAAAATACACCTGTTAAACGAGTAGATGAGGTAAATGCTACAAGAAATCCAATTACAACATGGAATATGATTTAATCTTCTTCTTTTTCCATAAGTGATAAAAAAATACCTATAATACCAGGGATAACCAGTACAATTGTTATTGAATAAATACCGATATCATACCATACTCCATATCTACTTCCCCAATAAATATAATGAATTATTCCTCCTAAAAGAAAGATAATAGACAGTACTGTGTAAATGTTATAGTTTTTTAATTTGATGTTGAACAAATCTTTAATTATTCCCATATTTTTTTCACCTTTTTATTCTATGGGAGCACTGGAACGTACTCCCTTCAACAGGAGGGGAATCAGTTAAGATATCCCCTTTACAGCGTATCTTGGGTAATCAGTTCTCTCTCTTTAATCTTTTCTTTCTTTTTTTCTATTTTTGAAATAATTTTTACAACAATTGGAGGTAGTTTAATTTGACTTGTTTTTCGTATTCTCGTCTAAAATGTTTTAATCAGTGTCCCATGAAGTATAAATTTCAGTATATTGATAAAGTTAAAGTTGAAGTTAAGGAAAATATTGAATTATTTCTTGGTAAAAGGGTGCATGAAACGTTGAAGAAGTTGTATTGGGATCTTTGGTACAATAGATTAAATTCTTTGAGACAACTCTTAAATTTTTTATATAATAATTGGTCTAAAAACTGGAATAATTCGATTAAGATTGTAAAAGAGGATTGTAATCAAGATGACTATCTTAGGATGGCTGATAAATATATCATAGATTATTACAACAGATATTATCCATTTAATCACAATAGGACAATTGCCATTGAAAAACGTATTATAATTGATCTAAATGGAATTAGAAATCACCAGCTATGTGCTTACATTGATAGAATTAATAAAACAGAAGATAGAGTTTATCAGATTCATGATTATAAGACTTGCTCAAGAATGCCATCTAATGAGTATTTTAAAAGTGATTGGCAGCTCCCTTTATATGCCTTAGTGCTTAGGGAAAGATATCCTTACATAAAAAATGTCAGCCTAGTTTGGCATATGCTTAAATCTAATAAAGAAATCATATCTGGAAGATCCGATGAGGAATTGAAGAAGTTAAAAAAAGTTATCATACAATTGATTGATACCATTGAAAACACTAATGAATTTCCTTCAAATCCTTCAAAACTTTGTGACTGGTGTGGTTTTAAGCCGATCTGTAGATAGTGTTCTATACTCTGACCAATCTCGATTATTAGATATTATAACTTATGCTTTATTAAAAAATGTTGATGTAATATTCAATAGCATGTATGTATAATAATAGTTGAAATAGTTATTTCTAAAAAGAGCTTTGACCTAATAGTCCCTTTTACACCTAATATAAAATCTATCTAAACAAGGGTAATAATCTTGTAAGCAATGGAAAACTATCTAACAAACTAAGGAAAAATGAATTATAAAATTCATTACTCCTTGGATTATTTACACTAAAATATCCCCAAGTACCCCACAAGTTTTCGGTATCTTTCGCACGTGCTTTAATGATAAACTTTCCAAATCCTTGCCACTGGTGAGCAATAGTTACTGTTTCTCCTGATTCATATGGTCCCATCCAGTCATTGTAAGTTCCATCTCCCCATTCAACATAAAAATAGACCTTTCTATTAAGAGGGGACGTTGATTTAAATGTGTATTTGTATTCAATTCCAGGGATTACTTTTTTTGGTCCATTAATATCTGGTATAGAAGGTCCATTTGGATCTAAAGATAATACAGCATGAAGATAACCCCAAGAACCTGGATGATAACCATCATTCCAAGAACCAACATACACTGTCCCATCTTCACCGATTGCAGGTGCAGACATAATCCAATCAGTGGCAAGCATTATACGCCAGCGCTCGCTACCATCTGGGTTAACAGCAATAAGTTCACCACCATCATATACATCAATGTGTGTCCCGAAATATATAGTTCCTTCAGCAGAAGTGCAGGGTGTTCCTTCTTCTATTCTTCTATCGGTTCCAGGATCATATGTCCATTTGATTGAACCATTATCTGGGTTGATTGCATTTAGGTTGGTCCATCCGCAATATATGGTTCCATCTGGTCCAATCGTGGGTGAAGTACCACCATGAACATAGGTTGTCCATTTTAGTGTTCCATTAGGGTAAAACGCACTAAGAATACCGTTTGTAGCTGAAACAGTATAGATTATACCATTATCATCTATGCAGGGGCTGGTTCTTATTCTTCCTCCTGTGTTATATTTCCATTTAATTGTACCATTGTTTGGGTATAGTGCATATAGGTGTTTGTCCCATGAGGTTGCATATATAGTCCCATCGTCACTTATGGCTGGTGCTGAGTATACTTTTTCGTTTGCATGGAATTTCCATTTGATAGTACCATTTGGGTAAAATGCAAAAACATTCCAGTGGTCTGTCGCGGGGACATAGATTATTCCGTCTTCACCAACAGTTGGTGATGCCCATGTTGGCCCTATGTTATATTTCCATTTAAGTGTACCATTGCTTTTATAAATAGCAAATAAATAATTCGGCATCGCCCAGATACTACCAACATATAGAACACCATTTTTATCAATAGCAGGAGCAGAAGTTATTATACCACCACTTATTTCAAATCTCCATTTCTCAGTACCGTTAGGATAAATAGCGAATAGATCACTTGCACCAACATATATAACTCCTTTGCTATCGATCACTGGACTACCTGTGACTTCATGATCGTTTGTATCAAATCTCCATTTCTCCTGACCAATGTTATCTGCTGTGCTGTACTGGCTACGTCCTGTGTTTCTTATATCATGGCAGTACATGGGCCATGGAGCCTCTGTCAAACCATTTATTGATTTTTTTTGTTTATTATAAGGAAATGGTTGTTTAGTTTTTGTTTCTTTATTTTTTATGTTTATTTTATAATCATATGATGGCCCATAGCTGGTTTGATTATTATTAATAAAAAAGTCATAGTTTTTTTGTTCTTCATTTATTGAATTGTTATGATTTAATGAAATTGAATGATTTCCAACTGTAACGGGTAATGTTGATGAAAAAATTAATACAATCATTAACCAAATAATTATAAGCTTCTTTTTATACAAATAAATATGCATAAATAAAACTCCCTTTTGATATATTTATTATGTTTTTTCGTATTTATAAAACTTTGTAGCATAATTTTGTTACAAAAAGAATAATTATTATAACAATATATATATATATATATATCAAAATATCATTTTGTTGCATAAAAATGGGTTATATTTAAATATTTTAAATTTTATTTAGTTTTTTAAAGTGAGGAGGAAAATATTATGAGTATTAAGAGAAAAAGGTTGTTTTGGTGTAGTCTTTATGAGGTGGTTAGCTTATGAATAAAAAGATAGGTACAATATTAGTATGTTTTCTATTGTCAAGTATTATCTTGTTAGTTGCTAACAATGAATTTGATGTTGAGGCCTCTGGCGGTGGTGGAACTGATGATGGTGGAGATAATAGTATTGGTTTAGATATGGATTATATGAAGGTAGTCCTATTTGGAGAAGACTTGACCAGAAGGTTGGTGTCTTTACACTTTTCCTTTCCTTCTCTCTTCATGCCTTTGGACTTCTCATTAGTGCCTACCGGTGGCAAATTCTCATTCGCGCTCAAGGGGATGAGGTTCCTTTGGGTTTTCTGGCAAAATCCTACCTAGTGGGCAATTTCTTCAACCTTTTCCTGCCCACTCGATTCGGCGGAGATGTGGTTCGCATCTGGGATGGCTCCCGTTATTCACGTTCTCTCCTGAAATCCTCAGCCATCGTCCTCGTCGAACGCTTCACAGGAATCATCATACTCCTTGTGTTTGCCTTTGCTGTATCGGTTTCCCGTCTCCATATAGCCCAGAGCCTTCCTGTTATCTGGATCTCACTCCTTGTTGGTCTCCTTGGACTCCTCATGGCCCTCCTTTTTTTCACACCCTTTGCCCAAGTTCTCCTCACGAAGATTCCTGAAAGGGGAGTTCTCACCAAAATCAAGGCCAAGATGTGGGAGTTCCGGAAGATCGTTCTGGTCTACAGACAAAAAAAAGGCGCGTTTTTCCGGGCACTGTTCTGGGCATTTCTTCTTCAGATCAACGTGATTCTTCATTACTGGCTTGCTGGGAAAGCCTTTGATCTTGGTATTCCGCTCCTTGATTACTTCATCTTCATTCCCGTCATTCTTCTCATCCTAACCATCCCTTTGACGATCAGTGGCTTGGGACTCAGGGAAGTCCTTTTCATCGAGATATTCAAAACCTATGGCATCGCAAGTTACGTGGCCATCTCTTTCAGTTTGATCGCTGATTTTGCCTTTACGCTCATCATCGGAATCATCGGCGGTATTATTTTCATCACAAGAAAATGAGTGTTTAAGCCTTCCTGGATTCGACCGACTAAAACATAAAAGGGCAAAGACTCTATGGATTTAAAGCCACTTATCGGATAAAATATTTAGAGGATGAGAACTTGTTTAGTCAAAGAAATTTTCTTCATCTTCTTTCTCACCTTGGTTCTCCCTGCCAATCCTCATGGCCAATCTTCTTCTTCCCAGCAAAACATTTCAGAATATGAGAAAAAATTAACTGAAATATCCGAACAGATAACAGATATCCGGAAGAAAATCACAAAAGAGGAACAGAGAAAAACTTCCGTTCTC
>Ga0209427_10004019_pt1 | contig 17103 bp, 13 predicted proteins | sample DeeMarSWOR136_30_FD_187465 | JGI IMG/M metagenome (GOLD analysis project Ga0209427, IMG submission 187465) | Marine sediment microbial communities from White Oak River estuary, North Carolina - WOR-1-36_30 (SPAdes) (version 2) | ecosystem: Environmental > Aquatic > Marine > Intertidal zone >...
ACAAAGTGAGACATTGGTGGATTTGAGAGGTGGGAAAGAAAGGCGACCACGACAGCCAACTGGACTAGCCGAGTAACGATATATTGGGGCTGATCATATGACGCAAATAGTGCCGATTTGCTTGCCACGATCTTTAATTATCAAGAAGTTACGGTAATGAACGACCCTGCAGTAAGCCGCGGGGTATCAAAATAAGTGTTTTATCTTTTCTATCGCAGCAAGCTGCGGGGAATTAAACCCTACAGATTTCGCATCGCCCTTTAAGTGATTAGAGTAATCCGTGTAATCTGCGAAATCTGTGGATTAAATGTAATTATCAATACTAAGAAAGGAGGTTTCAAATGGCAAAACAGAAGAAACTGACCACCAACGCTGGCGCTCCTGTGGCCGACAACCAGAACGTGATGACTGCCGGACCGCGAGGACCGCAGCTATTGCAGGATGTCTGGTTCCTGGAAAAACTCGCCCACTTTGATCGGGAGGTGATCCCCGAGCGACGCATGCACGCCAAGGGCTCTGGAGCTTACGGCACCTTCACCGTCACCCATGACATAACCCGCTATACCAAAGCCAAAATATTTTCTAAGGTGGGGAAGAAGACCGAGTACTTCACCCGTTTTTCCACGGTGGCTGGTGAGCGTGGTGCCGCCGACGCCGAGCGTGACATTCGAGGCTTTGCAATCAAATTCTATACGGAGGAAGGGAACTGGGATCTGGTAGGCAACAACACGCCCGTATTCTTTCTGCGCGATCCACTCAAGTTCCCCGACCTCAATCACGCCGTCAAGCGGGACCCCCGAACCAACCTGCGCAGCGCCCTCAACAACTGGGACTTCTGGACCTCGCTGCCTGAGGCGCTGCACCAGGTCACCATTGTCATGAGTGATCGGGGCATTCCCGCTTCTTACCGCCACATGCACGGCTTTGGTAGCCACACTTTCAGCCTGATCAACAAGAAAAATGAACGATTCTGGGTCAAGTTTCACTTCAAAACACAGCAGGGCATCCGCAACCTGACCGACGCAGAGGCTGCGAAGGTCATCGGCATGTGCCGGGAAAGCCACCAGCGGGACCTGTACGAGAGCATCGAGCGGGGCGACTTTCCCCGCTGGACCATGTATATCCAGGTGATGCCGGAAAAGGAGGCGGCCACCTGTCCTTACAACCCCTTCGACCTCACCAAGGTCTGGTTTCACAAGGATTATCCCTTGATTAAGGTAGGCGAACTCGAGCTGAACCGCAACCCTGAAAACTACTTTGCCGAGGTCGAACAGTCGGCCTTCAACCCGGCCGCCATCGTACCCGGCATCGGTTTTTCACCGGACAAGATGTTGCAGGGACGTCTTTTTTCCTACCACGATGCCCAACTTTACCGGCTCGGCGTGAACCACCACCTGATTCCGGTCAATGCCCCCCGCTGTCCATTCCACAGCTACCACCGCGACGGTGCCATGCGGGTTGACGGCAATTACGGCAGTACCCTCGCTTACGAGCCCAACAGTTACGGCGAGTGGCAAGAGCAGCCGAAATTTGCCGAACCGCCCCTCAGCCTGGAAGGAGACGCCGACCACTGGAATCATCGCGAAGACGAAGATTACTATTCCCAACCTGGCTTACTCTTCCGCCTGATGAGCGCCAAGCAGAAGAGGGCACTCTTTGGCAACACCGCCCGCGCTATGGGCGACGCGCCGATGAACATTAAGATCCGCCACATCGGCAACTGCATGAAGGCTGATCCGGCTTACGGCAAGGGGGTAGCCAAAGCACTTGGCATCCCGCTTAGCAAAATACCCAAATAGGCATCGAGTCCCCATCGCACCTAGGCTCAAATGTCACAGGCGGAGCGAGTCAAGGCCACCCTGGTGTGAATCGAATAGGGGAGTTACCTATAACTATCAATGGATAGTCAGACCAGCTAATGGGGTAGCCGGGGGTTTTTCTTCCCAGGCCCCTACACTATCTGCCGTCGCATAAAAGCTATGGCAGGACACGCCTATTATTCGGGTCCGCAACTTTCGATGAGCTCAAGATGCCCTGAGCTAATTCGAAGGGCACCAAGCCGTTCACGAAGATTATCGGGCCATGGCCGGATAAGAAGTATCAACCCACAGATCTTTGAAAGCAAGGCGGTGTAGGGTGTTCGGCCTTGTATGAGGTTCCCGTTCGTCGGCTCGCCTTGCGCTTCGCTCCGGCCCTTCAGAAATTACCTCATGGTAATGCCCTTGCAAGAGAAGATAAAGGCAACATCTTAAGGGGCTGTTGCCCCCTGTTGACTCACTAAAGGAGGGATACATAAAAGTGGGAATTGGACCAAAGGTCGGAGTTGGTGTAATCATCAGGCGTTCCAGTCGAGTTCTTCTCGGACGCCGCAGAGGAACACATGGCCCTGGAACGTGGCAGTTTCCGGGTGGGCACTTGCAGTACGGGGAGTCTGTAGAGGAATGTGCACGACGTGAATTACTCGAGGAAACAGGACTAATGCTTGAGGAAGTCCAACTGGGTCCCTACACTAATGACATCTTTGACGAAGCGAACTGTCACTATGTCACCCTTTATGCTGTAGGCGACTCGTTAACCGGCGATGCGCGACTACGCGAACCAGAGAAATGTGAAGAGTGGGCTTGGTTTGAATGGTCGCGTTTGCCACGACCACTGTTTTTACCTATTCAAAATCTCCTCAAATTGGGTTATGACCCGTTTGCAACGGACGGGTTACGGTAAGGTGTGTAAAGGAAACAATGAGGGAGGTCTACAGCTTCCCCTGTGATACTGAAACCGTCAAAGTAATTATAAGTCAATCCTCAATGTAGTCCAACAACTGGATGCAGTCGATTTTCAAGAGGCGAGGCCTTTTGAAAACGATTGGTCCCTCATGTTGGGTATCAAGATCGGAGGGAGCCACCATGATCAAGCACACCGGGGCCGCAATCACAACTCTCATGATTCTAGTGTGCGGTGTTGCCATGGCAGAGACAACAGCCAGCAAAGAGTCTGCAGCCATTGCTGCGGCGGAAGCTTGGCTAAAACTCGTCGATGAAGGGAAGTATATGGACAGTTGGAGACAAGCTGCTGAGTATCTCAAGGCGGCGGTCAAGCCAGACCAATGGGAACAGTCTATGCGGGCGTTCAGGCAGCCTCTGGGGGGCACAGTATCTCGAACCCTGAAAAGCAAGAACTATGCGACCTCGCTGCCCGGAGCTCCAGATGGCGAGTACGTAGTCATACAATACGAGACCTCGTTCGAGAATAAGAAATCCACTATTGAGACCATTACGCCCGTGGTAGAGAAAGACGGAATGTGGCGAGTCTCTGGCTATTATATCAAATAGGGGAAATAATGGGGGAGCTCGATTGCCGCGTTAGTAAGTATCAGAACTGAGGTGGTAAACAATGCAATGTCCAAGATGTGCTCATAATGTTGCAGGTAATAGAGAGAGTTGTATGTATTGTGGCGCCTTTGTGGCGGACCAAATTCCGCTGGACGCAAAAGACTCATCCAAGACAGGGAAAGGCAAAGTTTTTGTTGAGAAGGATGGAAAAGGTAGTATAGCCGTTAACGTTAACGTAGATCAAAAAGTATATGAAAAACTGGAAGATATCCCTGAATCTCTTCAACAGAAGGTAGAAGAAGTACTTAGGGAAGGCGGGACAAAGGGTTTTGTGGAGGAAAAAACGGTCTCTTACACCTCCCCTGAATCCAAATCAAGTCCGCCATTCAGCACAAAACCCGTAGAAAAGATCTTAGATACCCTGGCCCAGATAAGACATCGGCTTAATGATCGCCAGATAGATTATGGCATCTATAGAGCAATGGTAATAGGTGTCATGAAGGACTTCATAGATTCATTTCATGATGACCTTAAATTGAATTATGTCGTTAATCAAATTAAAGATTCTCCGTTTGCCCCTTACATCGATGACGAAATTTACAATGAACTAACGAAGTATTTTATATCAAAGGTTCAGAAACGTCAGGGACTTTGGGGACGGCCATGAAATTATAACTTTTACCGTTTTCTTCATCGAGAAAGTTATGATTTCATGACCGTCTCACACGTAGTTGCCTACTCCTACCGTTGACGACAAGCCGGCTATAGCTGGATGCCCTATGGCGCGTGTACTAATATTACTCCTTGTCCTCGCAGTTTTGTCCTGCGAAGACACGCCACCTCCACCGGCTGTAAGGGATGCGGTCCGGTCACCTCAGATCCGCTTCGATAAGCGCTCTGAGTTCGACCGCATTCTTGTGGTCGACGAAGGCGAGATGCGCCACCTCCGCTTTGGTGCCGAAGATTGTGGCAACCAGAGCACAATCTCGCTCTCAAAGCCCGGTGCAGTCCCGATGGAGTACATCCGTTTTGCGATGCTTGGCATGCTTTTAACTCCCCAACAGGAGCGTGTGCTCATGATCGGGTTGGGGGGCGGCACCTTCACGACGTTGCTACGGCGACACTACCCCACCTTGTGGATTGATGCCGTTGAGATCGATCCGGTTGTAGTCGAAGCGGCGAGGAGCTTTTTCGCCGTGCGAGAAGACTCACGCTTTCGCATCTACATAGAGGACGGTGCCGCTTTTATTGAGCGAACGCAGCATTCATACGACCTCATTATGCTCGATGCCCACACGGGAGACACTATCCCCGAACACCTGGCCACCCCAAAGTTGTTTAGGGCGGTCAAGGAGAGACTCTCTATCAGCGGGGTCGCGGTACTCAATCTCTGGGACGAGGGGTGCAAAGAGCACATAGTCGAGAAGCTCTTCCGCACCACGTTTCCTGAAACGGCTTGTATCCGAAGTGCCGACGGCTTCAACCTGATTCTCTTCGGCAAGGCTTCTGCCACAATACAACAGCACGCGGATTTGGTGATCGCAGCTCGCCGGCTCACCTCGGATTTAGGCCTGTCTTTTGATCTCGGCAAGGTGGCCGAGAAATTGAGCACGGAGTGTCCCAGGTCATAGCTTCTCGTGTCTATCCCAAAAACTCCTGATTTCCAGAATAGATCTTTCGAACCAGAAATGAGCAATTTCACTACTATAATCACAGGCCATGCTCCTCAATTCAGACAGGTCGATATCTTATTGATAGTCAGTTCAGGTGGAAAGATATCTCCTGACCCCTTGAGTGTATAGGAAAGTCTTTGAAAAATAAACTGAATAACAATGAGCTGAGACGGGAAATTGGCTTCTTTTCCGCCACGACTTTAGTGATTGCCAACATGGTGGGAACCGGGATATTCACAACTTCCGGCTTCATCATAGAAGAACTTGGCAACCCTCAGACCATGCTTCTTTGCTGGTTTGTCGGAGGTATATTTGCTCTGTGTGGGGCTCTTTGTTACGGGGAATTGGGGGCCATGTTTCCTAGGGCAGGCGGGGAATATGTTTTTTTGAGGGAGAGCTTTGGCAAATGGATGGGCTTCCTTTCCGGTTGGATATCCTTGATTGTGGGGTTTTCAGCTCCTATTGCAGCAGCTTCCATTGCCTTTGCCATCTATTTTTTTCGCTCCTTTTCGCTTTGTCTTGATCCAGAATTAGCCGTCCCCTTCTTAGGCGTCAACATCGCTACCGTATCGCCACAGAGCATATTGGCCATAGGTACCATCGTTATCCTTTCGTTGGTCCATTCTCATAGCCTCGTGGTAGGAAGCAGGGTTCAAAATGGATTGACCATGTTCAAGATAGCTTTCATCCTTGTCTTTATTTTAGCCGGACTGTTCCTGGGTAATGGATCAACATCCAACTTTTCTCCAGGGCTAAACATGGGCGAAGTCTTTCAAGACAAGTTTGCCATCTCTCTAATCTTTATCTCATTTGCTTACAGTGGATGGAATGCCGCTGCTTACATAGGAGGAGAGATCAAGAAGGCAAGCAGAAACATACCGTTGTCTCTTTTTACCGGAACGTTACTAGTCATGTGTCTTTATCTGCTTTTGAACGTCGTGTACATTTATGCACTCCCCATAAAAGAGATGAGCGCGGTTCTTGAAGTTGGGGCAAAATCTGCCGTTTTCTTGTTCGGTGGGCCTGTCAGCAAATATTTCAGTGGGGCTATTGCTATGGGCCTTCTCTCCGTTCTAAGTGCTATGATTATGGCTGGACCAAGGGTCTATTACGCCATGGCAAGAGATGGGGTCTTCTTTGAGCTTTTTGGCAAGCTGAACAAAGCTCGCCGCACACCCGTTTATGCCATTTTTCTGCAAGCAGCGATTGGCACTTTTATGGTCCTGACCGCGTCCTTTGACAAGTTGCTTTTGTACATCGGCTTCACTCTTTCCTTATTTGCCGTGCTAACCGTGGTTGGATTAACGCTACTCAGGATCAGAGAACCTGACTTAGTGCGCAACTATAAGACAATCCTCTATCCTGTAACCCCGTTGCTCTTTGTCTCAGGCAACCTATGGATTATCTATTTTTCCATCAAGAGCAGACCCGTAACCTCGTTGTTCGGATTAGGAACGATTGGTTTGGGGCTGTTAGTCTATCTTTACTTCCGTACCAAGGAAAAACGAAGAAATGCAGCATAAAGTATTAAGTCAAGTTTGGCATCCTCTAGGTGGTGTAGATTCAGTTAATGTCTGGTATGCTGAATTTACGGTGATTGATTGAAGCTCCCCGCAGCAAGCTGCGGGGAATGCGCTCGCTTTTGCGGTTCAAGGGGGGCTACATGAACCGGAAAGTTGACAAACGCCGCCTTGGGGAAGAAGAAAACATGCCAACCTTCATGGCAGTATTAATATTTGTTATCGTAGGTATAGCCTTTTTCTTCATTCTATGGGTGCTAAGGCCGTATGTCTCTATGGAACCCCTGGTAAGCTTTTGGTGACTCTGAAACAAAAACGTTGCTGGACACGGAGTTTTATGTAGAAAAGGTTGCGCTGGAGAGCTACTCCTTCTCCACCTCGTCCTTCATCATCTTCAGGAGCTTGTCGAACGCCACACGGTCGTAGTCCCTCAGAAGGAGTAGTGCAAGTCCAAAGCATGGGCGTTCAACCTCATGGATCGAACTTGCTTCCTTTACCTTGCTCGCTATGGTGCACATGAAGGTCTTAACACCCTTAAGCACCTCTTCGCTCAGCTCGATCGACTCGACTTCAGCCGCAAACTTTGCCCCGGACCATTCGAGTTGCTTTCTGGCCTCTTCTGCCTCTTCCTTCCGTCTTTCCTGGTCTAGCAGCTTGTCAGCCCGCCGCTTCAACAGGTCGATTGGCTCTTTGTTTTTATCTGTCACTGTCACCCTCCTTTATGGCCGTCAGCCCGAGGTCTCTTTCTGCCGTGGATATTCCACCTGCTAAGGTATGAACAACTGCGATGCTACCGGTGCTGCGGGAATGAAACGTTGGTGTAGAGAGTGCTTAACAGGCGACGGCCTGATGTGGGAAGTATTAGTCATGCTACGGATAGCAAGGTTAGATGCCCCAAGGGTTCTTCATCATATTATACGCAGTAACATGAAAGATACCATAATGTTTTTTTATTTTTTGGCATTTTCAAACTCGTCCGCTCTTGTGTTTTTCTTATCCATATCTGTCAACTCAAAAATAGTGGGCAAGCACATAATCTTTTTTCATCAAATTCTTTGACTTATAGCACCACGCTTAATGCCACTGCAATCAAAAAGAACATCCCACCCGACTATGTGAAAAATGGGGGTTTACATAAGACCCAGTTCCTGATAGGTTGGCTGTCAGATGCCAACCCGTTCCATCTCACCCTGTCCTGTCACTTTTATTTCCCAAAAGTGGTATTTTTTTGCCATATGTATCACCACCACTACCCAGATGTCTGGGGTGAAAAATTTTACTGGGTTGGCGTAACGCCTTGAAATACCTTATTATAACCACCAGAAGCTGCCGTTGGCATTCGGATTGCTGGTATTTAAGGGACAGAAGACACATTTAAAGGAGATCGTGTAGCAGGAAAACCGTCAACATTCAACTTCGCTCAGCCTCCTTGGCGTGTATTATGACCTGGCAAAAAAGAGGTGCAATAACTTAGTGCGTAAATGTAACATTCTTTTTATATAAGCTATTCATATAAGGTTGAATAGACGATTTTAGCATATTTTTGGGTATGGATACCGGTCAAAAAAAACAGGAAGGAGTTAAAAGTAAGATAATGACTGAAACCATCAGACTAGCGGAAGACGTGGTTACCCTGCGTAGTGATAGACCAAAATATATGGGAACTAAAGTAGATCTTGAAGTAGAATTACCTAAGGGTATTCTCCTTCAATCTTTTACCATCAATGGAACCATTACCAGTTGTAAATATGTTAGTGACAATAGAACGGGCAGTTACATATCAGAAATGAAGATCGGCGATATATCACCAACAAACAGAAAGATTCTGAAGGCTTATGTTGACTTCCTTGAAAGAAAGGAGATGTTGAAAAGACTAAAAATGGATTTGAAAGTTCTACAAGAGGCCTTTAGTCATTTTGGAGAAAGGCTCGGCCAATTAAGAGCAACATGGGAACTGATGAGGAGTGAATTGGAAGGAATATTGGAACTATTGAGGAGAGATTCTGGGAGCAAGATCACAATTCACTGACATTTAGTCCCGGCGTACCCGTACAGAGAGAACAAGAAATTCATCTTTTCAGCAATTCGCAAAGGTGCCCGAGCCAGGGAATACGAGAGTGCACTTCAATGGCCAATCTATCACCCCACTATGATATGGTGGATTCCTCCCTATGAAGCAGGCAGTCCTCGCACTAAACGAGGCAGGCAAGTCTTGATGCCCCCAACTCGTTCTTTCGGGATTCCGTTGGGTGAAGTTTCACAGCCGTTTTCCTTTATCTTATTGATGGTCAGGCTATGGCGGACTGACTCCTGACCAGTTAGGAAGTTTCTGTCCGCCTTCGGCCGACTATCTCCAAGGTGCCTAGGATGGTAACAGAATGAGCAGGGTTGCATTTGTAAGAACGGAGGGTCGCAAGAAGGGGGTAAGAGCTTCCCTCCAATGCCTGGCGGTTAATCCGGTCCGGGGTAAAGAGGTCTTGATCAAGCCCAACTTCAACACGGCTGATCCCGTGCCCGGTTCGACTCACAACCACACGCTGGTGGCCTTGGTGGAAGAGCTCTGGGCCATGGGGGCAAGAACTATTAGCCTGGGCGAACGGAGCTATGAGCCTACGCGCAACGTGATGGAGCAAAAGGGGATCATACCCCTCATGGAGCAGAAAGATGTCACGATCATTGACTTCGACCACCTGGACGAAAGCGATTGGGTGAAGTTCGAGCCGGGGAATAGCCACTGGACCAATGGCTTTCGGATTGCACGGCCTGTTCTCGAGACGGAATGCCTGGTTTCCACATGCTGCTTGAAAACACACCATTTTGGCGGTATCTTTACCATGTCTCTTAAGCTTCATGTGGGGGTGGTGCCCACATTTCGGCATGGGTACGAGTATATGGCACAGCTTCACCGATCGCCTCATCAGCGGAAGATGATTGCAGAAATCAACGAGCCTTTCTCACCAGCCCTTATTGTATTGGACGCAATCGATGTCTTTGTGGACGGTGGCCCAACGACTGGAAAACGGGTGAAGGGGAACGTTTTCGTGGCCGGAACCGACCGAGTGGCCGTGGATGCAGTTGGCGTGGCGATCCTGAAGGTACTCGGAAGCAATGAAGACATCATGAAACGGAAGATTTTCGAGCAAGAACAGATCGCAAGAGCGGTCGAACTTGGACTCGGGGTATCCTCACCTTCGGAAATCAACGTTGTATCGGTGGATCCGGAAAGCCAGGAATACTGTGATCCAGTGGTGGAAATGTTGAATAAAGGGTAGAAGAAGTTAAGGGGGAGGCTGAAAAAAGCTTACCGGCAATTGCATGCGCAGACCCCAACGCCACTTCAATATTAACCTATCTTAGGAGTGAACTGTAGGATGAAAAAGAGAAAAAGGATAGCATTGGTCGCTCACGACCAGAGAAAAGAGGATCTGTTGACTTGGGTAAAATACAATGTCGACTTATTGTCCAGGCATGAATTGTATGCAACCGGAACAACCGGCAACATTATATCTGAGAAATGTTCAATAGATATTCATAGACTAAAAAGTGGTCCCCTCGGTGGAGACCAACAACTTGGCGCTATGATAGCAAACGGCGAACTTGATATTTTGATATTCCTCTGGGATCCAATGACAACACAGCCACACGACGTTGATGTAAAAGCATTGCTCAGGATGTCAGTATTATACAATCTGCCGGTAGCTTGCAACAGATCCACCGCAGATTTTCTTATATCAAGCAGCCTGTTCAATGAAGAATACGAACCTGTAATGAAGGACTATAGCAAATACTTAAAGAGAACTGTGTAGTGTGTCGTTGACCAAGAACATGCCTTATGATAATTTCCCAACCTGAATAGAAGGGTACTTTTGAAAACCAAGAGGGTAAGCTGAGCACATTAGGTGTACTATAATCCATCTTACGCTCATAGCGGCTCGCCTTGCTGTCTTCCTAATTAGTGTCCATCCAGAAATACCCCAAATTCCCTCCCCCTTGACGGGGGAGGGCCTGCCCTGTTAAATAGGGTTCCCTTCGGGAAATTTAACAGGGTGAAGGTGAGGGTGAAAAAGATATGGAATTCCAATGGATTGTTGATGCATTCCCCCTCCCTCCAGGGGAGGGGGAGTTGATGGATGGGCACTGATTAGGATAGGCGGATAGGGCGATTGATTCAGGGGGCAAGATCTATGAAAGACAAAAACGGTTGGTATTATTATCCTTTTCCCCAAAACAAACGTGTCCACATGTATGTGCGGGAAGGCGAGGGCACCATTTGGTTCAGACTCTGGAATGCCGATGACCCCCAGCTCTGGGAAAAACACGGCTGGGTGCCATACGGCGCGATCAAACGAGCAGCTGCCATTTACGGAGGCAAGAACTTCGCACCAAACCAGGCCTACGATATCGAACTGGCGAAGATGCTGCTTAGTGAGAATGCAAGTGACTCGGAGGATATCCAGGCCAGGTGAGGTTTTTGGGGTAATCTTCTAAGAACCCCCTTAAAGCCGATCTTTGGGAGAAATCACGACCACCGGCAAAGTCGGTGGTCGTGACTTAAGTAATTATGGCATTGGGGAAACAGCAAAGCTGTCCCAGTGTTGAAGGCTGCCCCCCCTTTTTTGCTTCTGTATTCCAATTGCCCAACGAAGACGAGCTGACTTGAATTTGAGAGGAGATCTCTTATGGCTGAAGTTTACCATGCACTAGGACTCAACATGCATCAGCCTCTCGGAAATCTTATCGCCTTGCACAATTCGAATGAACGGTGGGAGGCAAAACAGATCTTGTGGTGTTACGATCGCCCTACCCGCATGATAGAAGGGTATGAGGATGTTGCGAGGCTTCACATGAGCTTTTCGGGAACCCTCCTAAAACAGCTCGAAGATCCTGCCATCAGTGAGACCTTTCACGACGTGGTTGATATAGAAGATTTTCTTAATCGCTATAAGCGTTCGAATATCGAATTTGTAGGGACCGGGCTGTATCATCCCGTGTACCCGTTGATCCCGTCTGCTGACTGGGATGTGCAGACATCGTGGTGGATCGGTCTAGGCCAACATCTCCTGGGTCAAGAGAAATTTCAGGGGTTTTGGCCCCCTGAAATGGGATTTTGCATGGATATGATCCCTATGCTGAAACGCCACGGGTACAAGTACGTCATCGTCGACTGCTGGTATATCAAACCAAAGCGTGAGATGCGCTGGGAAGAGTTGCGCTATCGACCGTATATTGCTCGTTACGATGGAGAGGAGATCATAGTGGTTCCGCGCGACCGGGAACTGTCTGACGCCCAGGAATCGGGCCTCGATCCAGGTTGGTTCCAGCATGAGCTCTATGAAAGGACAAAGTGTTGTGATTTCCCTGCATTAGTGACTACGTGGACCGATGGAGAGAACGGAGGATGGTTCCGTACCTCACACGTGGAAAGTGGTTTCTGGGGCCACTTCTATCACACCATTTTGAATAGATACCGGGAGGGGACCCTTGGCTTTATCCCCATCCATCTCAGCAAATACTTAGATATGTATCCCCCGACAGAAGAGGTCGAGGTGCATCGGGGGGCCTGGAATACAGGGCACCATTGGGGCGGCGATTTTACTCAGTGGACCGGATCGCTCCTCCAGAGAAAGGGTTGGGACGAGGTCCGCAACGCCAGTGCCTATTACCACAGGGTAAAAAAGGTGTTTGACGAACGGGGGCAGGAGGCTGCAAATCCAGGAGAAGTCCGTCAGATGATCATAAAGGCGTATGACCACATCTTAGTGGCCGAGACGAGTTGTAACTTTTATTGGGGAAGTCGGTGGGTGCACCGTTCTTTTGACGAACTGGAGCAGGCATATTTTCTCCTCGACACGGCAATGGCCCGGATGCCAGACAAAGAACAATATGCCTGAGATGAGAGAAGGGGGACAGGTCAGGATCTTACAGGCTGTTGCCCAAATCACCCCAGAGAAGATGTTGCTAGTTTTTTGCGACTCTCACAAGCCGTCAGGGGAATCTTTTTTGAGGTCAGGTCATTGATGTGGCCCTACAGGTCCCAAAACGGCACCATATTCTACGTACCGTCCTGACCAATTTACAATAGGCTTGTTAGCTTATATGGCACGTTGTCGTGTGCCTGGTCTAACACGATTGATGCCAGTTGCCACCAAGAAGCAGGATGAGATTTGACCTGACCTCAAAAAAGATTTCCCTGACGGCTCTTCAGAACTTGATTGCGAAGCTGTTTGGGCAACAGCCTGTACACATTTGACGAAGAAATCTTTCGCTTTCTCGTTTCGACTTTTTTCCTCAGCTTTTTGTCCTTTCTCACCTTTTTAAAGCAACTTAAATGTGTTCAGCTAAATCGGGTAATTCCTCAGAAGCGGCCCAACGATTAACAGCAGAAGTTTTTACACCAAGAAAGCGGCCAACCTTTGCACCAGAATACCCCACCTTTTTTACAGCCATCTGACAGAACAGTCTCCTCACTTTGGCTGCGGCTCTCTTCCTTCCCTGGACCTCCACTCCCTAGAACCCTTGAATCAGGGGAGATAGTGTCATATAAGAGTTGAGGCGCAGGGCCCAAGGCGCAAGGTGCAGGGGGAAGAAGGCGACGGACGTTATATGAAACTTATGGGTCATTCTATTGCTGATTTGGTGAACATGATCCGCAATGCCGAGGGGCGGGTAAATTGCACCGGGCTGTCAGGCGCTGAGCAGGCGTACCTGTTGTACCGACTATACGCTGCGCTCAATTGCCCCCTATTTGTCGTATGTGTAAAAGCAAAAGAGGCCGAGCTCCTATCTGCTGACATTCGCTTTTTTTCCGGAAACACGGACGTTCCCGTTATCACGTTTCCACCGTACGATATCCTTCCATTCCAGCCTGTGGCCTATCATCCCCAAACCGCATGCAAGCGGATTGAAACGCTCTACCGCATGTTGACCGACGCCCAGCCTCCTATTGTCATCACCACGGTCTCTGCCTTGCTTCAAAGGGTAATCCCTAGAGAGGTTCTTTCCCAATATGCAGAATATGTCCTGGCCGGTGAGGAGATGGATCGTGAGGCGCTGATCCGAAAATTGATTCAAGGCGGGTACCAAGAGACCGTCCTAGTAGAGGACCCCGGAGATTTCGCCGTCCGGGGGGGGCTGATGGATATCTTCCCACCCATTTATTCCGACCCGATCCGCATGGAGTTCTTTGGCGACATGGTAGAGTCGATCAGGGCGTTTTCAGCAGCAGACCAGCGTTCGTTAAAGCCTATGTCCGAGGTGACGCTCCTTCCGGCCGCGGAGACCGTCCTGGATCCCTCGGAGATAGATAACATCGCTGAGCGGGTTAGGAAACTGGGAGACGCTCTCGTGATGCCCGGTCTGCGTGTTGAAGAGATCATAGAGAGACTCAAAAACCTCGATCAATTCCCGGGGATCGGCGGGCTCATCTCTCTGATCCACCCCTCGCTCGACACCTTATTCGATTACATGCCAAAAGCGGCCTTGCCGGTGGTCATCGATCCAGGGGTTATGGAAAACAAGGCATTCGAGCTGGAAGAGACCGTAACCAAGAGCTATTTGTCGGCCCGAAATGACGGTAAGTTGTGTGTAGAACCTGAAGCCCTCTATCTGGCCTGGTCCGAAGTCGATGCCAGGTTTAGCCAGGGAGCCCACCTGGTTTTCAGGATGATTCCTGTAGCAGAATCGAGTGCTGTGACCTGTAACCTGACCGTTGAGAGAAATGATCTCGTCACCCAGCAGCTCAAGAAACGAGGGCAACCCGAGGACCTGTTGCGGCCCCTGGTTGACTGGATGAACCAAGCCCAAGAAAATGGCCTGGCGCCATATCTTCTGTGTCGGACCGTGAAACAGGCCGAGCGCGTGGAGGACCTACTCGTGCCATATGAAATCCAGCTTCGGCACCTCGACGCGTTTCCAGCAGACGGTTATATTGAGAAGGTCCCAGGCATCTGCTTAGGGGAGCTCTCCTCCGGGTTCATCTGGCCCCAGGAAGGTCTGGCTATCATCACGGAAGACGAGGTCTTTGGCTCCAAGCACCGGCTTTCAAGGGTCTCAAGAAAAGAGACAAGAGCCCGCTGGATTGCCTTTGAGGATCTGAAAGCCGACGATCTTGTGGTTCACACAGAACACGGCATTGGCCGGTACAAGGGTCTTACGAAGCTTGAGGTGGCGGACATTTCTAATGATTTCCTGGTCATAGAATATAGGGACCAGGACAAACTCTACGTCCCGGTGGACCGCATGAACTGCGTGCAAAAGTATGTGGGGGTGGATGGCATCGCCGCGCGTTTGGACAAGATGGGCGGCAAATCGTGGGAGCGGGTCAAGGAGCGGGTAAAGAAATCGGTCCGCAAGATGGCCGGTGAACTCCTCAAGCTCTATGCGGCCCGCAGGGTACAGAAAGGACATGCCTTTTCGCCACCGGACCGGTCCTTTGAGGAGTTTGAAGCTGCGTTCGAATATGCTGAAACACCTGATCAGAGCCGGGCTATCGGGGACGTCATTGCCGATATGGAATCTTCCGTGCCCATGGACCGGTTGGTCTGTGGTGATGTTGGTTATGGAAAGACAGAGATTGCGCTGCGTGCCGCGTTCAAGGTGGTCTGGGACAACAAGCAGGTGGCGTTTTTGGTGCCAACGACAGTGCTTGCCGAACAGCATTTTAAGACATTCAAGGACCGGTTTGCGGCCTATCCGGTGGAGATAGAGACGCTCAGCCGGTTTCGCTCTCTCAGCCAGCAGCGGGCCATTGTGCGAAAACTAAAGGAAGGGAAAGTAGACATTGTTATAGGGACGCATCGGCTTTTGCAAAAGGATATTGCCTTTAGAGATCTCGGCCTGGTCATTGTTGACGAAGAGCAGCGTTTTGGTGTGGCCCACAAGGAAAGGCTGAAGAAACTCCGTCGCCTGGTGGATGTCCTGGCCCTGACCGCCACGCCCATACCCAGGACCCTGCACATGTCTTTGATGGGGATCAGGGATCTGAGTATCATTGCAACCCCGCCGGAGTATCGGTATGCGATCAAGACGTACATCAGCCCGTTTGACGACACTGTGGTGGCAGAGGCCATTCACAGCGAACTTCAGCGAGGGGGCCAGATATTTTTTGTCCACAACAATATCCGAACCATCTGGGGTGTGGCCCGTCACCTTGAAAGCCTGGTACCTGGTTTGCGTGTTGGGGTTGCCCACGGACGCCTGGGTGATGAGGAACTCGAAACGGTGATGCTCAAGTTCTTACACCGCGAGATCGATCTGCTCGTGTGCACCACGATCATCGAGTCAGGGCTAGACTTCCCATCGGCCAATACCATTTTGATCAACCGGGCCGATAAGTTCGGCCTGGCTCAGATCTATCAGCTCAGGGGCCGCGTGGGACGGGCAGATGAGCAGGCGTATGCCTATCTGTTCATACCGCATGAGGGCGCCCTCACCAGGGATGCCCAGAAACGCCTGAAGGTCCTTATGGAACACAGCGATCTTGGGGCCGGTTTTGAGATTGCCATGAGTGATCTTCAGATAAGAGGGGGCGGTACTATCCTTGGGCCGACACAGTCCGGGCACATCGCATCGGTGGGCTACGAGATGTATCTGGATCTCATGGAACGCACTATGCGTGAACTAAAGGGAGAACCGGCTGAGCCAGAGGTGGAACCGGAGATTAAGGTGAATTGGTCGGCCTACATCCCTGAAGAATATGTGTCAGGCATTGACCAGAGGCTGGTGTCATACAAACGGTTGGCCAGGATGACGGAAACATCGGAGGTTGAGGCGTTTCATGAAGAACTAAGGGACCGCTTCGGCCCGCTTCCTGAACCGGCAAGGGTTCTCATGGACAAGATCATGCTGAAGGTGATATGCAAGAAAATAGGCATCCAGCGCTTGGACTTAGCCGATCAGAGGCTCGTGCTATCCTTTTCCCAGGTTTGCCCCTTGAGCCCAGAGAAAATAACCTGTCTCATGCAAAGAGACCCACGGCGATTCCGGCTAACACCGGATGGCGTGCTCAAGGTATCAATGCCGTCTGGTCAGTCGGCAGATCCCCTGGAAGCCACCAAAAAGATCTTGCAAGATCTGGCCTGACATGATACCGCATTTGCCGCGTACCCCCGCCCTGTTCTCCCCTTGTAAGGGCTGACTGGTGCCCACCCAGAAATACCCCCTCCCCTGGAGGTAGGGGATAGGGGCAATGGTGTTGAATTTTGGCCCTACACACATTGGAAGGTGCGATTCGTAGAGGCGGGGTTGGTGGGAGCGGAGTCTGGATAGGACATCCTTGATGCAACAGCATTGGGGGTGGGGGAAGGAATTGAAAGATGAGAAGTTGTGAGAAGATAGCGATTGGACTTGTTATTCTATACCTCATTTCAGGATGCGCTGACAAGAATGATACGCCGGCTCAAGATCAAGTGGTGATCCGTGTGGATGACCGTGTGCTTACTCTGGCCGAATTCAACGAATACTTTGAGCCAACCAGAATAAGCCGTGGCGAAGAGCAAGCTCAAGATAGTGCTGTCCTACGGGAGGCCCGACTTAGTTTCCTCTTGCAATTCGTTGAGGAGATGATCATCCTAACACGGGCCG
>Ga0209427_10004021_pt1 | contig 17095 bp, 13 predicted proteins | sample DeeMarSWOR136_30_FD_187465 | JGI IMG/M metagenome (GOLD analysis project Ga0209427, IMG submission 187465) | Marine sediment microbial communities from White Oak River estuary, North Carolina - WOR-1-36_30 (SPAdes) (version 2) | ecosystem: Environmental > Aquatic > Marine > Intertidal zone >...
TTCATGTTTCATTTTATCCACCTTTATATTTTTAAAAGTCATATGTGAGATAGCCGCCTATAAACCCCCTGCTCCTTCGAAACGCCTCCACATTTGAATCCCTTTCCCAGTAATTCCCTGTCAACCCGATCCCGATGTTTCTTTTTATCCTGAAAACAAGCCCTACCGAATGCGAAAGATATGTATCCCTTCTTGCTATTTCTTCAAAGGAACCATCAGGCAGCCGAACAAGTTCTTCATCAGGATATTTGCTCTCTCCATAACTGAAATCATAATCCAGCCTGATAATCTGCGTCAGATAAAAGGACAATCCAGTTCCGAATCGATTCCCCGTGAAATACAAACTTGTGCTTGAGTAAGAAAATTGAAAGTCTCTGTTAAACTGAAATCGCAGATTAAACCGCCCCAGTCTAAGCTCAACACCTGTGTTTCCGATAAGTCCAGAAAATCGTTTGTCGTTATCTTCCCTGTTGATGACCCACCTGTAACCCAAAGAGAGGATCCCTCTTGCCCTTCCTAAAAGAGGAAACCTGATCCCGGAGAGAACTTGATAGGAGTAGGAATCGCGCCACCGAGCCTCAGGGTCTTCGAAGATATAATCGGAATATCCGGCACTCAAGAAAAAATCACTGTCTGTAAAAATCCTGCGGTAAAATTCGACATTTCCACTTCGCTCCTCATGATTGAGCGCTGTCGAAAAACTGATATCTCCTTCAATATCTTCGAAGCGTATATTCCTTATGCTGGCGGTAAAACCTATGGCGGTCAGACGGGACATCTCATAAAAAAGGCTGGCATCATACCCATCCGTTTCCACATAAATCCTTCTATCGAACTCGATGGTTGGTCTCCGCCTTTCTTTCTGGTAGAGATAACTTCCAGACAAAACAAAGCGATTGAGAAAAAGGAACCTGACTCCAGGAGAATAGCTGTAGTTAAATCCACTCTGTTGTTTTTCATTCAAATAGAAATCATACCCTGGATTGACATCAAAATAAGCTATCATCCAATTCCTGAAGGGAAGATAAAAGGTGAAGGGAAGAGAAAGCGTGGCTGTGTAGTCACCGATCGGATCGTCTTCTTCACTCATCTGATAGACATTGTTGTCGTACCCGACATTTCTTAATTGTAATGAGGGATAAATCCTGAAAGGACCGAACCGCCATCGAGCGTTTTCTGCAATCCTCTCCAGCTCCGATCCAAATGTCTGATAATTCTGCCCATAAACACAAACCGAAGCAACGATCAATACCATGAAATACACGAAGCCACGAAAATAAATCCCTTTCATCATTGATTCCTTTTTTCGCAAATTTTTTTATTCACTCTCAGGCTGCGGAAATTCATAGAATCTGAATTCGAACTGCCTCATAATGATGCCCTTCTGCCTGCAAAAATCTGTTAATTTGCCAATCCTCTCCTTTTCTATCTTATCTGTGGAAACCAAAATTTCCGTGACATCATTCTTGCTCACAAACTTTTCTATGTCTTCGACCGGTCCTAGAATGGGATAATTGTGAAAGATCTTGCCTTTTTTGCCAATATCGTCGTCAATAAATCCAACCGGAGAAAAAAAGGTGGAGCCGTTATTTTGCAGTTCTTTCAGAGCGACAGAACCTCTATGACCAGCGCCATAAATCAAACCCTTCTTTCCGTTATGAGCAGAATTTTGATTATAAAGATTGTGAACAAGCTTATATGATATCCTGTACCCCATTATGAAAGTGGTCGTTATATAAAAATCTATCAAAAAGAACAGGATTCCCGGAAAAGAACTGATTCCAAAGACCAACCCTAGGATGAATAGGGAACCCAGGGACGATAAAACCAGGGTCTTCGTCAACATGAGTAGATCTTCAGCACTCGAATAAAACAAGGACCTCTTGTAGAGACCTGACAGGTAAAAAATCAAAATTTTTATAACCAGGACGATGGGGAGCGTTCGAATAAAGAGATTCTTCTCGGAGCCACCAAAATTTTTGAAGATAAGAATAAAGCTGAAATAAAAAGACAATGATATCAACAAAAGGTCAAAGAAAGCTTGAAAAACTCTCCTGTTAATAACAGGGAAATTAAATAAAGGAAGGAGTAGTCCACTCTCGAGGATCCTGAATTCTTGATATTTCAGACTCCTGATCCCGATAACAAAGGCGAGGACGACCGCCCCCATAAAAAAGGTAATATTTATGTTTTTTATCGTTACTGTTAAAAAGGCAAAAATACAGAGAGCTGCACAGAATCCATACAGAATCAGCACGGCTCTGCGTTGAGAAAAACCGAGTTTCAACAGCCGGTGATGGACATGGTCTTTGTCCGCCTCAAACATAGAGAATCCATTATGAAACAGGGCTTTGAATTTCCCGTTCTTTTGAGGATAATCGACCATATGAATGGACTTTAAAAACCTTCGAATCATGGATAATAAAGTTTCCATGATTGGAAAACCTAATGCCAGTATCGGAACCAGGACCGCAACCAAAGTCGGTCCCTTGTAAGATCCCTGGATAGAAAGGACAGCCAATAAAAAACCCAACAAAAGACTCCCCGAGTCCCCCAGGAAAATCTTTGCGGGAAAAAAATTATACCTGAGAAAGCCCAGAATACTCCCGGCCAGAATCAAAAAAACGAATGACATAGCAATATTCTGGAAAAGGAACGAGATCCCGAAGAGTGCAACACAGACAATCACTGAAGTTCCGGCAGCTAAGCCGTCGAGCCCATCTATCAAATTCAAGGCATTCGTAATTCCAACCACCCAAAAAACCGTAATGGGGATAGATAGCACACCTAAGTGAATTAGACCACCAGAGAAAGGATTGTTGATAACGTATATCCCGATGCCAAACAGGAGCAACAGGCATCCGGCGAAAATTTGAATCAGAAATTTAATCCTGGGCTGGAGCTTTTGAATATCGTCGAAGATTCCTAACACCAATATAATCACTTGACAGAGGAACAGGGGTTTCCATTTTTCGGATAAAAATTCTTTGATATAAACATTATTCAAAAAGAATCCAATTAAAAGAGTCAAATTCAAAGAAAGAAAAATCGGAATACCCCCTAGCAAGGGCGTAGGTCTTCTGTGAACTTTTCTTGCAGAAGGCACATCATAAATATTCGCCTTTTTTGCGATAAGCCTGATCATTGGAGTCAGGACAAGAGAAATTAAAACAGAAAGAAAGAAGTAGATAAGATATTTAGTCATCCCAATAGCCCCGCTTAAAAAATATATGACATTCTGTCACTGCAAGAGATGCAATGACGTAGCGATCTCCCCCATCTATGTCACAAGTTTAGCTGTTAGGACTTCAACGATTCTATCGGCAGCTTTACCATCCCAAAATTTGGGTATTCTCTTTCCATTCAGACCATTCTCGAGAATATCGAATGATGCACTCAGAATCCTCTCAGGATTGTTGCCAACGATCATATTTGTCCCATCTCTAACTGTAACAGGTCTTTCTGTGTTATCCCTCAGAGTTAAACAGGGAATTCCAAGTATCGTTGTCTCTTCCTGTATTCCTCCTGAATCGGTTAAAACGAGCGACGCATGAGACATCAAGTTTAAAAACTCGATATAGCCTAACGGAGACATCATCCATACATTCTTTTCGGATCCTTTCAAGTCTCTGTCCGACAGCTTTTCGACATATGTGACCATACTGTCCAAAGCAAAACTTTTTAATCTCTCCAGTGTCCTGGGATGGGCAGGAAATATCACGGGAATTCTTTTCGAAAGCCTCTTTAGAGCAGAAAAAATTCCCTTTAAGACCTCTTCCTGGTCGACGTTTGAAGGGCGGTGTAAAGTCAAAACTGCATATTTAGACAGTTTGCCATCTTTTTTCAGTCTAAGCTCATCTAAAATATTCGATTTTTCTGCTAGTTTAAAAAACTGCTTTAGAGTATCAATCATGACATTGCCGACGAAAAATATCTTGGAAGCAGGTATGCCTTCCTGTCTTAAATTTTTATTCGCATCTTCACAAGTGGTGAATAAATAATCAGAGATATGATCGGTGAGAATGCGGTTTATTTCTTCGGGCATCGATCTATCGAAACTCCGAAGCCCTGCCTCAACATGAGCCACAGGAATACAGAGTTTAGCGGCAGCTAACGCGCTGGCGGCTGTAGAATTCACATCTCCGACTACGATCACCAAATCAGGCTTCAATCGAAAACAAACCTTCTCGAATTCAATCATAATTTTCCCTGTCTGTTCTGCATGGGATCCAGAACCCACACCGAGGTGGATATCAGGTTCGGGCAATTGAAGGTCCTTAAAAAATGTCTTTGACATTTTGTCATCATAGTGCTGACCGGTATGCACGATGGCACAGTCAAGACCTCTTTTTTGAAGTTCACTCCACAGGGGTGTAATCTTCACAAAATTCGGCCGGGCTCCGGCTACAAGAACAATCTTCATAGCTTATAAAATAGAAAATCCTTGAAGAAAGAAAAACCATAGGTGAACACGTTTTTTGCCTTGTCTTTGTTATAAAGACTCCTCTGGAGCCATTCCAACCCCATTCTCTGCAGAATCACAGGGGATCGATTTTTTACTTTAGCCCAGATATCGAAAGCTCCACCAACAGGAAGCCAAAAAGTTGCATTCACTTTATCAAAATGATCATGGACAAAATATTCCTTTTGCGGCATGCCTAATCCAAGAAATAGGATATCTGGCTTAAGGGAATTGATTTCTTCGATAACCTCTGAAAGCTCATCCGGAGAAAAATAGCCATTGCGGGACCCCACTACCTGGGGATCGTTGAACTGCGATTTTATGTTGGTCAAAGCTTTTTCAAGATTCCGAGGATGAGCCCCTAGAAGGAAGATTCTCCAATCGTTTTCTCTCGAGTGCTTCAAAATGGCTTCTGCAAATTCGACTCCTGTTACGTGATAGACCGATTTATATCCCAGCCGGCGGCAAAACCATGGGATCGGAGCTCCGTCAGCAATAACGATATCCGCTGAATTGATGACATTTTTAAGCTTTCGATCAGCCTTAGACAGCTCATATTTTGTGATGTGCAAAGGGATACAGTAGGACTTTTCATTCTCTCGAATGCGGTTCTTCAGATATGATAAGAATAGAGAAAGACCACCACCACTTATCTTAAGATGTCCCAACGGATAATGAGTGATCATTTCTCGAAATGAATGAGATATTCGGTTAAAGCATGGAAGGCCCAAGCCTGAGACCAGCGAATATAAGGTATTTTATTCCTTATAAATTTTCCCTTCCTGTAAAAAAAAAATCCCTTTCTATCTCTCAGATTATCTATCATCCAGTTCGTGACTGCCTCTGCCAAATTTTGATAATCCTTTCCTGCCCGCGAGAAAAAAACCACGGCTTGCGCTGCTGAATGAATGTCGATTGGGTAATGCCTATCATGGTAGTAATAAGGACCCCCATCTTTACGAAAAAAGTTATTCACAAAAAACTTGACTCCTTTTTCAAACGCCTCTGTATATTCGTTCCCAAAGCCCTGTTCCAAGAAATAGAGAATGCTCTGCAGGTTAAAACCCGTATGAAAAGAATCTATCCATCTTTGAATATCTGTGTCTGCATAAAACCATGATCCATCGGCTCTTTGATAGTGCATGCTGTAGGAAAGACTGGCAAGAGCGGCATCCCTTACGGATTCATCCTTTGTATATTTGTAAAGCCTGATGAGTAAGGAGGCACCGAGAAGATTCGCATTATGGATCGCTGTGTGATCAAGGGGTGAATAACTAAAGCAAAAGCCTGAATCATCTTCTGTTCTGTTCAGGCTGTTGAGGATGAAATCTTTTATCGGGACTGCCATCTCTATGCTCTTCTGGTTCTCTGTGTACTCAAACGAATCTATCAGAGCATGACCGATAAAAGAAGTGTTGACTAAAGTCGGAGTGTATCTGGGTAAATAAAAGGCTCTGGACTGCCAGTCGAAATTGTATCCCCAACAGTTGCCGGAATATCCCTCGCTTCTTAATTCCTGCAGCAAGTCCAAGAAGAACTCGATCTTCTCCAAATATTCTGATTTTCTATGAATTTCATAGAGCTTCGCATACCCCCAGAGAAAAAGCCCCACGCCTTTCGGATTATAGTCTTTTTTTATCCCCAGAAGCGGTCTCATATTAAACGGAAGCCTTTTCAGCATCTGGATATAAAGAATTCTCAATAGTCTATTATTGAATGATAAAGTCCTTAATATAGGGCTGTTCAAAGCATCGAAAGGATCGTATCCCTTGAAGTTTTCTTCTTCCAGGTACGATTCAAGCTCTCTCAGATGCTGATATACATCCATCGGCATTTTATTTAAATAATTCAAAAAGTGATGGGAAGGGCTTTTTTGGTTCTGATAGATTCAACAATCTTGAACGTCGTCTTGGTGGTCAAATAAATATCCTCAAATTCAATGGGAGATCGTCTGCCTTCTTTTATCGCGCTGATAAAAGCTCCAAGCATTTTCTTCTGTCCCTTATCCTGACTCAGGAGTTTCTTCTTGACCACTTTCCCATTTCCAAAAATCTCGAGTTCTTTAAAATTTGTCATAATGCCTGTCAGACCTGTCTTATAAACCTCTATGTACTCCTTAAAAAGGGATTTGGATCCATTAGAGAAATAAGATATGGTTCCGACAGATCCATTTCTGAATTTAAGATTCACAATAACCGTATCATCCATATTTTCCGCTGAAGACATGACATTCGCAAAAACGGACTCAGGAGGCGAATCACTGATAAAACTCAGCAAATCTACAAAATGGCAAACTTCTCCCAAAATTCGTCCGCCTCCGATATTTTTATCCTGAATCCAGGAATCAGGAGGGATGTGTCCAGAATTGATCCGGTACAGCATAGCCATCGGACCCTTTCCAAGACGATCTTTTAATATTTCTGTGAGCTGCGAAAACCTCCGATTGAATCCCAGCATCACAATTGGAGGATTATCGCCTTTACTCACTGAGTGATACGTCTTTCTTATATCCTCTAATTCTGATTCTCGAAGGCAAAGCGGCTTTTCCACAGCCACATGCTTCCCCGCCTTTAAAGATTTTATGACATATTCTGCATGACTGTCATGCCTGGTTGCGACATAGACGGTGTTGATCTCATCGTTACCAAAAATATCGTCCTCATCAGAAGTACAAAACTCAAAGCCGTATTTGTCTGCAGCCGTTTTGGCGTTTGTCCCAGATATGTCCATGACTCCTTTTAAAACGACATCTTTATCCTTGGGAATATTCGGAAACAGAGAGTTCATGGCATAAGAGCCAGCTCCGATAAAAGCGATATTGATCTTGCCAACAGACTGCCTTTGCTTTGTTTCTATCTTTCTTCTGAGTTCACTCCGTTCAGAATTGTATTTAAACAGTATCCCAAGAAAAGGTTCTTTCTTGTTTAAAATTAAATCGTAAGCTTCGGATGCATCTTCGAGATCAAAAACATGGGTTGTCAGGTAATCGATATCGATTTTCCCCGAATTTATAAGCTCCTGGAAGGCTTCCATGTTTCTTTTTTCTGTCCAGCGCACATATCCTACGGGATAATCCATTCCTTTCTCTTCATAATTGGGATCATACCTGCCTGGTCCATATGAGCGTGACATTCTTAGCTCAATTTCCTTTTTGTAAAAGGGCTCCCTGTCAAATCCTGTCGGAATATCCCCGACAATCACCACCCTTCCTTTACTCCTCAAAATCCTTCCGGCTAAATTTATGGGGTCCAGGCTTTTTGCCGCTGCTGTGATGATGACTGCATCCGCTCCGATCGATTGAGTGAAATCATAAATCTTTCTCTCTAATCCCGGTTCATTCCTCGCAAACGCAAGGTCTGCACAGTGTTCTCTGGCAATACTTGTAATTTTTGAGTCAACATCTATCCCGATAACTTTTACCCCGCTCGCTCTGAGGATAATCGAAGTCAACTGCCCGACCAGTCCTAAGCCGATCACCACACAAGCTTCTCCGATCTTAAGATCGGCTTGCCGTACCCCCTGTAAGGCAACTGCCCCCAAGGTATTGTAGGAAGCTTTCCTCAAATCGCTGTCATCAGGCAACTTGACACATAAATTCAGGGGAACAGCTACAACCTCGGCATGATTTGCATACCCCACTCCTCCGCAGGCTGCAAGATCACCGACAGAAAATCCTTTCACATCAGAAGCCACCTCTATGACTCCTCCGGCTGAGCTGTATCCCAGCGGAGAGTATGCATCGAGTCTTTTTCTGACTGCCCTGTAGGTTTGAACCGGTCCCTGCTGTTTGAGGACATCCATAACCTGCTTGACCTGCTGCGGTCTTTCTTTAGCTTTCCCTATAAGGCTCTTTCTTGCCACTTGAACGGAACTTCCTTCTGTACCCGGGCTTATGAGAGAGTAATGATTTTGAACCAGGATCATGCCTTTGCCAAGAGCCGGAGAAGGCACATCAAGCACCTGTATCTTTCCGTCTTTAAGTGTCTGAACGACTTGTTTCATATTAGTCCACGCATCTAGCTCTCCAGAACCGAATGAAAAGTTTGGGATAACCGCTTGATCATTCTCTCTTCAGTGAAATTTTCTAAAAATAAATGCCGGCTCTCTTCTCCCATTTTTTTTCTCTGCTCAGGATTATCGATGAGATATTCAATTTTTTCCGCGATCTGCGAAGAATTCATTTTTTCCACAATGAAACCGTTTCTTCCATCGATCACAGATTCTGTGATTGCCCCCTGATCAGTAGCGATAATCGGAAGACCTGCCTCCATCGCCTCTATGATCACCCAGGGATGTCCTTCTTCTTGAACCGGCGTGAATACGAAAATATCAGAAGATAACAGTAAATCGTATTTATTTCTGCCGAAGACAGGTCCGATTGCCTGAATGGGCAAAAATTTTTGATCATCACGAAATTTTTCAAAAATTCCTCTTGCCTCACCATCAATCCAGCTTCCCGCGAATACAAATTCAACATCTTTTCCGTATTTGTTGTAAACCTCGGGTACAGCCTTCAACATATGGAATAATCCTTTTGCACGCTGCAGATTCGACAGATGAACGATCTTGATTTTGCCGTTCTTGCATTTTCTTATATATTGTATCTGTTCATTTTTCCCGTTGGGAACGACATATATTCTATTTCGTCCGTTTATATCCTGAAAGAGTTTGACCAATTTCTTTCCCAGAACAATCTGTCCATCGACCAAAGGATGGACTGCCCGGATATACCAACGCATGAGGAGATTCGAAGAAGCATACCAATTCCTAAAATTCCCACCCCGTAAGTGACAGACGACTTTTCTTCTAAAAATTTTGGATAAGAGAATGTAAGCAGAATCCCGAATATATCCCACTGTCGTTTGTGAAATCGGAATATAGACCAGATCCGGCATCCTCGTGATAATGAGCCAAAACAGAATAACACCATGCTTTACGGCTAAGAAAATATTGCGAAAATCAATTTTGTTCAAATGATCCAACTCCCGGTGGTCAGAAGTGTCGAGGTGAATCAAATTAAACTCATTTCTAAGCTCGGAGTTAAGGATAATTTCAGCCGCGACAGTCGGTCCCATATGCGGAGGCGGTAAAGGCGACAGAAACAATACTTTTTTCTTTTTTCCCATCAAATTATTTATTTATCCCAATCTTTTTTCATATTTAAAGACAATCCTACAAGACCCCAAGTCAGTATCTGCAGGTTTGGATAGAGCCCCGGCACTCGACCCAATGACACGATGAAATAGTATAAAATGCATAAAATTACCGTTAAATGGATGAAGTATTTTTTTTTACGAAAATCTTTGATGACTGCTAATATTAAAGCTGCAAATAAGAAAACCGAAAAAACTAATAATAATAAGCCTCCGCTCAAAAGCATCCTGAGATAATCGTTATGAACACCGCCATAAATCTTTCCTGCACCTAATATCTTTTCTAAAAAGGGCAGTTTGGACCAAAAATCCATTGAATTCTTCCACATCCCTCCCCTGCCGGATAGAGCAGCCTCCATGTTCAAATTCCCTCCAACGAATTCAACTTCTTTGGAAAAGACTTGATTGATCTCTGAAAATATTTTCTGCCCTGAAATGGAATTCAAGAAAAAAAGAAGGATTAATATGGATACAAATACGTGTACTCTGCGCCTTATGAATAAGAAAGCCAGTAACCACAGCGCAAACGTAAGGAAAATTGTCTTGGTGTACAAAAAATACGATCCTGTAAGCAGCAAACAGAATAAAACAATCAACACATACTTTAGAATTTGCTGACTTCTTTTTAAAAAATAATGCCAAAAGAGCATGATTCCTATCAATGCCTGGATCAAGTAGACATCCAGAGTCGCGGCATCATGATACAATCCAACATACCTTGTCAATCCTCTGGTCTGTCGATAGAACCATACATTTCCTGTTAATTTTTGCGACAAAATAAAAAAGAGAGGAAACAATGCCGACAAAATTAGTCCAACCGCTAAAATTTTTCCGCTTTTAAAATCAGTGAAATAAGTAAAAAACAAATAAAAAGCTATGGGCATAAAAAGAGATTTAACAAAAAAATCCAGAGAATTAACTATGCCGCTGTTCAAGCCTATATAAATAGAAACAAAAATTATCAAAATAAAATAAATTTTGAATAATTTCATATACGCAAAGTCGGAGATATCTTCTTTTCTCAGCAATACCCTTAAAAGAAACAGCAATATGAAAAATGAATAAAAGATATCCACAAGGCTGAAACCTAAATATCGATAATTCCATGCTGCTGCGACTATCGGACTCAGAATAATGAAGACAATTAAAGGATTTTTATACGAAGTTGATTTGAGCGCATAGATAGTGAATAAAACAGTTGAAGCTAGGGCTAAAAAGAGAATCATTTTTTTTGATAGGCTACCGCCGTTAACAATTTTCGCATCTCATGTCACTTTTCAGTTCTTAGCTGACTTCCGGAACTTTCTCTTTTTTCTGTCTGTGTGCTTCCTCTGACTCTCTGACTACATCAATAAGTTTTTCGAATTCAGTAGATTTATAGAAGAAAAAGTCTGCACCAGCGTCCAGGCATCGCTTTCTGTACTGGAAATAGGGATAGTTGGTGAACATGATCACCAATGGCGGATTTTCCATTTTTTTCAGTGTTTCAAGTATCAGGATCCCGTTTCCTCCGGGCATTCGAATATCCAAAATAACAAGGTCAGGAAGGAGCCTTTCAACAGCTTCGATAACTGTGATTGGTTCTTCCCCCTGTCCTATAATTTCAACACCTTCAATTTCAGATAGAATATCCGCCAATCGTTCCCTGAGAATTTCTGAATCATCTGCAATAAAAAGACGCATTTCGCCTCTCAGCGTAGCTTAGTTTCCTTTAAGGAGGGATTCCTCTAACCAGACAATATTATTGTATGTTCAGTCTTGTTTTCTGTATATCAGTAGAAGGATGAATTTAGTGTAAGTGATTGTCCTATAATAAAATAAACAAAAAAAATCAGGTAAGAAGCTTTGCCGCGATGTGAACAAAAGCTTGGGCTGAATCTCTATAATTAGCCTTTTTCACAATCTTCCTTGAAACACTCCTCATCTCTTCAATTCCAGGGCTGAAGAGCACAGATATGACTTTTGATGCGGTCCCTTCGAAGTCAAAGGGATCGACGACATAACCGTTCCTGCCCTCCTCCACGAAGTCAACAGCATTGCCCACCCGATTACTGCAGATAACAGGCAGCCCGCAAGAAAGGGCTTCATAAATCACTAAAGGATTACAATCTGACAGACTCAACAGCAGGAAGAGGTCTGCAACAGCAAAGTATTGAGGGTACTTATCTGGTCCAATGAAGCCTTCTAGGTGAAGGTGTTTCAAATCACTCTTGTTTTTCTCTTCCAAGATATACTCCCTGAGCCTGCCCTCTCCCAGCAAGATCAATCCGATCTCCTCTGGTGATTTTTCAAGAACTCTCTTGTAGACCTCCAACAGTAAATGAATGCCTTTTATTTTTTCCAAGCGTCCCGAAAAAAGAATATTTTTCGCAGGGTAGATATCCCGCATGTGAGACCAGGTCAAGGGATCATCCTTGAAGCGCTGGCAAGCCGAGCTGAAAGCCTCCGAATCCACGCAGTTATATGAAATCACTACCGGTTTTAAGCTTTTTTTGGGGAGAAGCGAGCGGATGTAATCACGGGAATCCCGCCCCACAGCTATAAAGCCGCTCGCCATCGACGAGAAGCACTTCCGAATCAATTTCCGTGCTGAAGCCAATTTCCTCGTTGACTCGGTCATTTGTGTGCCCTCTGACCAGATCACGATGGGAGTCCGGGTGAACAACCGATAGAGACAGGCAAAGAATGTGGAAGCTGTAAATCCAGAACAAAAGATGATATCAGGCTTTTCCTGGCGAAAAAATTTCAGTAAGGAGGGATTAAAACACATTTGATATTGAGAAGATCGAACGACCCTCATCCCGGGAATGAACACAGTTCTGAATGGAAAGCGGTCAAAATCATATTTCCAGGTTGGGTAGTCCGGTTTATCAGGAGCCATTAAGGCTACTGTCAACTCGATGGATTCAGAGGCTGCAATGGATTCAAAGAGAGGAACACGATAGGGTGACAGATAATTCTGAATCAGGACAGCTTTTCTCTTCATTTCAATTTGTTCTATGCATTGACCAGGCTTTTAAGCCGGGAAAGAATGATCCTATTCTTCTCTTCACAGTCATACTCTTTGTTCATCCCCTGCTGTGCGTTTTGGGATATTCTTTTTCTCAGCTCAGAGTCGTTGTAAAGAGTCCTCATCTGGCGGGCAAGATCCTCAGGGTCTCCTGCTTTAAACAATAATCCATTCCACCCATGCCGAATCATCTTGGCAAATCCACCCATATCCGGAGCGATTACCGCTACTCCCAACGCCATGTATTCAAGCAGCTTGACCGGATAGATCTGAGCCAGGTCGGGCACATTCCTATAAGGAATGATGCATACCGAGGCGTCTCTGATTTTTTTCAATAATTGATCATGCTCGATGAAGTCATGATAATAAATCCGTGGACAGCCAGTGAGTAAATCCAATTGCGACCTGACTTTTGCAGAAATCTTCCCGATGATGGTCAAGGATACATCGAGATCCTTAAAAATACTATGATAGGCTTGACCCAGGATATCAAGACCGCTGTACACAGTATATACGCTGCGCATGCACAAAATCTTAAAGGAGCGATCACTCGATGGAGCGTACTCTTTCCTGGGAAGTTCATCGAGCCAGATGGCGTTCTTCAATAAAATCATTTTATCTGAAGGCAGCTTAAAATATCTGAGCTCATAATCGGGCAGGATAGAAACAATAAATAGATCAGCCTGGCGAAAAAGGATTTTTAAAATCCATCTTTCGGAACGTGTTTTGAGCCTCATCAAAATCCTATCCGATTGGCTGCGAATAGGGATGTCCCAGACGTCGACCACCCATTTTATACCTAAGATCATCTTGGCCCAAAAACCACATATGGAAAACAGGGAAGGTTCGGTAATGACCAAATCAAAGCCACACCTTCGACCTCTGGCCAGAAGCCATACAAAAAAGTAAACGAGCGATACAGTCTTGTTGGTGAACAAAGATCTGTAGATTTTTGTCCCCGGATGAGCTGAAAGAGTGAAATCTGAATTTTTTGCAGCCAGAATGGACAAATCAGACCAACGGCTCAAAAAATAAACCCTCTGGAAATGATTCAAATTCCTCATGTGCTTTGCATGAGTCGCTCCAGTGATGAAGAGAATTTTCAACTTTTTCCGCATGGTGCTTATCATCAAATATTAGAATTTTTTGCAACTAATTGTACTGCTCCAGGGCCAAAACGATTAGGAATACGGCAAAAAATTTTTAAAAACATCTGGTCCACGAAGATGATGAGTTTCCAAATATTTTTTTTAAAACGTGACTCTGGAAGTTTCAATACAAAGAAACTCACGAAAGTTCTGAATATGGAATGCGAATATGAAATGTCTTTAATATTAAGATTGCATCTTTTTAGTAATTCAATTGTTTTGGACATATTTATCTGATTATCATGGACGCTATGTTCATATGTGGAAATTATTTTCTTGATAAAATTAAATCTTCCTTCTGGAAGCAATTGCGCTGGCTTTTCAATGGGTTCATCCAATCCAAAGTAGCCATTTATCGATAATTTTGATAAACACTCTCTGATTCCTACCAATGAATCAGGAAGATGATGTAAAACACCAAAAGACAAAATCGCTGAAAAACTACCATCTTTAAACGGTAGATTAAGAGCACTTGCCTGGATAAATTCCCCATCTGGCACAACTGATTTAGCCAATATGAGCCTTTTCCAGGAAATATCTGTCCCTATATAATTGTAATTATACTTTGCGGGATGAAAGATCCAGTAAATCGTTCGAGTATTCCCACACCCTATTTCTAAAACTGTGTTCCCTTTACAATGAGATCTTATGTAGTGAATGATATGCCTAGATCGTGGAATAAGACTGTTCCAAAAAGGAGTAGTTTTAACATCCATACGCATTTTTTTTCGCAACTCTTCAGAACCAACATCCTCATCATAATATTCCATTTCTTCTCTGTTCCATTCACCAAAATTAGTGATTTCACGCCTTTTCACCCGATGAATATTAGATTCAATAGCCTTTCTATACTTGACCGGACAAAAAAGTTTTGCAGATTCCAACAGTCTGACATAGTGAGCTATGTTAACATCTTGATCAGACAATAACATTGCGATTGAATCTGAAATTGGGTAAACTGTGTTGCTCTCTTCATTTATAAGAATCCCATTTAAAATATCATCTTCATCATTAATGTCTATATGCTCGACATCATTAATTATTTCATTCTTTCTTCTAATCATATGTGCAAAGACCTTAAAAGAGCCAACTTTGGTATTGGGACAGCTTAAAATACGAACAGTACGTTTTCTCATGAGTCCAGAATCGTTTCAACTTCCTTCCACATCTCCATAGAATTTTGTTTGAGGATTTCAGCATTTTCTTTAATTCTTTCTACAAGCATTGTTCGTTGATGAGGATCGATTATCAGAAGTAATTTTTTTTCTATTTCTTGATCAGAATCGAGTGATTCAAACAAACATTCAGGACAGCCATAGTCTTCGAAAAGTCCGAGATACTTGTGAGCCCAGCTTGTCCCGAGGCAGGGCGTGCCCTGAGAGAGCGCGCTCGCAAGCGCATGATAGCGAGAACTTATGACAGAATGACAGCAGCCAAGGATTCCTTTGCTCTCAATGGGATTCACATCTATGACCGGCAGCTTTTCTTCTATATGGTTATTGATTAAATGTGCTAATTGGTGGTCAGTATTTTCGTGCAGGAGGATGACTGGCTTCAAGCCTTTTTTTCTTAAGCTGGATATGCATGATAAGAGAAAATCAATGTAAATATTGCCAACTTCAGCCTGTGTCATGTCCACAATCCGGGCATTCGGAACAAGACAGACCCGGTCAGCCCAGAGTGCGGCATCACTTGGCTTTTTTCCTGGGATGAGGTTTGTGAAATCCGGAGATGTTTTTATCTGCAGCGTGCCAATTTCCAACTCCTTGAGATATTGAGCCGAGACTTCGTCTCTTGCGAAAACAAGATCGACAGACTTTAAAACATTGAGAATCCGCTCCCGGACAACTCTGCTCTGAAAAGGACCAAATGCCTGGGGCAGCATGATGACCTTTCCCCCTGCCTCCTTTATCCTTCTATAATGATTGATACGCCAGTCCAATTTCAATTTGATCCATTGATCGCCATATTGAAATCCTGAGCAATCCAGGATTGCCCGAATGTCTTTGTAATTCACTATTCTCCAGGCTAGACGAAGACGATCGGGCAGCAAATAGGCAAGGTAATATTTTGCGGAACGCGCCAGGCGGGGGGACCTTCTGATAAGGGCTTGTACAGGTCGCCACAGCCAAGGCGGGATCTGTGCCCTGCTGTCATAAGCCAGAATACAGCGGGAGCCCAACCTTTGCTCTATAGCATAGGCCATCATAGAATCACCTTTGTTATGGAAAGAAGGACCTACAACTTCGACAATCTTCTTTTTTAAAATCATTGGAGCTGCCTCTTTTTCGCTCTCAGTCTTTTTATAATCGGAAACATTGAACCTCCCAGTAAAAGCAAGTAGGCAAACGCTGCCAGCTCAGAAGGCATAAAGTTGCGCACTAAAAAACAGCCACCTAGAAGAAAAACAGAGGAGATGAATAACCACTCTGCCTTTTTTAAAACTCCAGGCACAAGTTTTTTATTCGCATACACGGATTGAAGCGAAAGAAGAACCGCTGAGGCTATGAGATGTGAAAGCGCCAGACCCACAGCTCCCTGCCGAGGTACGAGCATCAGGCACGCGGTGATGAGCGCACCTCCCCATGCTAGATACATGATAAGGTTCATCCACTGACGCGCCATGCCCTCATAAATCACGCGGATACCTTCGTTCAATGAAAAAAACACAGCCGTTACGGCTAAGAATGGCAGAACCTGCTCCATGCTCATGAATCTTTTTCCAAAAACAGATGCCAGGGGTCTGGAGAATCCAATCATGATTATTGCCATGGGCACTGTAAACAGCCAGACAGCCTCGAGCTGCATAGAAACAGCTCTCCTGAATTCAGAGTCACCTCTCCTTCCATGTGTCTCTGAGAGTATAGGCAGCATAACCCGAGCCATACTGCCAGGAATGAAAACAATGAGCCTTTCCCAGGAGTGGGCTCCCTGAAATATACCAAGCTCTGGAAAGCCGGTGGGCTGCCGTACCAATATGACATTACTGATCCAACTCATAGAGGTCATGACAACAAGGACTAAAAACCCTGGCAAAGAATACCGCCAGAGAACAGGAAGTTCTTTGAGTGCCGCTGAAACAGAAGTCCGGCCGACAAATCCAGCCTTAATGGAATTCATACGGAGATAGCGCAAAATCACCGGGATAAGAATAACCCCGCTCAGAACTAGGCCCCATAGAGCACCCTGCACTCCCCAGAAATATGCTAAGGGAAGTGGACAAAGGAGCGCAAGAAATCCGCGCCATATGTGCACTCTGGCTATGGATTGGAAATCCTCAAATCCAGCAAGAGCCTGCTGGGCGATATTCCCGTAGGTGAGA
>Ga0209427_10004022_pt1 | contig 17094 bp, 19 predicted proteins | sample DeeMarSWOR136_30_FD_187465 | JGI IMG/M metagenome (GOLD analysis project Ga0209427, IMG submission 187465) | Marine sediment microbial communities from White Oak River estuary, North Carolina - WOR-1-36_30 (SPAdes) (version 2) | ecosystem: Environmental > Aquatic > Marine > Intertidal zone >...
GCAAGGCAAAGCGGAAAGTGAAGCGCAAGGTTAAGCGCAAGAAAAAGGCCACCAAGCGCAAGGCAAAGCGGAAAGTGAAGCGCAAGGTTAAGCGCAAGACCGTCAAGCGTAAGCGCAAGCGTTCGGCTGCCCGCACTGCAAAAAGCTCGCCGAATCCGAGAAGAAAGAAGCGAAAGATCGCAAAGCCGAAGAAAAAGGAAAAGCTCACGCCCGCCCAGATCGATCGGGCAGTGAGAGCCCACGCAAAGAAAACCAAGAAGTACGCCTGGTAAAAAAGTGAGGAGCGCGGGGGTTGCCTAGCCCCCGCGATTCCTAAAACCAATTAGGCATACGACGAAAAAGGAAAGTCGTAAACATGACCACACAATACGGACAGACAAACATCAATCGCCCCATGTCGGGAGCGAGGTATGTCGACCAAAGAGATGTAGATTCTTCGTTGGCGACGCCCGCGGTCCCGCTCAATGCAGATGACGAATTCGTTATTGCATCTGATCATGATGATGTAACGCCATACCTAATCAATCTTCCGGATGTGCGAGAGGTTGAGGGTAAGGACATTATCATCAAGGCGCGCATCGTGCCTCCGATCGTGGTTGCGGTAACAATCGGAACTGTAGCTGGCCAGACAATCGACGGCGTCGCAGGACCGATTGCACTTGGTGCGGCTGGAAACACCGTTGTGTTTCGAGCGGATCCACCCGACACCACAGTGACGCCTACGGCTGCGCCGACGAACTGGTCGGTCATTCGTGGCCCGTCGCCTCCGTAAGAAGATAACTCGAGCCCTTCGGGGCTCATCCCTGATCTCGAGATTTCTCGCGGTCAGGGATGAGCCGTTCATGGCAGGTAACACGGTAAAGAAAGGTCGAAAATGACCGTACAGTATCATCAAACAAACATCAATCGCCCGATGTCGGGAGCGCGTCGAGTTAATCAGGATGATATCGACACATCGCTTCCCGCCCCCGGAGTTCCACTCAATGCCGATGACGAATTTGTATATGCGATTGATGACGGAGTTCGAGGCGCGTATACAATCTTTCTTCCTGATGTGCGAGAAGTTGAGGGCAAGGATATCGTCATTAAAGTTGATGCAGCTGCTAGTCTTGCATCGGTAATTGTTTCGGCGTTGCAGACTACTACTCCGCCACAGACGATCGATGGTAATCCGGCCGTCCCCGCACTAAATCCTCTGGAGACGCTTGTTGTCAGGGCCGATCCTCCTGATACAACAGTTTCTCCTACGGCTGCGCCGACGAATTGGTCGCTCATAAGAAGGGGTGCGCCATAAAATTTCTCGAGCCTCTCATGGGGCTCATTCTTGCTTTCAAATAATTTTGTGATCAAGAATGAGCCAAAAAGGGCGACCGTTCAATGACTGATCAATATCAACGGACGAATGTAAATTTTCCGCGAAAGACTCGTCGTGTGACTGGGGTCGCGGCGGTTCAGCTAGATCTCGATGATGATCTAGTCATCGTTGATTCCTCGCTTGGCCCTGTAACTGTTACTTTACCCGAAGCCAGACAGATTCCTTCTTGGGATATTTGTATCAAAGGTCTTACGGCTGGCGTATTTCCAGTTAACATTATTGGATTAGGTGGTCAGACCATTGACGGTGCGGCAACTCTTGTTCTCAATAATAACAATGAGGCCGCGAATCTTCATTGCACGGGTTTAAATTGGGTTACTTGTGGCGGTCTTGGCATTGGTGCCGCCGGCCCCACTGGTCCTACTGGCCCTACCGGTGCGACGGGTCCTGCGGGTGCAACTGGTGGTGGTGGTTGTCTTACAAATTTCCTTGTTAGTCCAAATCCTGCCGGTGCTCCTTATCAGTTGATATCTACAGCATATAACGCAGCTAAACTTGCTGGTTATGGAACAGGGCAACCAAATGGACCGACAAAGATTCTAGTCTGTCCTGGTACATATACAGACGCGGTATTAATGGATACTCCTGGTATCGATGTTATTGCCATAGACCAAGATTCGCAGACGGCTAAAACTATTGGTGCGCCAGGTGATGGTCATACGGTATTAAATGGTACATTAGCCATTGTCCTTGCAAGTGCCGGTACACTTCAAAATACTTCGGCTCGCTGGCAAGGTATTGATATTCGACCGGCTTCAGGTGCCGCAGTATTATTTGCTGGTACAGATCTCGCTTATTTTTATCTCACTGATTGCCAGGTTGTATCGACAGACTCACAAGCAATAGCAGATAGCAATTCAGGGAGTGGATTTATTGAATCAAGCGTGTTGGATGTGCAGCGCTGTAGTGTGCGGTCGGCAAATCCAGGATCTCAAGCGATAGCCGTCAATAGCGCCGGATTAGAAAAGACGAGACTTTACTTTACTCATTGTTTGATTGCTACGCCCGGACAGGCTATTGCCTCAGATAATGGCTATGTATTTTTAGAGTCTTGTTATATAAGCGGACTTAATTGTGCGCTTCTTTCGGCAAGTATACTTGATTGTTATGATACATATTTTAACTCTCCAGATTTCGTTGTTGGTGTTGATGAAGATTCTATATTCGAGATATATGATTGTGAATTTGACACTCCTTCTTCACCGTTTATCGTTGGCGACGGAATATTTAATCATGATGCGATGGCTTTCGAGCGTTCTTCCGTGAGGCCATGGGCGACAACACTTGCTGTAAGCACGCAAGAGGGTATTCCACAAGAATCAAATATCTTTCCAATTATTCTTGGTGCCGGATATGAAATCACCAGTGAAACTAATATTTCGGCGATTGCGATTGGTCCTGGCACGCTCACGCTTCCACTCACGAGTGAGAGGCCTGGTGTATTGCGCCTAAAGGAAAATCAGGCGTCAATTGGCCCCATTACGTTGACAGCGCAGGGAGCGGATTTAATTCGTGTCGGCGGTGCGGCGCCAGTTGCCTCTGTCACGCTTGATGCAAATGGTCTCTTTTTGGTAGCAGATCCAGCAAACAATGTCTGGGAAGCTTGGGCGACAGGTGGTACTACTTGTCTTAATTACGCGCTTGTATCGCCGAATGCTTCGTTGGCTCCGTTTCAATCGATTCAAAGCGCTTATGATTTCCTGTTTGCTCAAGGCGCTGGTGCGCTATCACCGGCTAAAGTACTCGTTTGTCCGGGTGTGTACACAGAAAACGTCACGATGTATGAGCCCGGTATCGACATCGTGGCTATTGCGCCTGATGATTTTAACGAGCTTCGTCAGTATGGATACGGAATCACGAGGCTTAATGGAACGCTCACGATTAATCTGACTGGCGGCGCGCCGGATCCATACCGTCGGACGTGCGCTTGGCGCGGTATTGATATTTTTGCATTCTTCGGTCCTGCGGTTAATTTTACTGGCACAAACTTTCAGTTGGCCTATATTACCGATTGTCAGCTTAACTGCGGTGGAATTGCAGTTGTGCTGGACAATACAGGCGTCAGCCTGGGGGACAGCACACTCGACATCATCCGAAGCAAGCTTCATAACACTTCGACCAACGGCAGCGGACCACCGTTCAACTGCGCGGACGGTATCCTGCTTTTGAACGATTGTGTGTGTCTTGGGAGCCATGCCCTTATCGCAGCCGATGCGCTCGTCAGCGCGCAAGATACTCGTTTCCTTGTAGGGGTGCAGGTGTCGGGTGAGTTTAACGCGCTCGATAGCACGATTGGAGAAATTATCTTTGCTGGTGATGTGGGCTTCGTTGAACTTACACGATGTGATATGTCCGCGGTACCGGCCGCGACCGGTGCTGGCGGTACCTTTATTTACGACTCGTTCCCGATGGGATCGGCGTGGCCACCCATTGCATTTCCAGCAGTTCTCACGGTTCAACAAAAGGCTTCGCTGCCTCAGGGCGCCGCCATGACCTACTACAGCGGTGCAGGCCCGCATCTGCTTTCTGGTAGCGAGGTCAATATCATGGTCGATCCTCCCGTAGGAGCAACTGCCTCGGTACAGTTGCCGCCTGCATTGGCGCAGCGAGGACCAATTAGAATCAAACAAGATCCGACGAATTCTACCGGCGTAACCTCGCTGACTACAACCGGCGGCGAGACAATTAACCGGGCGGCGCCTCCGATTATAGTTCCCATTGCTGGCATTACATTAGTCAGTCATTGGAGCCCGCCATACGGGCCACCCGATGATTGGGAGACGTATTCATAGGAGGTGTGTTATGGAATGGAGAAAGATCACAGATCAGCATCGACGTTGTCTCAAGTGGGTTCCTTATGTCTATCTAGATAAACTCGAGACGGTTACCGAGCTTGGAAAAAAAGCAGAGGAAGCAGAGCGCGCGTTTAGAGATGCTAAACGTATCAAAGAAAAGCCCGCAAAACTTAAGACATTAAAAGCCGAAGCCGGTAAGGCCTGGACAGCTCTCGACAAGGGCATGAAGCTTGCTTCCGCAAAGGGGGTTTATATTATCCAGGATGCAACCGGTTTTGTAATTTTGCATAATAGCACTGGCTCAAAAAGACATAGTACATATCCAGATCTCAAACAGGCACAAGTTGCAGCCGCAAAGCTGCTCAAGTAGGAGACGGTCATGGCATGGAAAAAACTCGAGGAAAGCCCATATCGTCATCCAACATGGGTGAAGCCGAAGACTCATTACATTATTCAATATGGTCGATTTTTTGTATTGTATAAATATGGAAAAAAAGAAATTCAAGGCCGACATTCGTCACTCGAAGAGGCCCAGGCAGCGGCCAAATAAAAACACAACAAAAACGATTAGAAAGGCGAAAAGAAAATGACTCAGCAGTACCTCCCTGAAGAAATTAATCAGATTGGATATTCTCCGGTCAATGTTCAAACTCCAGATGCCAACGCAATTGATGTAGTTCTTGGAACGCTTAGCGCAAATGGTTCTACTATGACCGTGCAGATCCATGGTGGTGGATCTGGCCCAAATGCTGCTGCAGCTTATTCTTATAGTTGTGCTGGTAATGGTGTTATATTCCGAGATGCAGCTGGAGTATTAACCGTTAGTCCTCTGTCGGTACTGAATGCGTTTGGTGTTACACCGCCGACCCTAGCGCTTGTCGCTGTTGGAGATAATGTCGTATTACGTATTACCCCGGCAGATGCAACGGTAGTTAACCATCGAATTCAGGCGATCATCAACACGTTCTAAAACCTGATAATGACGGAAAATCGTCAGTTGATCTTCTCGGCCGCAGCAGCCGATATTCCCCTTCTGTTTCCGCCGGTTACGCAGATCAACATTCAGCGACTCAGCCGCTAATGCATGAAGCGTCCGATCATCAGACTCGAAGATGGCACGGAGGTACTCGAGACCACGGGTGACGTAGACGCCTTTCAGCATGGTGGCGGTGTCTTGTATCGTGACCCAAGACGCCGCCATTTTTACTGGCAATTTTGGGATGCTCGCGAATACGGCGAGAAAAACTACAGCATATTCACCGCACCCATTCCAGATAATGTTTTAGAATTTTTTGGCGCTGATTTTAATGAAGTTTGTAAATATGGGGAGTTAGATCCGCAAGAGGTTCGGCGACTGTCGCGGTCAAAGAATCCTATCGAGCGACTCCAGGTTATTATCGCTATCAGGGATGTATATGGACCAAGCGCTATCGATCCCGAACATGAACCCGAAATCTTAACACCGTGGGAGCTTGCCGCGCGATGGGGAGATCTTTTTGGTTCCGGACCTGATGAAATTACTCGAGTTGATTTTGAAGATTGCATTATTCGTGAAACAAAATATGGCGACTACGAGTGTGGCTGTATTGATGGGACGTATTTCGGCCGTTTTAAAACATACAAAAAAGGATTATGTGCAATTGCAGACCACATTGAAAGACATGGAACAACCAAGGCGAATGTATTTCATGAGCATGAGCAGGGACAACTCGAGCTTGTAAATTGGGATCGAAAAGGATTTGTGGGACGTATTGCGCAACGTCGCGGAAAATTGCCAGTTGCTGGATGGAAAAATGCAATGAAACGCTATGTCTCAGAAGACATGCGCAGACAAGCCATTTCAAAGCGGACACGATCACAAAAGAGTATTTTGCGCAAACGCAGACAAAAAGCTGCTAAACTAAAGCAGCAAGAAAGAATTGAACGAGCCAGAGAGCTTCGTCGCTCAATGGATGAAATTTATTCGTAATGCGTCTATACCATAAATATTACCGCCAAAAAAACCCGCGCAGGAGTAGAGCCTTGCGCGGTGAGAGGGCGGAAGTACATGCAATGTTGATGGAGATTCTTGCGGAGCCAACCAAGAATCCTCGTCGCGGTAGGCTCATTGATGCATTCAATTTATTAGGGCTTCTCAATAAATATATCGACGCCGGACAAACAGAATTCATTCCACTTCGTGATACCGTTGCCGCAAAAATTGAGGGATATCTCGATGAAGGCGCGTTAGATTATTCGCTTTCTGAGGCGCTTGCAGATCTGAGCAAAACAGAAGTGGCGACCCTCGCACGTTTGATCAAGGAGGAAAAGGTCGAAGAGGCGCCGCCCATGAAGCAGTACGCCGCGGCTAGGCGTGCCCGCGAGCGCCTCGAGAGGCAGCCTGAAGTGCGAAGGGCTCGTGAACGCGTCGAGGCCGCCGAGGCAGTGGAGGAGGAATATCGCAAGGCCCTACGCAAGGGCGCGATCGAGACGGCAGAGTTCCTCGTTGGCCCTGAGCGTCTTGCTCAAATGAAAGTATCAAGGAAGGAAGCCGAAGAAGAATTAGGGAAAGTATTTCCAGAATATAGACCGGCAGATAAAGAAAAATGGCAACGGGCAACAGAAATAGTAAATACAATGTGGCCAGGCTTCATTCCGCCAAAGGTTCCAAAAGGTTTGAAACCTATTGCTTTTAGTGTCGTTCGAAGAGATATTAGTCGTTTTAGAAAAATGACAGATTTGCGAACGCCAAAGGCTGAGCGTGAAAAAATTCGTGACAGAATCAATCGATCTCAGGAGCTTCGTCGTCGCAATTTAGTCATTATCGAATATGAGAGACTTGGCGGAAAGCCTCTGACGCAGCGGGAGGTAAAGTTACGCGAAGCGCAAAGAGTTCGTGCGGAAGGAACGCCATTTAAATTGCGCGGTGGGTTTTTTGGTGTAATTGTCGAAGGTAGGGCTGGCAAGTATGACTGGAAACTATTCGATCCAGACGGAATTGTATATTTTGAAGGTACTGCCGCGGATAAAAGGGCAGCTTCGCGCGAGGTAAATATTGCCGTTCGAGTTGTAATAGATTTAATTGAACTTGGCGCCGAAACGGGTTGGGATAATTTGCCACGCGATGATCGTCGTTGGCTCGAGGCGGCAAAGCCGAAGCTCTCGGTAAAAGTTGCGCGAATGTTGCTAAACAAAATTAATGAAGGTAGAGTTAAGGTAAGTGTACCGACAGCAAAATGGATCGTGTCGGCTGCAGAATTAGGCGCCGAAACCAAAAAGATCGAGGAAGACGTGACAAAATCTTGCAAAGATATGGGACTTGGTGATACCCGCATTTTGAAAGGTTATCGTGGTCAATATAACATCCATGTAACAAAAAACATGCGTGGTAAATTTACCTTTTATATCGTTACCAAGACGGGTCAAAAGAGCCGTCAGTATCGTACCGATGATTGCGATGAAGTGATTCGCAAAGCCAACTTAATTGCGGGCGGTATGATTGGTGGCGAACGCGTCGCGCAATCAATTTCAAACCCTGGCAAGATTAAGCGCCTTGAAAACGGCGCAAAGAAATTTTTTAGAGAAAATAATCCGAAGATGCCAAGAAAACGCGCCGAGGCCGGTGAAATTGAAGAGCTAGCCGGAATGGTTTCTGTCCCATATGATCCAGAGCAAGCATATCGATATGGTTTTTATGCTGGAATAATTCGGGGAATTGATACATGCGGTGTTCAAAATTATTTTCAACGAAGAAAAGTTCGCAAAGAATATGCTCAAAAATTACTCGAAGCAGCAATGGCTGAATCTGAAAGACTTACCGAGCCCGTAAGAAAACGTGGTGCCAGAAGTTCTTAATGCCTAAGGCCGCAAAACAATCTATTAAAAAAGCTGGAAAGTTACGAATGGTTCCAGCAAAAGATTATTGTATTGGTTGGGATCCGCAAAGAGAGACTTGTATTTTTGAACATAAAAATGGCATAAAAGGAGAGATTGGTTGTGGGGTTATGGATGTAGTTAGCGTATTTTCTGGTAAGAAGAGAATTTATATACTTTCCGTAAACTATCCGGCGCGGTATGCTTGTATCGAGAGCTTCTCAGATTCCAATGGGGTTCACAGCGCCGTTTTTGCTGAACCTCGAGACATTACAAAGATCTTCGGAGAAGATTTCGCCTCCTGCTCACCAAAGGTCATAGCCGAGCGATTGGTAGCAGAAATGCATTAGGGTTTCTCAAGGAAAAGGACAAGATCATGCCCAAAACCGCAATGCCACTTCTACTTGTTGCCGGCGGTGCTGCGCTCGTAATGGCTGCTGGTAAAAAGAAGAAACTAAAGAAGCCAAGTGAAGAGCCAGATAGGAAGTATATCGAGGTCATCGTACCAACAGAGTATGGTGAAGGCACTGCGGAAAAGCTCATCCTAGATGAAGAATGTAATGCCATTGCCGAGAAGATTGATTTTCATAAACACAACACTTATATAACGAGTCGCTATCATCAGTTGCTCAAAGAAGGTGTCTTGACGACTCCTGAAGAAATCTCGTTACAACTTTTACGTGAGCAGTCGACACATTGTAATTGGGACGCTGACCGATCTCAGTGGACCGATTTGATGCGCGCGCTATATGATCAACTTTTCACGGCAGTGAAGGTCTATCATCAGGTTGCCGCTCAAGGATAATCTTCAACGTGCCGACAAAGTTCGATCGGGATTGTATTCAACCCGAAAAAGCTCGCGCGCAAAAGAAAGAGCCGCGAGTTATAAAAGGACTCATCAATGCTAGACTTTTAGCGTTTGAGTTTGAGTCATTTGAAGTTCCATCAGAAGCAGAAATCAAAAAGTTAAAGCCTGGAGACTTCGTGAAGGTTGCAAGAAATAGCGAACGTTTTTGGGTTAGAGTTGATGGTTATGTCGGTCGTAAATGGCATGGAACAGTAATGAATCGATTGATTCGCAATGAAGATTTGAAACTTGGCGATTCAATCTACTTTATGCGGAAAAATATCTATGATGTTGGATATAAGAAAGCAAGTTGATTTTTAGATAAATTATTATTTAAAAAAGTATAAAAGTAAGTATTTCAAGTTGTTTCATCGAGTATTCTTTGGTATCCTTTTATTGGCGATTTCGCCACGCAAAAACAAAATCGATCATCCTTGGTCGAAATCCATCCATGGGTCCATATTTAGGTATGGACCCTTTTTAGTGTATACTTGAATGAGATCTTTCGTGTCGCTTTTCATAATGAATCTGGACAATGGTTGAATATCGCGAAAACCCTGGAAGGCCGGTTCCTCCGGGAACTCCAATGCCAGTAAGTGGAGATCAAACTCCAGTACCGGCAGAGCTTTCAACAGTGGAGCAAACATACATATTGCTCCGCGCGATGCGGCAGGAGCAGCAGGCTTTTCTTGCCGAATCAAAGAATGAGAATAGCCACGAGAGGCTCAGTAGCGTAGAGAAGGCTGTAAAGTGGGCGAGTCCCTGGCGACAGATCTTTGCTATTATCGCCGTTATCGTTGTTAGCAGTATCGGCGCATATACGTTTTTGCGTGACAAGGCAAAAGAGGCCGTAATCGAGACCGTCAATGAAGCGACTGGTGGCGATAATCCAAAAGTCGAGCCAAGCGTAAAGACTGTCGAAGAGATTCGGACAAATGTCGAAAGCGTCAACAAGGGTGTTAATAAACTAATAAAGCATCAAAAATTGGAACAAGAGATTAAAGAAGTCGAAGTCGAGTTGGAACTACATAAGCAACAACATCAAGACTTGGTTCAAGAGTGGGCGGCAAAGAAGGCGGCTGGTCGATCGGTAGGCAAAAAGCCAACGAAAAGCGACGGTCACATAAAGCTCGAGGCTGATCGTATGAAACTTTTGAAGGAAGAGCCACTCGAAGACGAAGGCGAATAGGTGAATCAAAATGGCAGGCAATCTACTCCCGCTTCTTCTCATTGGCGGCGGGGCCGTATATATTGCTACTGCAGGTAAGAAGAAAAAGAAAACGGTAAGCGCGCATGTCTTTGATAAGGGGACATATAAGTACACCGCCAACTGTCAACAGATGTGGATTGGTGGTGTTGAAATACGTGATATGGCAAAGATAACAAGCCAGGAGCAGGCTCCGCCAGGGTACGTAGAGGCTGTCCAAAGGTTTGCTGATGAAACTCTGAAGCCGGCGATAAGAGCAGAGTTGCAAAGGCCTCGTGATAAAGAATTTCCAATCCTCATGATTGGTATTAATGTAACGAATGCCCTTGTTCCACAATGTACAGTTGCACTCAAAGGCAAAGCCGCAAAACCAGTTGGGGTTGCCATGGTGTCCTTGGTGCTATCCATGCTGCCTGTTATATTGGTAAACGAAGGTGAATATACCATGGTGGGCGTCACGACTCAGTTAAACGCCGAGTTTGCAGAACTTATGAAGCGCGGACTAAAAGGCGCGTTCGAAGAAGCCATGGAATCCGGAGCGCTTGGCGATCGAACAGCGCGATCTCCAATGCCGCGCGAAAGACCGTTAGCATTCAAGGTTGCTGCGCGAATATAGGATTGGTGCAACATGGCTAGCATGGTTCCATTACTTCTTCTTGCCGGCGGCGCAGTCCTACTAGCAGGTAAAAAGAAAAAGACACGGCCAAGTGTTGCGCCACCCGAAGCCGCTGCTCGTGGAACTGGCGAGATTGGTGGTCTTGTAGTCGAGAATACATCCCTCGAGGCGCCATTATTTCCTTTCGAGAATGTTAAGGCCGTTCAAGAGGCGTTGCTCGTGGCTGGATATGAATTGCCCAACTATGGTGCCGATGGACAATGGGGTCCTGAAAGCGAAGCTGCGATGGCGAAATTTATGGCAGATCGCGGGCGAAAATATGGAACTAAAGGTCGTCGTAGATATGGTACGTCGCGCGTTGCCGGACTCGATTTGCTAGATTTAGCCGACGAAGCCGCAAAAGCCGCTGGTGTTAGTTTTCCGTATACCGCCCGTTTTGATGGTCCTTATTGTGATATTTCTGCCGACCCTTATTCTGCTATGGGCTGTGGTCAATATTATGAATGTATTCCATTACATGCATGGGGCGAGGCTCCTGCAGGTCAAGAAGATTTGGGGTTTTGCGTTCCTCGATCTGTTATTTTCGATGGTATTCCTGCGTTAGATGTGAAAGATTATGGGGCGGGTGGCTATACTGCAATTATAGTACCCCCCTATGGGTATCTAGATCCAAAGTGGCCGGATCTAGCAATACAATTTCGCGATTGCTGGTTACAGCATCCATATACTGAACCCAGAAGCAAATCAGAAGAATGGAATCGCTGTCTGAAAGAGTACAATATTGCAAAGTCGATCATGGATAAAGTTTATATCGGCACCGGCTTTTTCATGAATAAACTTTATCCATGGCTTAGGAGAAGGGGGGTGTCTGCGTCAGATCTCAGCGATCCCAAAAAAATTGAAAATATAACCCTTAGTTTTATGAAGCAGACAAAGATTAAATATCCAGGTCGTGGGTGGCTGCAAGGTGATATGCATTATATGAATGAGATCGAACCAGGCAATCCGATCGAAGACTCGTATCCCGGTGTACCTCCTTTTGTTGATATGGATTTAGATTTTAGAGAAAATACGGGTTTATGGTATAGCTGGGCTTTGTTTTTAGCTATAGAGGAAATGGTTCGATTTTATTTACGTAATTACGCCAAGGTGTAATCATGGCCGATCCATACATCCTTCAGTCGCTCATGCGTCAGGCTCTTCGTTGGACGATTGCGGCAGAGCAAGATGAAAATCTGCTCATACGCTTGACGCATGCAAACTATGGAGTGGCGTATATCACCGCGCTTCGGCAGATCGCTTCAAACGGCGAAGTAAAACAAGCGACTGGATACGATCCGCATCAGGTGGGCGAATACATCGCAAGAGTTCAAGAATGGGCCCTTCGATCTTTCGCGCCGCATGTGCCCCAAATGATCCCTAAGGGTCCGCTTGGGCAGATGATTAAGGAGCGGTGAAACTGCGCGTTTTTCGCAAAGCTTGACATCGCTCGAGCCTGGTCTTAGAGTGGTTCCCAGACATGAGATCCGAATGACAGTCAGCCCCTTGAGGGACCTCAGGATCTGCGCAGAAGCGCTGTAGGCAGCGACTCTGCGGACGACAACACGACAAGCGTCGGAAGCTCAGAAGGCCGAGCGGCCGGGGTATTCGCCCGGAAGGTCGAGGGTTCGAGACCCTCCCGGCGCGCGCTTTGCACCCATTGCGTAATTGTCCGACAAGATCTGCCTTTGGGTGTGATGGCGGCGATGATCATTCACGCCGCTGGAGAATCGTCCCCAGGCAATCTGCCTGAAGGGACGCATGCAGTAGCGCTCGCAGCCAAAAATGAAGCGCATCTTCGCTTCATTGAAAAGAAGCTGCGGGCGTTTTCTATTTCACATCAATCGATTCGCGAACCCGATGCGCCATGGAATGGGGCTCTCATGGCGATTGGCCTTGTGCCTGTATCGGATCGCAATCGCATAAAACCCGTCACAAAGAGCCTTCGGCTAATCAAATGATCGACATCAAGAAATACAAAGAAGACATCCATCGAATCGAAGAAGAAATACGAACGCTAAAAGAGAAGCTTCGTACAAAATGGACAAAGCCAATGGGAGAAGAACAGTGGGATCTGATAGGTCTGCGCGCTCAGGCTACAGAGCTTTGTATCTTTCGCGCTTGGATGCGTGGGAAGATTCATCGCAAAAATCCTCCACAAGACGTTCGCGATTTAGCACGAAGCTACGGCTGCGAACCCAAATGGAATGCAGAAGATCATGCAAAAAAAATCTTCGAGCGTGTGGCCGAGCGCTATCAAATCGAAGAGGCTAAAGCCTCATAGCGTCTAAGATATAGAAAGCTTCAGCCTCTTCGCCTCGGCCTTTGCTGTTCTCAGGCAGCTTCTGCGCTCGCTCTGAACCGTCTTGACCTTCGAGCCCTTCATCTCCTCGAGACATTTGAAAACAGCCTTGAGCCGCGTCTTGTTCGGCCGCTCGCAGTAGTGATCCCAGGAGGCGCGGCACTTTTTGATAAGCGAGGGGTTTTTCTTGCGCGGTCGTCGTTTAGTGGTTTTTTTCTTGCCGGATTTCTTCTTGCTTGTTTTCTTCTTGGATTTATGTTTTTCGATTTTTGCTAACTTCTCATAATATAAAGGATCTTCCATTAGGTGATCCATTGCGATCTCGCGGGCTATTTCTAGATCTTTAGTAGATGGTTTTTTGCCCGCCGATGTATGTTCCAGTTCTACCTTGGTTCCTTTTTTCAATTGTCTTTTGTCAAAGTCAGATGGTTTCTTACCTGCTGCTAATCCGCCTGGTATTCTTTCTTTAAATGTGTGTGTGTATTTTTTCTTGTTTGTTTTCTTCTTGGTTTTACGTTTGGGATTTTTTTGTTGATTGGCCCAGATAATAGCCGTCTGGGTCGCTTCAGTTATGCTTTTTTCATGGAACCCAGTTTTTGCTGCAATAAAATTTTCAGGTTTTATCTCATGTTTATGTATTGAGGCATCCCATTTTCTTTTCGGATCTTCGATATTAGGAAAAACAGTTAAGATCTTTTTGTCTTTGATGAGTATAATTCGAGTTTGTGGTTTATAATAAGTAACCTTCCAACCGCTAATTATCGAGCCAACTTTAACGTGTGATATAGGCTCTGGTTTCGGTCTCCAACCAAGACGTTGCGCTTCGGCGACAATATCCTCCGGCTCCCATCTGGCGACAACTGGATCTAGTTGTCTTTCACCCAAACGAGCGCGTTTGCGATTAATATAGGTAAGCGCTTCCTTGGTTCGTGGATCTAATTGAGGATTTCGTTTTCTTGTGGTTTTCTTCTTGGCTTTGCGTTTGGGATTTTTTTGTTGATTGGCCCAAGACATCGCGGAGCCAACGGCGTCATCAAAGTTTTTTGCATAAAGCTTTTTCGAGCCAATGATACTATAACCAATACGCATCCATAATTCAGCATAATAATTATATCTTCCTCTATGATGAATGCGTGTGAGAACGAGTTTCTTATCGTCTTTAAAGAATTCTGCGTAATTGCCAGGCTCGTAATCCTCAACTATCCAATCGCGAATAATATCACCGCGAGCGATTGTGGGGTTATGCTTTGTGGGCGAAGCGCGCTTTGCCTTTTTCTTTGTGGTTTTCTTCTTGGCAGCCTTCTTTTTGGCTTTGCGTTTGGGGTTGCGAGCGTATGGTTGTCGTTCGGCCCAAGAAATTGCTTTTTTAACGGCGCCCTCTTCGGTTTCTGAGATGAGGCGCTCTTCCATTGTGGTTATATAATTGAGGCTTGGATAATGGTAAAGATTAACATACCACTCATTGGGTTTGCCGCGAAATTCTGGTGTTGAAAACGCTCTTTCTTTTGGTTGAATAATTATGGTTATATTTCCTTTAACAAGACCAATATATTTATCTTTTGGCGAGTATCGATCGATTCTCCACCCTTCAATAATGCGACCTCGCTTTATTACGGGATTGCTTTTTGGCTTCATGGTTTCCCCGATTTCGCATTTGGGGTTACGCTTTGTGGGCGAAGCGCGCTTGGTTTTCTTTTTGGTTTTGCGCTTAGGATTGATCGTTTGCTCAGTCCACTTAATAGCCTTCTTGATAGCTTCGTTTCGATTTGGGGCTGTAAAGACAGTTCGCTCAATCGGAGCAGATGTTTTGATATCGTATTTTGTGACGCCCCAATACTCATATGGACGACCCGTCACGAATATCCCCCTCGAGCCGCGCACTAATTTGATCTGCTGATCGCCATGAATATTTGAGGGTATGTATTCAGCGATCTTCCACCCTTGAACTGTTTTACCAGTTGTTAGCATGGGGTTTTTCTTGCTGGTTTTCTTTTTGGTTTTGTGCTTAGGGTTTTTCCTACCAGCGGCAAGTGTAGCGTTGCCGAAATCGGTTAGGCTAACGAACCAATCTTCTCCCTCATATGAAGAGCGCTCAAGTAGGCCCATTTCTACAAGATGAGAATTTTTGCGCCCGTATGCGCCGTCTTTTTCTCGATATTCAACTGTTAATTGTTCTGCCCGTCTAAGTATATCTCGATCTTTTTCTGGAAGCCGCACCCAGGTTTTCTTGGGGTCAACTTCCCCTGACTCATATCTTTGTTGATGCCATTCTTTCTGATAACGGCGTTGCTCTTGTATTGGTAGTAACTTGAATTTTACCAGCTTGTCTTTATTGGCGTCATAGAATGGTTCGTTTGCGCGTACCCAATCTTCGAACTTTTTCATATGTCTGGGATTTATTTTGGCTTTGTGCTTAGGGTTTTTTGATGCTCTGAGCTTGCGGCCCTGTGGTGTGAGCTTGTAATAAGTTATTCGTTTTCCCTTATCAGATAATTCCATTTCGATATACGCTAAACCTTTATCTGATATTTTATGTACCGCACTTACAAGTGCTCGACTATCTGGGGGCGTTATTATTCTTCCGCCCTCATAAAGGTCTGCACGTTTTATTAGCTCTCTCTCTTCCGGTGATAGTCTCGATAGAGTAAGCTCTTGTTTTAGCGTTTTTTGTCGCTCGAGCTTATGTGCGGTAGATGTTTTTTGCGCCATGCTGACCTCAAAAAAAAAACCGGCCCCCTCAAATTGAGGGGCCGGCGCGAGGACCAATGAGTCCTCCCCCTCCAGAACAGCTTTTGCGCCTACAATGAAGCTGTAGCTGGATTGCAACCATCATACCACGACGACGTGTTAAAGAGACCTGTTTTATGGGCTAATCGCTGTCGCCGGTTTTAGGCGGTGGGCCAAAGGCGGCCTTGTCAGGCGTCTTGTCTTCATCGGGGGTATCTTCGCCATCATCCGATTCCTTAGATGGCTCACCGTCGTCCTTGAGCGCATCTTCAGCTGACGTGTCGGACGGTTTGTCTTCGTTGGAAGACGCACCCCCGGTGCTGTCGGGCTCGTAAGGCTCGACGCGGAACAAACGGGTCAGGACGCGGCGTAACGTGGCTCGACCTACTGCGGCAAGTGCCACGATCTCCGCCCACTCTGTACCCGTAAATTCGATATTGATTTTATCGCCCCAAATAATATACGCAATGGAGCAGATTATTAATGTAAGATCTAAGATGTCATCGATGATATTTCGGTGTTTGTGTGTGGTCTCTTTCATAGACGCATTTTACCACACACAAAAAAATATGCCGGGATCGGTCAAAAGGAGGAGTGGAAGAAGGGATAAAGGCCTGCCAGTTGTCCGACCCGGCCCTTACCATTCTCTACTCAATTACTTCCGCCGTCAAATATTTGAATATTAGCTTTCGCGAATTAGTTTTTGTTTTGTTTCTTTTGCGACGCGCTTAGCATCTTCTTTATTTCGGTATCCATCACTGTACCAACCGCCGCCTTTGAGACGGAAAGATGGCGCAGCGAAAAGCTTTTCTAATTCGCCGCCGCATTTTTCGCATGTAATAAGTGGCGGATCGGAGAATTTTTGAATCTCCTCACATTCGTGATCGCATTTTGTACAATGATAGGAATTGAGTGGCATCGTTGTTTAGTTACTTTCAGAACCTAGATCAAGGTCGAACGTTTGATGAAATTCTGCAATTGTATCCCCACGGGGATTGTCATCGTATAAGAAATGTTCGCCTTTCCCCATATGTCTTATGGGTTCTGGTTTTTTCATAGCGCCTTTCCAGTAGAAAAATCGAACTCTCCATTTACCGTTTTGGGATCGTAAAAAATCAAAAATCTCATCTACGATTTCAGAAATTGTGCGTTCTTGTAAATCGCGAAGAACTGCCTCGCGCTTCCAAGCGGGTCTCTTACCCCGCGTCAATGAGCCGGGCGCGTGTGCCTCCGCACCCCAGGGAGGGGTAGAAACCTGTCGCTCGAGATCGACGCGATATAACCGATTGCAGCTTATACGACATTTATGAAAGACCTTTCTGAGTTTTTTTTTG
>Ga0209427_10004023_pt1 | contig 17089 bp, 14 predicted proteins | sample DeeMarSWOR136_30_FD_187465 | JGI IMG/M metagenome (GOLD analysis project Ga0209427, IMG submission 187465) | Marine sediment microbial communities from White Oak River estuary, North Carolina - WOR-1-36_30 (SPAdes) (version 2) | ecosystem: Environmental > Aquatic > Marine > Intertidal zone >...
GAATAAACCGCTGTGCCCCACAGCTGATGTGCACCCGGCGGGTGCTGGGAGCACGACAGAGGGGCCAGCCAAAGTCGCTCAGGTGCTGACATTCTACCTGTCTCCCTGCGCTGGCAAACGCGGCGCAAGGGGAGCCAACCAAGCACTGGAGTCGCGCGCGGTCTGCTTGCGGGCCATCTTCGGGACGTGCTATAATCACACTGCGCCGCCCGGTTCTGGGGTGATGTCCATCATGGAGAAGAGTGGCTGAGAGTTCCCAAGTGTACAAGAGTCGCGTAGCCTTCACTCAGCAAGTGGGCAGGCTTTGCCTGTCGTCTCGCCCAGCAAAGGAGGCTGTTCCATGGATAAGCAGGGAACGATTCGCGCAATAGAAGCGTCGGCGGTCTTGCTTTTCTTCATCCAGGCCGTGCGCACGCTGTTCTCAGTGCTGTTCGGCGTCATCTACGACGCCATTTTCGCTGGTCCGCTGACGGTGGGCGCGGTGGTGATCAATGTACTGGTCCTGGCCGCTTTCCTGGTGCCTCTCTTGGCGCCTCGCAGGTACGCGCGCCAGTTGCTCACTGTGTCATCGGTGCTGGTGTACCTGGGGCGAATCCCCATGACGGTGAACGACCCGCAGATGCGGCTCTACAGTTCGCTGCTCATCGTGGCAGCGGGCGGGCTGTACGCTGCGTCCCTGCTGACTGTGGCCCCTGGCCTCTTGCCGGCACCCCTGATCGCGGCATTGGCCTTTGACCAGCTGCTGCGAGCCTGGGGCCACACTTTTGACATCACACTCCGCGCCGGCTGGCTGCCGGTCCAGTTGGCCATTTCCGCCGTGCTGCTGGTGCTCAGCGTCCGTGCAGACAGGCTCCGCCGTGTAGATGCTCCCGAGCTTGGCATCGGCCTGCTCGGAGGGCTGGCTGTGGGCGGTTTGCTGTTCCTGCAGACCTCTTTGCTTTCCCTACCGAACGCCATCGCCCGATGGAGCGCGTGGAGCTACTCGGCCCTGGTTCCATCCCTGCTGGTGGTCACCTTGCTGCCCTTGCTATGGAGAGTTCTGCGCCCGCTGACTGGTGAGGTTGCAGGGCGTCGCCTGTGGGGGATTATTCTGTTGCTGCTGGTCTGCGGCGGTCTGGCGGCAGGCTACTTGCTCACGGGTTTCCTGGCGGCAGTAGCCCTTCTCGTGGCCCAGCTGGCGGTTCTGCTCGCCCTTCCCTCCCTGTTGCGCGAGACCAGGGTCGAAGGCCAACACAGCGGCTCGCGGCTGGCGGCGGGACTGCTCCTGTTCCTGGTGATGAACTTTGCCAATGCCTTTGCCTTTACCTACGCGTATACGCTGGACTGGTTCCGGGGTGCTGGACTGCCTATCTTTCTCTTAGCTGGCCTGTTCACGACGGTGCCTGCGGCGCTGCGCGGTCTGCGTCTCCCAGGGTCGCCTGAGTGGGGTCCGGCCCGGCTGGTGGTGGGCGTCGCTACAGTGATGGTCGCCTTGAGCCTGGCGTTCGCGTGCCCATCAGCGCTGCAGATGAAGGAGGCGGGGCCGAACGTTCGCGTCGCGACCTACAATATCCACTACGGCTACCACAGTGACTGGAAGTTCTACCTGGAAGAGATGGCCCAGACCATCGAACAGAGCGGGGCTGACATCGTAGCGATGCAGGAAGTGGACACCGGGCGTATCACCAGCTACTGCGTGGACGATGCGCTGTGGCTGGCCAGGCAGCTCAGGATGGGCGTCTACTACCTGCCGACGGTGGAGCACCTGACTGGCATCGCGGTGCTGTACCGCTTCCCTGTGCAGGAGGCCGATGGGAAGCTGCTGACCAGCCGCCTGGAACAGACGGGCATCATACGGACGCGGCTCAAGGTCGGGGATGACTCACTTGACGCCTACGGCATCTGGCTGGGCCTGGAGCGTGAGGAGCGAGCGGTTCAGCTGACAGAGGCACTCGACTTTATCGGGCAGGGATCGGCCGTGTTCGGCGGCGATTTGAACTCGACGCCCGACTCGCCAGTGTACGAGCGCTTGACAGGGGCCGGTTTTTTGGACCCATTCATCGCTGGTGGTTTCGAGCCCTTGCCTACTTCGCCCTCTGAAGAGCCGGAGGAGCGCATCGACTATGTCTGGATCCGTGGGCTGAGGCCCGTCGATGCACAGGTGCCAAAATCCACTGCTTCGGACCACCGCATGGTAGTGGTGGAGGTGGCGTTACAGTAGGTTGACAGCGGTCCTGCAACGGGGCAAACGGAGAGCGGCAGCTAGCATCCGGGTGTGGTCCCAGCACGGCAGGACTGGAACAGGGAAAGTAACCTGCTGTCACGAGCGCACAAACTGCAGCACTGCGCCCGAAGGAAGGATGGAGGACTGCTTGAGCAGTTCCGCTGGCTGTCCACCAATCCAGTACGTGACCACCGCGTGGCTGCGTCCCCACTCGGTTTGCACGATCCAAGCTGGCACTTGCCGGCCACGGCCAGCATGTACCTCTTGTCGTCCTGTGACCGCTACTGTGATCTCAAGAACCTGTGCCAAGCCAGCGTGAAAGGCTGGCAGCATGTAGGAGTAGCCTTGGCTGAGCGGCATTAGGCGGAGGATCATCTCCACCGAGTGTGCGTCGAACGCCGGGCGGTCCAGCCTCACCTGGATCGGCCCGACGTTGCCCTGTGGGGTCTGCCGCATGCCTGACACCTCCAGGCCACGGTAGTCAAGCGATACGGTTGCCCCTGCGTGTTGGTCGTGGTGTGAGAGTGGTGAGAAGGTAGAACGCAGCACGACGGTGGTGCTCAATCGGTCGCCCAGGATGTCTGACCGCGCAGCCTGGGTGCGCTGCAGCGCAAGTTGGCCATCAACCTCAAGAAGCTCGATCTGCTCGGTGGTGGTGCCGACGACACGTTCGATTCCCTCTTCGATGAGCGCGATCGTCTTGCTGTCCGCTTGAGGAACGAGACGAGTCCAGTCGATTCGAGGATCACCGACGGTGATGAGCACTTGTACACACTCCAGGTGGTATCAGGGCGGAAAAGGCAGCGCACGGCAAAGCCTTCTCATCGTGCTCTGGAGTCAGTGGGAGAACGGTAGCCGCGAATGGCCTGCACAGGCCGGCGCTCCGGCACCCGCTGTGGAGATCCGCGCTCAGTGTAATTGAGCGTACAGCCAACACCCGTCTGCCCTGACACAGGCGGCTTCGCGCCGTGCGACCCGTATATACTAGCCCTTGCCAGACTGGAGCATGGCCTTTCTGATGGTGATGATCTCGTGCAGATGGCTGCCGAAGACGTCGGGCTGAATCTGCTCCAGTATGTATCTCAGGCTTTCGCAGCCAGTGTCCCAGTACCCGCTGTGAGCACCGAGTTTTCGCGTGCTCCTCACGGGGATGTCGGTTACCTCGCCCAAGTCCTCTCCCTGCAACAGGTCAGGCGCCAGATCCCAGTCAGCGACGATGTTCCGCCAGCAAAAGCCGCCGGCGAAATCGGCTTTGTCAATCTTGTGGCAGAAGCGGGGCCCGTAGGGGCATTCAGCTCGCTTGTCGCGTGATTCCTGAAGGTCCTCCTTTATCTGATCCCAGGCTCCCTTGGTTGGTGGCGGGAAGGGAGCAGATTGCCCAGCCCCAGCTAGCTTCCCCAGCCCACGTCTCACCGTTTGACTTTCGCCCAGCCTGCCCAAGACACGTTGTGCAGCTCGGTTGTCGACAAGGCGCGGTAGGGCGTCCCTCAGGCGCCTGGTCACGGGGTCCTCCAGCAGGATGTCGAGGAACGTTTTGAGGGGTGACCCGACAGTGAAGTAAGTCTTGATCCTCCGCTTGTGCGCCGTTGGCAGGGTGCGAGACAGCACTTCGAAGCTGATGATGCCTCCCAAAGAGTGGCCTATGACGTGAACCTCGTCAAACTCCTGTTCGTGGAAGTACTCAGCCTGCTCCTCAAGCTGACGTCGCATGCGTTCGGCTTGCTCTTCATCGGATGCGAAGATCTCCGCGTCCCCGACGGCATCCTGCTGCAGCCATTCGCCAAAGGCCTCCAGGAACCGGGAAATCGCAAGTCTCCCAGGGAACCCTGGCAGCCGACGAAGGACCTTGTTCAGTCCCATCGCCAGTGCAACCCACCCGGCCAGGGCCAAGAAGGTCCCCCCTACGTACCAGGAAACATACTGCCGCCACCCCCAGGGCGCTTGGCGTTCTAGCCACATGGAGCGCACGGTTCGAAGCACGTCCACAAGGGCAATGGCAGCGATCACGACCTGCAGCGCAACCCACAGTTGTGCCCAATCCGGCAGAGCCGCGAATGTCGCGTTCAAGACTGGAAGGCCCGCAAACTGTACATTCAGCACAGCCTGCGCTACCTCCTTCGCCCGCTCCGGTAGCATGGCGATCAACCCGGCAAGCGGCGACAGCAACACAGCCACGGCCCGCCGTACAAACCCGAGCGCGATCAAGAGCGTGAGTGCCTGTCCGGCCGACAGCAGTGCACCGAGAACGAGCAAGGCCAGCTGCGCAAGCCGGTTGTCTTCCAAGCTCATCAACCTGGTGACTGTGTTCCACAGCCAGCGCCATACGCGCACCAGCGAGTGGGGCTCAATGGCGCGCTGCCAGTATGCCTCCTTGATGCGAAACACGTGCTGGTCGTCCTTCCATGAGACCTCAACGTACTTGTCCTTGTGGCTCTCGTCCACGTGGGCCCGCAGGACAAACTGTCGGCCCGAGATTGTCGGCACGCTCAGCCTGCTCAGCAAGTCGTACATGGTGTCGACTAGGCCAGTGGCAAAGCCGCCCAGCACCTGGAGTGGTTCGTGCCGTCCAACGCCGTGGATGATGACAATCCCGTGCTTGGTCATACAGTCACCTCCCTGGCACAGCCTTCTCAGATGGCCCCGGCAATCTCAACCTTGGGCAGGTGCGAGGGGGCAGCGGCTCAACGCTTTCGCACTCTGCGAGCGTAGGCTTTGCTGCTCCCTCCCACAAAGGTAAGCGAGATGTAGCCTCCATCCTTGAGATCCTCGGTCGAATACACCCGGCAGCGCTCCTTCAGTTCGCGTACCGTTTCCGGGTCTGGCACGTTGTCGTATGTGCCTTCATATGTGGAAATGGCAGCGTAGCGGGGCCGGCCATCGGACGCCTTCTCCATCTTGCCTGGCAGGATCTTCTCCAACAGGTCAGCTGGCGGCATGCCTGTATGGCTTGCGTGGTGGCTGACCTTCAGGAAGTGCACCTCCTCGAGCACACCGTGCTTGTTCATCTCCTTCCAGCTGCGCTTTTCGGCGTCGGCGGCGAAGAGCAGCTTCCAGCCGCGCCACTCTAGGAGGAAGACGATGCTGCTGTCGTTGTTGGCCTTGTCGATGGCCAAGAGGTTGTCCAGATACCCCCCACGGCGCATGTCGACGAGGTTGTAGAAGGTACCGGCGTCCACGCCACCCGGCGGTGTGGAGGGGGTCAGGCTGGGCTTGGCTCGCCCCGCACCGGGCGTGACGCCCAGCGCCATGGGTTGGAACTTGCCGTAGTAGATCGACGTATCCTCCTCTGGGGCCCAGATCGCAAAGCGCGCCTCGTGGAAGGGGTGCTTGCCCTGCAGCGAGTCTTCGGGATGCGCAGGGCGAGGACGGTGCATATAGGATGTTCTGTCCTCCCCTGCCAGGAGCCGCAGGCGGTCCACATAGAAGGCCGTGGCGTTGGGGTTGTTGTTCAGCATCAGGGCATAGAGGAAGGGGTTCTTCTGCTCCGGAGCCGCCTCCAGGAAGCGCTCGACGGCGCTGAAGATCTGTTTCACATTATCCAGGGCCTGTTTTGCCTTGGGGTGATCATCGTAGTAACCGGGCTTGGATGAACCTGTGAACCAGGAATGGCGCACACGCAGCTGGTCCTTCAGCGCCTGGGTGGGGAAGAGCTCCTCATCTGCGTAAGGCAGTCCCTGCACGTGATCCCAGTGCTCATGGGTCATCACGTAGAGATCGAGTGGCTGGCCGTTGAGGACCTTGAGCACGTCCTTGACTACCGGCCCAAAGAGGGCATCTTCATGGCCACCGGCCTCGTCGCTCTTGGCGTTGCCCACGTCGATCAGGATATGACGAATCTCCGTGGTGCCATTCGGAGCACGATCCGGCACTGAGATGAGGATCGCGTCACCGAAGCGGACGTTGTACACGCGTACGCGCAGCTTGTTCATGATCAGACCTCCCCTATGACGTGCAGCATGCGGCCTGTGCCGTGGACGCGCATGAGATCACCCGTTGACACGGCTGGGATCACGGAGCGAAGTGGCTTGCCGCCGGGACCCATCGCAAGATGACCGAATCGCAGCACGTCCTGGTCGGCCAGGCGAGCGAGCATCAAGTCCCGGTCCTCTCGCTGTTCATCCTGCTCTTTGGGGCGGCCGCTGGTGTCTGAAGTCATCAGGGCGCGGACAAGCTTTGTGTCCCAGTCAATGGCCAAAGTGGTGCCGATCGTGATCTGCCGCTCGCGGGGCAGGCCGAAGCCGGCGCCGTTGGCCTCTATGGAGCTCCAAGAGACTTTGAATAGGCACTCTTCGACTTGGCGAGGACCGTCGCGGTGGTAGTACAGTTTCCTAACTCTGAGGCGCGGTTCTACGTGGAACGGAATCCGGCGCGGAATGTGGAGGAACTTACGATTGCTGTCCGCGAACAGATATGCTACAAAGTCGCTCTCGAGCAACGTGTCCAGGTCCACATCCTGGAGGGGGCCGTACTCGTACATGGTCGGCACCTCCAGCGCTGCTCGATCGGGGGCCATTCCCCGGCGCACGAATTCGTCGCGGATCCAGACCCGCTCCTGTTCATCGTCGGGATGGGATGCCTGATCTGCCGCGATGATGGCCCGTCCATAGTCGGCGTAGGACACCTCGCCTGGCGGGAGGTAGTCCAGAGCGCGGAAGATCATACGCTTGAACTGCTTGGCAGCCACCGCCAGGGCCTTGCCCGAAACGGAGAGCTCTCTGGACGGGTCCCCTGCGGAGTACTCCACCTTGCGGTCTTCGTGCATCTGCACCATGACCTTGTACAAGGCACCGCTCAGGACCTGGCTGAGCGCGTGCGGCTGGTCGTGGTCAACATCGTCGAGCGTCTCCTCGTTGAGCAGGTTGCGCAGGTAGCCGAGCTGATAGCGAGCCATCCCGAATTCCTCGGCGATGGAGCTAAAGTCATTGGATTCGCGGATGGAGCCCTTGGTCTCGTCCAGTATGGCCGTCGTGAGGCTGCCGCTGCGAAAGGCCATCAGTGCGGCCGTCAGGTCGGCGACGGCCTCGTGCAAGGCTAGACACTGCGGCGTGATGGCATCGTAGAGGTGAGGGGCGATGCTGTCTAAGATGGCATGACCGGTCTCGTGGGAGACGATGTCGCGAGAAAGGCTGGTGTAGACCGTCTCGCGGCGATTCTCGGGGTTGGGGAAATAGAAGAACTGCAGGCTGCGAGAGTCGCGCTCGTAGAAAGCGTTGGCCCATTCGCCGGCCCGCGGCACAACCAGCAACTGCGGCCCGTCGAAGGCCCACACCAGGTCGCGGCCGAGGGTGTCTTCTTCCTCGAACATGTACATCGTGCTGAGCACGGTGCCAAAGACGCTGACGGCTATGAAATCAGGCGCGTACACATCGAAGGTAGGCTTGTAGACATTCTCCTCGTTGGCGATCTTGTACCTTCCCTTTCGCCGTCTGCTCGGACGCTGAAAGGAAACGGGACGCATGAGCTTGCCGGTGTCGGGGTCGAAATCAAGAACGGCGACGCGCTTGCTCACCGGGCCATCAAGGAAGAACTCTTCGTCAACGTGTGGTTTCTCCACGATCCGCGCAACGCCCCGGTACTTGGCTATCTGCGGATCCTGGATCATGATGGGAACCTGGATGTCCATCACGGCACCTCCTATCCCTCCTGCATACCTTGTGACTGCGCACTATGCCGTACCTCTAGGGAGCCAACTCCAGAAGCATCGAGTGAGCCCCTACCTCCAGAGGCTTGATCTCGTATCCGTACTCTGCGGGATCATAGTCCCTCTGCAGGTCGTCGGTGTGACGGGTCTCGTTTGTTACCCACAGCTCGACCGGCTGCCCCCGCTCTTTCGCTGCCTCCACAATCCAGATGAGGGTGGCCAGGTCGGGGTTGCCATGTGTGCCATCGGCTGAGACAACGTACTTGTCGGCCGTGACGGTCTGGAAGAAAGCCTTGGTCACATTACGGTCGCTGCCATGGTGGGGCAACTTGAGCACACTAACGTGCAGCGTCCCTTGCGGGCTGAGCAGGCCGGCTTGTGCGAGTCCTTGAAACAGGTGATCGCTGCGGCCGTCGCCGGTGAGAAGGATGCTCTTGCCCTCTGCCTCAGCCAGCACCATGATGCTGCTCAGGTCTGGCGCTCTCTTATCGGCATTTGCTGCCAGGACGGGATCTCCCGATGCGATGGCCTCCTCCTGCTCATCGAGCCAGGTTTCCCAGTCCTCCTTGAGCCTGTCCAGGTTCTCCTGGGTTGGGCCTACCACATGCAGGGTCAGGTTCCCAAACGTGATGTCATCGGGCGCGGTATCCACCATCACGACGTTGTTATCAAACCTAGGGTTGACGTCGATGTCGAGGTTCTTGGCAAACTGCAAGAGGTTGTGGCCCTCGCTGATGGACAGCACCATGCCGCCCACTGTCGCCATCTCAGCCGCTGCCACGGCCCCTCCCAATCCGAGGGCTGTTTGCAGCCGGCTGGTGATCGTGCCGCCGCTGTCGATGGTGTCGCTGAAGCCGTTGTGCCACAGCGCACCGATGGCAACGGTCTCAGGTAGGCCTTGGATTCGCTGCTTGCGCAGTTCAGCCATCAACTTCAGCAGCCCGCGGACATGGTCCCTGTCAACGTGGCTCAGCATGACCAGCTCCAGTTTGCCGTTGCCATCATCGATCTGCTCGAGGATGGGCCTCAAGTGGAGGTCGTAGGTCTTGGTTGGTCCACCGTCGACGAGGATGTACCGGGGAGCGCTGTGCGGACCGAACTCTAGAATCAAGCAATCGCCGTAGCTGGCCTGAATGACCCGCAGCTTGAACATGCCGGGTTCCTTTCTCCTCCTGCAGGGGCAATGCTGCCCGAGGAGGGAGTGAAACACGCGCGGGCAGCCCATCAGCATCCGCCCATGGTGATGCCGCCAGGCTGCCAAGGCTTGGCGGGATCAACCTGGCGCTGGATACGAGGTGAACTCACTTCGCCAACGTGACCTTGGCTGTGGCGAAGGTGGTTGGGTTATCCACCAGCGTGGCCTTGACCGTTACCCTGGCGCCGGATCGAGCTTGCTTGTGCTCACCTTTGCGCGGAGCCGTATACACACCGGTCTTGGCATTGATGTGCCCCAGCCCGGTCGGTTCGGTGCTCCAGCTAACCTCCAATTCAGGCTCGGTGCGGAAAGCGTGCTGCTCACCAAGCGCGACTTGAGCCTTTGACGGAACAACCCGCAGCTTTTCCACCAGGGTGATGGTGACCTCTGCAAATTCGGTCTCTTCGCTGGTCGAAGTGGCCCTGATGGTTATCTTTCTGCCGGCCATGTGCTCGTCGGTCGGCGCAGTGTAGTGGCCTCCTTCCGTCAGCATGCCCAGGTCCTTGGTGCCATAGCTCCAGGTCACGTCCTGGTCGGGGAGCACGGTGAACTGCGTCTTTGCACCAAGAGGGAGCGTCGGCGAAGACGGCCGTATCTCCAGCTGTCCGCGCCGTGGGTTCTGACTCTTCCGCCGCAGCTTGGGCAGATCAACCTCGATGTCCTCACTGGCCGATACACTGACCACGCCTGGGGCTTTTGCCAGTCGTTCGGCGACCTTGGCGGTAGCGTCGATGAACAACAGGTTGAACGCGGTAGGGTCCCCAATGCGGTACACCTCGTCGGACAGCCCCTGGTCATCGATCCAGGCAATAAGCTTGTCGCGGGCCTGGGAGGTGTTGTCGCGCAGGATGCGGTACTTCTGGGCGCGGTCGTACTGGCCCAGGGCTTTGGGCGAGGGCCGCTCCAGTTGGACGGCCAGCGTTATCATGTTTGAAGGCCGCTCAGATCCGATGGGCTCGACAGGTTGTTTCTTGGTCATATCACACAAATCTCGCTAGTCCAGCACCAACCCGCTCCGCGTCCTCGGGCAGGGGCATGGCTTGGCCGAGGAGCTCTTCACGCAGTCCGCTGCCCATCAGCCCAGGGTTGGCGGACGCAACGAGAGCCGCAATGCCGGTCACGTAGGGTGCAGCCATGCTGGTGCCGCTCATGTAAGCATACTGGCTCCGGTTGCGATAGTCGCGCTCCAGGCTGGAGAGGACGTCCACTCCATAGCCTGCTATGTCCGGCTTGGCTTCACCGGTAAAGGGCGAGAGGCCTCCGCCGCTAAACCAGGCGGAGACGCGGTCGGAATCCACTGCGCCCACAGCCAGTGCCTCGGCGTAATAGCCGGGCGCGCGCATCACGCCCGCTCCCTCATTGCCGATGGCCACTACTGGCAGCACGTCGAATTCGACGAGAGTAGAGAGGAGAACTTTCATTCCCTCCTCAACGGCTGCCTCGTCAGGTTGATCGATCCAGGCTGGAAGGAAACCCAGTGACATGTTGACGATGATCGGTTTGCCAACGTATGCCGGCTGCTCGAACAGCGACAGCACCCAGTCGAGGGCAACTACGACGCGTTCCAGGCTGGTCTTGTGGGTCTCGCTCTCGATGACTGCGGCCACCATGAGCTCGACGCCGGGAGCCACTCCGGTGTTCTCGCCGGCGATGATGCCGCAGACGTGAGTGCCATGCCCATGGGTGTCGAATCCGCGCACTGGCCGCATGGGGTCACGTGAGGGCTCCAGTGGCACGTAGCGGAAGTCGATGCGTTTCCTTCGCAGCTCGAGATGGTCTGCATCGCAGCCGGTGTCGAGCACCACGACCACTGCTCCGTCTCCGGTGATGCCCTGACTGCGGGCGGTGTGGACCCCACTCTCCTGTGGCCAGAACTCGGCCCCCCGCGGACGGCGGGAGAGGCGATCACTTAGCTGAGGCGTGGGGATGGAGAGCTCGATGTTGGGCACAGCGACATAGTCCGGCTCGAGCAGCTCTCTGGCCTCTTCGTCTATCGACTCGTGGGTGGCGTTCACGACGTACGCCTCCACGTGGCCCAATCGCTGGAAGGCGTCCTTCTGCTCGGGGATAGCGGCTCGCTGTTCGGCGGCCATCTGTTCCATGCCCAGCCGTCGCAGCCGACGCTCTCGGTACGAGGTTCTGGCATCCGCGGTCAGTCCCATCCGCTTCTCGGCGGTGGGTCTGGCGACCAGCCCCAAGCGCCGGCCGCGCGGCACCTTGCGTAGATAAATGCGCTTTTGACTCACCTTGCGTTCTCCTTTCGAGTGGGCCTGCTGGAGCGGGGTCATGGGTGTGTGGTGAAACAGTGTCCCTGGCTGGCCAGAATGATGGAAGCGCTCAACCGGCCCTCAGGCAGATACCCCTAGCGGTGCTCGCACGTCTTGAGATGCTGTCATCACCCCCCTCGTGTGCTGTCACTTTCCCCTTTGCCGGAGATTCCCAAAGAGTGAAGCCCACCGACCATTCCCGGAGTTCCCGGTGGCTGGCTGCGCCGCGGGGCACAGCCTTGACGGTGGGCAGGTGTTACGGGTTGAGGTTACTCCGCCAAGGCGGGCCCTGTGCCTTGGTTGCTCCTCGGACTCTTGGTCACGAGGCCGACCTCCGCTCTTTCGATGACACGCTCACTGTAACACATTTCTTGGCACAGGCCAAATTCGCAACCGATGAGCGACCTGCGAGTGACCGGGTGGTACTGCGCTTTTCTTGCTGCAGAGTGAGCCAGGACAACGGAGGCAGCGCTCGTGGGCCTCCTCGCCGTGCGGGGAACCGTCTGTGGGTGCCCTGGAACTGGCGGTCGTCCTCTCCACCCCCCAGCCGGCAGACGCCAGACCGCCGGCGAAGGCCGGGCTCACCTTCTACTGGAAATCAGTGCCGGCAAAGCGGGCCACGAGGATCGGCAAGAGAATGATCAAGGCGACTATGATGGTCCGTATGCTGCCCGCAGGCGCTGGGGATGGGACGGCGATGGTGGTTGAAGTGCTCCACGGAGCAAGCAGCGGCGTGCAGGTCAACCACGCGATCAAGTGAGCCGGAAGGAAGCAGGCACCAGTGGGTGGGTCGTACATAAGGCAGAGGTGTGTGCTGTCCGGACAGATACCTTCCCACTCTGGAGTTTGCTGTCACCAAATCGTCGAGCTGTGACGGTGGCAGCGAGGCGTCATTACGGTTCCGCTTCGGTCTGCTGACTGAGGTACACCGTCTGCGTCGGATAGGGGATCTGGATGCCTTCCTCGGCAAAGCGCCTGACGATGGCCAGGTTGACGGCCTGTTGTATGTCCATGTAGGTGTCATAGTCAGGTACAAGCATGTAGTAGACTATCTCATAATCCATGCTGGAATCGCCAAAGTGCTTGAAGTGGGCGCGACCGAAGCGGACGTGTGACTGTGCTTCGATGATCTCGCGGATGATGGTGGGAATCCGCGCCAGCTTCTCATGGGGCGTCTCGGTGGCCACGCCAATAGCGAAAACTACACGGCGCTCGTCCATACGCCCGTAGTTGCGGATGCGGCTGTTGAGGAGGTCGCTGTTGCCTACGACCAGCTCCTCTCCGGAGATGCGGCGGATGCGTGTGGTCTTGAGGCCGATGTGCTCCACGGTGCCCGAGTCCTCGCCGACCTCGATGAAATCCTCGAGCACAAAGGGCCTGTCGAGGGCGATGGACAGTGAGGCGAACACATCGCCAAGGACGTTTTGCACTGCCAACGCCACCGCGATGCCGCTGATGCCCAGGCTGCCGATCAGGGCCGTAACCTCGATGCCGGGGAGGTTGTCCAGGGCCAGAAGCAACACCAAAGCGTACAGGCACAGCCGGATGAAAAAGCCGACGGCGCTGATGGTGGTGAGGCGCTCACCATCCTCGTCCGGGTGCTCCTCCCGGTAATCGGCCAGCCAAAAGTCGATGAGCGCGTCGCCCCAGACGGCCACCTGAATCAACAGCGCGGTCCAGGCGACAACGCGCAGCCACATACTCACCTCTTCAGGCAGGATGAGCAACAGCGATCCTGCATACAGGGCCGGGATGGCGAGCAGAGGCAGCCGCGTCTGGGCTCCAACATAGGCGAGCACGTCGTCGATGTCGGTTTCCGTCTTCTTGGCAAAGGCCGCCAGATGGCGCAGCAGGAAGCGCACCACAATCCAGAGTACCGCCAAGACACCGGTGGTGACGAGAAGACCGTTCAGCCAGGTCCGCAGGGGATTTCCGAAGAAGATCTGTTCCGCAACTGTCATGTTGCCCTCCTATGTTTGCTCGCGCGCTCGTCAGGAGCCTTTTGCCCCGCTCCAGACGACCGCTCCTGCCGGGGATCTCGCCAGGCCCTGGCTCTCCTGTCCATTTCTTCAATGAACCCGCTCTTGAGATTGGTGTAGGACTCTCTATCCTTTGCGCACTGTTGTGCCAGCATCTCTTTCAGCCGCCCGTAGGCCTGTGCCTGTGGGGGATGGGCAATCAGGTAATCCCTGAAGGCCAGGTGGCGCTCGACCTCGGGGTGACCGGTCTGAAAGGCGTGCACATGGTGGGTTCGAGCCCTGCTGCTGCCCCTGCGGAAGTACCGCCTACCGGGTATGCCAAACTCTCCCTTGGGCTCGTAGCCCAGTCGCCGCATCGCCTCGTTGAAACCATCGGTTTTCTCGATGTCGCGCACCTCCATCAGGATGTCGATGATCGGTTTGGCTGAGGTGCTGGGAATGGCGGTGCTGCCAATGTGATGGATGGCCACCAGTTCGTCTCCAAAGACGGCACGGAGCAGCTCGGCTTCCTCTGCGAAGAGTCTTGCCCAGTGCGGTTCGTGTGGCACAACTCGAATGCTTCTAGTCATCGCAGTGTGTAGGGGGTTTGCCCAGTTGGAGCCATCTGCACAAGACGCACGGTGGGAAGCGACGTGTGCCTCTAGAACAGCCTGGACACCATGTCGCAGATACCTTCCAGCAATGCCACGTCTTGTGGCTCGAAAGGTGAAAGCTCATGCGAGTCGATGTCCAGTTCTCCGACGATCTCTCCATCCTTGAAGATGGGCACGACGATCTCAGAGCGGACGTTGGGACTGCAGGACAGGTAGTTGGACTCCTTGGAGACGTCCTGAACGGTGAAGGTCTCCTTTCTATCCGCCGCCTGTCCGCATATGCCCTGGCCGAATGGAATCCTCACGTGTTCTGTCGGCTGCCCCACAAAGGGACCCAGGACAAGCTCGCTCTTGGCAGCATCAACGAGGTAGAATCCCACCCAATCGTAGTAAGGGACAGCATCAGATAGCAACTGGCAGATGGCCTGCAGTTTCTCGGTTGTGCCGAACGGACTATCCACAATCATCTCGGCCTCACCAAGCAGCGAATGGAACCGGTCTGCTTTGTCTCTCACGCGTCGCCGTCCTCTCGCTGTAGTTCATCCCATGCCTGGAGCGCCCGTCTAAGATGGGGGATGGTGATCGAGCCTCCCACCAGCAGACCGATGCCCAATGCTTCCACCAGTTCTGCGCTGGCCACGCCTTCTTCGTCGCAGCGGATGATGTGATACTTGATGCAATCGTCGCATCTCAGCACAAGCGAAGCTACCAGGCCCAACAGCTCTTTGGTCTTCGGAGGCAGGGCGCCTTCCCGGTAAGCCTGCGAATCGAGGCTGAAGAACCTCTTGATTCCCAGGTCGGCGTACTGCATCACGATTTGATTCAGTTCTTCCCTCTCGGCCTTGAACTCTTCGATGCTTCCTTTTGACATGTCCTTCACTTCCTTGACCAACGAGCGCTCACACGGTCCGATTTCAGCGCAGCCGCACCGGGTGTGGCGACACCCTGCTGCCTCATCATCTGCTCACGCCAGGCCCAGCCACGTTGCATACAGCACGGCAAAGAAGCCGTACACAACGTTGGTGATGAACACGATGCCGATGTAGGCCAGAGCGGCGCGTCTCCGCGGGACCCCGAGGGCGGTCGAACTCCACTGGGCGAAGAGGACGACACTGACCCCGCCGAGCAAGGTGAACAACAGTACAGGGGCCCCGAGAGCCAGCGCAAGGCCTATGGTTAACGTGGTGAGCAGCATGGCCACTCCCAGCACGGCTCCGTTGGTGAGCGGGTACAGCAGCGCCCAGCCAATGGCATGGCGGTACAGCCTGGGGTCGCGCCAGTGGTACTGGACCTGCAGCAACCGCGGCATTACAAGGCCCCAGGTGAGCACCCACACCAACAGGGCAACCCCCAGGCTGACGACGTACGAGATGGCCAGCACACGAGCAAGCTGTTGCGGTCGCTTGAGCGCTGCCAGGGTCTCCGCGGACATGTCGGGCAGACGGGTGATGACGACGTCCTCGGCAGAGTTGCTCGTCAAGTACGTCACGCGCCAGATCCGTCCAAAGTCTCCAACCACATCTTCAACAGAATAGGCGGGGCCCTCTACGTCCATGATCCGTGGACGGGGCTGACCCATAAAAGGCACTGCAAAGCCTGACTGGTCTGGGCCCAGCTCGGGATATTCGACGCGAAAGTCCTGTCCGGGCGGAGCGACGACGTACAAGCGCGTGATCTCAATAGGATGAGCCCAGGCGCTACCTGTGCCAAGGGGATAGGCATACCTGGCCTCAGCCGACTGCGAGACCAAGGTCGTTGTCCACGAGAGGTGGATGCCTGGTTGTCCAGTCGGCCTGCCAGCGGGGCCTCCGGCGTCGGCCGGTGGTTGGGTCTGCAAGGTGACGACAGCGATCTGCTGCCCGCGCAGCCTGGCGAGCGTCTCCGCCACGGCAGGATCGAGCCCGGTCGTTCCGATCAGCGCCTGGAGGTCGGTATCTTCGTCCATGCCGTAGATGGCCACCTGCGAGCTCTCCGTCTCGTAGGTAGCCATGGGTGCGAGCTGGGTGGCCGGGGCGCAGCTGACCAGGGACCACAGGAACCAGAACGGCCACGTCCATGCTCCGTTGATGAGCCCAGTGCCCAGCAGCAGTGCCCAGCGCACGTTGCTGCGGTACGAGATCAGGCGCTGGGTCTCCCTCAGCAGAGTGCTGTCCAGCTGCTCAGTCAATTCGTTATCGAACTGCAGGCTGGTCTTTTCACTTACGAGGAAGTCACTGGCCTGCATGCCCAACGGGAGGAAAAAGACCACTTGGTGCGATTCCCCAGTGCGGTCGAGCATGGAGATGAAGAGATCTACCCGAGCCCTGCTGCCCTGCCCCAGGTTGACGACAGCGATCTGTTGGCCCTCTTCGATTTGGGCCCAAAGCGCTGGGTCGCTGAGAACGGGGCCCCCGTCCGCCAGTACCTGGGAGGGGAGGCCAGCCAGCACGAGCGTGATGATGGTAACGGCTACCGCTGCCCGATGTAGGTGTCCCCGACACATTGCTCACCTCTTGGGTGGACGCGAGTTGGGCGTGACGTTCGATCAATGCCTGGCACGGCGGATCGCCGGTCGTCTGACAACAGCAGTGCCCGCTGCACCGCTAGGCCTTCTCATTGAGCCTTGCCGGTGGGCGGGCCAGGTGGCCGACTTACGTGGCGGGGCATCTGCGCCGTTCTAACCACCGTGGCGGCCAGCACGACATGGCCTCAAACGTCATCTTCATGGGTCGGGAGTATAGCACAGCTTGGCGCGGGCTGCCAAGCGAGGAGGGTGTTGAGATTGGGGATTTTCCATTGTCATCGGTAGAGTGTACTCATGTTCCTCTGAACCAGGTGACGAGCCTCTGTGCGCGACGCTGAGATCCTTCGCTGTGGAGCGGTCGGGGCGGTGGGGGTTGGCGCGTTCTCGCTCAGGATGACATAAGAGGGGCTCGTCGAGGGACTTGGAAACCCTGGTGTTGAGATGATCTGAGGAGCGGCAATGCCCTCTGTCGCCGCCGTTGAGCGCACCTGTTGGTGCTTGTTGGCTTCTGGCTGCCGTGCCGCCGCTGCGTGGCTGATCTAATCAGCTCGAACAAAGCAATGCGCACTCTGGGCCTACCGGCGGGCGAGGAAGTGGCGGCTACGCATCGCGAATCATAGTCAAGCCCTACGGCTGTACTTGAGAATGGCCTCATTGTCACAAGATGTCGGCCTCTGAGGCCTACGTCAGGTTAGGGGCAACCGCCAG
>Ga0209427_10004024_pt1 | contig 17075 bp, 16 predicted proteins | sample DeeMarSWOR136_30_FD_187465 | JGI IMG/M metagenome (GOLD analysis project Ga0209427, IMG submission 187465) | Marine sediment microbial communities from White Oak River estuary, North Carolina - WOR-1-36_30 (SPAdes) (version 2) | ecosystem: Environmental > Aquatic > Marine > Intertidal zone >...
CTTAAAAAAAACCTCCGGTATACATAGCCGGAGGTTTTTCTATTAGATAGGTTTCAAGATCGTCCGGTTCGGTGCGATCCAACCGCACTGAAGGCTTACCACTTCTGCATTATCTCACCGAAGCATTCCAGTCGTAGGTAGATACCATTGGTGAGGTATATGGTCGTTCGGCACTATGTCGAAGGACTGTTTATTCGGGTTGAAGGGATCAGTCTTTCAAAGGCATTCCAGAATTGTCTCATTGCATAGTTTCATTTTTCCTTTCCATTAAATGTAATTTATCTATAGTCAGACAATCCACTAAATAGCTGACATCAGAAAGAGCTAACATTGCGGCAGTCAATCCGTATGCCAACTGAGATATGAGGGAAGAAGAATATGATGCAGACCAGATTACTCTCCATCCTAACAGGGTTGCTGATTCTAATGGGAGGAACTACGATGTCTGAAAGAAATGAGGTCAATGAGAATGCAAGACTCGAAAAAGCTACTTTTGCTGGCGGCTGTTTTTGGTGTATGGAGGATGCTTTTGAGAGTTTAGAGGGTGTGGTTGACGTCGTCTCGGGATACACAGGCGGCCATCAGGAAAATCCCACTTATGAGGAGGTATGCTCTAAAACGACCGGTCACTACGAAGCAGTCCAGATAACTTTCGATCCTTCCAAAATATCATATCAAGCTTTGTTGAATCATTTCTGGAGACAAATTGATCCCACAGACAAGGAAGGGCAGTTTGCCGATAGAGGTTCACAATACAGGACTGCCATTTTTTATCACAGCGAAGATCAAAAAACTTTGGCAGAGAAATCCAAAGAAGAATTGGAAAAGACTAAAAGATTTGACAAACCTATAGTTACTGAGATTATACCCTTCACCAGATTCTTCAAGGCAGAAGAATATCATCAAGATTATGCCATGAAGAAGAGGATACAGTATGGGCTATACAAGAAAGGATCGGGCAGAGAGAAATTCATTAAAGAAAAGTGGGAAGAAAGCTACACAAAACCGAGTGAAAAGGAATTGAAGGAGAAACTAACTCCCCTGCAATATCAGGTCACCCAGAAATGTGGAACCGAGGAGCCGTTCAAAAACGAGTATTGGAATAACAAAAGAGAGGGGATATATGTCGATGTCGTTTCAGGTGAGCCACTGTTCTCATCCAAAGACAAGTTCGATTCCGGCACTGGTTGGCCAAGCTTTGTCAAGCCACTTGAGCGAGACAATATGGTAGAACGAACAGATAGTAGCCTGGGCATGATAAGGACTGAAGTGAGAACCAAACATGCTGATTCCCATCTGGGTCATGTGTTTGAGGATGGACCCGCACCCACAGGATTAAGATACTGCATAAACTCTGCGGCACTAAGATTCATTCCCAAAGAAGATCTGGAAAAGGAAGGCTATGGAAAGTATAAAAGTTTGTTCGAGGACTGAAACCGAAAAGATGACAGGGAGTGACTATCGTTTCTCCTTGGCGTTGTTGATTCTCACTATATATTGCGATATCCACTATTAGCGACAATGTAAATCTTGGCAATAATTTCTACTTAACGCAGAATGTGCATATAAAGCAAACAGTCGACAAGACCTTGTCAGTTCATAATCATCCCCATTCAAAAGCTCAATGTCGCACCGATAACCATGTAGTTCAGCAGCGCAAAATTGTAAACCTCATCCACATCAGCCCCGCCCTCCAGCATTCTGTATCCCAGCTTCACTTTAAGGTTTTCATGCAGATCAAACGCTGCTGCCAATAGAACGTCCTCTGCTCTGCCCTGAGGACCCGCAAGGGCATCGCCATCCAGAATCAGAGTGAACCTTTTAGCAAACATCCACTCGACTCTGAAATTGACAAGCGGCACAAACCCGGTGTTTTTCTTCTCAGCCTCCTTATTATCCCCTTTCAGGCTTATGGAGGCATCTCTGATCTTTGCAGAAACGCCAAGACCAGCTTTTAACTTCTTGCTCCGATAGACACCGTAACGATAAGTGATGCGGTAAGAATCAAACCGATATTTTGACTTTAAGAGGACTCCTTGCGGAAATCGTTCACCCTCAAAGTCCACCTGTCTGTTGATTACTCCTTTGCCTTCCAGACGAAGGGGAGCCACTAAGAAAGCTATATTGTGCCTTTTGGCTAATGAGTAAATCAACCTGACCCGCCAGAAAAAACCAGGGTCGGTCTCAAGCTCGTCCGAGAGCGATATCTTAGTACCAGAGTTATTGGGAATCTGTACGTCGTTATACCCGCTAAAAACAACTCCTGTCTCAACATCCAGACTCAGTTGTGCAGTAGCCTCGGAGTAACCTGTGGACAACAGAATAGTAAATATGGCAGCAATAGTTCTCCAGATTTTCACAATGATAAACCTCCTTTTTTGTGCATACAAAAAAGATATGCTTGTTTTTTATACGATCCTTTAGTCCCGTGGATCAAAACCCCCGTGCTCCCGACACGATTACTTACCATTTCTGCATGATCTCGCCGAAGCATTCCAGTCCGCTCCAGATAACGCCGCCATAGCCGCCGCCGGGAGAGGTCCAGGCTCCGGAAAGATAGAGATTCTCAATTGGTGTGGTGTGAGGCAGCCGGCTTTGGCCGGAGTTGTCCAGGGTCTGGTCCCATCCGTATATGGCGCCACGATAATTGCCGGTGTAGCGGACGTTGGTTAAGGGCGTGCCGATCTCTTTGACCTCTATGGCATCCCGGAGTCCGGGCAGAAGCGTCTTTTCCACCTGGTCAATCAGTATATCAGCTAACCGTTCCTTCTCTGCGCGATACTCTTTTTTATTCCCCTTGAAATAATCAGCCTCGTATTTCTTCCAGAAGTCATATCCCTGGAGCGTGATGATATTAAGCGTGTTCTTCCCTTTGGGAGAATAGTCCTTATAAAGGTTATCGTATAGAGCTAAACCATATCCACCACCCTCCACCTCCGCTTTTAGAGCGGCTTTAAACTCTGCTTCAGGATCATACCCGGTGACGTAGAAGATTTCGGTATCGGTTATCCCAACTTCTCCAGTTAAGTCTTTCTTTAATCCCAAGAACACCTGGAAACTGGAGAGGCTGACGGTCATTTGATCCATTCTCGCCAGATATTCTTTAAGATACTCGTCTTGCTGCATCATGGTATGGAAGGTATCATAAGCATTGGCATTTGAAACTACCACCTTTCCGGTGAATTCCTTGCCATCAGCAGTTCTCGCCCCATAAGCAGTATGATCCTTCACCAGTATTTCCTGTACGGTAGAGTTAAGCATCACCTTGCCGCCATGCTTCTCAATAAACTCCACAAAGGCGTTGCTTATCTTCTGAGACTTGCCTATGGCATAATAACCGCCCTCCTGAAGAAAACTTATGGTGGGAAGAGCGTAATATATGCTGGCAAGTTTGGACGGCGGAAGCCCATAATATCCCCATAATGTAGAAACGATGGCTTTTAGCTTGGGATTCTTAATCCGGGCATCCACCATTTCGCCCCAGGTTTTGCTGTAGCTTTTGAATAAGTAAGGAAAATCAATCGGAAAACGGCTCAAATCCACCTGGCCTTTGGCGCTTTCCAATTTGCCGATATCCGTGACCACTCCCTTCATGTCCTCAAAGAGACCCTCTATTCCTTCCTTTTCATCTGGAAAATGGCTGGTCAACATGCCAATGTAACCGGCGAGGTCTTTCTGTGGTACCCGAATATCATAATCCGGATAGATTGCCCGATAAAGATTGGGATGAGGAACAAACTCCACCTCTTTTATTTCAGGAAAGCCGGGTATCAGGTTATGTATACCCTCTCTTTCTCCAACCGATGTGGAGTGGAGCGAGACGTCGAAGACAAAACCACCCGGACGCTTGAAAGTGGTGGCATATCCACCAGGTTTATCATGTTTTTCCAAAACCAGTGGTTTAAAGCCCTGCCGGGCAAAAGCCGCCGCGATGCTCAGTCCACCCAGACCTGAGCCGATTACAACCGCATCAAATTCGTTTTCGCCCCTCTCAGCGCTCAGGCCTGTTGGGAAGAGACTCCAATCGAGCGCTAACACCGAGGCCCCGGCCAATAAGGATTTTATAAAATCTCTTCTCTCCATGCTCTTGCCATCCATGATCTCTCCTCCTCTTTTTAAGTTGACTTTTCGTTTTCCTTAAATATCGTATACTCGACTGACTTGTCAAGTAGGATTTGCGAGACGATCCTGAATATTAATTTGTGCGGTTCACAACAGGAGCATCATTCTCTACAGAACTTAATATGAATGACAGGGAAATTGATATACTTTTTAACCGAAAGTGGTTAAACTTACTTCAAATCTGATGGTTCCTCGCTAAATGGCAAGTTTATCAAGAAAATTTATTGGATAAAAAAATATTAGATGAGTGGTTAAAGTAGCTTATATTCTGGAGCATCAATCAAATCGGCAGTGAATGAAAAGATTAAGATGAAAACATATTTATGGTTCATCCATCAGGGACTGTTGGAAAACCCCTTTAACGTCATTGCGAGGAGTTCCCCCGCCAAAGGCGGGGGGCGACGAAGCAATCCCTAACTCATTGATTTATATGGAAGCGAGATTGCTTCTCCCCCGCCATAGGCGGGGGATCGCAATTACATGCCTTTTAGTTTTTTGACACCCCCATCAAGCTCACTTAAAATGTTTCGAATGGAGCCTGTCGAAATACGTAAACTATAGAATGAATGCAAACGAATAAAAACTCTAAAACATCGGGAGAAAAAAATGAGAAGACTGATGGTGTTTTTGTTTCTGCTCATAATGGGCGCCTCGGCTCAAGCCCAGGATGAAACCTTAATCAGCGGAAAAATCGAAAGCGGCGGCTTTGGCGGACCCGTATTGAAGATAACTGAAATAAATGATGAAACCGGTATTATGGTCGGCGGCCGCGGCGGCTGGATCATCAATCACACCTTTGTCATCGGCGGGGGAGGTTATGGCTTGGCTAACGATATTAAGGCAAAAGATGTCATCTCAGTGCAAAAACTCTATCTGGACATGGGGTACGGTGGATTAGAAATGGAATATATTATCAATTCATCCCGGCTGATCCACCTCTCCTTTCACACACTTATAGGAGCGGGGGGCATCAACTATGAAGGACGTGGTGGCCGTTTCGATTACAATGATGATTCAGATGCCTTTTTTGTTGCTGAGCCGGGAGCGAATGTAACGTTAAACGTGACACAGTTTCTTCGGGTGGGAGTGGGGGCCAGCTATCGATATGTAAACGGAGTCGATCTCATAGGTCTCAACGATTCCGATCTGGATGGGGCTTCGGCCAACCTGACTTTGAAGTTTGGCAAATTCTGAAGGAAGGAAGACCTTCAAAATAATCCACCAGCTGGCAACTGACCGGACAAAAAGTGGTAGTCAATCTATAAAGATTATTGTAAACAGAAAAACCTGTCGATTCTGTTTTTTATGCTGAGATTCGAGATAGATACAAAAATTAAAAGAAAGAGACCGAATTTTCTTTTCTCGATCTCCGGGAATGTCAAAAGTTTGGTTGAGGGATGTGTAGGATTATTTGGATCCTACGTAGACTATTTCTGCAAAGCTCTCTGATAAAGGTTTTCATACTTTCTGGCGGAGGCCTCCCAGGAGAAATCTTTTTGCATCCCATTTTTCATGAGTTTTGTCCAAATACCTTTGTTTGAATAGACCTGAAAGGCTCTTTTGATCGCTTCCAAAAGCTCGTCTGAATCATAATTCTTGAAAACAAAACCGGTCCCCTCTCCTGTTTCGGGGTTATAATCTTGTATGGTGTCCGCCAATCCGCCAGTCTCACGGACAATGGGAACCGTTCCGTATTTCAGACTATATAACTGATTTAAGCCGCAAGGTTCATATCTGGAGGGCATCAAAAACATGTCTGCCCCCGCCTCAATCAAGTGAGCCAAGGCATTATCGAAACGGAAATTCACCGACATCTTTTGGGGGTATTTTTTTGCCATCTGTTTGAAAAGCTTATGATATTTTTCATCTCCTGTCCCCAGAACCACCATCTGAAGATTCAAAGAGAGAAGCTTATCAGAGATCTCGGCTAAAATATCGAATCCTTTTTGATCCGCCAACCGGGAGATGATTCCAATTAAGGGAACCCTTTTCCGGGTTTTGGGCAAATTACATTTTTCAAGCAAAGCCCTTTTGTTCTTCTGTTTGCCGGACAAGCCTTTCTCGCTGTAGCAGTAAGGGATGAATTTATCTTTTTCAGGAGACCATTCTTCATAGTCGATTCCATTCACGATTCCATAAAGATCAGGGTTCCGAGTTCTGAGCACTCCTTCCAGTCCAAAGCCAAACTCAGAAGATGACTGTATCTCCACCGCATATCTTTCGGAGACGGTGGAAAGCACGTCGGCATAACTTATTCCCACCTTCAAAAAATTCACATTTCCCCAGAATTCAAAGGCGCTGGTAGGATAGAATAGATCTTTTGCCACACCTATCTTAGCAAATGAATCTTTAGGGAAATTTCCCTGATAAGCGATGTTGTGAATGGAAAAAACCGTAGCTGTGCCAGAGAAAAAAGGATCACCCGCATAGAGGGTCTTTAAATATGCAGGTATGAGAGCGGACTGCCAGTCGTTGGCATGAATTATGTCCGGTTGCCAATCTAAGGCTTTCAAAACCTCTAAGGTGCCTCGGGCAAAGAGAATGAATCTTTCATCGTTATCGACGTAGTCAAAACCGGTAGCTTTATCCATATAAAGCTTATCCCGATTGTAATATTTGTCATTGACTATGAAAAGATATTCTACCTCAGAATCGGAAAACCGGCAGCTCTTGAGATTTATTTTCCCTTTTTTTTCTCCCAGGGGAATTTCCGGAACATTAATATTTACCTGATGAAGATCGAGTTTGGTTTCATCTACCATCTTGTATTTAGGGAGAATTACTTTCACTTGGTGTCCCAAGTCGGACAAGGCCTTGGGCAAAGCCCCGGTCACATCTGCCAAGCCGCCGGTTTTGGCGAAAGGAACGGCTTCAGGCGTGGCGATTAAGATCTTCAGTTTTGTCTTTGGCAAAGTTTTCCCCTCCTTGAAATAGATTCATAAGAGATTTCAGATCTCCATTTCTCTCAAGTAACCAGCAGCATCCTCAGGTGCGGTCGGATTTATATAAAATCCGGTTCCCCATTCGAAGCCAGCTACTTTGGTCAACTTAGGCATGATCTCTATGTGCCAGTGATATTCGTCATTATAGTAAGAATCCACCGGAATGGTATGAAGTAGGTAATTATATGGAGGATCATTGAGAGCTTTGGCCAATCTTTGTAAAGTCTCCTTGAGGATGGCGGCCAAAGCTGGAGTCTCCTCTTTTTTGATCTCCTCAAAACCAGAAGAATGTTTTTTGGGTAAAATCCAAGTTTCAAAGGGAAACCGAGGAGCAAATGGTTCTATAGAGATGAAAGAGTCATTTTGCAAGACCACCCGTTCCTTTTCTGAAATTTCTTGTCTTATGATATCACAGAATATGCATCTTTCCTTGTATTCATAATACTTGCCTGCACCCTCCAGCTCTTCGGTCACCCGCTTGGGAACGATAGGGGTGGCGATGAGTTGGCTATGACTATGTTCCAAGGAGGCGCCGGCGGCTTCCCCTTGATTTTTAAAGATCAGTATGTATCTGAAACGAGGATCTTTCTTTAAATCGAGCGTTCTTTCCCTATAAGCCCAAAGCATATCTTCAACTTCTTTTTTATCCAGATCGATCAAATCCTTGTCATGATCTGGAGTTTCTATGATTACCTCGTGAGCTCCCACCCCGTTCATTTTGTCGAAGATTCCCCTTCCCTCCCGATTTAGATCTCCCTCAATCCTCAAAGCCGGGAATTTGTTGGAAATGACCCTCAAAGTCCAACCTGGCTTATTAGGCTCAGAAGAGTTAGGGCGAATAGCCAATATTTCCGGTGGTGTGGCAGATTCGTTCCCCGGACAAAAGGGACAAAGTTTGTTTTGGCGTCTTTTGGGAACGCTGGAGAAATCAGTGGGTCTTTTGCCTCTCTCGGTGGAAATGATCACCCACCTCCCGATGACGGGGTCCTTTCTCAGTTCTGGCATCTCTTTTCTCCTGTCCGCAAAATCACAGAAAGAAACTCCTTCTGCTTTTAATAACCGATGAATATTATTTGGTTTCGCATAAACAATGGAATAATTCTTCTCTTTTTCCCCTCCCTCGATGCCCAGACGACACGTCCGTGGAAGGGCTTAGGGCAAGGTGGGGTTATCCTATATTTCACCCCCACCCTTATCCCGCCAGAGGCGGGGATCACGGGGCACTAATCTTTTCCATTACTTGTGCGAACTTCAATAGAATGAATCTTTTTATGTGGTATACAATCTCAAAAAATACAAATCACTTCCCTTTTCTTTTCTCCTCGGTCATTTCAAATATTTTTCTGAACAGAACTTTTTCTTCCTGGCTGAATTTCATCTTCCTTCTTTCCATCACGATTTGGGCTGTTTCTGTGGCTTTGTCCAATTCGTATTCTTCCAGAGTATTGGTATCTCCCCAGCAGAAGGGGGGGATAGATTTTTCTTTTATCATTCCTCCACCAAATATGTTGGTGGCAAAGCCGACCACTACTCCGGTGCCCAGCAGAGTCCCAATGCCAGTTTTCACGTGATCACCTAAAAACGATCCCACCTTTACCAAGCCACTATCCACCAGTTCTCCTTTTACCATCACCTTCACCGAGCTATAATTATTTTTCAAATCGCTGTTGGTGGTCAAAGCTCCTAAATTTACCCATTCTCCGACATAGGAGTGTCCCAAGAAGCCTTCGTGATATTTGTTGGAATATCCCAAGAATATCGATTGCTCCACCTCTCCACCAACTCGGCAGACTGGACCAATGCTTGTCCCTTTCCTAACTTTTCCTCCCACTAAAATCGAACCTTCTCCCACATAACATGGCCCCTCCACGCGGGTTTGAGGCTGGATGGTTACGTTGTCTTCAATGAAGATGGGGCCTCCCCTGGCATCCAAGAGTACCTGTCCGTCTATTCGGCAATCTTTTCCCAGGTAAACCTTATCTATATCGTATATTAATGTTTGGTCATCTATTTCATTACGTTTGAAGATATTTTTAAAATCTAAGTGCGGTTTCGATCTTTCGAAATCATTCTCAATTTCGGATTTGTTCAGATTAACTAAATCCCACAGGTAGCTTATCAGATTGACCTCAATCTGGGAGATTTCTCTTTTCTGTTTTATCGGCTTGGTTCTATCTTTTACGTATAAGGCTTTGAATATATTTTCATAATTTTTAAAAGACAAACCGGTGCCCCTCCAAGAAACAAAATCTTCACCGCACCAGAAGAACTCTTCTTCTTGAGAAAAATTCAATTTTTCAGATAAATCCCTTTTGGGAATCAGCCTTCCATTTAAAAATAGAAGCTCATCTTTGTTTTTAATCTCAAATTCATTTGTCTTCTGCTTGGTCTTGATTTGGAGAATCTTTGCCAGATAGTCCCGACACAAAAGTATAATTTCAGCATCGGGGAAAAAAGAGGCGATCTTATCTTTTATTTTATGTATGCCGCAGATAAGTTCATAGACCGGACGATTATAAGTCAAAGGAAAAAACTGATCAAACTTATCGTCCTCGAATATGTAAAGCTTCTTTGCCATATTTGTACTCTTACATTGCCCTCAATCTTCTTATCCTCTCTCCCACCGGCGGATGGGTAGAAAAAAGATCGTTAATCTTTCCTCTGTGTTCCAAAAGAGGATTGACAATATACAGGTGAGCTGTGGCTTTGTTTGCCGCCTCCAAGGGTTCTTTGTCCTTAGATATTTTCTCTAAAGCTGAGGCTAAACCTTCGGGGTATCTGGTCAAAAGCGCCCCATTGGCATCTGCCAAATATTCCCTTTGTCTGGAAATAGCCAGTCGAATCAGTTGAGCTATTATCGGAGCTAGAATGGCCAAAAGTAAGGCGATAAGTACGATTATCCCGCCACCTGCCCTACCTTTTCTCCCTCTTCTCCCCTTGAAAAAAAAGCTTCTGTAAAAAAAACTTCTCCTCATCCAGTCAGATAAGAGGGCTACGGTTCCCACCAGGACCACCACCAAGGTAGCATATCTAATATCATAATTCTTAATGTGCGACATCTCGTGAGCAATCACCCCTTCTAATTCCAAGCGGTTCAACTTATGCAGAAGCCCAGTGGTGACTGCAATGGCTGAATTCTCTGGATTTCTTCCGGTGGCAAAAGCGTTGGGCGCGGAATCTCTGATGATATAAGCTTTTGGCGTGGGAATACCAGCCGCAATGGCCAATCCCTCCACCGTGTTAGCTAAATACGGGTTTTCTTTACGATCTACCGGTTTGGCGTGGCTTATGCCTAATACCATCTTGTCACCCCAGTAGAAGGTTATCAACGAAATGAACAGAGCAACGAGTAAGGCAATCGAAACTCCAGCCCCGCCTGATCCATATGCTTGTCCGAACACCCAGCCTAAAAACAAAAGAAAGACTACAAATAAAAAAAGCAAAAGAAAACTTCTTCTTTTGTTAGCACCAATCTCTTCGTAGATCATAAAAGCAGCGTTTAGGCTCTTAGGCCATTAGGCTATGAGGCTGTTCGGTAACAGATCTTTTCCTTAATCTTTTGATAATTGTAGACAACTTTTTTATAACCTCGATGTTTCTTGACCGAATTGATTCCAGCAAAGCCTTATCAATTTTCCCGTTTAACCGGGGGGAATCCACGGACAAGGTAAGCCAGTTGTCACTTCCATATGTAGACCTTAATGCATAATTCAGAAAAGCAGAATACCGTTTTCCCACAAAACTCTGGTGTCCTTCTGCAATATCAGCACTCATAGAAGTAATGAATTTCATTAACTGTCTGCCAATTACGTTTAAGGAAATGCAGTTTTTAAAACTTTCAATTAGTTCAATGACCATTACATCATTCGCATGTGCCTTCTGCCATACGATTAAATCCGTGTAATTTTTTATATTACTCATAGAACTCATTCAAAAATTTAGTCTACCAGCCTCAAGCCTGATAGCCTCTACCCTATTTAAAATCGACCTTGGGTGCTTCTCTCTTAGTCTCTTCGATCTCAAAATACTCTCTGGGCTTGAAGCCAAAGATATTGGCAATTATGTTCGAGGGGAAGACTTGTTGGGTGTTGTTAAAAGTCATTACCACGTCATTGTAAAATTGTCGGGCATAGGCGATCTTGCTCTCGATGCCAGAAAGCTCCTCCTGTAACAACAAGAAATTCTGATTGGCTTTAAGCTCGGGATAATTCTCCACCACGGCAAACAAGGTTTTCAAGGCGGATGTGAGCATGTTGGTGGCATCTGCTTTTTCCTTAACCGTACCCGCTTGCGAATAGATAGATCTGGCTTTGGTTACCTCTTCAAACACGGTTTTTTCGTGGGCCGCGTAACCTTTGACCGTCTCAACTAAGTTGGGCACCAAATCCGCCCTTTTTTGTAGTTGAACATCGATTTGATGCCAGGCGTTCTCGCTTCGATTTCTTAATGTAACTAAACGATTATATATAAATATGGCAATCAGAATCGGCACGCCTAATACGATCAAGAGAAACAATAGCACTATAGAAACCGCTCCCATTTTTCCTCCTTCGAAAATCAGGGTCAAAGGGATTCGAGGTTAGTGCTTTTTTTGTCCCGAATCCCAACTCCCTAATCCTTATTTTTTAGCCAATTCTTCTTTGAACCTCTCCAATCTCTTTTTCAGTTTCTCGTCAGATAGGGCTAAAATTTGAATAGCCAAAATGGCTGCATTTTTTGCGCCGGCTTCTCCAATGGCAACCGTTGCCACCGGAACACCAGCTGGCATCTGCGCCATAGATAAGAGCGCGTCCAGACCATTAAGATACTTCCCCACCAAAGGCACGCCAATCACCGGTAAAGTAGTATGCGACGCAACTACTCCCGGAAGATGGGCCGCCATGCCCGCGCCGGCGATGATCACTTTTATCCCCCTCTTTTCCGCAGATATCGCAAGATTTTTAGTCTTTTCCGGATTTCGATGAGCTGAACAGACTTCCATCCGATGCGGGATTTTGAATTTCTTCAAAATCTCCATGCTTTTTGACATTACCGGTTGATCTGATTTGCTGCCCATTATAACTAATATTTTAGAATTCGACATTACCCTTCCTTTTTCAAATTCAGATGTCAGTTAAAAAGATTTTCTTTATCTCCACCTCGTTTTGATCATGATTACGGTTTAAAACTAAGCTTTTTTGACCCTCCTCACCCGATATCCGATGTCTCTTCGAAATTGTACACCGTCAAATTTTATTTTATCCACGAAGACATAAACTTTATTAATTGCCTTTTCCACGTTTTTGTCTGTCCCCGTTACCCCTAATACCCTTCCGCCGTTAGTGACCAGTGTCCCTCTCGCTTGCTTTGTTCCAGCATGAAAGATCAATACATCCTCTGCACCTTCTATTTTCTCTAAACCGAAAATCTCCTTTCCCTTTTCATATTTGCCAGGATAACCGGCTGAAGCTAAGATCACACATATCGCAAAATCATCTGTCCATTCCACCTCTTGCAAAGACAGATCTCCCTCTATGATCGACATGAAAATCTCGACCAGATCACTCTTGAGAAGAGGAAGAATCACTTGGGTCTCTGGGTCACCGAATCGGCAGTTGAATTCCATAACTTTAGGACCCCGATCTGTGAGCATTAAGCCAGCATAAAGAGCACCTTTGAAAGTTCTTTCTTCTTGCTCCATTCCAACAATGGTTGGCTCCAGGATCTCATCATAAATACGTCTCATCATCCTGTCATCGACTACGGGAGCTGGGGCATAAGCTCCCATCCCACCGGTATTGGGACCCCTATCCCCATCATATATTTTCTTGTGATCTTGAGAGGAGGGCATGGGAAGGATGGTTTTGCCATCGGTGAAGGCTAAAATGGTAGCTTCCTCTCCTTCCAGGAAATCCTCAACCACCACTCTCTTCCCAGCATCCTTGAATACTTTCTCCACCATCATCTTTTGGATAACCGAAATCCCTGTATTAAGGTCCTCTATAATAACTGCTCCTTTGCCTGCAGCCAATCCATCCGCCTTTATGACTAATGGCATATCCGCGGATTTCACGAAATCCAAAGCCTCGTCCGGCTTGTCGAAGATCCTGAAACTGGCAGTCGGAATATGATGTTTCTTCATGAACTTTTTTGCAAATACCTTGCTTCCCTCAATCTCTGCCGCCTTCTTGGTCGGTCCGAATATGCTTAAATTCCTTTTCTTAAACTCGTCAACAATGCCTAAGGTTAAAGGGAGCTCCGGTCCCACCACGGTGAGATCGACATAGTTCTTTTCGGCAAAATCCGCCAACCCGACCAAATCCTCGCTTGCGATTTGTACACATTCTGCCAGTGTGGAAATGCCTGCATTTCCCGGGGCAGCATAAATCTTTTTTACCAGAGGGCTGGAGTGAAGCTTCCATACCAGAGCATGCTCCCTTCCCCCGCTTCCAACTACCAGTATCTTCATGGCGTACTCCCTAATAACAAAATTTTGTAAACTCCCCAATTTTCATGGCAATAAATATAACTCAAATTTCCTTTCAGATGCAAGCGTTTTTTGTTGACAAAAAGATTTAAAAATCCTATCTAAATAAAGTTCACTATAGGGTTTTTCTTTGATAACAGGCATTTCACATGATTTGGTCAACGACAGGCACCTATTAAATTTTCAAACGGTTGAACCTTTCAGCCAAATACATCGCGCAAGTCGGCATCATCGGAAGCTTATATGCTGTCATCACCATCATCTTGGCGCCGATAAGCTATGGACCGATTCAGGTGAGAGTCTCGGAGGCTCTGACCGTGCTTCCCTATTTGAGTCCGGCGGCCATACCGGGGCTTTTCATTGGTTGCGTAGTTGCAAATATTTATGGCGGTTTGGGAATTTACGATATAATTGGGGGAAGCTTATTGACGCTTTTGGCTGCCTTCTTGACCTTCCTTGCCTCCAAGACTAAAAAGCCGATCTTGGCCCCGGTGCCTCCTGTTTTAGTCAATGCTTTCGGGGTGAGCCTGTATCTCCACTTTTTGTTCCAGTTACCCTATTGGATTACCGTGATTTATATCGGAACAGGCGAAATTGCAGCTTGCTTTGTTTTGGGATACCTGCTTTTAAGGATCATTTTGAGAAAAGAATGGATTTTAAAAATGCTGAAGACTTAGCCTCCAATCTGTACTTGATAAGCTTGATTTTGTTTGATAAAAGAAGATGATCTCCATTTCCTCTCCAACTGAGCATATCCTTTTTTCGTAAAAAATTAAGTGTTCTGGATAAGGCTTTTCAAGTTAGCTCCAAGGAAGGGTTGTATGAAAGGACTTAGTGCAAAGAGTCTGTTTTTGCTGGGTGTTTTTTTCTTTAGTCTTCATGCTTTGGTCTTGGCACAAAAAGAAAAGCTTTCCAGAGCAAGAATCTTCCTCCCTGATACCAGATGGGACTTCGGGTACGTTCCTAAAGGGGGTTCGGTCACTCACATTTTTAAGGTAAAGAACATTGGGGAAGACACCCTTATCATTGTCAGAGTCAGACCTGGATGTGCCTGCACAATGGTCCCCCTTTCGAAAGACCGCTTGGCACCCAATGAGACCGCAGATTTAGAGGTCACCTTTGATTCCGAGAAGATCAGAACAGGGAAAACCTCCAAAAGCATTCAAATCATCTCTAATGACCCCGCCAAGCCTTTCCAGGACCTCCATTTCACTGCCCGGGTAGGTGAGAGCAATTCCTTAGTCAAACTCACCCCAGAGGAGATCTGTTTTGATACCATTCAGCGGGTAAAGGAAGCCAAGCGGATGCTAAATGTGGAAAACATTTCCGGGGAAGAGCTTTCCATAGATCTGATTGACGCACCTAAGCATTTTGTGGATTTGAATCTTAAAGACCAAAGTCTGAAACCGGGCGAGAAAGCCGAAATTTCCGTGGAGTTAAAAAAAGATGCTGCTCAGGGTAGCTTCCGTACCTCCTTCACCTTAAGTTTCGAAAACTCCAAGATGGTTCGGGTTACGGTTCCAGTCTCCGGCGTAGTGGCAACCAAGTAAGATCAGCATGCAACCCTACCACAAATCCAATCTCTTTCATATCATTCTGAAGTCAATAGGCATTGTTGTCTTTGGCTCATTCGTGGGGATAATTTACAACAGCTTATCTCCTCAAGGAATCATGCTTAGAGGAAGCTGGAATGCAAGGGTTAACCAAGATAGCCTGGTGGTGCCTTATTCATATCAAGAAGATGATCCCCCAGCCATCAGTTTGGAAGATGCCAGGATGAGATTTCAGTCCGAGGGAACCATATTTCTGGATGCCCGCTTCCCTGAAGATTATAAATCCGGGCATATCAAAGGAGCAATCAATTTCCCGTGGGAGGAGTTTGAAGAATATTCTTCGCAGGTTCTGTCAAAGCTTTCTTTTGATAAGGAGATCATTACCTATTGTGACGGAACTGAATGTGAGACCAGCCTCCTATTGGCACGCGAGCTTAGAGATATGGGATACGAAAATGTAAAAACCTTCTTTGGCGGTTGGTCCGAATGGCAAAAGGCAGGTTTTCCCATAGAAGCTGAGAATTAGAAATGAAAATCTTCAAATTCTTGATAGCTGTATTAACCGATAAAAGGGTTGTCCTCATCTTCAGATTGGTATTGGGGATAACCTTTGTCTACGCCAGCTTAGATAAGATCGCCCATCCCGACCAGTTCGCCAAAATCGTTTATAACTACAAAATTTTGCCCGGCTTTCTAATAAATATCTTTGCTGTGACCCTCCCCTGGGTTGAACTTTTGGCTGGACTCTTTCTGATTTTGGGGATATTCACTGAAAGTGCCTCACTTTTGATCTCTCTCCTTCTGGTCATCTTCCTTTTTGCTATCTCTGTTAATGTCCTTAGAGGAGTGGATTTGAACTGTGGCTGTTTCTCCACTGATCCCGCCGGAAAAGAAGAAGGAATAAGCCTCATCTTCAGAGATCTTATTTTCCTCTTTATGGGATTTATGATCTTCTTCTTCAATAAAGGCTTCGCGACGATCGGATCGCTGTTTGGCTCTTCTAGACACACCAATGCATAGAGAATACTGAATAACTAAAGGTTATAGGAATCATGACTACATTGTTTCCTATATAAGCACAGTGAGCTAATAATTCTTGTAAAAATCTTGATTTTCTCCTTGACATGACAAGTCTAGGTGTTGTATAATCTGTGTGTTACTAACCGGATTTGCTGGTCAGTATGGTCTAACCAAGTTAGATCGTTTGAAAGGAGGAAGCATGATTTTCAGGAGACAAGATGCAACTAAGAAAAAGGAAATTCAATATGCAATTTCAGACGCATTTATGAAATCAAACTTGGATCTACAGAAGTTCCTAAGTGACTCGGTAAAAGCAGTTGTTTACAAATTTCCAGTGGAATGTGCTGAAATCCGACTCATAGATGACAGAAACCCTGAACTTCTCATCTGCAAAGAGAGCATCCATGTAAGAAATAGGTTAGCTGAGGAAACCACTGGAGCATTGGGAGCTACGGTGTATAACGTTGGCGACACTCTGATAGGCAAAACGTATAAAGACGGGAAACCTTTTATATTTGACGAGAAGATTCACGGGCACATATCGTCAATTGAGAATGTCCATCCTGAATTTCTTAAGGAGTACTTGAGATTTTTTCCTTCAAAGACTATTAAGCATTTTGCTGCATTCCCTCTGTTTTTTGATGCTCGATCCAAAGAAAAGAAAAAACTTGGGTGTTTTAGGGTCATAAATAGGACTGACGAAAAAGGCAACGTGTCAAAAAGCGGATTCACTGAAGAAAACATCGAATGCCTGAAAGAAATATTCTCGAAGATTGCGATGGGGATCGCTCAGTGCCTTGAATTTAAAGAAAAAGAGGAACAGCTAACAATCAAGGAGATCTTAGATGAAATTCCAACTTCTCCGAAGCTAGACGAGGTGATGGGGAAAATTCAAAACTCTTTAGGTGAGTATTTTGATTCGAAGGTAAGCACCGTCTGGGGTTACGACAAACAGAGCAACAAATTAGTCTT
>Ga0209427_10004025_pt1 | contig 17073 bp, 12 predicted proteins | sample DeeMarSWOR136_30_FD_187465 | JGI IMG/M metagenome (GOLD analysis project Ga0209427, IMG submission 187465) | Marine sediment microbial communities from White Oak River estuary, North Carolina - WOR-1-36_30 (SPAdes) (version 2) | ecosystem: Environmental > Aquatic > Marine > Intertidal zone >...
ATACCAATATCATTTAGACCAATAATAGTATCTGAAATCCCTGAGCCAGATCCTGTACCTGATACTGAAATATCTACATTTGGATTAATCGCCATAAATTGATCAACACATTCAGTAATTAATGGTTCGGTAGTTGTTGAACCTGTAATTACAAAAGTTGCTCTCTGTTCTCCTCCTACAGGAGTTAAAAGAGAAGTAACTCCCCAACCAATAAAGAACATGGCAATCATTCCAATTATTGCCAGATATGTAATACTTTTTTTTTCCATTTTTGTATCTCAATAGATTTTAGTTAAATAGAAAGGTATTCAAAGAAATAAAAGAAATCTCGACATAGATTATAGCTAGATATTTATAATATAGATTCTATATAGTCTAGATTTATGAAATATTTAGCCAATTTTGGATAATTATTAATGATAAAATATTTGTAACAGAAAAAAATTTTTATTCTATATATAAACATCTATACTCTCTATAAACTAAATATAGTGATTAGCACTAATATTGCATCTATTTTGAGATCAATTTATTAGATTTAATTACATAATTTGCCAAGGATTCAAATGCTTTATCCACATTTAATCCATTTTTAGAAGATGTTTTAATATAATCAACCATACCAAAACGTTTTTGAGTTTTTTTGGCGTAGATGTCAGCAACCATAGAAAATTCCTCTAAATCGCATTTAGCAGCAATTAGAACTATTGGTAAATCTTTATACTGTTTTTTTACCAGTTGTACCCACTTTCCTATATTTACAAAACTAGTCATATTAGTAATATCGAAAAGCAATAAAGCTCCTGCTGCTCCTCTAATATATCGATTAATCATAAATCTGAAACGGTCTTGCCCAGATAAGTCCCATAAAATAAGTTGGCAATTCGTGGAATCTAATTTGGTTTGTTTAGTGAGAAATTCAACTCCAATCGTCATTGTTGATGTATCTAGAAACTTTCCCTTAACATATCTATGTAAAAGTGTTGTTTTTCCAACACCTCCATCTCCAAGCATTAGAAATTTAAATGCAACTTGCTTCATTTTGCAATTCAGACTACTTTTCTCACTATGCTATTATAGCCTATTATATAGTTATATAGTTATATAAAATATAAAGAATTCAAAAATTTTTAGGGAGTTTAAATTTGTTTATGATTTATTTAGCTATTATTTTCAACTAAATCATAAGCTGATGTAAAACTTGCTTTTTTAACTTTCTTTTTCTTTGATTTGAAATCCACTGAGGATTTCTGGTATACCTTTTCGTTCAATTCTGATATAAATTGTGAAACTTTTACAAGTTGAGATTCTCTAAACGTTTGTATAATAGATGGAGATATCAGATATAATTCATCTTTTGCTCTAGTGATTGCTACATAAAATACGCGTCTTTCTTCTTCAATGGCTTCTGGATCTCCTATGACTCTGCTTGAGGGAAAAAAATTTTCACATAACATAGGAATAAATACAATTCGCCATTCAAGCCCTTTAGCCCTGTGTATTGTAGATAGAATCAAGGGTTTTTCGTCAATTTGCGGGTTTTCAGCGATTATTGTCTTGGATTCCAAATTAGAGTAATTCAAACTTAAGTTTTCTAAGAATTTTTGAACAGATGGAAAGTTTTTAGCATAGATACTTAATTGGATTAGATCATCCAACCTATCCTGCCAATTTTCAAATTTAGCTTTAAGATGATCTTCAAGAATAGGAATAAGATCCTTAATAACCTCATCAGCTTTATCTTCAGGTGAAAAGGACAAAAGATTTTTAGTATAAGATACAAGATTTTTTATACCCATTTTAGAGATTTTTGAACCCTTAAGATTTTCCTCAATAAAAAATTTACTTGATATGTTTTGAATCGGATAATTAGTTTTAGAAATTGCTTCAAATAATTTTATCGCTGATTTAGTTCCAATTCCAGGAATTATTGAAAATATCCTCATCCATGAAATCTCATCATAGTGATTTTCTATTACTTTTAAATGAGCTAGCATATCTTTAATATGGGCTTTTTCGAAAAAAGCAACTCCCGCTCGTACTTCATAAGGAATATTTTTCGTTCTTAATTCCATCTCAACTCTCATAGAATGAGAACCAGCCCTAATAAGTATAGCCATTTCATTTAATTCGAAACCATCTGCTCGTAATTTGAGTATTTGATTGGCAATAAACCGGGCTTGATCCCAATCATCACCAACATTTACTTGATAAGGTTTAATGCTATTTTGCCTTGTTGCTTTCATTTTCTTTTGATATTGCTTTTTGTTGTGTTTAATCGAGTTATTAGCTAATTCCAAAATTTGAGGGATACTGCGATAATTATAAGTAATTGTATATCTGTTACAATCTTTATAGCGCTTTTCAAATTTCAAAATGTTTTCATAATTAGCACCTCTAAAGGCATAAATGCTTTGAGCATCATCTCCAACAGCCATTACGTTATGTTCTGGATTTTCTTTGGCGATTTTATAAATGATTTGATCCTGAATATAATTTGTATCTTGGTATTCATCCACTAAAATATATTTTATACGTTTTGCTACTAATTTTGCTACAAACCTCTCATCAAGTAACTTGTTCCAAAAAACTAATAAATCATCAAAATCAACAAGATTATCATCTGCTTTTTTCTTTCTATAAATTTTGTAAACTTCTTGTAATTTTAAGATAACTGGTTCACTATCAAATTGATTATATTTCCATTGAATGACTTCTCGAACTTTTTTGTTGCAATTAATGGAATACGATAAGATATCTTTACACATTGCTGCTGTGGGAAATCTTTCTTCGAGCTCTTCTTTCACCTTTGCTTGTCCAATAGCAAGTTTCATTAATCCTTTTGAATCTGTTTCGTCCATAATAATATAATTAGGTTTTAAACCCATTGTTTTAGCATACATTCTAAGAAATCTATTTGCTATTGAATGAAAAGTTCCTGCCCATATCCCCTTCGGTCTTTTTCCAAGAAGCGATTCTACTCTTTTAATCATTTCATTCGCTGCTTTATTAGTAAATGTAACTAGCATAATTTGGCTAGGCTTTACTCCTAACAATAGTAATTTAGCGACTGAATAAACAATGGTGCGAGTTTTGCCTGATCCGGCCCCAGCAATAACCAACATTGGGCCCGAGATCTTATTCACGACCTCAAGTTGTTCCTCATTTAAATCACTTTCAAAATCAACTTCATTATATTCTTCTTTTTTTTCTGGAATTTTTTCTTCTAAACTTTCTGCATAATCCTCATCATAAAATTCAAAGACATATTCCTCTGCATTTTTGTTTTTTTCGGAAACCATCTAATCCCACTGAGATTTATCTCTCTAATTCATAGTATTAAGAATTATAAATATATTTATTGATTATTGCTAAAAATCTTTAGGTAAGCAAATATTTTTGAAATTGTAATTCTTCATTAAGGAAATATTTAATATCTTGAGTCTTTAGAAATTTTAGATGCCTTAAAATATCGAAGAGTAAAAAAGTACCATAAATTTTAGATAATTTCTTTATGATGAAACTTAAAGGCAAACCTGGGATTTTTGGCGAGCTGGATGTTTTACATTGATAGGATACAAATGCATTTAGAAGTCGTATCAAATCATTTTGACATCTTAACCTTAAATTTTGATCATTAAAACGAGCTAATTGAAACCCTTTGCTCCTAAATGTATGGAGATGTAATGAATATATAGGATTCCATACAATGCTTCTTTTGATTGAAGATTTTCTATAATAAATTGATCCAAATTTGCTTATCCTTTTTTCATAATAAGATGCGAAATGTATTGCGTAAATAGGTGCAACTAATCTGTCTTTTGCCATATTAATATAATAAATCCTGCCTTGGTACAAATTATGTAATTCTCTTTCTGATGAAGATGTTATAACTCCTTGTTCATTTTTGGGAATTCGATAATAATAAGGACCATTGCCATTTAATATCCAGAGGACAAATATATCTTTTTGGTTATATTTTTTTGTTCGATTTAATAAGTCCTTTTTATATATCTTTGAATGTTGGATTTCTATAGCAATCTTTTTGGAATCTTCTAATTCAACAAATAAATCAATTGTTTGATCTCCTATCCTATACTCTTGCTCAATATTTTTTATTGAATTAACAAGCGGGAGATTAGCATAAAGGTATCCTTTTATCTTAATATGTTCTATCGATTCAGAGAATTTAACTTCTGTTTCATTCATTTAATCAATTTTATTATAATTTCTAATTTTTAAACTTAGAAGTTTTTTTGTTAAAAATTCTAAAAATAGTGAAAAATGAAACGAAATTTGACGAGATTAAAATATTAATTGAAAAATAGGTTATTTTTCGAGAATCAATTTCAAATATTATAGGAAATAATCCAAAAATATTCTAAAAATTTAATCTTAAGATTTTTAATTTTATTTCCAAGAGTCTCGAGAATTTCTTTCTTTGTAGGAAAATTCTTCAATATTTCATATTCTCGACCATCCTCTAATTTCCTTACTTGATAAGTATTTCCGTCAATATCTATTCGACTTATTGGTGTTGAGCTTCCCTCAACACGCAGATTATCAATAAAAATTACAAAAGCGTTTGGTTGCAATTTTGAATGAAACTGCTCCAGAAATCCTTTTAATTTAGATTTTGGTATATGAGACCACCAAAAACCGGCAAAACCAGCAGTAAAATTATTCCTAATTTTTTTTAATGAATAAACATCATCTTGAATAAAAATCACTCTATCTGAAGAAATTCCGCGATTTCTTGCTATTTGAAGAACATCTTCATTAATATCAACAGCGATGATAAATTTTGAAACAGATGCAATAGTTTTAGTCCAATAACCAGTCCCACATGCAATCTCAAGTATTGTATGACCATTTAAAAGATACTTTAACAACTTATGAAGCTTTTTAATATCTTTTTGGCGTTCAGGTCTTAAATAAGTTTTATCATATTCATATGCTCTGTCTGAATAATATTGTTTGATATTCTTCTCAATTTTTTTAGCCATATATATACCATTTTAGATTAATTATATCTATATATTTATTTTATATTTTTATTTGATGCTGAAATGAATAATTTTTATGAAAATCATATATATAGAATATATAGATATTATTTTAAATTGATCAAATATTTATTTTATATAACTAAACTAACTCAATATTGACATTTAAAATTCTATATAGATATAATATTAAAAAGTTAGAGGATTAAAAATGGAATATAATATTGATACAAGGCGGGTTCAGCAAACAGGCGGTTCTTCTTATATTATCAGTCTTCCAAAGGAATGGATTGAAAAACATGGCATTGAAGCAAAAGATACTGTCGGTGTCCTATCTCAACCTGATGGTAATTTATTAATTACTCCCTATATAAGCTCTCAAGAATATATAAAAGAGAAATTAATCGATGTAGATGATATAAATAATACTAATTTCTTATTTCGATTGCTAATTGGGGCTTATATTATGGGCTATACTATAATAAAAATTAAAACGAGCAAGCCTAAGTTTGAATCAAAAATAAGAGAATGTATCGAAAGTTTTATTAACATTGCTGTGGGTCCAGAAATCATCGAAGAAACAAATCAGTATGTCTTTATTAAAGATTTAGTTAATCCTAAAGAGATGCCTTTCGAAAAAACTATCAAACGTATGTATATATTAGCTCAATCTATGCATGAGGATGCGGTTAAGGCGTTAGAAACAGGAGATAGAGAATTAGCAAATAAAGTTATCTATAGAGATGACCAAATAGATAGACTTAATTGGTTGGTTGAACGACAATCCCATATAGTCCTTAGGGATATAATTTTGTGCCAGAAAATGAATATTACGCTAGAAGATGCGAGTAATTTTCAATTAATAAGTAAATACTTAGAGCGAATTGGTGACCACGCAGTTAAAATAGCGAAAAATGTTTTAAAAATAGATTATAAAATCTTTGACAAAAAATTATTTAAAAGCATTACAAATGCAAGCAAAATTTCATTAGAATTACTTAACATTAGTTTAGATGCATGGCTTCAAAAAGATTTAAGACTTGCCAATGAAAATATTGAATCGATAAAAACCTTGACAGATGCTTGTGAAAAAATTAGATTTAATTCAGAGAACAGTTCCCAATTTGCTGTTGAATTGGGATATATAATTGAAAGTATAAGAAGAACAGGGGAATATTCTTCAGATATTTCTGAAATTATAATAAATAATCTTATCTAATTTTTTAATTAAAGCTTAAAATTTTTTCTTATACTAATTAAAGTTGTTGTTGTCTCTATCCACTTTTTTAAATCATTATCAGTTCTACAAAATGAAATAATTTTATCTAAATCTTCTAAATTACTGAAAATACATTCTATTAATAAATCCCATCCACCATAAGTAGGAGTAGCATAAGAGATTTTCCAATTTTCATCAGAGCTGTTTAAATTAAATTCTTTTAACTTTTTAACAATATCCCATTGAGTATCAATAATCCTAAGCCGAATCAAAATATATCCACGATAATAAATTAATTTAACACCTGAATCCATTAGTTTTACTTATTTTCTTTGCCAAATCTCTAAGCATTTATAAAATTTATTAAGTTTTTTAATATTTTTCAAGCTTTCTATTAAGATAGAAATAATTAATTTTAGAATAAGATTAATTTTAAGATAAAAAATCTTGCATAATTTTTTTATATAAGTTTATAAAAATATGATTAAACAAGTTATCTTTTTAATTTCTTTAGCAAAAAGGGAAAATTGTATGAATAAAAATGAAATTTTATCTAAAAAATTGTTCCTATTCATCGTTATTATAGCAGTGATTACTTTTTTTGTTGGTCTAATTTTAATATTACTAGGATATAATATCACCATTTGTGAATTTTTCTACAATAATGATATAACCTATACGATTTTCACTGCAATAAGCTATCTAGGAGACACTACTTTTTTAATAGTAGTAATAGTAATAGTATGGTATGTCTACGATGTTGCCTTTGCGAAAAATTTAGCATTAAGCCTTTTAGGTTCATATTTTGTTAATTCAATTACAAAAGATATTGGACAAGATCCAAGACCATGGACAAATGTAAAAGCAAATGTTGAGGGACCTGGTTTTCCTTCAGGACATTCTCAACAGGGGGTAGCGGGATATGGATATATAGGTTATGAGGCTTATCAAAAGAATAATAAGGTAATTTCATGGATTTTCATAATTCTTGTATATTTAATAGCGATTTCAAGAGTAATAATAGGGGCTCATGATCTTCAAGATATTTGGGGAGGATTATTATTTGGAATGATATGGTTAACAATTTTCATAGTATTAGAACCAAAACTTTCAGAAATTATAACCAAGTTTAGTTTAATGATCAAAATATTATTATCAATAATCATTCCTATTGTATTATTCATTATAGCTATTTTAATCTTCCCATACACTGAACTTGATTACGGGTTAATGTGTGGTGGTATGATGGGTTTATCTTTAGGATACATTATAGGAAATGAGAAAATTGGATATGATCCAAAAGAAATTAGTACAATGCAAAAATTAATTAACTTTGCAATAGGGATTGTAATTACGTTAGGTCTTTATTTAGGTTTAGGATTCATTCCTTTAGATGATTTAGGTCAAATGTGGGATTTTATACAGTATTTCATCTTAGCAATATTATTAACTACTTTAGTCCCTTGGTTATTCACAAAAATTCAACGATAGGGAAGTATTTTTTAATTTTAAAAATCAATTTTTTTTATTTTACCAATAAATTTCTTTTAACGATTGATGATATTCATTAAGAGATTTTATCTCAACCTTTTTCTTCCGGAATTTTTCAATAGCATTTATAATAGCTTCAGCTAATTGCAAGTTAATTATAACAGGTATATTAAATTCAATAGCCATCCTTCTAATCTTATATTCATCTTCCATAATAGTATTAAATTTCTCTTCTACGGTTGTGGGAAGAGGTATATTAATAACCATATCGATGCGACCGTTTTGTAAACAACTCATAATATTAGGTTCCATTCCCTGTTCATGAACTTTATAAAGCCGTACAGCTTCAATTCCATTATTGTTTAGAGCTCTTTTTGTGTCTTCCGTTGCAAAAATAGTAAATCCTAACTCCTTAATTTTTTTAGCTAAGGGTATAACCTGTTTTTTTAATTGTTCTCCACCCACTGAGATTAAAATATTACCTCCTTCAATAGGTATTTCCTGTTCTGTCGCTTCTAAAGCTTTAATTAGTGCTTCGGGGAAGTCCTTACCCATACAGGCTATCTCTCCTGTGGAAGCCATCTCAACCCCCAAAATAGGATCTGCTTTGTCTAATCTCATAAAAGAGAACATTGGAGCTTTAATAGATACAAAATTTCCGTAGGGGAGGTTTTTCAATTTATTAGGAATCAACTTTCCCATAATAATCTCAGCTGCTAGTTTCATGAGATTAATTCCTCTAGTTTTGGAAACATAAGGCATACTTCGACTAGATCTTAAATTACATTCAATTACATATGCTTCTCCGTTTTTAACTAAGTATTGAACGTTGAATGGCCCCTGAATTTTAAGAGCAAGTGCAATCTTATTTGTATACTCTTCAATTTTTTTTATTATATTCTCTGAAATAGTTTGAGGGGGGATTGCCATATTTGCATCACCAGAATGAACACCTGCGTTCTCAATATGCTCAACTATTGCTCCAATAAATACGGTTTCACCATCACAGACCCCATCGCATTCAATTTCCCTCGCATTTGTAAAGAATTTTGTTATTACAACGGGATATTCTTTTGATACTGAAGCAGCAAGATCGAGAGTATCTTGTAAAGTTTTTTCATCATAAGAAACTCTCATAGCAGCTCCACTTAATACATAAGAAGGTCTTACTAAAATAGGGTATCCTACTATCTTGGCAAACTTTAGAGCATCTTCCTTTGTTGTTAATGCTTTCCATTTTGGTTGCCTTATTTCTAATTGATCTAATAATGCACTGAATTTACTTCTATCTTCTGCCATATCTATTCGTGTGCCATGAGTGCCAAGAATCTTTAAATTTGTTTTCCGAAAGAATTCTGAATATTTTGCAAATTTAGCTGCTAAATTGTTGGCAATTTGACCTCCTGCTGAAACAACAATACCCATGGCTTTTTCTAATTCACAAATATCAAGAACTCTCTCTCCAGATAATTCTTCAAAATATAATTTATCTGAAACATCATAATCAGTAGAAACCGTCTCTGGATTATAGTTTATCATAATTGCTTGATCAATTCCTAATTTCTTCAAACCCCACAGACAATTTACTGATCCCCAATCAAATTCTACTGAAGCCCCAATACGATATGTTCCGGAGCCTAAAACTATTACTTTTTTAAGATTAGATTTATATTCTTGCTCAAAATCGATGTCATGTTCAGAAGCACTATAAGTAAGATAAAGATAATTTGTTTTTGCCGGCCATTCGGCTGCTAAAGTATCAATTCTCTTTACAAAAGGATGGATATTTAACTTTCTACGCATTTGTCTTATAAAAATAGTATCTACTCCCATTATTTTAGCAATTTGACCATCTGAGAAGCCAAATCTTTTAGCCCTTTCTAACCAATATTTTTTTTCAGCATCGCTAGATTTTAATAAACCAATATCTTGTATTTGGCGTTCAATATCAATTATATTTTTTAATTTGTAAAGAAACCATTTATCAACTCTGGTCAAACGATATATTTCTTCTATTGAAATACCCCTTTTAATAGCCTCTTCAATTCTAAAAAGTCTTAAATCAGTAGGATTTTTTAGTGCATATTTTAATTCATTAATATCTTCAATAGGCTCCAGTTCATTCGCAACAATTCCTTTCATTCCAATATCTAACATTCTTATAGCCTTCTGGATAACTTCTTCGAATGTTCTACCTATCGCCATTACTTCACCAACGCTTTTCATCTGAGATCCAATTCTACGATCAACCTTCTGGAATTTTGTCATATCCCATCTAGGGATTTTTAGTACCAAATAATCCAATGCTGGTTCAAAGCAGGCTGTTGTAATACCCGTTATTTTGTTTTTTAATTCTGGTAAGGTATAACCAATAGCTAACTTCGCTGCTATGTATGCCAATGGATATCCTGTGGCTTTTGAAGCCAGTGCTGAGGATCTAGAAAGACGGGCATTTACTTCGATCACCCGAAATTCTTTAGAGAAAGGATCTAAAGCATATTGAATATTACACTCTCCAATTATTCCTAAACTTCTTATTACACGTATAGAAGCTGAACGAAGCATATGGTACTCTTCATTTGTTAATGTTTGAGAGGGAGCGATTACAATACTCTCTCCAGTATGAATACCTACTGGGTCAAAATTTTCCATATTGCAATTGATAAAACAATTATCTAATGAATCCCTCACTACTTCATACTCAATTTCCTTCCAACCCCAAACAGATTCTTCAATAAGGATCTGGTTAATTCTTGATTGAGCTAATCCCCTTCTTGCCATTCTTTCAAAATCTTTCATGTTTTCAACAATTCCTGATCCTCTCCCTCCCAATGTATAAGCAACTCTAATCATGAGAGGGAAACCAAATACTTTAGCCGCTTTTATAGCTTCTTTATAAGAGGTAACCGCTACGCTTCTGCAAACTTTAGCGTTTGCCCTATTCATTGCCTGTACAAATAAATCTCGATCTTCAGTGGCCTCAATTGCTTCAATAGGGGTTCCCAAGACTCTAATATTATATTTTTCTAAAATACCAAGTTCTTTTAATTCAACACCAACATTAAGAGCTGTTTGCCCACCGAATGCTAATAATATACCATCAGGTCTTTCTTTTTTGATTACTTCTTCTACATAAGTTACATTGATAGGAAGTAAATATACACGATCTGATAATTGCGGGTCAGTTTGAATGGTTGCTATATTAGGATTAATTAAAATAGTCTCAATTCCTTCTTCTTTAAGCGCTTTTAATACTTGGCTGCCAGAGTAATCAAATTCTCCTGCTTGACCAATACGTATACCTCCAGAACCAAGAATCAATGCTTTTTTTATTGTTCTATCTAAGGGCATTTTTATAAACCCAAAAGTTCAATAAATTTATCAAATAAATATAGAGAATCTAAAGGTCCTGGTGAAGCTTCTGGATGGAATTGGACTGCAAAAATAGGTTTATCTTCAGAAATTAAACCTTCATTCGAATTATCATCGATATTCTCAAGAAATCCGTTAAAACCACCTTTTTCAAAATCTCTAATACAAAACCCATGATTTTGTGAAGTTATATAACATTGTTTTGTATTAGGATTAATAACGGTTTTATTACCACCCCGATGTCCATATTTTAGTTTATAAGAAGATCCACCTGCAGCTAAACCAATAATCTGATTACCTAAGCATATACCCATAGTGGGAATTGCATTTTTAATGAGTTTTTGAGCGACTTCAATCGCATTTCTATATATGGCTGGATCTCCGGGACCATTTGAAATTAATACTCCATCTGGGTTAAATTCCATAATGCTCTCAAAGGAGTAGTTATATGGAACTAGAATTACATTTATTCTCCTTTTTACAAGATTTCTGAGTATATTATTTTTTACTCCTAAATCTAATACTATTACTTTTCCTTTAGGATTAGATGGAGTAAAATATTTTATTTCTTTCGTTGAAACTTCACTTGCTAAATGCCTAAGGTTAGGATCTTTTACTTTTTTAACATCTTCTTTTAATTCTTCAATATTTGGGATTTCACCTGGATTAAAAACAGCAAGTAAACCAAGTTGTACTCCTTCTTCTCTTAAAATTTTAGTAATTGCTCTTGTATCAACCCATTCTATTCCAGGAATATCTTCTTCCAGAAGAAATTCATTAAGAGTCTTAATACTTTCATAATGACTTGGATTTTTACAACATTCATTTACTACAAAGCCACTTACTTTAATTGAATCTGACTCAAAATATTTATGAATGTTATATATATCTTTTTCCCAAGCAGGAACTCCATAATTACCAACTAAAGGGTGTGTCATTACAACTATTTGACCCTTGTATGATGGATCTGTAAGAGTTTCATTATAACCAGCTCCCGTAATTGTAGTAAAAACAATTTCTCCTCCTACTTTTTTTGTTGCTCCAAAGCTGACACCTTCAAAATACCGCCCATCTTGAAGCATCAATATAGCTGGTCTTTCTTTTTTATAAAGCATTGACTCTTTTGTAAGGTTCTTCTTTATTCTCTTTAAAATAAAGATAGCTAATCCTTTTTTTTAAGATTATTTATTAACTAGTTAAATAAAGTGTATTATAGATAGAGCTATTTTATAATTTGATGTATATTTGTCATAGTTTTAAAAAATTCATATTTGGTGTTTCCTATAGCTTGAATAAGAAACTATGAAAAAATTTTACTAAAATAAAAAAAAAAGAGCTTAAGGTTTTAATTAATAAAAATCCTATCTATTTTTTGACTTAAAAACAATGGCAGGTTTAGTTCTCTGAGAATAAGTGAAGTTGTCGGCATTTTTAATAGTTCCATATTTTGATTCTAACTCTTTTAGTATGCCCGAATCTAACGCTCTTGTGCGACAAGTTTCAATACATACAGGTAACTTGCCTTCTAAATGTCTGTCCAAACAAAAATTGCATTTTCGCATTTTTGCTCCTTTTTCAGGTCCAAATTGAGGGGCATCATAGGGGCATGCTTTTAAACACTTTGAATCACATTCTTCATTACCTAAGCATTTATCACTATCAACAAGAACAATTCCATCTTCTTCTCTTTTAGTGATTGCATTCACAGGACATACTGATATACAAACCGGATCTTCACAATGATAACAAGGACTAATAAGATAGCTTACAAATACGTTAGGAAATTTTCCTTTCTCATTATAAAGAATTCTCATCCATTTTTCTGGACCAGCTGGAATGTTATGCCAATCTTTACAAGCTATAACGCATGCAGAACATCCAATGCATCTAGTTTGATCAAAATAAAAACCAAATTGCATACTATTAGCCTCCTTTAAATTTTTTAAATTCAACTAAACATGAGTTTAAAGCAGATGCACCACCGGGAGAATATGCATCTTTTGTTAAAGTATTAACACATCCACCTCTATCAATACCATTTTCATCCGGATCGTACCATGATCCTTCAAAAATACTAATTACTCCAGGAATTATTCTTTCTGTTAACCATGCTTTAATTGTGAGTTTTCCTCTATCATTGAATATAAATATTTCATCCCCATCTTTTACTCCTCTTGCCTCAGCATCAATAGGATTAATCCATGCTACATGATCTTCAACTTCTTTAAGCCATTGAACTAAATATAATTCTGAATGAACCCTATTTTTAGGATGTGGTGATATTAATTGTATTGGGTACTTTTCACTTAAAGGATCATATCGTCCTTCCCATCGTTCCATGTATTTTGGAATTGGAGGATTTTCAGGATCATTTAAATCTGCAATTCTTTGAGAAAAAATCTCAATCTTACCAGAAGGGGTACTAAATGGTTTATTTTCAATATCTTCAATCTGTTCCTTAAATGCAACATAAGGTTCTTCGAGTTTAAGACGATATATTCCATCCTGCCTAAAACTACTTATATTTCGTATGTTTTTTCTGGTATCTTCTCGTAATTTTATTAAAAATCTTAAAGCTTTTTTCTCATCTGGATATTTTTCAAATTCTTCTAATCCAAGTTTATCTGCTAATTCTTCAGCGATTCTTAAATCAGACTTACATTCTCCAATAGGGTCAATTACTTGGTTCGCACATAGAAAATATGGGCCAGAGGGCCAAGGTCTTACTAAATCACTTTTCTCAGCTATGCTAGTAACAGGAAGAATTATATCAGCATATCTTGCTGTTGGTGTAAGCCATAAATCAGCTACGACCATGTAATCAAGCCTTTTTAAGGCTTCTGCAGATTTATTAGTGTTTCCCAGTTGGTTTAAAAAGTTATTATTCACAAACCATGCAAATTTGGCATCAAAAGGATATCCTCCCTTTTTACCTTTTAATATAGCGTCAAATATTTTATTTGTATGGCATCTTGCCTGAAATCTAAGTTTTAAATCTAAAGAACCTCGAACTGATTTTAATCCTGTCTCAACTGGATTTCTGTAAGGAGGAGGTATCCTAGAAGCAAAAAACATATGACCATAAGGAATTCCCATTAATCCCCCTGCTGCATTTCCTCCATGTTTACCTACATTTCCAGTCATTGCAGTTAAAGTCATAGCACATCTATTATATAATTCTCCTACAGCACTTCGCGCAGGACCTTGGCAATCCATCAATGCAGCAGGTTTAGTTCTAGCATACTCACGAGCAAGATTCGTAATTGTTTCTGCTGACACAGAAGTAATTTTCTCTGCCCATTCAGGAGTTTTAGGTATTCCATCTTTGTTGCCCATAAGATAATCTTTGAATTTCTCAAATCCTACGGTATATTTATCTAAAAATTCTTGATCATGAAGGTTTTCTTTGATCATAACATAAGCAATAGCAACCATCATCGCTGTATCTGTACCAGGTATAATCGGGATCCATTGATCTGCTAAAACCACGGCAGAATCACTATATCTTGGATCAATACATATGATTTTTATTCCCTTCTCTTTAGCCTTAATTAAGTTAAATATTGTATCTGTACCAGAGATCATTCTTGCCGGATCCCACCCCCACATGATAATTAGCTTAGAATTTAGTAAATCTGTACGACTGTGTCCAACAAAGGGAGAAATATACTGAGTCTGTGTTGCATAGACTGCTCCTTCAGAAGACACATTACCATAATGAGTTGAATATCCCCCAAATTGAGTTAAAAGCCTTATCATCGCGAACATCCCATCATGATATGCACCTTGATAACCACCACCCATAGCTAAGAATATACTTGAATTTCCATACTTTTCTTTAACTTCTTTAAGTTTTTCGGCAATCTCAGTTAATGCATCATCCCATGAAATACGTTTGAATTTACCAAGTCCTTTTGGACCATCTCTCTTTAAAGGATATTTTAAACGTTCTGGATGATATACATATTGTCTAAAGGCCCTACATCTTAAACAAGTTCTAAGTTGTTCATCTTTTTCTTCATAATCATCTCCTTCTACTCTAATAATCTTACCTTCTTTAATATGGATTTTAAGAGGACACCTTCCTCCACAATCGAACGTAGATGCTGTACGGACAATCTTAATATCTTCTTCATTTATATTTTTTTCTTGATTTTCCATTAAATTATCTCTCTAAAAATTAATAATTTAAATTTTATTTCTAAAAAACTATGGTGTAATCACATCAAAATTGATAATTTAAACTTATTTTTTATCTTTTTTTAATTACCTTTATTTATTGTTTCTGTTAACAGATTTCATAAATCTTCAGGGAATCAAAGATAAATTTTTTGTTATTTTAGCATCAAATAATTGTTTCGAATTGCAGTTTCTGCTTCTTTCATTATTCTTTCAAAAATATCTTTAACATCGTCTATACTATCGATAATTCCAATAGATTGTCCAAGTAATACTGCACCATTTTTAGTATCTCCATTATAAACTCTATCATAAGCTCCTAAATCACGTACTCTTTGCTCATCAGTTATAGATTGTTCATAAGCTATCATTTCCTCTTTAGAACTTGGCGCTGGATGTGATAACGCATATTCATTTTTATATAAACGAATAGGTCCAAATGCCCCTGTGAAAAGTCCTGTATCTTGTGGTGTTCCTGATGGAATTAATGATTTATACTTTTCATGAAACTCGCTTTGTTTTGATGCAATAAATCGTGAACCCATAGCTATTGCTCCTGCACCTAAGGAAAGTGCCGCTGCCAATGCCTCTCCCGTAGCAAATCCTCCACATGCTATTTTAGGTAAATTAGGGAAGGTTTTATTAATTTGTTGCAGCAAAACGAGCGTTGTAACTCGTTCATAGGATTGATGACCTCCTCCTTCAGTACCAGTGATCACTATCCCATCTACACCAGCATCCACGCATTTCTGTGCAAGCCATATAGCAGGTGCTACATGAAAATGTTTAACTTCCGAATTTTCCCTTAATTCTTGGAATGATTTAGACTTAGGCAGAATTTGTGAAGAACCTGCAGAAGTTAGCCAATATTTACATTGCTCTCTCATTTTTGGATTATCCATTACTATTTTAGGTAATTCACTTACCATTTCTTGAACTCCTCGATTATTACGAGATGTAAGAATATTGAGACCAAAGGGTTTATCTGTGTGTTCAATCATATATTTCAAACTTGAAATATGTTCCTTAACGGGATCTGTTCCCACTATGTTAACATTTGATAAAACTCCTAAACCACCAGCTTCACATACCGCAAGAGCTAAATCTCGTGTAAAAAAAGGTCCCATAGGGGCACTAAATATAGGATATTTTATCCCAAACATTTTAGTTATATTTGTTTCTATCATTTTTTTCATCTTTTTAAATTTTTAAAACTATATTTGATCTAAAATATTTAAAAAAATATTTAAGATTTAGATTAAATCATTTCTACAAATTTGCCAGATTTAAATAAATCACAAGGTTTTAAATAAGGTTTGCTTAATTTTTCAGCAGTTTCTTCTAAGAGCTTAGCCAATCGTTTGTAATTCTTAGTAGCATATTCCATTGGTCCTGGAAAATTCATGCCTGCTAAGATTGCTTCATCGATTTTTTTCCAGCTTGTTACGACTCCTTCTTCTAGGATCCTACATCCTTCATTAGCATTAATCGCGTTAAAAATATCCTGATTAACAAGTCCTGCCTTTTTAGAGAGATCAGGTTGAGGCCTTCCCTTTGACCAATCGTAGAATCCTTGTCCAGTTTTTTTCCCTAAAGTTCCCTTTTCTATTTGCATGGTTAAAACTTTCCCAGGTTTATAATCTGATGAAAGTTTTACGCTATAGTAAAGTTGACCATGATACGATATATCACGCCCTGTAAAATCTGATAACGTTAATAAAGACATTGGACTATTTGGTCCAGTTAGATCTGCATCTACTTGTTCCCAAGGAATACCTTTCTCATAAGCTAAATCAATAATGTAAT
>Ga0209427_10004028_pt1 | contig 17071 bp, 17 predicted proteins | sample DeeMarSWOR136_30_FD_187465 | JGI IMG/M metagenome (GOLD analysis project Ga0209427, IMG submission 187465) | Marine sediment microbial communities from White Oak River estuary, North Carolina - WOR-1-36_30 (SPAdes) (version 2) | ecosystem: Environmental > Aquatic > Marine > Intertidal zone >...
GTCTGTGGTTCCACCTAAATTTTGTCGAGCATCTTTAGGCAGAATCTGTCGGTCATGCCGGCGATGTAGTCACACACGGTTCGTTGCAGCCCTTGTTGCGGGATAAAGTGCTGGAAGTAGCCCGGCATCCGTTTCGGGTCTCGACAGAGCTCTTCAAACAGGCGCTGAAGCCAATTGCTCACCTTGTCCGCCGTCTCGACGAGTGATCTGTGTCGATAGAAATTCTGCATCAAGAATCTTTCCAGCTCGGCAAGCTCGTCATCGCGACGTGATGAAAGGGTAATCAAGCTTTCACTCATGGTATAGATGTCGCCGACGGCTTTTATGTCTGCCTCGGCGAGATTCGTTCCACTTGTTTCGAGACAGTCGCCCACGAGCTTGTTCATAATCGCTTTGGCTGTCCTGGTCCTGCGGATCGTCCGGTCGTCGATGGCCTCGGCGTTGATTCGTTCTTGCGCTTCGGCGAAGATTCCTATGCTTCGCAGCGCTTCCCGGCTGATAAGCCCGGCCCTCATGCCGTCTTCGAGGTCGTGACAGTTGTAGGCGATGCGGTCGGCGACGTTGGCGACCTGCCCTTCCAGTGAACAATTCTGCTCGTTGAAAGAACTCTCGTGCGCTTTGTCGTAGGGGCTTCGGTGCCTGGCCAGCCCGAGCCGAGTCTCATGCATCAGATTCAAACCCATAAAGCCGGGGTACGGATGTTCAAGCAGATCGACAATTCTCAGGGTCTGGCGATTGTGCTCGAATCCGCCGAATTCGCTTGTCAAATCGTCGAGCACTTTTTCGCCGGCGTGCCCGAACGGCGAGTGCCCCAGATCGTGCGCCAGACATATCGCCTCGGTCAGGCTCTCGTTCAGGCCGAGTCCCTTCGCGATGGTTCTTCCAATTTGGGCGACCTCGATGCTATGGGTCAGGCGAGTCCGGTAGTAGTCGTCCAGGCCGGGGGTGAAGACCTGCGCTTTGCCTTCGAGTCGGCGAAAGGCCGAGCAGTGGATGATGCGGTCGCGGTCGCGCTCGAAGTCCGAGCGGTAGGCGTGCCGCTCCTCCGGGACGGCCCGGCCCCGACTGGTTTTTTCAGTCACCGCAAGATTACTCAACCCGTCAGACATGTTTCGCAACTCGTGTCTCGCGCAAGCCTTGGTCCTACAGGCTCGGAAGGTGGTGTTCGGCGCTCATCTGCTTGAGTAGATCGAGAAGCTCGGTCAGGCTCTGACTGATGACGTCCGTGTCGCTGCAAACGTGCATAAAATTCGTGTCCCCATCCCATCGTGGGACGACGTGAATGTGCAAGTGTCCCGGCAGCCCCGCCCCGGCACATCGACCGAAATTCATGCCGATATTAAAGCCGTGAGGTTTGATTGCCAGCGACAGGGCTTTTTGGGATTCCCTGATGAGGTTGATCATCTCCAGGTTCTCGTCGTCGCCGGCCTCGCTGAGGTCGGGGATATGCCGAGCCGGCGCGATCAGCAGATGGCCATTGTTGTAGGGGAAGCGGTTCAGGATGACAATGCTCTTGTCCGTTCGCCACAGCACGAGATTCTTGTCGTCGTCCTGCGGATTGGCCAGATTATGACAGATAAAGCAGCCAGTCTTTGCTTTTGCAGAAGAGCTGTCCTTGTCTAGGCCCTGTATGTAGTGTATTCGCCACGGCGCCCACAAATTCTCACGTTCGGTCATGTTTATCTCGACTTTCGTATCTTACCCGGCGACCCGCTCGCACGAGCTTCAGTCTCCAAGGAGTGTCATCGTCAGCTTCTGGTTGATTGTTATTCGCGGATCCACACCGGCAAGCGGTATCATCAACGCGGCCCTCAGGCGGAGCTGGTACTCCTGCTCGTATTGCTCGATTCTGCCGGCGTCGATATTGAACAGCTCCCGGCCTTGGCCCTGCAAATCCAGGACTCGATAGTTCCCGTAAAACCCGAAGGCCCCGGCGACCTGGAATCTGCCGGAATAGGGTATCGGCCAGTCGTGCGGCGCCGAGTCCGCCGCCTGATACGAGCTGCTTATGACAGCGAGCCGGCCTTTTTCACTCGGCCGCACCTCGTCGAGCTTGTAGGTGACGTCCCTTGCCTTGCGCATCACCATCGGCGTCGGCATCGAGAGTTTCGACGTCCAGCTTTCTCCTGTTGCAACCCCTTTGGATGCTTCTTCTATGCTGGAGACCGCATCCCACAGAAACCATTGGCTCGCGACGAAATCGCTGATCATGTCAGGCTCTTTGATCCGGCTTCCATCGGTGCCGGCCCGAAATGCTTTCTTGCCGACCTCCTTGATCAGCTCGTCCAGTTCAGAGTAGTCCTGTATCCTCCCCGTGGGCCCGACGGCGAGCATGAAGGTCGAGCCGGCCAGACTCTGGACGGCGTCTCTTCGTGGCCCCTTGCTTCGCGCGACCCTCACCGATTCACAGGTCGCTTTGACTCTTGTCACTCCATACAGATCGATCTCGACGGGTGTATAGGAGACGATCATTTCCATCGACTCGGAGGATTTGTCGGAGGCCCGTCTACCTGATTCGGAGGCGTTCGCTGCCGCCTCCAAGTCAATTGTTATCTCTCGGCTGGAGACGAACTTGTATCGCAAGGTCTGGCCGGCCTGGAAGTTGACCGTTAAAAACTCCGCTCCTTTTCTCGCCGTTCTTCCTCCCCCGGCCATGGGTTCGCACCCAGCAAGAACGGTCAGAACGACAACGGCCAAGATCAACGGTGCCGTTTTCAATGTTGTTCCTTTCAAACAAGTCCGAGGACGGCTAAGCATGGACCGCGCATATTCGGGCGACCCTAGTCAATCCTTTCGATACTGGCCAGACGGCCTGCGGTCATTCTCAATGCAGCGGGTCGTTCGTCATCATCCGGATTGGGATTGACGATAAACCATTCGATCAGCATTTCCTCGCGACATTCCACAACTTTGCCGTCCGTCAAATCCAGCTTCAGCTCGCCGGTAAATCTTTCCGTAGTGTCAAACATCTGCGAAAAAGGAGACGTCGCCTGTGCCTTGTGCAGCTCCTTTGCTTCTTCGGCCGAGGGGACGGCGTTCATCGTGGCTATGGCGATCCGGTGATTTCTGATGTCCCTGACCTCTTCGAGCGTGTAGATCTTCTCGTATGACTTCGCCCCCATCAGATCGAATGAAAAGTTTTTGATGCTGCTCCAGCTCTCGCCAATGCGTAGTTGGTGCTCGTTGGCATCGGGCAGCGTAGAGATCCTGTGTCGATTCTTGATGGCATCTGCAGAAAGCAGGCCGACCGCCGTCCTGTGACTGGGGGAATCACCCATGACGGCGGCTCGGGCCTCGCCGACATCGATCACCCTCACGACGTCCCCCGAAGGTGTAAGTTCGATGGTGTAGCTCTGTCCGATCAGCGTGCCCAAGGGATTGCTGCGGTCGTCCTCTCGCGAACTGTCGAAATCCATAACGATATTGTCTTTGACTCTTTTCATATACGTGAGCGATTCGATTGTAATCTCTGCAACCGCGTTTCCCTTGTCGTCAACGCTGTGAATCTTCTGCGTAAAGGTCATCTCCATTCTGTTGCCGGTGTGACCGCGGGTGAAGTCTTTCGGCTTGCTGCCAGCGGGGCCTTCCCATTCGACGCTCCTATCGTTTTCTTTTGCCAGCCGATATGTTGTTGCGTCCTGCGGAGTGAATTTCAATGCCAGCTTGACAGGAGACTCCTGCTGCACCGGTTCGATTTGCACCTGATCTGCTTCTTTAGAAGGACCGGCGCATCCGGCGGTCATGAGCACCACGCACATCACAGCATTCATTGCGAGACAACAAATCCTGATTGGCCCCATTCTTCATTCTCCCGTGCGTTCTCTTCATGCAGCACGTTCTGTGACTCATTATATGCTCTGCCTTTCGTCAGACAACCGATTTTTCTTTATCCGGACTCCCTGGCCGATTACAATCACCTTTCGGTCTTTTGAATAGCTTTGTCAGGCAATTTCGGAGAAACTTGATTATGAGAAGTGATACGGTTAAGAAAGGTTTCCAGCGATCACCCCATCGCGGCTTGCTTTACGCCTGTGGTCTTCGTAGTGAGGATATGAACAGACCGTTTATCGGTGTTGCCAATAGCTTTTGTGAGATTGTGCCGGGTCACGTGCACCTCGACAAGGTGGCGCGGACGGTCAAGGCAGCGATTCGCGAAGCGGGAGGGATGCCATTTGAGTTCAACACCATTGCGGTCTGCGACGGTGTTGCGATGGGCCATACGGGCATGAAATACTCGCTGGCCTCGCGCGAAATCATTGCCGATTCGGTCGAAACGATGGTCCGGGCGCATTGCTTCGACGGGCTCGTGTGCATCCCGAACTGCGACAAGATCATCCCCGGTATGCTGATGGCGGCGGTCAGGCTCAATATCCCGACGATCTTCGTCTCGGGCGGGCCGATGGCCGCCGGCAAGACCCGCGACGGGCGCGCCGTTGACCTGATCAGTATCTTCGAGGGCGTCGCGGCGTATAACGCCGGCAAAATCACTGAGGATGAGCTCAAGGAACTCGAGCGCACGGGTTGTCCGGGAGAAGGGAGCTGCTCGGGCATGTTCACGGCCAATTCGATGAATTGCCTTTGCGAGGCCATTGGAATGGCTCTGCCTGGCAACGGGACGATTCTGGCCGTGAATCCGAAACGCCAGGAACTCTACAGGGCGGCGGGCAAACAGATCATGGCGCTCATCGAAAAGGATATCAAGCCGCTGGACGTCATCACTACGAAATCGCTGGACAACGCCCTTGTGCTGGATATGGCGATGGGTGGCTCGACGAACACCGTATTGCACTCGCTGGCCGTCGCCAACGAAGCCGGGATCAAATACGATCTTGATCGCATCAACACCATCTCGGCCAAATGCCCGAATATCTGCAAGGTTTCGCCGTCCAGCAAGATTCACATCGAGGACGTGGACGCCGCCGGCGGTATCAGCGCCATTCTCAATGAGGTCAGCAAAATCCCGGATTTGCTGAACGTTGACTGCCTTACCGTAACCGGCAAAACGCTGGGCGAGAGTATCGCAGAGGCCCGCATTAAAGACACAGAGATCATCCACACGCTGGACAATGCCTATTCTAAGACGGGTGGCCTGGCGATTCTAACGGGTAATCTCGCCCCGAACGGCTGCGTCGTCAAGACGGCCGCCGTCTCCGAATCCATGCTCACCCATAGCGGCCCGGCCGTTATCTTCGAGTCTCAGGAGGATGCGTGCGAAGGTATTCTGGCCGGGAAGGTCAAGGCCGGCGACGTTGTCGTCGTTCGGTACGAGGGCCCCAAGGGCGGGCCCGGCATGCAGGAGATGCTCAGCCCAACAAGTTATATTGCGGGCGCCGACCTGGTCGATTCTGTTGCGCTTATCACCGACGGCCGGTTCAGCGGCGGATCAAAGGGGTGCAGCATCGGACACATCAGCCCCGAAGCAGCGGTCGGCGGGCCCATCGGACTATTGAAGGACGGCGACCTCATCGAGATCGACATCCCCAACAACACGATCAACGTCAAGCTCTCCGACGCCGAGCTTGCCGAGCGCAAGAGGGCGTGGACGCCGCCCACGCCCCGCATAACCGAGGGTTGCCTGGCCAAATACGCCTCCATGGCCACCAGCGCCGACACCGGTGCCATTTTGAAATGGTAAACATAAGTCGAGACGTGTATCAAGCTCGACTTTGGTTATGTGAACTGACAATCTCCTTGAATAATAATCGCATGTGTGATAGAAAACAGGGGAGATACAGAGGTATGTCGCCAACGCCGACAATTCTCTGAGCTACGTGGATTTGACATGGTGAGCTTATGCTAACGCGCTTGAAAGTCTCCGGCTTCAAAAACCTTGTTGGTGTGGATGTCCGATTTGGCTCTTTTACTTGCATCGCGGGACCCAACGGCGTCGGAAAGTCCAATCTTTTCGACGCGATTCGGTTTCTTAGCGCCTTGGCAGACCGTCCGTTGATGGAGGCGGCCTTGGCTGTGCGGGGTGACGAGAACGGGGGGCGGATGGCGGACGTCCGCAGCCTTTTTCAGAGATATGGCGATCAGCACGCGCCAGAGATGTCCTTTGAAGCTGAGATGGTTGTGCCGTCTGAGGGTAAGGATGATCTGGGAGAGAGCGCACACGCGACAACTACCTTCTTACGCTATTCCCTAACTCTAGCGTACCGGAAAGACACGAACTTGGGCTCCGTGGGTTCTCTGGAGATTCTCAGAGAAAACCTCACGTATTTGCGCAAGGGGGACGCTCCTGACCACTTGGTGTTTGAACACAGACTCGCATGGCGCAATTCGGCCATTCGTGGCCACAGAGCGGGTAAGGACTACATTTCTACAGGAGAACAGGACGAAGGACGGATCATCAAACTTCACCAGGACGGTCGTCATGGAAGGCCCTTGTCAAGGCTCGCAAAAAACCTCCCCCGAACCGTGCTTTCCGCCACGAACGCAGCAGAGAGTCCAACGGCATTGCTGGCACGTCGCGAAATGCGCTCTTGGCGGCTTCTGCAACTCGAACCATCCGCGCTACGAAGACCCGACGAGTTCTCTGCCCCAACAAAGCTTGGTTCGAACGGTTCTCATCTTGCAGCCGCTTTGTACAGGTTGGCTTATCAGAACGGTCATGACGAAAGACGACAAAAGCCTATTCCAACAACCTGTGCCAGAGTCGCCAATCGTCTCGCAGATTTGATCGATGATGTCCGCGGAGTATCCATAGACCGCGACGAAAAACGAGAACTGCTCACACTCAATGTGATGGGTGGGGACAAGACTCCTCATGCAGCGCGTGCATTATCCGATGGCACATTGCGCTTCCTGGCACTTGCCGTTCTTGAACAGGATCCCGAAGTACAAGGTGTGTTGTGCCTTGAGGAGCCCGAGAATGGTATCCATCCTGCACGAATCCCTGCTATGATAAGACTTTTGCAGGACATTGCGACGGACGTTAGCGAACCGGTAGATTCTGATAATCCGTTGCGTCAGGTCATAGTCAACACCCACTCTCCAGCGGTTGTTCAGCAGGTTTCCGAAGATACACTGCTTGTTGCCGAACCTAGGGAACTAATATCTTCGGGTGCGCGACTCAAAGGCGTTCGCTTTAGCTGTTTACCGGATACTTGGAGGGCAAAAAAGTTGCGGGATAGAGCTGAAATCTGCACCATGGGGCATCTGTTGGCCTATCTTAACCCAGTTCTTCCACCTGAGTCTCATCTTGACGAAGACGACATAGATGCCTTACAACCGCATAGAAAGGCTCGGATATCCACTTCCAAGAGAGTTGTTGACCGTGAGGATGTAGCCCCATATTTACCTGGATTGAGCCCGATTGAATAGAGTCAGATGGAGGAATTACGATACACTTTACTCTCGGATGGTCCCGCGGACAAAGCCCTTATGCCGGTTCTGACTTGGTTATTGCAACAACATGTTCCCAACTTGCCGATACAGTCCCGTTGGGCTGATCTCAGAAGATTGCCCAGACCGCCAAGAGAATTGTGCGGGAAAATCCGGGAAAGCATACAACTATTCCCTTGCGACCTGTTGTTTATACATCGAGATGCGGAGACTGCATCTTTGGACGACCGGTTGAATGAGATTAGGCAAGCGGTTGCAGATGCGAGTATTGGCAATGAGATATCTGACGTTATTTGTGTTGTGCCGGTTCGCATGACAGAGGCATGGCTGCTTTTCGACATTGACGCTATAAGACAAGCAGCGGGAAATCCAAATGGGACTATGCCTTTACAGCTTCCTACTAGGCCGTCGGATATTGAGAGCTTGCCGGATCCCAAAGGAGTCCTTCACAGAGCATTGCGAACTGCTAAAGAATATGGCCCTCATCGAAGAAGGCGTCTTGATGTGAACATGGCTGTTCAGCGTGTTCCTGAATGTATCGAAGATTTCTCGCCGCTGAGGAGTCTGTCCGCTTTTGCTACCCTTGAGGAAGAAGTCAAGAGGACGGCCGAATCTCGAGGTTGGAATAGTTGACCTCCAGGGCGAGGGCAGAGTCCCCCGCATCCAAAATTTAAGATGTCTGCGATAAGAAAGACGACTCCTTGGTATGTGGCGGGACTGCATTTTGAATGTGCCCAGTGTGGCGGGTGCTGCTCGGGGCCGGGGGAGGGGTATATCTGGGTGACCAAGCCGGAGATAGAAATCATTGCCGATTTCCTGAAGCTAACGGTGGGGCGGTTGCGGCAGGAATACCTGCGGCGCGTGGGGCTGCGGACGACGATCATCGAACATCAAACGACCAAAGACTGCATCTTCCTGCAAAACTGTGCCGGCCAGAGGCGGTGTGCGATCTATTCCGTCCGGCCGAGCCAGTGCCGGAGCTGGCCTTTCTGGCCGAGTAATCTGAGCAGCGCCAACACGTGGAGCGAGGCGGCACAGAAGTGTCCCGGCATCAATCGCGGCAGGTTCTACAGCTTCGAGGAAATCGAGCAGATCAAGAGGAACAAGAAGTGGTGGCAGGATTCGGAGTGAACGGCCAACTGCTCAAACGAGTGGCTGAGGTCTATGCGTGGCTCGATGAGCAGGTTCGCCGCTGCGGCGATCTGGCCGGAGCGTGCACGGCCTGCGGCGATTGCTGTGACTTCGATGAATTCGGCCACCGTTTGTTTATCACGCCGCCGGAGTTGATGTATCTCGCTGCACATCTGTGTCCCCGGAACGTCAAGCCGATGCTGGGGAGCCGGTGTCCTTACAACAGGGACGGCAAGTGCGAGGTGTACGAACATCGTTTTGCCGCGTGCAGAATCTTCTGCTGTCGTGCCGATCCGGATTTTCAGAGCACATTGAGCGAGACGAGCCTGGAGAAGCTCAAATCAATCTGCACGGAATTCCAGGTCTCCTATCGCTATACCGCCGTTGCGGAGGCGCTCAATGATCTTGCGGGTGTCTAATATCTGTCAATCGGCAGGGGGATCTTGTCGCGTGGGTCGCGCAGATTGATGTATTTCACGCCGCCTGATAACGTGCCGTACGTTTCATAATAGTGGTAGAGCTTGGCCAGCTTCTCCTCGTCCGTCGATTCCAGATGCCGCTGCCATGCACCCATCTCAGCTCCCCACATGATCTCGGTATTGTCTTTCGAGTAGAGGATAATGTGTGAATCGTTGCTGTTCTGACGACCTTTGAAATTACTGACGTCGATGCGATCAATCTCGCGCAACAACGGCCTGTCCGGCGTGAGGGATTTATCCATCCGGTCGAGCCGGTCCAGTATTTTGATCGCTGCGGCAAGGTCGTTGCGATGCCAGACCTTACCCAGCGGCGGCACCGCCGTCACCAGCGGCAGCCCCGTGACCTGCACGATCGTCAGACTCGGCATCGGCACATAGTTGAGGGCAACTTGTTCGGCATCGACATAGAATTTGTACAGACCTGATTTGATCAGCGCCACGGGTTTTCGCCAGCGCCCTTCGATACACAGGCGGCCGCTGGTGATTCGTACCTTCACATCATCCAGCCATGCGATCTGTTCGGTGATGTTGCGTTGTACCGATAAGGCTGCATCTTCGTCCAGTCTTGGATTCTCGCCGTGACCTCTTGCGGCGGCATAGACTCTTTCTTTGAGCTGCTCGTTGACCCAGGTCGGGATATCTACCAGTACTGGGCCCGCTTCATCTGCTGAGGCGGGGGTAGTCTCTCCGACGTATTTCTCCAGCAGCACAAGCCCGATGGCAATCCCGCAAAGCACGCAGACCGCTGCCAGAACTTTCAACATACCCCTCAACCTCGGTCCTAAAACGCTGGCTTGTTGCCCCTTCCTTTTCTTGCCAGTGCCGCGCTTGAATGATGTGCCGCTCATTCGTTTGTCTTGTCTATTCTTCCTGTTCACCATCATGTCGCATATAGCTCTATGTTTCGCGGCTCGCAAGCGACGAGCACGCCGCCTCGACGATGTGTGCGCACAAATCGCTCATAGGAAGCCCGGCCTTTGCCGCCGCTTTGGGCAGAAGCGAGTGGCTTGTAAAGCCCGGGATCGTATTGAGCTCCAGAACGTAGGCGATTCCATCCTCCCTCAGGATGAAATCGACCCGTGCAAAGTGCCGGCAGCCGAGTGCCGTGAAGCAATCCATCGCAGCCCGGCTGATGTTTGCGACCGTAGCAGGGTCTGTGATTGTGTCGAAGAGAAATTCTGTCTGCTCATCGACATATTTTGCATGATAGTCGTAAAAGTCACTGCGCGTTCGGACCTCAAGGATCGGCAGGGTCTTCTCACAGAGGATGCCGACCGTGACTTCTCTGCCCGGGATAAATTCTTCGATCATGCAATCGCCAAACTCGTCGAATACTTCCCGCGCGAAGCTGAGAGCTTCGTCCGGCGTCGAGACAATATGAACACCCACGCTGCTTCCTTCCCTCACAGGTTTCACGACATACTTGTCGGCAAAGTGGCGCAGTTGTTCTTGGAGCTGCCGGACATCGCTTTCCGGGCGAAACTCAATCGCCGCAGGGGTCGTCACGCCCACATCATCAAAGAGTTCTTTGCTTGCCATTTTGTCAAATGCCAAGGTGCTTGCGGTTGGCCCGCTGCCTGCGTAAAGAAGTGATCTGTCTTCAAGAATTTGCTGGAGCCGGCCGTCTTCGCCGAACTTGCCGTGCAGTGCGGGAAAGAACACGTCAACGCTATTGTCCTGGAGTATCTCCAGGCTGTCCGGTCGAATGTCGGCTGTCGCCACGTCAAAGCCAGCCTCGTCCAGGGCTTCCAAAACACATCGGCCGCTCTGAATGCTGACGTCCCGCTCGGCGCCGATCCCGCCGGCCAGGACAGCCACTTTCGGTTTCTTCTTTGTCATGTCCATGCAGGATTGTCTGTCATTATCGGCGAAGCGCGCCGTTGGCTCTAAGCGGAGTCGAGAGGGAAGCTTCTTTCGCCTTGGCCCTGCGCCGCGTTATTTTGATGTAGAAGATCACATCCTTCGTGGGCGCTCACTACGACCGGGAGCGCCTAACCGTGTCACTACCAAATCTCGATTTCGAGTTCCAGATCGAGATCGAACTGTTCCTTCACCCTCTGTCTTATGGCCTCTATCAGTCTTAACACATCGCGGCTCGTACACCCGTTTTGGGCGAGGATGAAATTCGCGTGTTTGTCGCTGACGACGGCTCCGCCGATCTGCAAGCCCTTCAAACCGGCCCTGTCGATCAATGCGCCGGCTGAAACACCTCTGGGATTTTTGAAGATGCAGCCGGAATTCTTCGTACTGAGCGGCTGGCTATTCTTCTTGTAAATCCAGATTTCCTTGACCGTCTGCATGATTTGTTCGGGCTCAGCGGTGTTCAGCTTCAGCCGGGCGTTGAGGATGAACTTCGCCGTAATGTTTGTCTGGCGGTAGTCGAACACCAGCTCCGGCTTGCTCTTCTCGAAAATGTTGCCGGTACTGTCCATGAGCGTCACCGTTTCGACCGCGGCGCCGAAGTCCCCGAAGTTGCCACCCGCATTCATCTTCACGGCTCCACCCACCGAGCCGGGTATGCCGGTAAGGGCCTCGATGCCTGAGAGCCCTTTTTCCACACAGGTCAGGACCAGCCTGCTCAACTCCGCGCCAGCCCAGGCGGTGACCTCCTGGCCGTCGAAGTGGATTTGTGTGAACTGCTCGGCGTCGAGCTTTATCACCGCCGCTCGCACACCCTCATCGCTGACGAGCAGGTTAGAGCCAAAGCCCAGGACCTGAACCCGGATTCCGTTCTCGCGGCATCGTTCGACAACCTTTTGGAGCTGCTCGGTCGTTTTCGGTCTGATAAAATAGTCGGCCGGTCCGCCGAGGCCATACCATGTATGCTTGGCCAGCGGATAGTCGGTTTCAACGATCTCCTCCAAGCCACTGAAAGTACTCATCTGCCACCTTCCAAATATCGCCTGCGCCCATCGTTACGACCAACTCGCCGGAGCTTACATGGCCCTTTAGATAATCACAAATGGCCTCAAAACTCTCGATAAATAGGGCCTGTGTGCCATGCCCTCGTATTCTCTCGACCAGGATCTGCGCGTTGACCTCTTTCTTGGCCGATTGCGAATCGCGGACGAAATAAATCTCCGGCACAATGGTTATATCGGCAAGCTTAAAGCTTTCCGCAAAATCATCAAGCAAAAATCTCGTTCTGCTGTATTGATGTGGTTGAAAAACACACCAAATTCGCTTCGGTTGATACCTCTGGCGTATCGCCGCGAGCGACGCCCGGATTTCCGTCGGATGGTGCGCGTAGTCATCGAGGACTGTAATCTGACCGACTTGTCCCTTCAGCATCAACCGGCGCTCGATACCGGTAAAGTCCGGCAACAACCGGAGTACGCGTTCGGCGTCCAGCCCGATATGAACCGCCATGGCCGCGACCGCCAGGGCGTTGAGGATGTTGTGCCGGCCCGGCAGGGAGATCCTTGTCGATCCCAACGGCTTGCCATCGTGATAGACGTCGAAAGCATAAAGTCCGTCTATCAGGGCAACGTTCTTGGCGTAGAAATTGCAACTCTCATCAAGCCCGAAGGTCTCGCACCGCACCGCACTGTCCCGCCCGCAAAGATCCGCCACGATCCTGGCCACGTTTGTGTCCTGCCCGTTGGCGATGACGACGCCCCCCGATTTGGTGCCGAGCGCGAAGTCGCGGAAAGCTCCGACGATCTCATCCTCATCCTTGTAGTAGTCCAGATGATCCTGCTCGACGTTGAGTATGCAGGCGATTGTGGGCTTGAGGTTGAGGAAGCTCCGGTCGTATTCGCAGGCCTCCGCGACGAAGTACTCGCTGTCGGCGATGCCGGAAGAGCTGTCCAACTGGCTTATGCTGGCTCCGATAATGAAATTCGTGTCGATGCCGGCTTCTTTGAGCAGGTAGGTGAGCCATCCGCTTGTTGTGCTCTTGCCGTGCGTGCCGCTGATGGCAACGCCCTCGTAGCGGGTCATCAGCTCGCCCAACATCTCGGCATATTTGTAGACTTTGTATCCTCGTTCGCGTGCTTTCGTCAACTCCGGGTTGTCGTCCTTGATCGCCGCCGAGACGACGACCGCATCCGTCCGGTGGCTGAGGTTCTCGGCGTTATGGCCGATCCGTATATCCGCTCCCATCCGGCGAAGATTGTCCGTAACCTCGGTCGGCGTTTGGTCCGATCCGGCTACGACGGCATGGTTTTTCATCAAGAGTTGCGCCAGCCCGCTCATCCCCACACCCCCGGCGCCGATGAAGTGAAACCTCTTGCTGGCTAATTCCAGCTTGCTGATAGTGCTGACAGCGGCCCAGCTATTCTTCCCGTGTGGGCGCGAGTCCGTATTGTAGGTTTGTGTGCTCGGATGATTCATAGCGTCCTTTCTATGCCCCGTGCTCCTTTGCAAAATCACGGGCAGTGTAGCACACCGGGCGGATCGAGAGAAGAGAAAAACTGCGGCTCGCACGGGAAATGGAGGAGGGGGGAATGTGCCATTGACGAGCTCTCGTTCTGATGGTATTCTGTCGGTGGTCTTATTGAGGAAGCTGGACTATGGAACTATCCTGGGCGATGAAGCTGAGAATCGCCGTTGCCGCAGCCATCGGTGTGATCGTGATAGGCTTCTTGGGTTGGCGGCTGGCAGAGCCGACCGTGGCGACCGGCTCGGTGAGCCTTGGTGGTGCCGGAACTTTAGTGATCCTGGCGCTGTTAGCTGGCTTCGTTGCCTATTTTGTTTCGTGGCCCTATGGGCGGGAAATCGGCATTCTGGCAGTTCCATTTGGCTTGGCCGTCTGGGCCGTGCGATCTGGAAGCATGGCAGGTCTGATGCAGCTCAACCCGACTGTTGCCCAGCGTCAGGAACTTATCGCATCGCTCAGGTGGGAGCCGGTTGTCTGGCTGCTGGTGGTTGCCGCTGGCTGTGTCGGACCGCTCGTGTGCGACAAAGCCTTGTCAAGCAGGAAAGCCGACGAGAAAGAAGGTAAGCCCAAATCCAATCCGATCCAGTATTTGAATGCGATAACGGCTCTGGCCGGTTCAGGTGTGATAGCACAATTCTTCCTCCGGGTATTTGCTCAGGATGTGAGTATAGTCGATGATCGCTTGGGCTCCGTCGTGGCGCAGCCGGCTACCGGACAAATCGTTTTTGCCGTGCTGGCCTCGTTCGGCCTTGGTGCTTTTGTCGTCAAAAAGTTGCTCGACGCCGGCTACGCATGGCCGATAATCTCGACGTCTCTTGTAACTGTATTTGCTCTAAGTGTTTATGCTAAGAATATGCCGTATCTTGCCGCACACTGGCCGGCAGCATTCTTCTCGAACGCGGTTGTTTGCGTGCTGCCGGTCGAAATGGTGGCTTTCGGCACGCTGGGCTCCGTCGCCGGCTACTGGATGGCTATCCGCTACGAATTCTGGCGAAAACACGAGGTTTGATCCCGGCACCGGGCGTAATGAGCAAAATTGGCGCATCTTTTTTCCCGTCTGTTATTTCCTGCAAGTCATTATATTCACTATATTTATAGTCCACACACCTTGAGATCGCACCTAATTGCCCAGCGAAAAAACAGAATTGGTTGGTTTCGGTCTTGGAATTAGCCGAAATATAGTTGTGTTAATGGTTTTCAGCAGGATGCTGTTTGTGATCTAAGTGGTTATAGGACAAGAATATACAGAGCAATTTGAGGAGCAAAAGGACGAACAGTTGGCCGTAATCTTTCGTAAGATAGGAATAGGATAAGACCGGCTGAAAAAAGGAGTTACTAATGTTGGTTCTGAGCAGACAAAGAGATGAGTCGATCATGATCGGCGATGATGTCGAGATTATCATCGTAGATGTTCGTGGGGATAAGGTTCGTCTGGGTATAACGGCTCCGAAGGAAATACCGGTTCATCGCAGAGAGATATACGATGCGATCCAACGCGAGAAGGCCGAGAAGGAGCAAATCGAGAAAGCCGAAAAGAAAGAGAGTCACGAGCCGTCGGAGAGCGAACCCAAGGCGGACGCGGAGCAAGAGTCTCCGACGGAGCCCTCGAAAAAGCCCTGACGAGCCCGACACGTCAAGCCAAAAACACCCCCAGGAATCTTCCACCGACCTTTCCACAGCCCGGATTTGCACAAACAACCATCCAGCGTCCTATAAGTCGATCCTGCTCCCTGTTGCGTTCCGCAGCTTTCCTCAGTAGAATGGGATCGCTTGGGCGGCTGATCGTAGAATTCAATTGAGATGCTTGAGTTCATTACAGATAGGGACATCTACGAGAAGGTGATTTGCAGGCGCATCGGAAAGGCCCGTAAATTCCTCTGGCTTGCTACATCCGACCTGAAGGACCTCCATGTGAACAAGGGCGGCGGAATGGTGCCGTTTCTTGAGGTCTTATCGGATCTGTCGAAGCGCCATGTGGAGATCCGATTGTTGCACGCCAAGGAGCCGGGCCCGGCCTTTCGAAAGGATTTCGACCGGTACCCGAATCTGATCGACGGCATGGAGAGAATCTTGTGTCCGCGCGTTCATCTCAAGGCCGTGGTGATTGACGGCACGTTCGCTTACACCGGCAGCGCCAATCTGACCGGCGCCGGAATGGGGGCCAAGAGCGAGAACCGGAGAAACTTCGAGTCCGGCATCATTACCGACGAGAGAATCCTTGTCGAGAAGATCATGGCCCAATTCGACGCCGTCTGGAGCGGCGCCCACTGCCCCCCATGCCAGCGCAAAAAATTCTGCGCCGACTACAAAGACATCTTAGCCTGAGCGATAATTGTGATCTTGGTTATTAAAATATAGAAGGGGAGCAGAAAGATTTGAGGAAAATGTCTACAAAGACATTCATGGAAGCGGCCAAACCATAGCATTTCCCTCGATCTTTGTGCCGGGACAACTACTACCGAGCTTGCCATCTTTGATAGCCTGTTTAATCGCCCGATTGAATTCTGAATCAGTATATAGGCATGGATGAGCTAAAGTAGCGTTTATTCGGAGTTGCGTCCAATCTGTCTTCCCAAATTCTCTGCTTGTTTCAATCACTATCTTTTTGATTTCATCGGGTCTGATGACTTCTTTATTGGGTTGATTCGGAAATAAGAATCCTTCAATAAATCCGGCTTTAATGAACTCTCTGCGAGCTTTGACCATAGCACGGTTCATGAGATCAACCGCGTGGTGAGAGCGCGATCCAAACACCAGATGGTATTTAGGATACGAAGTCTCATACTTCTCACGAATTGGATAGTGAAGGACATATCTGAACCAACGATGAAGTTGGTTTGCGTACCCATGTGCAAGTTTATCAGTGCGTTCTGTTTGAGAAAGAGAATCATCAAAAGCAATATGTTGCCAATACGTTCCACCAGCGATTTGGTTAAAATGAAGGACCCGTGGATGTTCCGACTTGATTTTTCCATGTGACATCATATGGTTTGCTGAACCCCAGACTCCGCGTAGAAATCCCCAACTCATGAAGTTTATGAGAACTTCAATGCTTTGGCCTGTCTGCAATTGCTCATAAACAGAACGCATATCGTCAAAAAGCAAGTGGCTGGGTTTTATTGGGTCAAGATAGACAAATACCGAATGACCTTTTGCGAAATCAGAGATCTCACCAACAAACTTGGTAAAATTGCCAAAACGCATCTTAATGGGAACGGTTGAATCACGAGTGTTTCCTTCGAGCCTAGCATAGAGTTCCTTGTTAGCCTCGATAAAGATACCAGTGACTTGATAGCCGGATTCGTGCAGTCTGCAAAGTTTCTCCATTATTATCAAAGGGCTTCCTAATTCGTTATCATCAAATTCTCCGGGTCCAGCAAAACAATCGACAATCAAAATCGGTTTTCTCAGATTCTTTACCTTTTGTAAGTATGGTTCAAGATAATACTCAAGAATTAGGTCCTTATATTTTGACCAAGGTTTTTTCTCTCGAAAGAAATCAAGCACGTTGTCCAATTGTAGTTCCTTTTTATGTACAAATAATTTCGCCCTGTGGAATACCATCCCAAATACGACCGTCGAGTATTCGGCCGGACCTCTTCTTGTTTACACCGCCCCACTGTTTGAAGAAGAAGAAGACTTCTTTTGAAAGACATTGATCTCGTATATTTATGACCCACTGTGGTTCCATGGGTCTTGCTCTGGGGCCGGATTCGCCGCCGACGATGACCCAGTC
>Ga0209427_10004029_pt1 | contig 17071 bp, 16 predicted proteins | sample DeeMarSWOR136_30_FD_187465 | JGI IMG/M metagenome (GOLD analysis project Ga0209427, IMG submission 187465) | Marine sediment microbial communities from White Oak River estuary, North Carolina - WOR-1-36_30 (SPAdes) (version 2) | ecosystem: Environmental > Aquatic > Marine > Intertidal zone >...
CCGACGCCTTCTGGATCGTCGCCCTGGGCGTCGTCGTCGAGGCGGTCGTCGGGGCCGTCGTCAGGAGCCCCTTCACCCCCTTCGTACAGCTCCTCGTCTGGCTATACCTGATCAAGAGCCAATTCGACACCGACTGGCTGAGGGCGTTCTTCATATCGATCCTCGCGGTCGTGGTGTTCATCGTCGTAACCGCCGTGATCGCGACGATAATAGGGATTCTGGGGATCACCTTCCTCAGCTTCCCCAGCCCGGCCCCGTCTATTCCTATTTGAACAACGATCCTCTGACAGTCAATTTCTGAGCGCATCGGTTATCAACAGGATGTCCGAGAAGACGGCGTAGGCCGTCTGGGCGAGGGTGGGGTTCCTTTCGATCATCGTCAGCTCGCCCATGAGGTCGGTCTTTAGGGTGACGGCACTGGAGGTCCCGTCCACTGACCAGAAGGGGTCATCAGGCCCGACAAGCTCCGGCCTCACTCTCGTCCTTACAAACCCACCAAACCTTTCGGCGCTCGCGATGAGCTTGTGCTTCATGCCCCTCTCCGCCGCCTCCAAGGCGTCCCCGGTAGAGACCCCCCTTATTCCAGTGCGGTCGACCATCCTCGGGTTCGTTCTGGCTCCCATGAGGACGTTCGCGAGGGCGGCTATCTTCGCGGCGGCGTCCCAGCCGTCGATGTCCATGGAAGGGTCCTCCTCCGTGACGCCCCTCCTCCTAGCCTCTGCCAGGGCCTCTTCCATGCTCGCGCCCCGGGCCATCTCCCCCAGGACGAGGTTGGTCGTCGTGTTGAGCAGGCCCCTGATGCCGGTGACCTCGCAGCCGGGCAGGTCCCTCTCGACGAGGCTGAAGACCGGGGCCCCGTCCATCACCGTGCCCTCGAACCTGAAGTGGACACCCCTAGACCTGGCCAGGGAGCTCAACTCGTCGTAGGCGAAGGCGACGGGCCCCTTGTTGGCGGTCACGACGCTCATCCCCGCCTCCAAGGCCGCCCTCACGTGGTCTGTGGCCGGCCTGCCGGAGCTTATGTCCAGGGTGGAGAGCTCGACCATCAGGTCCGCGCTGCAGCCTTTTATGATCTCCATCGTTGAGAGGTCCACGGACTCGGGGCCGTACTCCAGAACGGTTCCGCTCTCCTCACGTAACTTCAGGGCCCTCTCCAGGTTCATACCCTCCTCGGACATGAGCGAACCGTGAGACCTCGTGGCTATTGCGACGACCTTGAAGCCCAGCCCTCTCTCCTTCAGGAGCCACTCGCGCCTGGAAAGCAGGAGCCTGGAGAACTCGCGGGCGACGTTGCCGAAACCGATCAGGGCCAGACGGAGTTTCAAAGCGCTCTCTCCCTCAGACGAATGGGACTTTTCTTATAATAAAAGGCGTTTAGGGAGTGCGCCCGCGGCGTCCATTGGGCCAACACTAATCTAGCATAGTGTCACAATGTTTGGGAGACATGGGAGCGGACAGGATGGAGGTCACCCACGAGGGGTCCATGGCCGCGTACAAAAGGCTCCTCGAGAACCCGCCAGTGGGGCCGCTCGTGCCGTTCAAGGAGCCGCGTCGGGACGCTTACTCGGTCGACGGGAGGGGCGTCGTCGCCATAGTCAGGTCGGACAGTAGGTGGGAGGGGATATGCGAGGCCGTCGGGCTGGTCAGCGGCTTCGAGTCCATCGTTAGGGGAGTCGAAGGCGAGATCCTCATCAAGCCGAACTGCAACACGGACGACCCCTTCCCGAGGGACACCCACCCCGACACGGTGAGGGCGATAGCCGAGAGCCTCATCGCCTCCGGGTTTCCGGCTGAGAGGATCGTGCTCGGCGAGACCTCCGGGAGGGCGAGGGGGCTGCCCACCCGCCGGACCCTGACGAACCTGGGGATGAAGCGCGTCGCCGACGACCTCGGCATGAGGGTGATCTGCTTCGAGGAGGGCGAGTGGGTGACGGTCAAGCCCCCCAGAAGCACAGCGTGGCCAAACGGCATCAAGATCCCGAGGAGTGTCTACGAAGCCGATAGGGTCATCCTTGCCCCTATCATGAGGCCCCACAGCACCGCGACCTTCACGATATCCCTCAAGCTGGCAGTGGGGATACTGGACTCCGTCGGCAGGGAGTGGCTCCACGACGGCGTGGACCACCACGAGAAGCTCGTAGAGCTCAACCTCGCGTACTCAGCCGACCTCATCGTCGCAGACGCCACGGAGATGTTAGTCGACAGGGACCTGACTCCATCCAAGGCTGCGAAGCCGGGCATCATCATAGCGGGGAGCAAAAGGGTGGCGACCGACGCCATCTGCGTTGCCCTCATGAAGCTGCACGGGGCCAACAGGGTCTCGGACAGGCCTGTTCTGGAACACGAGCAGCTGAAGATCGGCGAGAGGCTGGGCCTGGGCTCGCCCCGGATCGGGGATATCGACCTGAGGACGGCGAACCTAGCCCGCGACGAGGGCTTCGACGATTTGGTCTCCGCAATCGAGGGCGAGCTCGAAGGTTGAAGCGGCAGGCCGAGGCTATTCGTACTTCAGCTCCTTCCATCCCCCATCGGGGGTCTGGTATCGGACGCTACTCGGGAAGTCGTAGGGCTCGTAGACGGCTTCTGTGAGCTTACCACGGTACTTGGCAATCGTGGCTTCCCACCCCTCCGTTTTCAGCTCCTCCGCCAGTTGCCGGGTGCTCAGCCTCTGCCCCGTCACCCCGGACGCGTCCTGCAGCGCAACGAATACCCAGGCATCTCTGAAGGCCTCCACCATCGAGTCCACGTCAGCGTATCGGGCCCTCACCTCCTCGGGCATCGCCCCGGCCTCGGCCTCCGTCAGCGATGTGGGCTTCAGCACTTTCCCCTGAGGCGTCGCCACGGTCAGCGAGTTCACTGCGATGTTATGGGGCCTCAACTCCAGGGCAAGACACTGGGTCAGGCCCTCGAGCCCGTACTTGGAGGGGCAGTATGCCAGCTCGGCGACGAAGCCCTTCACCGCGGAGCCCGAGGTCACATTGACGATGCTACCCCCGCCCTGCGTCCTCATTGCTCCCAGGAAGGCCTTCGCCAAGAGGAATGGCGCCCGGAGGTTCACAGCGATCGTCCTGTCCCAGTCCTCGACGGTCATCTCCTCGATGGTCTTCCACGGGCTGGTGGCGGCGTTGTTGAAGAGGATATCGAGTCTGCCAAAGACGTCCAGCACCTCGTCCCTGAGCTTGTAGATCTCTTCGACCCTGGATAGGTCCGTAGGCATAATGAAGACCTCACCTCCCCTGGCGTGGATGATGTCCGCTGTGCGGTCGAGCTCCTGGCGGGTCCTGGCGACCGACACGACCCCTGCGCCCTCCATCGCATAGGCGACCGCTACGGAGCGCCCGAAGCCCCTGCCAGAACCTGTTACCAGCGCTACCTTCCCCTCAAGCCGCCCCAATCCGAATCACGGGTGCAAGGACCCCTGCTCGGGCTATAACGGTTGCCTTCTGCAGATGCTGGAAAAAGTCTTATGCGCTCGAGGCCGATCGTGTCTGGGTACATACCATTGTCTGGAGTGTTGAAGGTCCAAGATCTTGAGGCTGGGAGGGGGAAGAAGGTCGTGGGGTACCTGAGGATATCGGAGAAGCCAGCGGGGCCCCACCAGATCCCGATGATGCTGGTCAACGGCACAGGGGGCGGCCCGACGCTGGTCGTCAACGGCGGTGAGCACGGCTCCGAGTACAACGGGCCGGCGGGCTGCCTTGCCGTCATGAAGGAGCTCGACCCGGTAGAGCTGAGCGGCAGGGTCATCATCGTGCCGATGGTGAACACCCTCGCCTTTGAGGCCAGGTGGATGCACGGGAACCCCGTTGACTACAGGGACCTCACCGGCTGCTACGTCGAGGAGATCCCCAGGGGTGGCTCCGGAGTCCCCAAGATCAGCTACCAGGTCGCCACCACCTTCCACAGGGAGGTCCTCAGCCAGGGGGACTACAGGCTCAACCTCCACGGCGGCGACCTCGAGGAGGACCTCCTCACAGGCACGATGTACAGGAGGACGGAGGACGAGAAAAGGTCGGACGAGAACCTCGCCCTCTGTCGGGTCTTCGGCTACGAATGGATAAGGGAGAGCCTCCCGCGGCCCGGTGGCCAGAAGGGCCTCGAGTTCCCGATGACGGTTGGCACCGAGGCGGGGGGCATGGGTAGGTGCCAGAGCGATATCGTAGCGGGCGTCGTCAGAGGCATATACAACGTCATGAAGCACCTCGGGATGCTCGAGGGGGAGCCAGAGATCCCACCGAAGGCGAAGGTCTTCAACTCCTACCACCTCTACGCCGAGCGCGGGGGCTTCTTCATCTCCGACGTGAGGGCTGGAGACATGGTCGAGGAGGGCCAGGTCCTCGGGGTCATCAAGGACCTTTTCGGGGAGACCCTCGAGGAGATCGTGGTCCCGACGGACGGGGTCGTCCACATGGTCACTTCCCCGGCGATCTGGGAGGGCGACGTCGTCTATGAGATCGGGAAGGACATCAGGGAGATAGGGTAGAATGGGCGGCTTCGATCCCTTCGGCGTGGGGCCCGGGGAGAAGGCCTTCGGATACGTCGAGGTTGTCGACAACCTAGCGGCCCATACAGATATGCCCGTTGGCGTCGTCCGCGGCTCTGAGGGGCCCACGTTCGCCGTGACAGGTGGCCTCTACCCGACGGAGTACTGCGGCGTCGAGGCGGCTTCCCGGCTGTACCGGAGGCTTGAGCCCGGGGACATCGAGGGGAGGCTCATCGTAGTGCCCGTGGTCAACATGCCCATTTTCAGGTTCAGGACACCCTGGCTGAGCCTCAGGTCGTCCATTACCCCGATGGACGGCGGAAACATCAACAGGGCGTTCCCCGGGGACCGGGACGGCGCCTTCACGAGCGCCATCGCCCACGCCCTCTTCACCATCCTGAAGCAGGCAGACTACCACGTAGACTTCAGAGGCGGCGACCTCCCCGAGTCCCACCTCGAACACACCATCTACCTCAGGATGGGAAAGGAGATCGACGGGACCTGCGAGACCATGGCAAAGGTCTTCGGCCTTGAGTACGTGCTCCCCGGCACCCCGGAGATAGGCCACACGAGCCCGGGGACACTGATATACGAGCTCGTCAGCAGAGGCATCCCCTCCATCATCAGCGAGGCCGGCCTCGGCTACAGAACCCAGCCCCTGGAGGAGTACATCACGGCCCATGTGGACGGCACCCTGAACCTGCTGAGGCACCTCGGCATGATGAAGGGAGAAGTCAGGAGGCCCATTGACCAGAGATTCCTCGACATGGAGTGGCACGGAGTCACCGCACCGGTAGCGGGCGTCTTCCAAGCCTTGGCCGACCACGGCGACGTCCTCGAGGAGGGGCAGCTGATAGGGAGGATTACCGACCTGGACGGCTCAACTCTGAGTGAGGTACGTTCACCCATAGACGGGATCGTCCACACCATGTACGTGAGGAGAGTTGTCTACCCGGGGGACAGGCTCTTCACGCTGCTGAGAATAGGTGAACCCACGGGCTGGTGAGGTCGAATTTCCATCTACCCCTTTTCCCAGGTAGACTCGAAAAACCTATTACGCCCCAGATTGTTCTAGTTGTCTGATATGTCGGACAAGACGAAAACCATTAAGGCCTTCGCTCAGGTCGGCTTCGACCGGCTGGAGAGGGCCGTGAAGGACCTGAAGGTGGAGCAGCTCGACTGGAAGTCCTGCCCCCAGGCAAACACGATAAGGTGGATAATGACCCACATCAACAGTGAGCTCCACACCTTCGTGCCCAAGATATTGACGGGCAACAAGGAATACGCCCCAGCGGGCTGGCCCTCCGACTACATCGGGAACACAAGCTACTCCCTGGACAAGATAATGAAGGACTACAAGGACGGCAAGGCCAAGGTCCTGAAGACCCTCGACGAGCTCACCGATAAGACACTGGCCGAGGAGATCGACTGGTTCTACGGCAAGCAGCCAAAAGAAAGGTACCTGCTTCTGGCAGTTTCCGAGATCCTGCACCACGAGGGGCAGATCGCCGCCATCCTCGGCGTCGAGAAACGGATGAAGGGCACCTAGACCTCCATTCAACCTTTTTTTAGACCAGCCCTACAGCGTTCTTAGCAGTTCCTCGAACTCGGGCAGCCTCAGCCCGGTCCTCTCCTTAAGGAGCTCGTAGACCTTGTGTATGTGGTCAGAGGCCTCCCTCATCATCTCCACGGCCCCGGCCCGCATGCCCATCTCCTCAGCCCCGCTTGTCAGGGAGACGGCGACATCAGTGAGCCTCCTAAGGGTCGACAGCACCTCGAAGTACTCGAAGCCCCTGATCTCCCTCCCAGAGATCGACTCGTACGCGCCCAGGATGGTATCCCTTAATGACGGGTCCCAGAAGGTGACGGCTAGAAGGACCGTCCAGGCCAGGTCGTCCCTATAGTCCCCGACGGTGGCCGCACTCCAGTCGATGACGGCGGGTGAGCCGTCCTCCCTGAGCATTACATTCATCGGGTGGAAGTCCCTGTGGATGACCGAAGGCTCCACCGGGAAAACATTCGCCTTGCGCTCATCCAGCCAGCTGATAACGGGATCCAGCCAGCCGATGCCGCTCCGCCCAGCCCTTTCTCCGGACCATCTAAGCATCCCTTCTATATAGCTCAAAGTTGTCGTGTCCTCCCTTCCGGGGAACACCGGCGACACGTCCAGTCTGTGGAGGTCGACGAACAGCCCAACCAATAGGCCCAACATCTGTTGAAGGTCCTTTTCTGAGCCTTCCCGTATGGCAACGTCCATGTTCACGCCTTCGACGCGCTCCATGATGACAAAGGGCTTACCCAAGATTCCCGCTTCGGTCTCAAGAAGGTAGACCTCAGGAACGGGGTAACCGCAATCTAGCAACCTGCTCATGACCCCGAACTCTTGCGCCGCTTTCCTCGAGGCGTGATCCCCCTGGTATAGCCTGACTACACGCCCCTCCTCGATTTCTCGCCCGTCGCACCTGAACCTGACGTTGAAGCTGTACAGCTCCGTCTCCCATCCCATTGTGATCTCCTCGAACTCGAAGATCACGACACCCTCCCTCTCAGGATGCCTACGCCTGTAGTATTCTAGAAGCCCCGCCTCGATGGAGCCCGTACTGGCACGTCCTCGCTCCACGTCGGTCATCCTCTCAACGTCCCCTTCACATCAATCCCTCCTCGATTTTAAACATGTGCCAGATCGATGAATGGAAAATCTCTTTAAACCATGGCGGCGCTGGGTCATATGCTTGTGGAGGGTAAAGACCCAGTGACCGGAGGGATTTTGGCCGTGGTCTCCCACCCAGACGACGAGACCTTCGGGTGTGGCGGGACCCTCGCGCTACACACTGGGAAAGGGCATATCATATCCGTCTTATGTCTGACGTGCTCGGAAGAGGCGAGGAGGAGTGAGCTGAAGGAGGCCGCAAGGGTCCTCGGGGTCGAAGAGCCCACGATATTCGATGAGAGGGAACTATCCTACAGCAACGATCTGATCAGGCGAATCTCTGACATTATCGTCTCCCAGCGGCCCGAGACCGTCATAACCCATCTCCCCTTCGACTACCACAGGGAGCACAGACTCGCCAACGAACTTGTGAAGGAGGCCGTGGAGTGGGCCGGCCACACAACAGTCTACGAGGAGCCATGGAGCGTGGGGAGGCTCCTACTCATGGAGGTGAACACCCTCATCCCGACCCCCCACGTCATAATGGATGTGTCTGACGCCTACAGGAAGAAGGAGGAGGCCATCCGCTGCTATGGGACCCAGCTCGCGAAGTTCCCTTGGGGCTACTACGAGGAGTTCAACGCAAAGAAGGCCGAGCTCAGGGGCGTCCAGGGGGGATGCCGCTACGCCGAGGCCTTCCTGGAGGAGCCCCTGACCCGGAACAGCCCCTTCTTCGAGTTCAAGGCCACGAAGAGCCTGCTCTGAGGCCCCCGGATTCTCACTGGACTCTAGAAAACGTTTAAAGCGCCCATGCGGGGTTGAATACTTCGTCGAGGGTGCTTGGCCAGATGGACATGCACGGCATCAGAGTCATCGACTTCCACTCCCACTTCCCCATCCAGAGGGGCGGCGGAGGGAGCAGCTGGAGGCAGCGGCTCGTTGAGAGGTACGGCGAGGAGAGGACGGACATCATCCTCGAGAACTCCCGCCGCTACAGGGAGAGCTGGAGGAGGATGTGGGGCTTCGAGCCCCCAGAGCCGGAGGTCCACAGCGACGAGGAGCAGGCCGCCCGGTGGGTCGCCGACCTAGACGCGAAGGGGGTTGAGAGGGTGAACTTCGTCATGGGCGGCGGGAACGACAACCTCGCCAAGATCGTGACGATGCACCCCGACAGGTTCACAGGTTTCGCCCACCACCCCCTCTTCGAGGAGGGCGCCGCAAAGGAGCTGGAGCGGGCAATAAAAGAGCTCGGGCTGAGGGGGTACAAGCTCATCGCCACGAACCAATCCAAGCCTATAGACGACGAGGCGGCCTACCCGGTCTGGGAGGCGGCAGAGAGGCTCAGAGTTCCCGTGCTCATCCACTTTGGTGTCCTCGGCGGAGGTGGCGGCCCCGCCTACGACCTTAGGAACGTCAACCCCCTGACCCTGTGGAAGGTGGCGGCGGACTTCCCGACTCTGAGCTTCGTCGTCCCCCACTTCGGCGCCTGCTACTGGAGGGAGCTCCTCCAGCTCTGCTGGCAGTGCCCCAATGTCCTCGTTGACACCTCGGGCTCCAACCAGTGGATGAGGTGGATGCCTTACGACCTCGGCCTCAAGGACCTTTTCAGGAAGGCCGTGGAGACCGTCGGCCCAGAGAGGATAGTCTTCGGCACGGACTCGAGCTACTTCCCCCGGGGCTTCAGCATAGACTACCTCAGGGAGCAGCTGAGGACATGCTACGAGATAGGGCTCGAGCAGGGCAGTGTTGAAAAGATTTTCCACGGGAACGCTGCGAGGCTCCTGAAGCTCGAATGAAGAAGCGACACAGAGATCACGCTCCTGGAACTGGCACCGTCCACCCGAACCTGAAAGGGTTTTTATTAAATCCGTCGGATGAATAGCAATGCAAGGCTCACCCGGGGTTAAACAGGAATTGGAAGTGGACAGGCCGCCGGCCCACGTGCTCTATATGAGGCATCTCGAGGGGGGAGACACCGGTGGGACGGCGAGGGCCCTCTGGGGCAGGATACCAGCCACTATGAGTGATGCATACGGGCTCCTCTCAGAGGTCAGGGGATATTACGGAGAGGCTTCTGACGACCTAGAGGAGCTCAGGAGGGTGATGAAAGGACAGCTCAGGAGGCTGGGGGTCCTCACCTCAATGGTCGAGGAGAACATAGAACGGATGGACCGGGGCGTCGTGGAGGGGGGGCACCAGCCGGTGATCCTCGGCGGCCCCAGCCTCATCCTGAACAAAGTCGCCTACGCCAGCAACCTGTGCGGCCTCGGCGATGACGGCTACGTCTCCCTCCTCTACGTCGCCGACTACGACGGCCTGCAGCCCGAGCTCGCGAACGTCAGAGTGCCCAGCCCCTCCCCCAGGGGCCTCCTCGTGTCCCACCCGTCCTCGCAAGAGCTTGAGGGAACACCGATCTGGAACACGCCGAACCCACCGGAGGCATGGCTGAGGGAGACCATCGACAGGATCCGGGGAAACTACAAGGGCCTGCTGAGGGTGGAGGAGCCCCGAGCTCAGGAAAAGGCGCTCCAGAGCCTCTCCCACGCCGTCACGATCATAAAGGAATCGTACCACTCAACGGAGAACGTCTCCGACTGGTCCACCAAGATCCTGGGCGGCCTGGTAAACCTAGAGGCCGAGATGGGGGTGCCTATCCTCCAGTTCTCCGCGCCCGGAGCCCGCCGCCTATTCCAGCCCGGATACGAGCTCCTCCTCGCGGAGCCGAACCGCAGCAGGTTTATAGAGGCCACGAACAAGGCGACGCAGCTTATCGAGGGTGCCGGATACAGGAGCGGGATCGGGCGCAGGCCCGGGGACTACGTGCCGTTCTTCCTCGAGTGTCCGGGCAAAAGATGTACGAGGACGAGAGTTGAGCTGAAGTATAACAGGGCCCCGGGCTCGTCCTCCGCATCCGTCACGGGAAGGTGCCCGAAGTGCGGGGAGATCCACGAGTTCAGCTTCGACGCGAGCGACCCTGACATATCCGACATCGCCGACATTATCAGCCCCCGAGTCGACTCCAGGCAGGTCGTCGTGGATTCGGTGATCCCGGTCCTGGCCCACGTCGGGGGGCCTGGGGAGACGAGCTACTACGCCGAGGTGATCCCGGCCGCCAGGACCCTGGGGATACCGTTCCCCGTTTTCCTCAGGTACACGAGGACCTTCTACAACGCCCCGTGGAACGAGCGCCACGCCAGGGGGCTCGAAAAGAGGGGGCTCCCCACACTGATGAGCAGGGACCTCTTTGGTGCCCTGAGCCGGTGGGTCGAGGCGAGGAACTCTGGGGACAGGACAGGACTCGCCGTTGCCCACTCTAGAATCCGGTCATCCATAGAAGAAACCTACGAGGGGCTCCTCGCGCGGTTTGGGGTCATCGAATTGGAGATAGACGCCATTAAGGAAAAGCTGCAGGAGGCGGAGGACAGGTCTGCCCTGATCTCGGAGATGAGGGGGAAGCAGAAGGAAGCCCACGAGATAGAGGTCTACCTCTCCTCGGCCTTCGGGCGCTTCAGCCCCGAGAGGTTCGGCCAGGAGGTGAGCTGGGCCTGGCTGGACCTCGCCGTCGCTTCGGGCGTTGGCGACCTCATGGGGGTCTACCTTCGCGAGTACAACGGGCACACGCCGAACTCGTCGATGTTCTTCGTCAACCTCTAGGCCGGGCCATCGTCTCGTAGACGTCCTCGTACTGCCCAACGACCTTCTCGGCGGTGTACCTCTCTAGCACGGTCCCCCTGGCGGTCGCCCCTAGCCTCGCCTTGAGCTCCCTTTCGGAGTTCAATTCAAGGATCTTCTCCGCAATCGCCTCCGGGTGCTTCAGGGGGACCAGCAGCCCGTTGACCCCGTCCTCGACGATCTCCGGGATGCCCCCGACGCTTGTGGCGACCACGGGGAGGCCGCAGCTCATACCCTCCAGTAGGGTGAGGGGGCTGCTCTCAGTCTCCGAGCAGAGGACAACGACGTCGCTGCACCTCATCAGGTGGGCAACGTCGCTCCTGTACCCCGTGAATAAGACATTGGGCTTCAGGTGGAGCCGGTCCACGAGCCTCTCGATCCTGTGCCTCTCCGGCCCGTCCCCGATGAGCATGAGGCGGGCGCTTGGAGCCCTCTTCACGACCATCCTCATGGCGTTGACGAGGTCCTGGATACGCTTCACGGGCCTGAAGTTGGAGACGTGGGCCACGACGACGTCCCGCTCCCTTTCCCTCTCCATCACCTCGCAGGAAGCCGGGGAGAACTCCTCCGCGTCGACGAAGTTGGGGATGACCCTGATCTCCTTCGTAATGCCGAGTCTCTCCCGTGCCTCCTCGACCAGGAAGTGCGAGACCGCCGTGACGGCGTCGGCCCCCTCGATGGAGTGGGTGTTCACCGGCATGTAGGCGGGGTCGCTTCCCAGGATCGTAACGTCGGAGCCGTGGAGGGTCACTGCGTAGGGCTTCCCTGTCATCTCCCTGGACAGGTAGGCAGAGGTCGCGTGGGGTATGGCGTAGTGGACATGGATCAGGTCCAGGTCCTGCTGCTCGGAGACCCTGAACATCTCGGAGCCTAGGGCGATGGTGTAAGGCGGGTACTTGAAGAGGGGGTACTCGACCACCGAGACGAGGTGGACCGAGACGTTCTCCTGGTCCTCGCCGTGGATGGCGACGGGCCTCTCGTAGGTTATGAAGTGGACCTCGTGGCCCCTCCTGGCGAGTTCGACGCCCAGCCGTGTGGCGAGGATGCCGCTCCCCCCGAAGGTGGGGTAGCAGGTTATGCCGATCTTCAAGGATGAACGCCCCTAGAATCCTGATTCCGCTAGGCTGATTCAGATCGGGGTATAAAAAGGGATTGGGCTATGCGTCTGAAGACTGCCCCTTCTTGTCCCTCTGCCTCTTCATGGTGCACGCGGCGGAGCCCCTCAAGCCCCTTGCCGCTCCCGTTGTTTCTCGAGCGCCAGGATGCCGACGATGGTCTTCGCGTCCTCTATCGTGTTCTCTCCGATCATCCTTAGGATTTCGCCGAGTCTCAAGATCTCCTTGTCGATGGCCTCGTCCTGCTCCTGCTCGTCGCCGACCTCCACGAGGCCCCGGGCAACGTAGAAGTGGATGACCTCGCTGCTGTAGCCGGGGGCCATGTAGCAGCTGAGGAGCGCCTCCATCTCACCAGCCTTGTACCCCGTCTCCTCCCTCAGCTCCCTAGCGGCGCACTCCAAAGGGGACTCGCCGGGCTCCAGGGTACCCGCCGGGATCTCAAGCAGCGCTTTCCCCGCGGCGTACCTATACTGCCTGACAAGCACGACCCTGCCGTTCGGGAGCTGGGGAACTATCGCCACCGCCCCCGGGTGCCTCACAATGTCCCTGTGGGTCCTCCTGCCGTCGGGGAGCTCGACCTCGTCCCTGAGGAAGCTAAAGTGCCGCCCCTCGTGCAGCAGCCTCGAGCTCAGCGTCCTCTCCAACCATCGCCCCTCCCTTTTCGCCTCTCAGTATCTGCTGTGGCCCCAATACTTTTCTGTGTATTCTAGGAAGCTTCCAAGCTCTCTGAGGCCAATCGCGACCTCGACCTTCTCCTGGGCTGTCTCTAGGACCTCAGCCTCGTTGACCGTCTTAACGACCCTGTTCTCCATGAGGACCTCACCGTCGATGATGACGGTGTCCACATCGATGTCGACGATGTGGCCGCCCTCTATGGCAATCGCCTCCTCCTTGTGACCCTCTGCTCCAGGTTCATTGCGATGACCGTCCCACCCGATTCGAGGATTTCGACCAATAGTGTTCCCTAAGATACCAACCATGCGGCGCTAAAACTGTTTCCCGGGGGTCCTCCCCGCTCCGCTTGGTCTAAAGCTATATATGGGGAGCGCAACCATCATCCGGTTCGTCATGGTAGAGTTCGACGTTCTCATCAAGAACGCCCACATTGTCGACGGCACGGGGAAGCCTCAGTACAGGGGCTCCATCGGTGTGAAGGGCGGGAAGATAGCGGCCCTCGGCGACGTGAAGGGCGACGCCGTTCAAGTTGTCGACGCAACCGGCCTAGTCGCATCACCGGGCTGGATCGACGCCCACAGCCACGGGGACGATACCATCCTGTTCTATCCGAAGTGCCAGAGCTACGTCATGCAGGGGGTAACGACCTTCATAGGGGGCCAGTGCGGCGGCTCCCCGGCACCCATCGGGGAAATGACGGGCCTCCCAGGCCCGGCCGAAGACTACATTCAGGAGCTCGAGCCCCATAAGTACTACCCGGAGAAGACGGTCTTCCCCCTGGAGGATGTCAACGTCGTCATGAGGGAAAGGTTCGGCTGGGAGATCACCTGGAGGACGATGGCCGACTGGTTCGGGGTTGTCGAAGGGAATGGGGTCTCCATGAACGTGGCGCCCCTTGTCGGCCACGGGACCATCCGGGTGAAGGTGATGGGCAACGACTTCAAGCGCTACTCTACCGAGGAGGAGCGGGAGCAGATGAAGGGGGAGATCCGGCAGGCGCTCGACGAGGGGTGCATAGGGCTGAGCGCTGGCCTCGACTACGACCCGAGCGTCTGGGCCCACATGGACGAAATCAACAACTGCGTCAGGGTCCTGAAGGACTACCCGAACGCCGTCTACTGCCCCCACTGGAGGAGGACGGGACGCAGGAGGGACGTGAAGTTCGGGGACACCCGGAGCAACAAGGTCGACGGCATCCTTGAGTCCATCGACACCTGCAGGGTAACCGGCGTCCCTACCCACCTCGCCCACCTCACTCCGGGTTGGAGGCTGGTGCCGGAGGGGAACGACATGATGGAGGAGATGAATATCAGGTCCACCCTCAAGTTCATCGACGATGCCCGTGAGAAGGGCCTAGACCTCACCTACGACTCGATGCCCTGGTTCATCTTCGGCGGATTCGCAGTCATGCCATATCTGAGCAGCCTCCTGACGCCATGGCTCAGGGAGCAGGGCAACCGGGAGAAGTTCTCAGAGTGGCTGAAGGTCCCCGACTACAGGAAGGAGGTCCAGGACGCCATCGCCGGGGGCAAGTGGTTCATCAGGCTCGCGTACAACCCGAACACCAACCCCCAGTGGGCCGAGAACATATGGGTCGTAAAGCACAGGTCTCCCGGATGCGACAACAAGAACATCGCCCAGATCGCCAAGGAGAGAGGCAAAAACCCACTGGAGACCTACTTCGACCTCATCTGCGAGGACCCGGAGGGCAGGGGCGTCGCGGTCGGCGTCGCCGAGAGCGGAAACTTCCCCTGGAAGCCCTACAGGGTGCTATTCTTCAAGCACCCGGCCGGCGCCCTCAGCCTCGACCAGTCCGTGGTGGACCACACCCGCCAGCAGGAGGTACCGCCCTACTCAATGCCAGGTATCAACGCCTTCAGCGCATTCCCAGGCTTCATCATCAAGTTCGTGAGGGAGATGAAGCTCTTCACCCTCGAGGAGGCGGTGAGGAAGATATCGACGAACGCCGCGGACCAGCACAGGCTCAAGTCCAAGGGGAAGCTCCTTCCGGGGTACGACGCCGACATAACCCTCTTCGACCTCGACGGGCTCAAGGTCCTCGGCGACCCAATCGAGCCCAGACGCTACCCTGAGGGAATCGAGCACGTCTTAGTGAACGGGACGGCCGTCGTCGAGAAGGGAGAGCACACAGGCGCAACACCAGGGAAGATCGTAGAGAGAGCCGTTTAACACTCATTTCTATTTTATAATACTTCCCTCCAGTTTTTTCAGAAAATGAAAACCCGGTGTATTTAACGATAAACCGTTACTAGACCGCGTTATATAGACAAAGACCTTTTTTAATCCTCATTTTCCTCATGTTTCAAGTGTTTTAGCTCGCGCGCCCCGAATTTCATATGCACAACTCTTCAGAATATCGGGAATGTGTTATTGTATGGAGCATAAATTTCTATCTCAAGCACGAAAGGTTTAAATAATGAATGGTTGATACCATCCTCTGGGATGGTCTGGGGATTCTAAATGGATGTTCCAGAACAGGAGTCGGGCTGCTATGTATGAAGAACTGAAGATGGAGAAAATAACCATCAATCTTCCACCCATTGAGATTGCGAGGATGGATATCCTTATCGAGGCGGGTTACTACCCGAATCGCACGGAGTTGATAAGAACCGCCATCAGGAAAACGCTTGACACACATCAAGAATTCATCGCCAAGCAAATCGACAACTTCGTCTCCTCTCCGGAGCCGGAAATAATCGATGAAAAAATCAGCCTAGAGGGAATTTACGCCATGGGAGTCAGTATCATTGGCAAGAAAACTTTCGAAAATGCAATAGCGGAAGGCAAGAGATTAAAGATACGCATCGTTGGATTGCTGAACATCCGGGAGGATGTTTCACCCGAGCATATCGAGAAGGCGGTGGAGAGCATCAAAGTCTACGGCATTTTGAGAGCCTCCCCCAAAGTCAGGAAGGCACTTCTCAGGAAAAGAGGAGAGAAGGTGTAGGTTCTTTGGAAAGAGATGAGGATCGACGAGCTAAACGCGGTTCTCAGGGGCAGACAGATGGTATGGGGACTGAGAGGTCTCAGCACGCCAATGGCCAGGGACGGGGCATTCGTATAGTAATAGAGCGGAGGCTCGTTAGAATTGAGTACGAGGATCTTGCCACACGATGACCAGGGGTTGGAGCCCTTCAAGGAGGCGATCTCGGATTACACCGAGGGGTTCAGGTTGATGGGGATGCCCTACTGGGTCTTCGTCGAGGGCTCCGATCCGGTTGGGGTGGTTGCCGTGGGAAAGGAGCCATATCAACTCCTGGCCCCTGTGGGAACCCCACTGTCAGTGATCCGGGTCCTAGATTACGAGCAACAGGTGGAGGCTTTGCGGGGGTTCGCCACCAAGGCCCTGGCGATATCGAAGGAGAACGAGGTGGACTACGTTTCGACCAGCGTTCCATCGAAATACCACGAAGTGATCGGCCAATTCCAAGAACTTGGTTTCAAAGTGCTCTCCGACTCCTACAGGATGGTCTGCCCGCTGGACGGACCCCTGGAGCCCTCGAGCGTGCTTCGATTCGAGAGGGTCCAAAGAAAACAGGTGCGCCGTTTCATCGAGCTCACAAAGGGGTTTATGAGTGGCTCACCAGACATTGTACTGAACATGATCCTGGAGAACCTATCTAACATCCCGGAGCAGTTCTTGGATATATGGTACAACCTCGAACAGCTCTACTTCGCTCACCATGAAGGAGCGGTAGTAGGGATACTGGACCTTAACCTCGGCGAGGGAATGATCAACAACATCGGCGTGGCGCCACCTCACAGGAGCAAAGGACATGGGAGGCAGATCATGCTCTTCGGGATGAAGACGCTTAAGCAGGGAGGTCTCGAAAGTGCGCGCCTCCGAGTACATGTCGACAACGAGCGAGCTATACACCTGTATGAGACCCTGGGATTCAAAGTGACAGACCGGCGCAGCACCCTGATCTGGGAGAAAGAATCCAGCAATCAGGCTACTCGCGCAAATAGATGAATTTTTCAACCAACATTTTTTAAAAACGCGCATGAGCCAACGAGCCGATACCGGAAAATCTTAGAATTTTAGAAATTCTGGACAATAACGATGTTTAATCTAATAGTTTAGTTCGCGAGTATCTTTTCTTTCAGATAGATTTTTCAGATAAAATATTTGAAAACCTGACCAATGCGGATTGAGGGTTTTAATGGGTTCTGATGATGCGTTCAGCCCTGAACCAGACTGGCTTCCTGGGAGCCGAACTCTTCGAAGATATCGCAGTAGGCCCTGCAGAAGTACTCACATGCCCTGATCGCCCCATCACGCCCCTGCTCGGTGAGACTGTAGACTTTCTTCCTGCCCTCCTTCCAGGGTACGACGCTGACATCACCCTCTTCGACCTCGACGGGCTCAAGTTCATAGGCGACCCCATCGAGCCCAGGCGCTACCCTGAGGGAATCGAGCACGTCTTCGTGAGCGGGACGGTCGTCGTCGAGAAG
>Ga0209427_10004030_pt1 | contig 17069 bp, 16 predicted proteins | sample DeeMarSWOR136_30_FD_187465 | JGI IMG/M metagenome (GOLD analysis project Ga0209427, IMG submission 187465) | Marine sediment microbial communities from White Oak River estuary, North Carolina - WOR-1-36_30 (SPAdes) (version 2) | ecosystem: Environmental > Aquatic > Marine > Intertidal zone >...
TTTTGTATATCCGTACCCTGAACCGACTGTAGTTCAGTAGATTTTTCTTCACACATATGTCCTCCCTTTATTGTAATTATATATCTATATATCTATATATTTTGGATCTTGTATCATCGGGAAATATATCCACGGATCTTTGGTATATTGTTTCACGCCACACCAAAATTCGAAAACAAAGTCCTCTGGTATAGCAAAATGAAACGAATACATCTGAGTCTGTTGATTATAATATGCTCCAATTTTAGCAAATAAACATGATAATCCTAATTCAACCATTGTGGATGTGTTGATTGTTCCATCACGTTTATTTAAGCAAAAATCAACTGCCAGCCCTTGTGAATGTTCTTCGGATTTGTGAATACCAGTAGTTAACCCATTGTATAATAGATGAATTCGACGATTGATCTTCGTGCGAAATTGTTGTAGATTAATAAATAAAACAACCTGAATATCGCCCAAATCAGCCCCGGTTTTTTCCACCTCTTCCGGTGTGAAATTGGTGATATCATAGAATTTAAAATGTTGTTTTAACATCCATCATCATAGTTGATTTTATTTGTTATTGATAATTTCGGTATCTTCTCCACAAAAAGTACAATATTTATATATTGAAATTTCTTCTTCATACAAATCAGTTGTGACATAACGTCCGCATATCGCACAATAATAGTCGATTGGTTTATCTAATAATGTCATCCGAATATCCTCCTTATGCAAAAAGCTTTTCTTCTGCCAATTTATATATTTGATTTTGAAGATTGTTCATTTTTATAAGGTGTATAATTTGACCTAAAAAAAGGCCAAAAGCAATTGAATTATAAGTAATATATTCAACAAGATCTATAAGCTGTATTAAGGTAATTTCGAGCTTGATTATCAGGGTTATTATGTATATTATATTTTCCATTTTCTCTTCCTTTCTCTTTATATATATTATACCGCGAAAGAGAAGAAAAGTCAAGCCTTATTTGGATTTTTGATAAATTTATATGTTTGTCCCTCATTGCGAAAATATCTTAGTCAATATCAAATAACACGTAGCCTACCCATTAAAGCTACGTGTTATTATTCAAATCTACCATTCACTCATTATTTGTAATTATACGAAATTTATAATTTATTATCAACCACAAAATGTAGAATAATATAATCAATATCTTGTATTAATAACATCCAATACCTTGAAAAGTAAATGATGTATGATTAACACTTCTTGATGGTGCAACGGTAGAAGTTTCTACAACAAAAACATTCCACGCGCCATCAAGAGCTACATCACCGCCGTGATTCAAGCGAGCGTGATGACTTGGGCTTGTGGGATCTGTAATATCAGCTATTTCTATATTTTCGCTTAGATTTGCCATAAGATAAGCATAATTATCTTGTGAATATACTCCTATTGCACCATCCAGTCCCGCGCCACCGGCACTATGATTCAAACGACCAGCGTGCGAAGGGTTGGCAGGGTTTGAAATGTCTATAATTTCCAGACAGTCCGAACCGCCGCCATAACTTGCAACATATGCATGATTTCCTGATACATATATATCACAAGGTCCATTAAGACCCGCACCGCCATCTCCGTCATTAAGTATACCCGCATGTATTGGACTAGCAGGGTTTGAAATATCTACAATTTCAATGCAATTAGAAAGATAAGCTGCTACATATGCGTAATTACCCAATACAAATAATCGTCTTGCACCATCCAGCCCGGCACCGTCATCTCCGTCATTAAGTATACCCGCATGTATTGGACTAGCAGGGTTTGAAATATCTACAATTTCTAGACAATCAGAAAGATAAGCTGCTACATATGCGTAATTACCAACAACAAACACACTACGAGCCCCATCTAATCCCGCGCCTCCGGCTCCATTACTAATAATTCCTTTGTGAGTTGGGCTAGCCGGGTTTGAAATATCTACAATTTCTAGACAATCAGATAAATAGCTCGTCACATATGCGTAATTACCAACAACATAAACATCGCTGACACCACTTAAACCAGCACCCCCAGCACCATCATTAATACGCCCCTTGTGTGTGGGGTTGGCCGGATCAGATATATCTATTATTTCTAAGCAATTGGATGAATATGATGCAACATATACGTAATTGCCAGACACAAATAACCCACGGGGGGCATTAAGTCCAGCACCATCGGCTCCGTCAACTATTTTTCCCTTATGTGCGGGATTGGCCGGATCTAATATATCAATAATTTCAAGATTATCGCCATCGTACGCTGTGCAAAACGCATATCGTGATATAACACCCATTATTCATAATTCCCTATCCTCCATAATTATTAATATGAATGCGGCGCCCATTCGGTTGGACTAAGTTCCTGGTGTGTTAGATTACCGCCACTATAAAATACTTTGAACTGCTTTCTTTCCGTATTTTCACCGTTTGTTTTCCAAGTTTCTATAATAGCCGTTGATTTTTCTTGATCATCAAGCCATTGCTGTACAAATACCAATTTGCACGGCCCGTACTGCGGTGCGTATTGCTTCATATACAGTTGTATATCTTCGTGAATACTCATATAAACCCCTTATTTTATATATGTTATACTTTTGTAATACTTGTTGTCCCATAAACAACAAATCTGATAAAAACATCATAATCATATTGTGTTCCGCCATTCGGTTCTTCTTCGGCTGTAATTCGTAACTGGTCTCCACTACCTATAGCAGTCAAAGTCGTTTTAACATTTGAACCAATATCTAAAGACACTTTACTTACGTTTAAAACATTGTTTTCGAGTTCAAAACGATGTATATCATAGCATGTTGCGTGGGTATAAGATGGCCCTGCCATTGTCTTTCGTCCTCCGACCACCACAGTTAAGCTACCATACGTATTGGTTGCATTCATATCATAATCAAGTGTATAGCTCATACTTCCCGTGCATGTTTCTGTATATTCGAAAACATTATATCTTCGCTTTTGGCCTCCATCTGAATCAATTGTAAGAGATTCTGAAGGCGATTCGCTATCATTGCCGTCATTTGTAGATATTACAAATTTTCCCTTTTCATCATCGCCAGAACCAAAATGAGACCCAGCCAAAGAAACCAAAGTGTGTTCTGTTCCATCACCCTTTTCGCCTCGATATTGTATAATACTTTTTCTCCAGCCGTCATTATCGCTATGAGTTGTGTTATGAAATATAATATCTGGAGTAGCCGAACTTAGAAGATGTAACAAATATGATGGATCAATTGCGTCACCAATAGCAACACGTCCAAATGAATTAATTATTAATCTATTAGTTGGAGAAACCCCATCATTTCCATCATTTACTTTAATTGTAACACGCCCATTTTCATCATCAGAAGATCCATAATGAGATATTTCAAGCATACCCAAAATAGATTCTTCCCCGCCAGATTGTTCACCGCGAGCTATTATTCGTGATTCTCTGCCCCAATCTACGTCTTCATGTGTGTTGTTGTGTAATGTAAAATATGGAGCTGAATCGGTCAATTCTATCATTGTGACAGGAGTCGATTCTCCCCCCAATCCTAAGCGTCCAGTATCTATAAGATATATCCACGGATTCAACGAACCATTGCCATAAGTATGTAATACAATTCTTCCGCTTTTATCTTCTCCGTTGCCAATATCACTTTGTGAAAATTCTATTCTACCGAGTTCGTATTCTGTCGTATCTGATTGATGTCCCTTCCCTCTTATCTGTGTTTCACGCAAACCAACGCCAGATTCATTAGTCACATTTTGTAAAGTTAAATATGCCTCAGCAGCAGATATTTCTACTATTGTTTCTGGACTCGATTCATTAATACCAACGTTACCATTATTCAATAACGTAATACGTTCTGTGTTATTTGTGTATAATGTCAATGAAGTGTTTTCACGGTTTTTGAAAAATGCATTTGCGCTACCATCTATTCCAATATCTAATCCATCAGTTGAAAGCAAACCTGCTGTTGCATTTGATATTTTCAGCAACACTTCAGCAGCACTCCCTTTGTAAAGATGCAAGTCTCCACTTGGAGAATCCGTTTCCCATCCGAACGGTGTGGTTGTATATATTTTTGTAGGTTCTATGACAATATAATCGCCGCTACCAGCCTGAAGGGTTATTTTATCTGTTTCAAAACGTATTAATGTATCCGTATCACCAGAATGTTTGATGTATTCGTCAAGCAGAAGATCGTCGTGGCATTCGACTTGCGCAAAATCGGCATTCATATATGTATATGAACCATCATAATATTTCTGAGCAGCAGCAAAATATAGTTTACTCGCATCATCATTCATCCATACAAATTCTTCATTTTGGTCAGTCAGAATTGCAATTTGGCTTAGATCCAGATTAGCGTATACGTTGGCAAACGTATCGTCTATATGTTCAATGTGTACGTTTTGTGCCATTATTTCACTTCTTCTGCGAATTTATTCAACGCCTTAATCACTGTATTAAAATATATTTCAAATTCTTTTTCACCCAATTCTTTTTGTTTTATGGCTATAAGGCGATTGCGGGCCATTAATTTCATTTTTTTGACTGTCTCTTTTGATTTTAATGATTGTCTTTTTATTTTTTTAGTCCGTTCTGAAAAATAAGGTCTATCATTAATATAATTCAGCATAGCATTATAATTTTCTTGGTATTTTTCTTCAACCTTTTCTTCGGTAATTATTTTTGATGCCTTTTCTTTGGCGCGCTTAATAAAAAATTTACGATTTATTCGTCTTTCATATCCAGCATACCGAATATCTATACGCAATTCCAGATCTGGTCTACATGTTAATTCAAATCCCTCTATTGCCATTGTACCCCCTACATATTATCTTTTTTGTCTTGATCATTACCATATACTGTATATGTATCTTTCCAGTCGTTATTATTTCCATATGCTGTATAATTATCTTTGATGTATTCTTCAACCACAGATTCGTGTATCATAACCGCCTCAATTGTAATCACATATGGTGGGTTTGGGTCTTTGGTGATTTTGGTTATAACACATTCCCAAATTAAATTATTGGTTTGGTGTGGTAATTGAAGATGAAATTTATATGCCTCTTCCCAAGTTTTCGCTTTGCTATAATGCACATTGATGACGCATTTTTTATTAAATTGCCAAGATACCCAATTGGAAATATATGCTTGTGCTTGTGTATCAGCGTCATCGCCATTTGCGCCCAATAGCTCAGTCAATTCTTGTGGTGGTGGATTAATGCTTTTACATTTAGTCCATAGAGTATGACAATTATTCCAGAGCGTTTCTGCCGCGGCACCGGTCATACCTATTACATAGCTTGAATCATACGTATCAGCGTCGGCATGGGTTACTTTTATTAATCCTTCGAATTTTCCATTCGCGTTGTTTTTGCGATATTGAATATAGGGTTCTGGGTATATGTCTAATGGAGATGGTTCAATTACTTGCAATTTATTACGGTCAACAATGTCAGCCAACGTAACCAACTCGCTCGGCGTAACATTTTCATCATATCGAATACTTTTGAGACACTCATATCCATCAGAATTTACCCAATTTGCCAAGAAATAATTTTGACATATTATTTTTTTAACCCAATTGGTTGTTTTCTTGCTATAATCCAATATCTGAAATGCCATGTTATATCCCATAATGGTACTATAGTTAGAGTCTACAGATTCATCAATACCACCTTCGCCCGATGTTTGAATAAGGGCACCATTAGCATAATCTTGCCCCCATCCCGCGCTCGGTGGAAAGCTCGAATCCCCAAAATTCTGTAACCGAGTAAAATGCTCAAAAACTCTATGCGGCGCTTCTATCATATCTGTTGAAGTAACGCGACCACCCCAGGTATCATTATATATACGGCCTTTCATTGGAGTATAAATTTCATTTTCTATCGTCGCTCTTCGCACAAAAATGAAGCACACATCTCTAATAGTAGCATCTAAGTGTTCCGCATCTGCAGCTACCGTATTGGTATATTCTAAAAATAATCCTATTTCCTGCATATTATTAAACTTTTCTTTTGTATTAATGTCGCTTAATTCAAACAATTTGTAACCTGATAATAATCCATTAGAATCTTCTTCATGAAAAAACCATGCGTTTCTTAAGGAAGGCCGATTTGTTTCGAAATAAAAATCTGGTATATCATATACCGTGGAAGAACCAGTGCCCATAGATTGTATTTCGTTTGTAAAAACCTGTTTTGCCAATCCCATCCAATGTCTGCTCTTAACAAAAAGATCTAATTTATACTCATAATTAGCCGAACTAACATCATTATAATGATGGATTCCCATATATACGCTGTCAAAATCTGTTGTGATTATTGGCGGAGTTATTTTAAAGGCTAATAATGCTTTCGTGGTAGTTGTAATATTGGCGGTTATTCTATATTCAACAAGAGAATCAAAATCTTTGTCGATCGTATTGCTTAAACTACCAGATTGTAGAGCTAAATCATATGTTGCCCCTTCGCCAGATGTGACATATCCAACGCCTTCAGTCTGGTAGCCTGGAAATTCCCATTCATCATCTAAATCAAAAGCATTTGCGCCAAGTAATTCAACATTGGTAGATGTTAATAAAATATAGCTATTAAGAGTATCTTTTGATTTTGTTAAATGTTTAACATCAATTTCAAAAGTATTTTTATTACTCACATCTTCAATCTCAAATGAATGATTTGAGATCTTTAAAAAATCGTATGGTTTTGTCAATACTCTTTCTTTAATTGTTTCTGCTGATCCAGATACTGTTGTTTCTATTTTGGGATTATCCGTATATTCATATAATTCTGGAAACTCTGACAGCACATTGCCATCTTTATCAATAAAATCTTTGCAAGGCCATGTATCTAAATGATATATTCGCTTAATATCTGAAATTTCACACCAAGAATTATCCACATCGGTTGCAGTAGAATTTCCGCTTAATTCTTCGCTATAATAATCATCAACAACCAATTCTAGTGTGCCGCCAAAAGCATCGGTACCAAAGTCTAAAACAACACTTTCTATTTTTCTAAAATCGCCTTCAGCTGAACCCATAAGCATATTGATTATTTGACCATTTAATGCTGTGACTGGATAACTCCCAGATGAAATTGGAACTCCATCTAAAGTCCAAAGTACGCTTGTTCCTATTTTAATGTGTGGCTCATAGTGTGTATCATTAAGTACCGGAAATGTGTCTATCGGGCCACTCGGTGTGTCTAACTTTGCTTTTAACACAGTCGCTGCGTTCATAGTCTGGTATTCATCTGTCATTACAAATTGAGTTTCTTTGTTTCCGGTACGCACAGCTTTTGCATACCCATTATATACAACAACGTCATCGCTTAATATTGTTTTTATTTCTCCGATCGTAATAGGTATATCGTTTCCTACTAAATCATTATTTGCATTTGGATAATCTGTTTGATTAATTTGTGTGCCAAAATTAACATTGCGCTGTGAAAAAAAATTGCGTAAAGGAATTGTATATTGTTTTGAATCCCAAGAAGGACTTTCGCACATTCCAACCCATCGTCTTGTATATATCATTAATGTTCCAAGAGCCTGAGTTTCTTGCCCTTCAATTTCCCATATCTCGGCTTTTAATCGATTGAAATATATTGAATTTGTTTCTAACGTATTCCACAATTGAGATGTATTTTTGACCGTTATTTTTCCGCTACCCCCTTGAGAAATATTGCCACCACGAGAAAGATCTATCTGTTTTGTCCAGGGGGCAATACCGTTCTGTACCAACATATCGGTATTCCAATCCTGAAAACTAGACCTTGGGTTCTGGCACCATCTGAATTTCGAATTTGCGTGTACGATACCATTGTCTGTTGTGGTATATGTATTTTGCAGATTATTTCTCATTGTGAGAACGTTACCAACTTTACTAGCTATAATATTCGTTTCTGAAGCATTATCATCTTTGATTGTTACTACTTCGTTTATTTCAAAAGTGGTACCGGCAGCAACGGTAACATTTTTTTGACCCGAATTGGCATTCGCGGTTAATGCAGAATTGCAATTATATAATCCAATAGACGTATTTTCAGAAATCGGATTGTCATGATCCTGTAATATTATTTTAATCCCAAAAAATATGCTACTTGTTGCCATAATTACCCTGTATAACTAATATATGCCAGCTTTAGACTATATTCAAATCTATCATGTCGTACATGCGTAATATCTATCTTGTTTTGTATCATTTTTACTGTATATGTTTTATTGTCGGGGATATTTTTCCCAAATGGAAATATATTATTTCCACTGACAATCGAAAAATTATCATCTCGTGCAGTACCTGTTATATATTCAATTACTTTCGCTGTTTTCGATTCGTTGGAAACCATATTGAAAGATGTTTGATAATGATCAGCGCCCTCGAATCTATCAATCCATTCAATAGATCCATCTTGTAATACAGTTCCAAAATAACCATACCCCCCAGATGGATTGAACCAATTAGGGGGAAATCTATTATTAGACACATTACCAATTGTTAAGGAACCTTCTGACACCTCGGACGGTAACGAATATGTTGGCCATGAGCCAGTATTAATGATTAAGACATCAATGTGAAAATATAAATAAGGCGCATTTCCTATGCGAGATATATTTTTTATGATAACACCAACATCGAAGTCGCCATTGTTACCTTTATCCGGCCCGAATGGGAAAAAGCCACTATTGCTTACTGTCGGACGCATTGTCACATCAAAAGCACGACCCTTATTGACTCCATATTCATATTCGTTAGTAAAAAATTCTAAAAATGTTAATGTTTCCCCTTCATCCAAAATAAATGTGCATTCGCATTTTCTAATATCATATGTTGAACCATGATCATACGAAGAGTACGAGCCATCATTTAATTTTTGTATATCAAACGGAAATTCAATCGATGTTTTATATGGAAAAACCGGCAACGAGACCATGATTTTGTTGCCATCTGTATCTTCAAACTCTAATTTATTTTCTATTATCCCCGATAAATGTATTCCCCATGCCCCATTTAGCCCAGCACCCCCTGCCCCGTCTAAAATACTTCCGGCGTGTATCGGACTAGTTTGATCTGATATATTAACTATTTCCAAAGCATCAGAACCATAAGAAGCAACATATGCATAAGTAGAATCTACTATTACAGAAATTGGTTGATATAATGCTGCGCCCCCTTCTTCGTTAATTATTTTTCCAGCGTGAACCGGATTTGCGGGATCGGAGATATCTATTATTTCAAGAGCGCTTGAGCCATAAGAAGCGACATATGCAAAATTATTCTTTACACATATTCCTGTTGGGCTGGCAATTAATGCCCCACCATCTCCATGTGATATTTTTCCTTTATGTAAAGGATTCGCAGGATCGGTAATATCAACTATTTCAAGCGCATTAGAACCGTATGATACCACATATGCATAATTACCAACAACAACCACATCTCTTACCCCGTCTAATACTGCACCACCTTCTTCATGTACTATATTGCCTTTATGTTCCGGTGAAGTCTTGTTGGTTATATCAACAATCTCTAAATAATTTGTAGCATATGATGTAATATAAGCATAATTACCAACAACACATATACTGGTAGGATTAGATATCTGAGCACCACCGGTTCCGTGGATAATTGATCCCATATGTGCCGGACTTGTTGGGCTTGATATATCTATTATTTCAAGAGAATTAGATAGCACAGATACTACATATGCATAGTTATTGTCAATAAAAAGATGATATGGGCCATTAAGCAAAATATCTCCGCCATGACTTATTTTTGCAGCGTGTGAAGGGTTGGCAGGATCGGATATACTAATTATTTCCATACAATTTGAAATATAGCTGGCGACATATGCATAATTCCCTTGTATTCTTACGCATCTTGGCTCAACTAAGCCCGCTCCACCTACCCCATTATCAAGCCTACCAACATGTACAGGATTTGCTCTATCTGTAACATTAACTATTTCGAAACAATCTCCTTCATATGATCCAATATATGCATAATCAGCCATTATAATCCTACACTTGATTTGAATGTCTCAAGATATCCGTTTTCATTGGCCTGCAATAATGTTTCGTTAAGTTTTTCCATTGAATCTGTAATTTGATCAACTGCATTGCTGTCTAATTGTGTGCCTGTTGGTATGTTAATTGTAAGATTAAGCGCAGATGTATTATTGGTAGTGTTCCCACCGCCCTTAACCATATTGAAGAGGTTGGCCTGCTGCTCTCGATTGAGCATCATTTCACCGGAATTTGCCATTATTGGAATTTTGTCACCCGTATAAGTAGCTCCCCCGACAATACCGCCATGTTGCATTCGCTGTGCGGCAATTGTGGCTATCTGTAGAGCACCTGCCGTTCCAATTATTGCTGCTTCTGCAATACGTTTCGACACAGGAGATGTCCATGAAGACAAAGCTGTTGTTACACCAAGTGCCGTTGCTGCGGTTGCTTGCGCAATCATTAATGCCTTTTCTGCAATAGCACGTTTTTTGTTTTCTTCGTTTGCTTTTTTAAGCATTGCTTGTTTTTCTGTTTCGACTCTTTCTAATAATTTTTTTTTAGCATCCTCAGTGTTTTCAGATGATTTAATCTTTTCGGTTTCAGCCTTGTGCCACCTTTCTATTTCTTCTCTTTTGTCTTCAATATCGTTTCTACGACGTGTGCTCAAAAACCCCATTAATTGATTTGTCAATGTGTTCCCAAGTCCTACCCATTTTTCAAATGATTTTATACGCATTCCCATGTGCTCTTCTATTCCACTTTTTTCTATTTCTGTAATTTTATCCTCATATTGTTGCTTTATTTCTATGCGTAATTCACCAAGTCTTTTATTATCAATAATTTTTTTGTCATGCCATTGTTGTGCCTGCGCATAATCTTCTTCTCTTTTTAATTTTGCAATAGCTTTTTCTTTTACAATGCCTGCTTGCATATTTTGGATAATTAAGTCTTGATAGAATTTGTTGGCAGCCAGCTTTTCTTCTAATATTTTAATTTCCTCTTCCGGAGAAACGACAGGGGCAGGAGTAACAGCAGCAGTTGGAATTGTTGGTGGTATAGGTGGTAGTATAGGTAGTGAAGAGACTTCTTTTATCATTTTTTTTGCTTTGTCAACATTTATTTCTAAAGCCGATACGGCTTTATTTCCACTTAATGCGATATATATTTTATCTGCTGATTCCTGTGCTGATGCTTTTAATTTTTCAATTTTTTCCTGTATTCCTGATAAGTCAAAAACTTCTTTGCCTTTTAATTTTTTTGATATCCAATTGATAGCTTTACCTATTCCTTCAACAGCCCTAAAAAAATATTCTACAAGTGTCAATAATCCTGTTTTAACAAGACCGAAAAGGGCCGTTATCGTTTTTGCAAAATAATTAACAACTTGTAATATTGTTTTAATTGCATCGCGTATAAATTTTAAAGCTGCAACTATCGGCTCCTTAAATGTTGAAAAAAAATCTTTTACATATCCAAATATAACTTTAATTAATGTCAATACGGATTCCGCAAGATCTGCGAAATCGCTTTTAAACATATCGCATAAATATTTCCCAGATTTTATAAGTGACATAAATGTTTTTTGGGCTACATTTGCAAGCGCTTGTAATTTGTCTTTATGCTGTATAATATAATCTCTGGCTTTGTTAATTATTTTAGTATACACTCGCAATCTTTCAACTTTCGCTTCTTTAAACGTTTCTCCTATAGCAAGCGCAAGCCCCTCCTGGGCAGATTTAAGTAGCGTAGTGGCGCCAGCAACATTATCAAGCATTGTATTTGCCACTGTTTTTGAGTATTTATCGACGTCTTTTAACGCTCCTGTTAAGTTTTGAGCTGCTCCTATATTATTAAGTATTACCTGCGCTGTTGCAGTCGCGCGCACAGAAAAATATTCCGTTGTATCGGTAACAGTAAGATTCATCTTGCTTAAAGCTTCAAGCTTTTTTATTACATCATCTGTATATACTCCATTTTGCCTTAACATTTCATTAACTTTCGAATTGCTATTAGCCAATTCTAAAAATATTGTTCGCAAACCAGTTGCAGCAAGAGATCCCTTGATTTCTCTGTCGGCCAATACACCAAGAAGCCCTGTTGTTTGCTCTAGAGAAACATTTACTTGTCCAGCTATTGGCCCAACAAACTTCATTGCCTCTGTAAAGTTAAACATATTTAAACCGGATTTGCTGAAGGCTGCTGTCATTACATCGGCAACTCTTGTCGATTCGCTTGCAGCAAGGCCAAATTGATTGAGTGTCGCTACCGTCGCAGATGCGGCCTCGGAAAGACTAATTTGTGCGGCAGCAGCTAAGTCAAGGACTCCCTCAACAGCATCAAGAGTTTGCGTTACTTTAAATCCGCGTTTCCCCATTTCGAGGAATGCATCTCCGGCTTGTTTTGCCGTAAACACAGTCGTTGATCCAAGTTCTTTCGCTTTTGCGTTAAGTCTGTCAAATTCATCTGCGGTTGGAACCAATATCGCTTTTACAGTTGACATTGTTTTTTCAAAATCAATCGTAACTTCCTGCACAAAATTAATAGTATTTTTGATTTTTAATAATGTCGAAGTTAAGATAGTAACGGCAGCAGCAGCGGGGCCGAATTGTTTTGCAAAATTAATTAGAGAATCTTTAGTTCCTGAAAATGCTCTACTGAGAAATGAGCTAGATTTGGAGACTTTATTAAAACTATTTCTCCCCTTTTGGGAAAATTCGTTTAATTTGTTATTGATTGTATCTAGATTATTTGATATATAATCTTTTAATCTGGCTTCTACGGCCAACACTTCACTTGCCATCTATCATTTCATCCATCGCCTCCGAATATTGTACATTATAATATTGTGTCGCTTTGAGAAATCTCGCAGAAACATTGTCGTAGCTTGAAATTTTCGCCCCTGGAAATGTTTTATAATAATCATAAATTTTCAAAAAACCATAAATACTGTCTGGGATAAATTTCACTGGACAATTCCAATATTTATATTCTATTCCATTAATTTTTTCTGCAAAAGTAGGTTCGGCCATTTTACTTTTCTTTATGCAGCCCCATGCGGATTTATAATTTTGGTTATTGTTACATGATGTACATTGATATTTAATCTTCCCCCAAAATCCAGCCCTGAACCTGGCTGCTATTCTAAACCCAATAATTCCTCTTCTGTAAGATAACTCTGTTCCGTTATTGCATTCGATAATTCAGTTAACAACTTAGGAGATATGTATTTCAAAGACATTGTTGTAACACCTCCTGTGCTTACGTCTTTTTCGGGTTTTGGTATTTCATTTCCTTTTATGTCATAAAAATTTTTCCAAGCTATAATACCGCGTCTGCATATTTCTATTTTTATATGTCCAGATTGTATATTGATCGACGGTTTTGAATCTTCCGTATATACAATACCACCCGTCATCTCATCTTCTAATTTTGTTGATTCGATGCCATTAAGTCCACGAAGAGTAAATACGGGCCAACATTCTTTTGGTATTATAAATTCGTTATCTTTATTTTTTTCACGATATATTTCCGGCACATAAAAAAAATTAGAATCAATTTGAATACCTAACGCTCCAGCATTTTTTAATTTAACCTTCATTTCTTCTGTCAATACAACATCTTTTATTTTCATATATCCTCCATTAAATCCTCCTTTGGTATAAAAATGGCGAGGCGCGGGAAAGGAGGACGTGTAACCCGACTTAAACCTCGCCCTTTATTTATTAAAAAATTAAGACTCTGAACCTTGTAAAATTTTCAACTCATCATTTCCTGAACTTCGCTTAAGTTCAAGAGTCTTATTATTTACTACGTGCCCTTCACGCTCACCTGGTTGATATGCATTTGTAAGCTGTGCGGCTGGTGCACTAATTGCCATATTGTCTCCAATTTGCATAGAAAATATGCCTGTTGTATTACCTGTCCACCTTGCATAATCTCCCTGTGTTGCAATTAATTCAAGATCTGGATCGAGCGCAATGTTCGGATTCCGATCAACAACGCGAGCGCCTTCATAGCCTTGGTCTTTTGTTGGATCAGTATAGTTTTCAACTACATTACCAAGATCAATTGTAATTGTGTTAAGCTGCTGTCCTTCACCAAAAAGAGTGATTCCACAAGCAAGCACTGCCTCTGGCTGTTGAGATGTCATACCAGTTGGAGTCAATATGCTTCCATAAGCACGATCTGTAATTGAAGTTAATACCCCCTTATATTCAAAATCATAACGTAATGGTTCCCCAACATTACCTAATGGTATTTTTACATTTCCCATACAACCATGTGCTTTGATTACCACCTGACTAGGACTTGTGCCCTCGTCCTTTTCGACAACTTCAATTGTTGCCGGAACGTTTGTATAGCTCGCATGAGGTACCAAAGACACTCCAGTGGAGCCGTGTATAGTTTGAAACATGCCACAAGCTTGAAGACATTTAAAGTAATTTGGAGGAGAATTTAGTGTGCTGGATGTATAAGCATGTATTGAAAATGTAATAGTTACTTGCCTTTTTCCAGTAATAGACACATCTCTAGACAAATCACCTCTCGCTATTTTTCTTTCTAAGACAGCTATTTCGGGCGTATATTCAATGTTGAAAGCTTCAATATTATAATCTGTTGCTGCCAATGTCTCGGCTGTATATGGAGTGCTTTCGATTTTCATTCCGAGCGTTCGTTTTGTTTTATTAAATCCCATTGTTTCCCCACTTATATTTTTTGTGTTGGATCGGTTAATTTCTGTCTATACCATACTATATAATTCACTGTTATACCACAATTCGGCCTTGTTCTATCAGTTCCCCACGGGTCGCTTGACAAATAATAACAATTGAAACACGTTGCATTCCCAGCGCTATCAGGTATAAAATAATTAATTCCGAAATATTTTTGTATATCTGCTAATATTTGGTCTTGAATTAATGCAGGATTATTAGTTTCGTTAATGCAAATTTCCATAACCAAAGTAAAACTGTTGTGCAATGCTGCTTGGTTCTGATCTATTTGTACATTAGCTGCATTCTCGCATGATTCGGCATCAATATATACATTAGCACAAGGAAACTCTTGCATCTGTTCAAATGTTCGAGGCGGGTCAAATGCGTGTCTTATTGTGTGATAATATCCGGCATCGCTTACAGTCGTATTGCCTTCAGAACTATATCTTATAGCTATACCACCACCAATTATACGATTACGCAGTGCATATAATACTGCATCGCGTATTTGTGATCTGATTGGGTTGATAGATGGTATTGACATATTACCTTACCGCTATAATTTGACCGTTTGAAATTCCCGTACTACCTGTTTGCATGAATTTCTTAACCCCATAAGGATAATACATTCCATCCTTAACAGATAATGATACCGTGTGTCCAGATATGTTACCGACGGATTCAATTACAAGAGTTCCATCAGTATTACAATGAAAGCCACGACAATAATATAATCCACGTTCATTGGTATTAAGCATGCCATCATCTATAGATAATGCCGATAAATCGATTAAACGCACTTCGGATGTATCTGAAAGATTGACCGCAGTAAAACTCATCGCAGGTGATATTCGTCTATCTGTGGTTGTTGGCATATTTTACCCCATATTTTATAATTTAAAATTCAATATATAATATATATTTCTTTTGTTTATTTTCAATATTATATTTTTTGTTCACTTAAAGCCTTTATAATGCTGGCCCTAATATCTAGGTTTCTTTTTGATTTATTGTGTTTAAGTGCAAGGCGATTATACCATATTGCCTGTTCAAATTCTCCTAATTGACAAAATATATAGCATAATTTTTCGGCCGGTTTTTCTTCGTAAAACTGTAACTCTTTGACTCCGTTGCCTTTATGGGGGTCTTTTGAGATTGCTATTTTTAGAAATTTTATTGCGTTATTGATATCACCTTTTGCGTAATATATATCTCCGAGTATTACATACGCTTCAGCATATAGGTCTGAAAATGATAACGCAATACGGGCAAATGTCTCGCCCTGGAACATAGTATCTTTTTTGATTGTACCATCATCGTTATAAGTATAATACTGTGATACACAATAAGCAGAATGGCACAACACGTCTGGATTATTACATTGGTTATTAATTATTTGCTCGAATAATTGTATAGATTTGTCATACTTCTTTTCCAGGTGTAGATCTCGTGCAAAATAATATAGCATATCTTTGCTCATTGTGCCATTATCATATTCCTTTTTGAGATATCGTAAGTTACGCAATACCCCGACTCGTGGATCTTTGGTGGGTCGGTGTTCAATAGATATGCCATTAAAATTCGCATAAGTGATTTTTTTTCTCGTTTTAAGCTGTTCATGGATTGTTTTATCCCAGAAAAACTTAGTTCTACGATATATGCGTTCCCTGCTTGCTATACCTTCGCAATAATCATTTACATATAGATAATAAGGAATAAAATATAGATCGTAATTACTATTGATTACATATTCCTTCATTTTGATAGCACGTTCTGCAAACAATCCGGAGCCGACATCATCGGCATCGCACCAAAATATATAATCAGATTTTGTTTTCTTGCGGGCAAAATTGCGGGCAGCAGAAAAATCGTCTATCCACTCAAAATGATATACTTTTTTTGTATATTGGCGAGCAACTTTCCAGACTTCTGGATCTTTTGTGGTGGGAACTATAACTATTTCATCAAATAAATTTTTTATAATTATAGACTTAAGACATCTATCTAATTCATAGGCTTCATTATGACTTGCTAAAATATTAAGAGCAAGTGTTTTGCGATCCTCCATTTATTCACAGCTTTCTGTCCTCCTATTGGTAATTAATCCGCAATGTTTTGGATTGTCTATCTCAGATACAATCCGCGTATTTCGAGGAATGCATCTCCGACTTGTTTTGCCGTAAACACAGTCGTTGATCCAAGTTCTTTCGCTTTTGCGTTAAGTCTGTCAAATTCATCTTCTGATAATTGGGGCATGGCAACGTTGGTTGTGCTTTGATCCTTTTTATGATTGTCATAATACTTAACCGCACGACAACACAACCAATATACAAAGCCGCCAATCA